>JAABUP010009159.1_pt1 | contig 12294 bp, 17 predicted proteins | sample 5559201 | NCBI WGS metagenome assembly JAABUP01 (sample SAMN10711887, study PRJNA513373) | rock metagenome | isolation source: Antarctica rocks | place: Antarctica | reverse complement strand
CTGCGTCTATGATAGCCTGGCACACGGCCCGCTCGTTGAACATCGGCAGCTGCACTGCAACCTTTGGATAGTGCAGGGCGTAATCTTTGCAATTCAGAACAGACATAGGTGGCAGTCTCGAGCTCGGAGTGAGTCTGGTTCCGTATGGAGATGATGACTAGGGAGGGTAAATGCAATGCAGAGATTGTGTTGTCTCAAACCTTGCTGTGCTGAAGGTCTGAATGCAGCTGATATCCATCATTGTAAAGCATCGCCAGGTGCAGCGTCAAACATGGTCCTAGCAACCTTGCGGCCATGCTTGCACAAAGATGGCTGATTGCAGCCTGCAACTTGCAGGTGGTCCTGGGAGCCTGCAATACCCTTGAAATGACTGAGCTTGCTGTCTGCATGTTGCTTATGTATACCTGCAGGGGACTGCAATGTTACGAAGGCAGATACGACTGTCTGTCCTATATGTCATGCATGCTGAGGCACCTTTAGGCATTTCTGAGACTTGTGGTTTATGACCGTGCTTGCTCACCAAGACAGCTAGCATGCTTTGTAAGTCGCATGACTTGCATGGAAACTGCAATATGCAACTGGGGTGACGCAGATAAGCTGCACACTAGCTGACCAGACTTCTTGTGTCATCAACATGACATATTGCTGAAAAGTCCAAGTCTTGACCTGGACACCTTCTTGTGATCTGACATTACATCCATATCTCACTGGAGCCTGCACAGTGCAATTGTAGGGTCGCTACAAATCAGTAAATGTGGGGTGACATTGCAAGGTGTAGAAATACCATGCAATCTGCTACCAGAGATCTGTGCATTCAGCTCTGCATCTTGCTGTTGACAACAGGAGTGTTGGAAGGTTGCGCCTTGGTATAGCGATCATGATGACGCAGTTGCTAGTGGAAAAGAAATAATTGTGTGCAGCTCACCTCAGCTACGGCTGACTGATGCATACACCTGTTGGCAGTTTGATTGCTGACCGCAGTGTGGTTTTATCTTTGCAGCCTTGCAATGTGCATCACTGCCTATTTGACTGCAAATCCAGTTGTCTGGACCTTCCTGGTGCAAAGTTAGAATTAGACCAATGTAATAAAACACGACGTGCCGGTAAAGCACAGTGTATCTTGCAGCAAGGTGCCTTCCAGGGTTGTCTAACGTACTAGTGTACATGGTTTATGCGTCTAAAACATCAGTGCCTTCATCAGATTCTAGGCATTTTGCTTTACGTAAGCGGTTGCAGTTGAGGCACATGCGAACAATTGTCACCGACCGTCGATTAAGTGCGCAAAAGAAGACCTTGACAAGCCGCAGGGCCCCGCCGTCTTCATTTTGGCATCAGACTTGGCACAATGACAGCTCTATCACAGATGCTGCCTTCAAGCTTGTACTCTTCTGCTGGCCCAAGTTACGCCTCCCTCGTCGCTGCTTCCAGATCGGATGAGATGATGGCGTCCGCGCATCAGAGCACGCTAGCGCAGAACTTCAAGATGGGAGGCGGCAACTTGATGCTTGCAGCACCTGCAGAAAAGTCTAAGATCAAGTTGTACAGCCCTGAGTTCTACGGAGTATGCGCCGTGGGAGGCATGCTTTCCTGTGGCCTGACACACACTGCCGTCACTCCTCTGGATGTGGTCAAGTGTAACATGCAAATTGATCCCAAGAAGTACAAGAGCATAGCTGGCGGTTTCAGTCTTACTGCCAAGGAGGCTGGATTGGGTGGGCTGGTCAAGGGCTGGGTGCCAACTTTGCTGGGATACTCTATCCAAGGGGCTGGAAAGTTCGGACTATATGAGTTTTTCAAGCAGTAAGTTTGCTGTATGCTTCCGTCATGACGTTTGCTCAGAAAGATGTGCGGCGTATTCAGATTGTGTCTTGCCTTGCAGCTACTACTCTGAGTTGGCTGGACATGAAAATGCAGCCAAGTACCAGACAGTGCTGTTCTTGGCAGGCTCTGCCTCAGCAGAGTTCTTTGCGGACGTTGGTCTGTGCCCTTTTGAGGCCGTGAAGGTGCGCTGGACTGAGATGTATACGTTTTCCAGCAACTTATTTTTGTGCTTGAAATTCAGCTTCACAGCAGGGTGGTAGACTCATTGCTTGCCACATGTTTGTGGCACATGCGCCTGAATATAGCTCCAACAAACTGAGTGTGATTCCTGTCACTGCAGGTCAAGGTCCAGACCAGCCCAGGCTTTGCCAAGGGTTTGGCAGACGGCATGCCCAAGTTCATTCAGCAAGAGGGAGTTGCAGGGTGAGCTCATCAATAATGCTTCACAATCACACACTTCATTGTTCCTTGATGGTCTCACTTGCTCACATTGCATGCTTGGGCTCTACTATCTCAGCTGAGATGTCATGCTAGCTTTGCCAGGTGCTACTTTCCAGTTGTGCTTAGTTTCATTCTGTCCTTGTACACCCAACAACTGTGTCTTGAGTGCATTTGCTTGGTGCTATCACACTGTCAAAGGGGTTGTGCGGTGTCTCTGCAGGCTATGGAAGGGTTTGACTCCTCTGTGGGGACGACAGATTCCTTACACCATGATGAAGTTTGGTAAGCATTGCTTCCTTGCGCTTACAGCCCAGGCTTGGCACAGCCATGCGTGGCATCTGACATGCGTAGGCTGACATGAAGCTGTGCTTTTATGCAGCGTGCTTCGAGAACACGGTCCAGGCTCTGTACAAGTATGTTGTGCCAAAGCCAAAGGAGCAGTGCAGCAACAATGAGAAGCTTGGAGTTTCCTTTGCTGCTGGATACATTGCTGGTATCTTCTGTGCGGTGGTCTCACACCCAGCTGACAACATGGTGTCCAAGCTGAACTCTAGCAAGGATGCCACCATTGGCAGCATCATCAAGGATATGGGCTGGTTCAACCTGTTCACCAGAGGCCTGCCTCTGCGTATTGTCATGATTGGTACCTTGACGGGTCTGCAGTGGGGTATTTATGACGCCTTCAAGGTCTACGTAGGCCTGTAAGTACCTTGCCTCTTTTTGCCTGTGCTGCATCTGCTGTGCTGTCGGGCTGTGCTTGCCATGGACACAAAAGCTGTGCAGCATGCCTGGACAGCAGCAAAAGTCCTGCTGCATGCATTATATGGAACACAATAATGGCTAAACTTGTTCACTATTTTGTGTTACATGCAGGCCAACAACTGGTGCTGCTGCACCCCCTACAGAGCCAACCAAGTGATTGCACCATCCTACACTGGAGATGACAGTCACATGAATATCCAGCGTATTGAATGTGATCAATCTGTTAGGCGAGGTTGCGCCTCAAAGGTGCTAAGCAGATTGCCTCTATTTCAAACATCATGTTGAGCATGCTCTGAGACATGATGTGCCCCTCTTGTATGTGTTACAGTTACAGCTTGATCTTGACACTGAAATGTTTGACGACCGGCGTCAAAATATTGTCAGTGCTTTTATCCAGTAATTTCTGCAGGTTATGAATGCCTCGACTTTCATGTACCGCTGGGCCCGGCACTGCATGCTCATCGAAAATCACATTGCACTTGTAGTGAACAACCTCCGTCGCAGAGAAAACGCTGAGCATGTTTATGGCATGTGCTGAAGAATCCCACGGCTTGCATACATGTGCACGCACTGCTATGCATCAGGAGATTGTGCAATTTGTGCTTGTATTACAGCATGCCATGCCAGTCAACATGAAGGCAGCATTGAGAGCGACAAGCAACTTGAAGGGATGCTTGCAGTCTTCAGGTTTCAAGCAACTGCCATCTTCCAGACCACCTGTATTCTGTGCAACCCCTACTTGCAGCTCTTTGGCCTGCATCTGCCTCCTCACACCTCTCCAGCAGCCACTCCAATACTGCCCGGGTTTCTGCAGACACATGTTTACAAGATGGAGACATCATGCAGCATGTTGACATGCCGCACCAATCTTTGCAAACCAGTTGTCACCTGGAACAAAGGCATCTGCCTCATGTTCAGGGGACGTGGACACAAAGCTCAGGAAATGATCATCTGGAAGTTCAAGTAGAGCCCTAAAAGTCTGAACCTGCTGTCTGGACAAATGCTTGCTGAAGTTCGGGACCCTAAGAGTCTGCCTTGTTGTGTCATAAATGTTTTGACAATCTGCTGCTGACCGTGTCCACACCCTGGCAAGCCTCTGGACTGCTTGAGGGCCTTTATCTATGCCATCACCAACACGAGCAGCAGACATTCCTACATTTGTTCTGTTCAAAGCTAGGCTGCAACATCTAGGTGCTCCTGTAATTGTCGTGTTAAGTTGCCCTATGCAAGCTAGACGGACGTGAACTGGCAGATCAGTGTCTTCGAGGCTGCTGAGCAGTGTGTCAGCAATTCTATGGCCGCATTCAGTGGCCTCAGTAAACCCTCCCACAATATACAACTCAGGCTCAAGCATGCCATGCAGCAGGGGGGCCAGGCACTTTGCTTGTTCTTTTCCTGACTGATCGAAGTGTACCATGCCAACTCGCCCAGAAGACTGGCAGCTTAACGCAAGTATGCAACACGTAGTAGCCTCTGAGGAGCAAAGACATATTGACTGAGGTTCTTGAGCTGTATCCATGACGGCATACTCCCCTTGCAAGACGTGCACTGTTTTGAATTGCGCGAGCGCCGGAGGACCGGCGTTTAGAAACTGCTCGACCTGACTGCGGACTGAAGCAATCTCCGTCAAGCACGAAATGATAGATGTTGCAGCGTGGCAGGCAGCATCTCTGATGAGAGGCTGCCCGTCCAGCAGGAGCATCGGCGCTTTGCCAACTTGCATCGAGCAGTCTCCTGACAGACTGCTCCGGATGGTCCGGATCCCCACATCCGTGAGCTCTGTATTTCCGCAATGCGTAACAGCAGCGTATTGTATGGCGCTCTGCAGTGCAGTGTAGTGTAGTTGCTATCGGCGCGAGTGACGTAACTGCGCAGGCGTCAAGTCGTTACGGACCACAGCGCAGCGCATCGTGGCAGTTGGTGCGCGCGCGTGTGTCTTGGCTCAAGCATACGCAAGTTGCCTTCTGGCACGGTTTTTGGTGAACAGAGAGGACGTCCTACGGTTGTTCCATTCACCGCAGAAGACCGGCGCCTCAATGCCTGCCACAGCTTACAACGCATCTAACGGCGTCAAGATGGCTGTCGACCGCGTACACAAGGGTCCCGGCCAGGTGCGAACTGGCAAGGCATGTCTGTACGCTCCGTGTCTGTGCTTCTTCAGCCTGTTCGTATGTTGCAGGCTGGCAACAAAAGTGCACTCAGTTACAGATGCGACATAGGAGTCCCAGGATACACCGGCTACATACCCCAGACAGCTGCAATACCTCTGCAGGTCAAGGGTAGCACCAAGTACATAGGTGAAGCACTTGCTCCAACTCTATGCATGCAATTTGCTCTTCACAACGTCGGTCCGTGCCTGACAATCACGCTGAATGCAGGGAGAACTATTGAAGGCTTACACAAGGACGCACCTGCTGTTGACCCTGCAGATTACCATGCAAAAAGTTGGTAAGCCCTTTACGACCGCAGTGTCTGCCTGCTGCCTAAGCAGTATATGAAGCAACATGATACTTATTGCTCATTGTGTATATTTCAAGCTCTCCTAGCTGTGAAGTCTGTGTACACAACTCTCAGGTATCAGAAGCAGTTTCAAGCAGATGCATCCTCTTATCACAAGCCCTCCAAGGATGCTGGTGGGTACTGGATTGCCAAGGTAAGCCACTGAGTGCTGAGGGTGTCTATGTTACAACAACACAAAGCGGCAGACATGGCAAACAAGGTGACAGAGGTTATTTTCAGGACTGCCCAAGCCATTCCAACATGGAGGCTTGTCATCAAACATCTCAGAATAGTACCCACTGTTTTGCAGGGATGTGGCATGCCAAGCAGGCCTTTCAGCGCTAACAGCACATACCAGTCAGAGCTGCAGCATGGAGGGCCAACTGCACATCACCAGCTGGAAAGCACAGTGGGGCTGCGCAGCACTCTTAGCTGCTATGATGGTGCTCGCAGGTTCTTTCACTGCACTCATGTTCACACTGACATGCACCATGCTATGATAGCATGTTGCTGCCAAGAAGGCTGCATGATACCGAGGCTGCTTGCCAGGAAGTATCACGCATTGTCCATCAGGCTCACATAGAACAGAATTGCTGGGGCACAAGTAACATACATAGCTCTGGATGCTGTCCTTCCATGGAACATGTGTGCAGTACATGACATCAGCTCCAGTCAGCTAAGCAGCACTCTGCACAGCCAATGTAGCTCCTGATCTCTAACACTGATCCGTCCTATATTTGACCAGGACACTTCTGGAAAAGATCAGAAAAGTTTCCAATGAAATGCAGGGGCCCATCCAGTGGCAGCATCAAGGCCACACCTGCATCAGTGAGGCAGCCTCTGGGATTCCGCACCATGTACAGCAGCATGCATGGGGAGCAGATTGAGCTGAGTCAAGCCTATGCTGGGGCCCTTGCTGGCAGAAGCACGCACACCAGCCATGCTGCTGCCGTTCCACAAGCTGTGCCATCTACTGCAGGCGGCCTCTCACAGGTACAGCCTAAATGTGAAAGCTGTTGTGACCGTGTTACATACAGCACTGCTGTGCAAGGTAAAGATCATAGATGACCAGACTGCATGAATGGAAGCTTTGCAAAGAATCTGAATCAAAAACACACAGCAACCACAGAGTTGACAAGAGATTCATGCATGCTCATGCCATTGACGTGTGGCATGCTGTCGCATAGGCACACCTTCGTCAAACTTGCTTGCTTCTGACGCCTTGTTGTGTTGTACTATGTCAAAATCGACTTCTACAGAGATGTACGATAAGCACAATGGTGGTATGCTCATTCTCTGCAGTATGTATGATATTTATCAGCAATATATGCTTTTACCGTGCATGGCTTGCCTCCGCCATCTCTGCAGATAGTCCTGCTGCATCTCCTGTTGCATTACACGAATGTGCAATATGATGGATGTATGCAAGCCATTTCCATCTTGCATGAGACGGGCATGCAATGTCAGCATGTACACAAGACATGCTCATCCTTGGTCTGCTGCTGCAAGAGCTGATGTACAAAGCGTCTTGCCGCAGGGAGCGCAGCAGCTGCTGGGGCAGCTTCCAAAGGAGGATGTGGGTTCGCACACACAGGACTTTGGAGCGTATGGTGATGACCCGCTGAAGCGTGGGATTGGTGGAGCCAAGGAAATGACTGGTGCTGCCACCACCAGAGACCTGGCTGCTGGCACTGCCAGATCTACATTGCAGGTGCCAGGTATGATTGTGTCCCACCTTGACATGTGCTGTATAGGGTGCAGCCATGTCTGACATGCCATGCAAGCTGCTGTTCTGTTTGGAATGCGGAATGCAAGTACCAGGTGTGTTTGTGATACTCTTGGCTTGTGCTTAGACGGTGTTCCTGTCACCCACATGTCAGATGCATGCTTGTTGCCTTATCAGCCAAAGCTGTAAAAAGATTCATTTCAGGCTTGATGATCAATCAAGGCAAGCTTTTCAGCTGTCCTGCAGTGATGAACTGTGCTATCACACAGCAACTGTCTGTGACGCATGCTCATGCGCATTGAGCTCGAGGTGTGCCAATCAAGGAGTGTACAGAGACATCATGTTACCAAACACATGTGCTTCTATGTTTGCCATCTGGTTCAGAAGGTATGATGATGGATTCAGGGTACACTGGCTTCATTCCAGAGTCTCAGCACAATGCACTGGCATGCCGTGAGGCATCAGCAATAGACCAGCCAAGACAAGATGGCGAAGCAAGCACAATGCTGTTTACGCTGGACCAGTATTCACGCCAGCGAGTACCTCTTTACACCGGCCACCGACCAACTGCCCTAAGCAACCTGAGTGTAGTTGAGCCTGCCCATGGGCCTACTTTACAGACCACCCAGGTGACCAGCAGGCTTTTTCAGTACAAGTGATTCATGACAGTCATGTACATGCTGCAGTGTGCTGTATCGTACCACACACTGCAATATGCAGCACATATGTGCACCTGTGCCGTCATCTGCTGTACGTCCAGCGGCAGTCCCTTCCGATGACTGCAGGGCTTGCGGCCTGTTGATATGCTGCATAGGCTGACATCCAGATCACTGATATGTATGCAAGAAATTGTTGTTTTCTCAGCATTCATGCACATCTACCACAATCATGACAGAGCAGCATATCTTGCTGTCTGCCTAAATGTTGACATGGTCACCTTGATGTTGACTACAATGATTGTGGTGGTCACTGTGGAATGGTCTGTGGCTGCAATTGAACAAGAGCAATTTAGTGACCTGGATCAACATCTGCATGCATATACCTTTCTTTGTTGCTTCTGTCTCCATGAGCACTAATTGCAGAGTGCTGCCTGTCTGATACAGGGGTACGCAAACTTCCAAGCCACTCAGAGGCCTCACACTGTGGATAACTCCAATTTCTTGGACAGCAGGAAAGGCATCATGAGCTTCTTCAACGCTGGCAGCAGCCTGTTTGCCTCAGACAACGGCCTTGCAGATGCCCAGAAGTTTTACCAGAGCAAGAGGGGCAAGAGGGCTAATCTTCATTGAGTGGTTGGCAGTGCTTGTAGCCGCATCTGTGGCTGACATGTGTGACCCAACAGCCAATGGCTTGTGCGCTAAAGCTGTGCAGCTTTTACTGCGTGGCCCTCTGTACAGCCACGGTGCACTGTTTTCAAAGGTTGTCATGGCAAGAGTTAGAAGCCAGGGCAGCTACATCAAGCATGCTGACATTGTGTGTTGCCTCTGGCATCTGTACAGATAACTTTGCACAGTGGTGAAAGGTCGCAGATATGACACTAGCTGTGACAAACGTCTCCATTGTATTGCTTAGTTGTGGTGGACACTTTCCCGCTCCTGGTATGTTGGGCAGCAATGCATGTCTGCAGTATACATGAGTATATAGCTGTATTTGTAAGCATGTTGCCCATCAACTCCAATACTATGCTCAGCAGTAAACTACACTTGCTTAAGGTTCCATATCTTAAGGCTTCATGTCATGTTATGATCATGTTCGTATCATCAGGCACTGAGGCACAGTCAATTCTGGATAGTCAATTTCTAGGCTGCATTTGCAGTTTATGCCGGCCATGCAATAAGTACGACCTTATTTTGTACTGACAATATCCAGCTGCTGCAAATACAGACCTGCTTGCCAAACTATTGGCTACATGCTGCTGCTTCATTTGTGCGGATGGGCTGTAAATTGCCTGAATTGGCTCATCTGCTCAAGCTGTGTTCCGACCAGCATTTAGGGCTCCAGGAGAAAAGGTGGCCTGAGCATACTTGCCCTGTTGAACTTCCTCTAGTATCTGTTCAGCCTGGAGAACAGCTGACCGGATGTGCACATTGGCAGGATCGATTTGGTTGGCTCTTCTGAATGCTGAGATGGCTGCTCTGTAGTGACCAAGACCCATGTGGGCTTGGCCCAACATGTACCATGCATCCGCACTGCACACAGTCAACATCAGCTCTCTGACTGTCTGTCCATGCATGCTGCATATTTGTACCTTTATGGATGTGACATGATATATGAGCGCCTTCAGTCAAGAACGTTGTCAGTGAGCCCCTTCAGTTGTCAACGGCTAGAACAGATGTACTGTCAGGCGAAAGGTGTTGTAGCGGATGCATGCAAGGAACACAATGCTCACAGTGATTGCATGCTGCATTCAAGAATGCCAGGGAGCATGTGGGCTTTATCCGCAAACGTGTACCTGGCATCATTTAGCTTGGTACTCTGCATTGCATCATTGAGAGTTTCCTCATAATTTCGCAAGTGCATGTAGCAGATTGCTCTGTTCAGGTATGCTTTGGCATTGTCTGGATTGTCTTCTATATCTTGATTGCACTGCCTGCAACACACAATTCTGATACCAAATTGCCAGGTCCTGTTGTCAAGCACAGCTGCTATCAAGGGTCCCCAGCATACTATATCGCTTTTGCATTTGCACGAGAGTTGCGCTCACTTGATTTGCTGCTCCGCCGAAGCCATGACGTCGTGCAATAACCTGCGGCAAGGCACAATGTCTCTACACATATGCCGCCACGCAAGCTTGCCGCGAGCACTTGCACCGGCATGCCGACTGAGCTTATATAGGCAGAACCTCTAACCTCCTGCTATCGTAGCTTTGCGTCGGTCCTCTCGGTGCCACTCAAACAATGGCGCTTGACCGCGAGCAACTCGTAGAGCGACGAGCTTGCTGGTCTTTGACGATCGTTGTTTCGCTCGACGAAAGGCCGGTCGACGTGCGGTAAAACCACAACGTTGCCAGACTGAGTTTTGCGGTGGATACAACGACGTATGTCCAGACGTTGACATCTCGAGGTTTTGGAGATGGCGTAGGCTGATTGTGCTTTGCGGCCCTTTGTATTCTGCCTTCTGAATCTGCACCGGCGAACATCTCATGAAATTGAAATCCCTGCAGTTACAAAATTGAAATCCCCACAGGCCAGAGGAAGTCATCTCGTATACTACGCCGTTCTGAATTATTTACGTGTTGTCGACCGTCAGTGCCGTGACCAGGTCGACAACGCTTTGAGTTTCATTTATGCAGCGCCAGCAATCGCATCAGTAGGGGTACAAGGTCTTTGAAGTGGTCTCTGTACAGCTTCGTTCGTTCGAAAGCAGTTCGTTGAAAGCGGGGTATCTGGCGGTGTTAGTGTCAGATCACTGTCAGTCGCAAACTTTGCGTCTGCGTGACACATCAGATGTAGAAGGCTGCGATTTTGCTGCAACCGTACAAAGATTGGCAATCACTCTGCCGTCCTACTTGTGTGAATGACAGATCTTGGTAGCGCCTATCAGGCTTCACAGGCTGGGTCTGAGTTTGCTGCCCATGACACCGGGGCTGCGGACGCTGCTGCCAGACGTCAGGTACACACCAGACTTGCAACAGCAAGATCAAAGTTGCTTCTAGCACAGGCCACATCCTAACTAACTGGTCCTGCGCAGTGCAGGAGAGTTTGGCCCCTGGAGAGGCTTCTAGGTGGGGCACAGCTGTTGGCAACATAGAGGATGCGCGTGTTGCCCTGGACACTCTAGCACGCGCAATTGAGGATGCTGTGTACCTAGATGAAGATACTTATAATCAGGTTGCTCCTGTAATGCAGTTCCAAAGGACTATTCAGGTACTCAGGTGGAAATCTGCTGAGCCTTGCTTGCCTCCAGCGCGTAAGGCAGTGCCAAGAAAACAACATTCTGCAGGTACAGCAACAACGGATTACAGAACTTACTGTGGAGCTTCAGGAAACCAACAACAAGCTTCATGATAGTCGAGCTCTCAAAAGCGTTGCTGATCAGCGCATCACTGAGATGACTCAAGAGCTTGAGAATAATGCAGGTGCAACACTTTAGCTACTGCATGCACATGTTTTAGTGGTGCCATATCTTAACACACTTGTGTCAGTGCAGTGGTCTTCAAGATGCATTATTCAGAGCTTATTGCAAAAGAAGAAGAAATTGCTAGGCTTAAAGCCATCATCCAGGGTTTGTCGGGCAACAAATAAGTTGCAAAAATGCTGGTCTGCATCAGCTCAAAGGTTGCAGCACATATGATAGCTGACAAGTTGACTACAACATATCAGCCTTTCTATGAGTCAAGGCATCACCAGCCAAACATCTGCACTTACCAGTACAAGCAAGTTATGAAATAGGAAGTGTCAGAACAGTAGACATGGGTAGGGAAGACAGTAACAAAAGCACAGACTAAGTAAAATTAGGCTGTCACTGATTGCAAGTGCAAACTGTGGCCAAGGTGAAAAGTCATTGCACGGTCATTGTACAGCTGCCATCTGTTGCTGAGGACCAGCCACAATATCTTCTAGAGTTCTGCGTTTGGACACCAACTCAAATGCTTGAATCTTGTCTCCGTCTTCCCAGCCAATGAAGCCTTTGCATCCAACCCCACATTCATTGCCTTGATCTATTTCTTTCACGCTTTCTTTGACCCGGCGGAGAGACGACAGGGTTCCTTCATAAGCTGTCTTCTTACCACGCATGACCTGCATCAAAGATACCGTATCTGCATGCTGCCCTGCTACATGTCTGTGCTGACCAAACATGTTTTGCTAAACGTGCACTGGGCATGTTGCATTCAGCCCACAAACACACATTGGAGTTGCAGCTCAGCAGTAGCTAGTTTGTCACAGTATCAGAGGCAAGTTGCTAAGCAAGCGAAGCTGGGAGACCCACCACAACAAAGCAGTCCTCTCGCAGGGATCCCTCTGTGACCATACAGCCAGCCACCAGCTTTGAGCCCTTGCCAAAGACAGCCCTGACCTCAGCCTCTCCAATGGGAATACGCTGCT
>JAABUP010009157.1_pt1 | contig 12299 bp, 7 predicted proteins | sample 5559201 | NCBI WGS metagenome assembly JAABUP01 (sample SAMN10711887, study PRJNA513373) | rock metagenome | isolation source: Antarctica rocks | place: Antarctica | reverse complement strand
CGCGCCCCGTGCGCCCCGTCGCGGACGGCCCTCCGCACGCGGACGCCTTGTTCCCTTCCCGCACCCAGTAGCAGCACCACCAGAGCGGTCAGCCGCATGACCACGGTTACGTGTGGCTATACCGCCTGCCCCTAGTATGGGTCATATGTGCTATGCGTCGCCTGACGCATGATAGTGTGCAATCCGCGACCGTTGGAGGCGCGATGGGAGGCGGCGCGGAGGTCGTGGGACGACGCGCCCGGGTCCAGGTGACGGTGGAGGGGGACCGGCGATGCCGTGGTTCAACAATCTGCGTATGGCGCCGAAGCTGCTTGGCAGCTTCATCCTGGTGGCGGCCCTCTCCGGCGTGGTCGGGGGCGCCGGCCTCGCCGGCTTCGCCGCGGTCCAGGGTCGCCTGACCTACATCGTCGACGACTCGCTGCCCGGCCTGGTCGACCTGATGCAGGCGCAGCACAACGTCGGCGCGGCCATCCGCAACACGCGCGGCGCGATCCTGACCAACGACCCGGCGCAGTTGCGCCGCTTCGTGGCCACGGCCCGCCGCGCCCGCGCCACGGCCTGGCGGGACTTCCGGGCCTACCAGGCGGTCCCGTACGACCGCGACGACCAGGGCCGCGCCGCGCTGGCCGCGCGCGTGGCGGCGCTCTTCCGGCGCTGGATGCCGCTGGACGCCCAGGCCCAAGCGTTCGTCCTGCGCAACACCTTCGGCGACAACCAGGCGGCCACACATATCTCGCTGGGGCCAGAGGCCCAGCTCGAGCAGCAGCTCAACGCCGACCTGGATGCGCTAGTCGCCCGGACCAATCAGGCCGCGCGGGACGCCGCCGCGCGCGCCGAGGCGGCCCGCGGCACGGCGGTCGACGTCTTGCTCGCCGCGCTCGGCGTGGCCGTGCTGCTGGCGGTCGCCCTCGGCATCCTGATCGCGCGCTCCATCGCCGCCCCGCTCGCCCAGCTCAGCGGCACCGCCGCCCGCATCGCGCGCGGCGACGCGGGGGCGCGCATCGAGTTGGCGCGCGGGGATGAGCTGGGGACCCTGGCGGCCGCGCTCCGCGCCATGGTGGCCGACCTCCAGGACCGCGCCACCACCGACCACATCACGGGGCTGGGCAACCACCGCGCCTACCAGGAGGAGATGCGCCACGCCGTGGCCCACGCCCGGCGGCGCGGCGAGCCCCTGGCCCTGGCTCTGATCGACCTCGACGACTTCAAGGTCATCAACGACCAGCACGGCCACGCCCAGGGCGACCGCGTCCTCGCCGCGGCGGGCGCGGTCCTGCGCGGGTTACGCGCCGAGGACCGCGCCTTCCGCCTGGGCGGCGACGAGTTCGCTCTGCTCCTACCGGGGGCCGCGGAAGGCGACGCCGCCGCGACGCTGGAGCGCCTGCGGCGGGGAGCCGGACGCGGGTTCTACGGGGCCACCGCGAGCGTCGGCGTCGCGGCCCTCGCCTCCCGGTCGGGTGCGGACGGCGAGGATGCCGCGCTGGACGCGGACACGCTGCGCGAGCAAGCCGACGCCGCCCTCTATGAGGCCAAGCGGCGCGGGCGCGACCGGGTGGTCGCCTTCGGGGAGATCGCCGACACGGCCGCCATCGTCTCGGGGTCCAAGGTCCAGGCGGTGCGCCGCCTGCTCGCCGAGGGCCAGCTCACGGTGGCCTTCCAGCCCATTTGGGACCTCGCGCGCGGCGGCGTCCTCGGCTATGAGGCGCTGTCCCGGCCCGGCCCGTCCTACGCGTTGGACGGGCCGGGCGAGGCCTTCGCCATCGCCGAGAAGCTCGACCATGCCCATGACCTCGACGCGCTGTGCCGCCAGGCTATCCTGGCGCGGGCGTCCGAGCTGCCCGCCGACGCGCTGCTCTTCCTCAACCTCTCGCCGCAGACGCTGGAGCACAACGCTCGCCCCGCGGCGGCCCTCGCGGAGGTCGTGGCGGCGGCCGGGCTAACCCCGGCGCGCGTGGTGCTGGAGATCACCGAGCGGGCGGTGACGCGCCCGGAGGTGGTGGCGCGCGAGGCCGGGCGGCTGCGCGCCGCGGGCTTCCGGTTGGCCCTGGACGACGTGGGGGCGGGCAACGCCGGGCTGGAGATGCTGCGGCAGCTCCCGGTGGACTACGTGAAGATCGACCGCGCCGTGGTCGTGGGCGCGCTGACCGACACCATGGCCCGCGCCGTCCTGGCCGCGATCGTCGCCTTCGCGCGGCAAGCGGGGACCGTCGTGATCGCCGAGGGGATCGAGACCCCCGAGATGCTGACCTTCGTGCAGCGGGCGGGCCTGGCCGAGGCGACGCCCTGGGAGGGCATCCGCGGCGTGCAGGGCTACCTGCTGGGCCGGCCCAGCGCGACCATCCCCCCGGCCGTCGCCGTGCCCCGCGCGTTCTCCGCGTGACCGTGTGAGGAGCAACGGCGGCGCGGGCGGCGCGGGCGGCGCGGGCGGCGATGATGATAACCGGGCGACACGGACGACGAGGAGACAAACGATGATCCAGGTGGACAAGCCCCCGTGGCGAGGGAGCCGGTGGCGCGGTGCGGCCACGGACAGGCGCGGGCCAGTGCTGTGGGCGGCCCTGATGAGCCTAGCGGCATTGCACGCGTCCGCGCTGCCGGGACACACACGCGCCGCCGCCCTAAGCCTCCGCGCCACACCTGGCGTGCCCAGGACATCGGGCGTCCTCACGCTCGGGGTCATGGTCACGCTGCGGGGACCCTTCGCCGCGCTCGGCGTCGAGGGGCTGCGCGGCGTCGCGCTGGCGGTCGCGGAGGTCCATGGCCGCGTGGGCGCGACGCGCATCGCGGTCGCGGTCGCCGGCACGGCGGGGACGCCCGCGACCGCGACCGCGGCGGGCCGGACGCTGCTGGACCGAGACGGGGCCACCATTGTGGTGGGGCCGAGCGTGAGCACCGAGGTCCCCGCCTACAAGGCCCTCGCCCGGCGGCGCCCCGGCGTCGTGTTCGTGGACGGCTCGGCGGTGTCCGAGGAACTGACGCTGTTCGATCCGGTCCCCAACGTGTACCGCTTCACCGTCGACGGGGCGCAGGGCATGGCCGGGCTGGGGACCTACGCCTACCGCGTGCGCGGCTACCGGCGCGTCGCGGTCATCGGCGACGGGTACGCCTCGCCCTTTACGCAGGCGCGGGGCTTCCTGTCCGAGTTCTGCCGCGTGGGCGGCCGCGTGCCCACGCGGATCTGGGCGCCGGTGGGGACCCGCGACTATCGGCCCTACATCGACGCCCTGCCCATGGATGTGGACGCCCTCTACGTCGCGTTCGTCGGGGCGGACAGCATCAATTTCCTCATCCAGTACGTGCGGCTGGGCGGCCGCATGCCCATCGTCGCGGCGACGGACACGGTCGACCAGGCCGTGCTGAACGCCAAGGGGCGGGTCTACCAGCATGTGTTGGACATGCCCTCGGCCAGCTCGATCGCCGACGACAACGCGACGCCGGCGTGGCGCGCCTTCGTCGCGGCGTACCGGACGCTGCCGGGGGCCAACGCGTCGCCGTCCAAGTACGCCTTCTCCTACTACGTCAACACCAAAGCGGCGCTCCTGGCGCTGACGCGCGTGCGGGGCGATCTCTCCCACGGCGAGGCCGCGCTCAAGGGCGCGCTGGCGCGCCTGCGCGTGGACACGCCGGCCGGGCCGGTCTACCTCGACCACAACCGCAACGCGGTGGCGGCGAGCTTCCTGACCGTGGTGACGCGGCGGCCTGATGGGACGCTCTACAACCGGGTCATCGGGGTGACGCCGCACGTCACCGAGACGCTGGGCCAGGCGGAGCGGTTATTCGTCCGACAAGGGCCACCGCATCGCGCGAACCTACGCTGCCCCTAAGGCCGCGCGCGTCACAGCCCGCAGGCCGGTTGTCCGTTTCAATTCTACGGGGCCACCCGCTAGCGGGGGACCCCCGATCTCCTCACCTGACCTGCATGGCGCAGGAACTGTGAGACACGTCGCGCAGGAACTGTGAGATCCTACACCATTGTGCTGGCTCCCGTGGTCATCCGCGCGACAAATGTTAATTATTTGTCGCGCGGATGACCACGGGAGCCAGCACAGCCGACGTGCTGCCAATACGCGACCGTCGTCCGTGCCATGCGCCCCGCCTTGCTCTCGCCTGCCCGCGCCGTGGCCACGGGTGGCGCCGCGCCGCCCCTCCCCCTCGCAGTATCGCAGGCGCCGGCACTGCGCGCGGCCTGACGGTCTGTCGTGTGACGGCGACGCGTCCCTCGCCGCCGTCCGTGATCGCTTGCTGGTAACGTCCTTGACGTACGCGCCCTCGAAAGCGTTTAATTAGGGACACGCGTCGTATATCCGCGTCACCCTGCCAACGTGACGCAACAAGTATGAGAGGGCCAACGTGAGTAAGGAAGGACAACAGACTATGACGGTAGGACGATGGCGACGGAGCGGTCGCCTCGGTATGGCGACGCTCTTGGCGTGCGGCGCGCTGCTCGGCGCCAACGCCCCCGTGGGCGCGGCGCATCGCGCGGCGACCCCGACCGGCGCGGCGACGGATGGCCCCGGCGCCGTGTCGCACTACGCCCTGGCGCGCAAGGATTGCCTCGGGACCGCCCGCAATACCACCTCGAAGGTGTGGTTCACGGTCGCCAACGGCGTGCTCAGCGATGTGTTCTATCCCACCAACGACAACACCAACGTCCAAACCCTGCAGTACGTCGTGACCGACGGCAGTACCTTCACCGACCTGCAGTCGCGCGACACGACCTACACGGTGCGCGCCCTCAGCAACCGCGCCCTCGATTGCCGCGTCACCAGCACGGCCAAGAGCGGCAAGTATCGCCTCACCACCGACTATATCACCGACCCGTTCCACAACACCGTGGTGATGCATACCCGCTTCCAGCCGCTCATCGGCGCGCGCTCCGCGTACAAGGTCTACGTGCTCTACGACCCCAACCTGAACGGCAACGGCGGCGGCGGGGGCGGGAACGGCGGCGGCGACAGCGGCGCGATCGACACCTCGACCGGCCACGACATCCCCGTGGCCTCCGACCCGGTCACGACGACCAACGCCGCCAACCGCACCTACGCCACGCCGGTCTACAGCGCCATCGACGCCTCGTCCGGCTTCATCCAGGAGTCGAACGGCTTCGTGGGCGCGGGCAGCGATCCTTTCGCGCAACTCGACCACACCCATACGCTGACCTCGACGAACGCGACGGCGACCGACGGCAACCTGGTCCAGGCGGCGCGGGTCGACCTCGCGCGCGGCGGCGACTTCAGCCTCGCGCTCGGCTTCGGCCCCAGCCAATCCGGTGCCGTGGCGGCGGCCGAACAAACGCTGACGCGGCCATTCGTCGTGCTGCGCTTCCTCTATGAGCTGGGCTGGCGCATCTACGATCAGGGCCTCAACGCGTTGCCGAACGCCCTGCCCGGCGTCTCCGGCGCCCTCGCGCGTGCGCTCGGCGACGAGTATTACCTCAACGCCAACCTGCTCAAGGCGTCCGAGGATAAGACGTTCCCCGGCGCGCTGCAGGCCGGCCCCACCACGCCGTGGGGCCAGGCCGTGTCCGCCGGCGACCCCGCCAACACCTACAACGGCGCCTACCGCGAGGTCTTCGCCCGAGACCTCTATGAGCAATGGACGGGGCTCTACGCCGACGGCGACCTGCGGACGGCCGCCGACGCCACGAACTACCTGTTCTACCGCCAGCAATTGCCCGACGGGTCGATGCCGCGCAACAGCCTCACCAACGGCAAGACCGCGCCCGACTCGTTCAACACGCAGCTCGACGAGTGCGCCTACCCCATCCTGATGGCCTACCAGCTCGGTCTGCTCAACAGCCGGCTGCGCGCCCAGTTCATCACCAACAGTGATCTCTACCAGAACCACATCAAGCCGGCGGCGGACTTCGTGATCAGCCACGGCCCGTCCTTCGGCCCCGAGCGCTGGGAGGAGCAGTCGGGCTACTCGCCCTCCACCATCGCCGCCGAGGTCGCCGGCCTGGTAGCCGCGGCCGACATCGCCGACGCCAACGGCGACGCGACCGGCGCGGCGCTCTACCGCGGCGTCGCCGACGACTACCAGCGCTCCGTCGAGGGCTGGACGGTCACCACCAACGGCCCCCTTGCCAGCCACCCCTACTTCATCCGCCTCTCCAAGACGGGCGACCCCAACGCCGCCATCTCTTACAACGTCGGCAACGGCGGCCCCACCCTCGACCAGCGCGCCGTGATCGACCAGGGCTTCCTCGAGCTGGTGCGCCTCGGCCTCACCCCGGCCAGCGACCCCAACGTGACGCAGTCGCTCCCCATCGTAGACGCAACGATTATGTCAAATACGGTCAGCGGACCCGGTTGGCATCGCTACAACGGCGACGGCTACGGCGACGACGCGGCGACCGGCCACCCCTGGGCGCCGACGAACAAGGGGACCGGGCACGTCTGGCCGGTGCTGACCGGCGAGCGCGCCGAGTACGACCTCGCCTCGGGCGACACGACGACGGCCGCGCAACTCCTCAACACGATGCGCAACTTCGCCGGCGGCGTCGGCCTGATCCCCGAGCAGGACTGGGATCTGCCCGACCTCGCGCCCTCGCCCATCGGGACGGACCCGGCCTTCCAGAGCAGCCCGATTTACGGGACCGACCCGACGACGGCCTCGATCGGCTTCCAGAACGGCAAGCCCGCCGGCTCGTCCGACCCGCTGGCCTGGGCCGAGGGCCAATACGTGCGTCTGGTGCGCGACATCGCCACTTCTAACGTCTTGGAGCGGCCGGCCAACGTCTACGACCGCTACGTGACGCATCAGCAGGGCACGACGGCGCTCACCATCGGCGGTCCCGCCGACAACTCGGCCGCCACGAGCGCGTCGGTCGTCGTGACCGGCACGACCGCGCCGGGCAACACCGTCTACGTGGCGGGCTCGAACACCGATAACAATACCGCGACCACCACGACGAGCGCCGCGGTCAATGGGGACGGCAACTTCAGCGTCACGGTCCCCGTCACCGGCGGCACGACCGTCATCAACGTCGTGGCGGTGAGCCCGAACGGCGGCACGGCCCACGCCGAGCGCTCGGTCTACTACGACTACACCCCCGGCACAGTGCTCTACGACGTCGCCGACCCCACCGGCGACGACAACGGCCCCGGCAACTACGCCTATCCCACGGCCTCCGACTTCCACCCCGGCGCCTACGACATCCAGGAGTTCAAGGTCATCGACAGCGGCGACAGCGTGACCTTCAAGCTCAAGACGCGCGATCTCACGCCGACCTTCGGCAGCCCGCTTGGGGCGCAGCTCGTCGACGTCTACGTGCACGTCCCCGGCGCCACGACGACCTCCACGAACGCGGCCTACGCCTCGCGCAACTACACCATCGCGCCGAGCGCGGCGTGGAGCCGGCTGATCGAGGTACAGGGCTTCGGCCAAAAGTACGTCGACGCCTCTGGCAATACACTGGGCACGGTGCAGATCAGCGCCAACAGCATCTCGCGCTACATCACCTTCAGCGTCCCCAAGGCCAGCCTGGGCCAACCGGCGTCGGGCTGGGGCTTCACCGTCGTGCTGACCGGCCAGGACGGTTTCAGCCCGGACATCGCGCGCGGCTTCCAGCCCACGCCGCAAGGCTACCAGTTCGGCGTCTGCGCCACCGCCAGCGCCGACCCGCACTGCACGTTCGACCCCACCAAGGTCCCCAAGGCCATCGACGTGCTGACCCCGGCGGGTGTCAGCCAGTCCGACGAACTGGACTACACCAAGCATCAGCCGGTCGTGCTGCAGGACGTCACGATCCCCTAATGACACAGATAACGGAGAGGCAGGGGGCGACCACACCTGTGGCCGTCCCCTGCCTCTCGGCTAGTCTAACAGCCTATCCGGAAAGTGCCTAAACACGCGCTCAGCGGCTGCATAAACCTCTCTAACGATTTTCCGGATAGGCTGTAAGTGGTCCATCCGGCAAGTAGGGGTCAGTTTTTGAGCCGCGCTAATGCGCACATGACGCGTATCCCTACGCGTAAAACCTGGTCGTTGTGCCCATAGTAGCGGCACATGCGTATGATAGAGACTTGCCGGATGGACCACTAAGTAGATGCTGCTAAGTTTGTGCAAGCCAAACAGGCTCCAGAAGACGCGCAACCATGCCTGTATGTCGTGCAGGAACTTACCAACTTGTACTTGGCCCATACCCTCGGCCCCGTCGCTGCGCGCGGGGCCGTCGTATGTGGGGGCTGAGACCATGGGTGGTCCCACATCGTCGTGGTCCCAGGACGACGAGTGGTCCCCACCCCCAAGATAAAGGGGTGGGACCACGGTGGTCCCACGGGGCCGATTTCACGCGTCAAACGAGGGACCAGCGTGGGACCACGGCTCTGGTCCTAGTCCCCCGGTTGGTCCCGTGGAAACGGCTTGTGTGGTCCCACAGAAACGGCCTCGTGGTCCCACAGAATCAGCCCTATGGGGCCACACCGGCAGGCCCTGTCGCCCCACAATGAGGGCCGCCCCATCGCTCCTCTAACGGACTAGCGGTGGCCGTCCAGGCGGGGCCGCATGACGCGCAGGACAACGACGATGAGCAGGACGGCGAGGGCCGCGTACGCGCTGACGAGGGCGGCGGCGAGGACCGCGGCCAGGATGTTGAGGGCCGTCGAGGAGGCATGGGCCAGCGGGGTGAGGAGGCCGGCGAGGGGTCCGGTGAGAGCCGAGAGCGCGAGGGCGGCGAGGCAGAGCGTCCAGACGCGAGCGCGAGCCTGAGCGTCGGTCATGCCGTGCCTCCTGGGGCTCGTCTGTCCCTCCGACGATGCCGCGCGTGTATGTCGTGTGCCCTGCCCTCTTCTTTCACCGTCGGTCATACCTGCCCTGTAGCGTTACCTTCGCCCCGGTTGCGAACATCCCCGCGTGACCCGGCTCACGCCGGCGGCGCTACGTCCTCGTCGCCGATGAGTCGCTCCAGGAGAGGCACTACCATGTGTGGCTCAGGGAGCGCCGCGATCTCGTCCCGGATGCGTCTGGCGGAGAGGCGGTAGTTCGGATCGCTCAAGATGGTGGAAACCGCCTCGCGGACGGACTGCGGCGTGGCCTGGACCGCATCGAGCGCGATGCCGACGCCGAGCCGCTCGGCTCGGTCGGCATTCAACGCCTGATCGGCGCCCATCGGGATCGTGACCAGGGGCAGACCGTGCGCGAGCGCGCCAATCACACTCCCGGACCCGCCATGGTTGACCACACAATCGCAGTGCGGCAGGAGCACCGCCTGGGGGATGTAGCGCACGCTATGGACGTTGTCCGGTTGCGGGCCAAAGACTGTCGGATCGATGTCCCGTCCCACGGTCACGATGACGGTGACCGCCAGGTCGCGCAGACCGGCGAGCACACGCGTGAAGAGGTCTCCGGACTCCCTGTTGAACACCGTGCCGAGAGTGAGGTAGACGGTCGGTCTGTCGGGCAGGCGCGACAACCACTCGGGTATGCTGTCGCTGGCAGAGGGGCCGGGCATGTCTGAGCGGAGGGAGTAGGCGGTGCGGGGCAGAGGATCGGCGGGGTCGCGGAAGCTGGGCGGGAAGGGGGACAACACCAGGTAGCGACTGGGCATCACCACCGCGGGGTCGGGCGGTAAGCCGTGCTCGGCGCGCAACATGTCGAGCGGCTCGGCGATGACCTCGGGGCGCGCGAAGGAGCCCGCCGCGATGACCAGGATCGTGACGTGCGGGAGGCCGCGTCGCTCGGCGGCGATCATGCTGCCAAAGTCCATCTCATCGCAGACGACGAGATCCGGTCGCCATGCGGTGCTCAGGTCCAGCAGGCGCGTCGCGCGGTCGTGTGCCAGATGGCCGGCATAAAAGTCGCGCACGACCCGGTACTCCCGGTCCATGTCGAGCGCACGCAAGGGGATGATGGACGGCGTTGTGCTTGTGGCGCCGGCCGGATCGGTAAACACGGCGAACCCCTGCGCTTCGGGGACGGCGGCACCCGAGTGATGGCCAGCGAACGCGACGATGTGTCCGGCAGCCTCGACGGCGCTGGCGATTGGCACGAGCGGATTCGCATGACCGCTCCCCCCAGCGAACGTGAACAAAACGCGCACCACTGACTTCCTTCAACGCTATCGATAGGGCTAGATCACGTCAAAACGTGCTTCCTGACTCCATCAGAAACGGCGCAGTGCCAGCGAATGATGGTGGAGCGCAAGAAAATCACAGACTCCCAGTGTAACACTTGGGCTCCGTTGTTATGTCGCGCTCCATCCTGATGTCCTCTTTAGGGGTCGATGTGCCAGGTACCCTCGGCGTACACCAGTCGGCGTTCCCCCCGGCGCGTGTCCAGGCGCGCGAGCTGGGCCGGGCGCGCGTGGACACGGCCAGATGGCACACGACCTGGCGGGACGTATGTCTCCTTCCCAAAGCCGGTGTTCAGCGGCGCTCGCTCGGGCGGTTCGGGGCGAACTCGACCAGGTAGTGGGGCTGACCGGCCGGATCGGTGAGGCCGAAGACCGTGCCGAAGGGCCTGTGCGTGAGGGGGAGGTGCACCTCGGCCCGGGGCACGAGAGCCTCAAAGGCGGCCGCGGCATCGTCGACGGCCCAGTACAACTCGGGGCCACGCCCGCCACTGAGCGGCGCATCGCTGGCGATAGCGAAGCGGGCACCCGCCTGGTCTTTGAACTGGATGAACACCGGCGCTTCCCGCTCGACCTCAAGCCCGAGGACGTCGACGTAGAAACGCTTGGCCGCCGCGATATCCGCGACGTACTCCAAGGCGAAGGCGAAACGAAGGGTCACGGTCATGTGCGGTCGCTCCTTGTCCATGCGATGGGGCTGAGATCCAGCCCCTGGGGGTAGCATACGGCTGGGGGGCGACACCCCTCTGTCGGGATTTCTGGCCAGGGATGTTGTGCTGTTACGGAAGGGCGGGTTGGGCTAGGTCGTGAGGGAGGTCCGCGAGCACGACGTCGAGCGGGCGCGGGGTGATGCGCTCGCGGGTGAGGGTGGCCCGGACGATGCGGTCCAGGCGGAAGGCCCGCGGCGCCTGGCGCAGGCGGCACCAGGCCGCCAGGTACCAGCCATGGGGCGTGCTAAAGAGACCGGCGAGCTCCACGACGCGCACCGTCTCGCTGTCCTGGGCGTCGCGATAGGTCAGCTCGACCGCGACCGCGTCGAGGAGCGCCTGCTGCACGACCGCGGAGACCGCGGCGGCGGGACCCTGGGGTCCCGACACGACGCGGATCTGCTGCAGGAGCTGGGTGGCCGTCTCTCTGGACGCCGCGGCCATCACGGCGGTGAGCTTCTGGAGCGCGGAGCGCCCGGCCCCCGCAAAGGGCAGCGCGGGGAGGGCAGCCAGCGCCGTGGCGAGCGCGGCGGCTTCGGCCGGCGTGAGGTTCAACGGGGGCAGCGTCGTGTCGACGTTGAGGCCGTACCCGCCGCCGGGGCCGGGCTGGGCCCAAATCGGCACCCCGGCCTCCTGGAGAGCCAGCAAGTCGCGTTCAATGGTGCGAGTGCTGACCGCGAAGTGCTGAGCTAACGCGACGGCGCGCACCGTCCGCGGCGCGCGAGCCCGCAGCTCCTCCACAAGGGCGTATAACCGATCCGTGCGGTTCATACGATCATGATAACGGGGAATCCCGACAATGACGCGTTACCCGCGCCCTGGAGCGTTACCCTTCGATGTGGTCTGGGGTTAAAGAATAGGTCACCGACTGGCAGCCATCGCCATTGGCCATGTTTTCCGCCGCCTCCTGAGCTGCTCGCTGGCTTGCGTGAGCGTGACCGTGTATGGACGCGCGGTCGACCATGGCCGAGCCGTCGCTATCCGTACACCGCCTTGAGGACGGAGCACGCGCGTAATGTCACCCATTTGCTGGACTGGCCCCGCGTTTCGATCTCCACCCAGGTCTTGCCGTTACGGGCGGCCTCGCTCCGCCAGCGCCCCGACGCGTCTTGTTGGCCGAGGAGCCACGCGACCGCGCCCGCGAGGCGCGCGTCCCGCGCGAAGCCAAGCTCGCACAGGACCGCGAGATTCTGAAGGAGGTCGGCGGTATAGCCCAGGGGAAAGCCCAGCATGAACCAGGCCGGGCTGGGCGTCGCATTGCCCCAGCCGGCCGGGTACGCGGCGCTGGCCGGGTCGCGACTCAGGAGGAACGCCGCTCCCTGCGTGAGGGCGCGTTCCACCTGGGGCGTGCGCCGCTCGGCCGGGATGCGCGCCAGCGCCAGCAGCCCTTTGATCGCCCCCCAGGCGCAGGGGAGCCCCTCGTTCGACCCGCAGCGGAAGCCCGGTCCGCTGGTCCCCGAGCGGTAGTAGCGGATCGCGTCCTCACCGGTGATCGCCCGCGCCTGCCAGTCGATCGCGCG
>JAABUP010009154.1_pt1 | contig 12305 bp, 11 predicted proteins | sample 5559201 | NCBI WGS metagenome assembly JAABUP01 (sample SAMN10711887, study PRJNA513373) | rock metagenome | isolation source: Antarctica rocks | place: Antarctica | reverse complement strand
GTACGGTATCGTGGAATACACACCGCAAGCGTACCTTCAATCTGATCTCAACCTATTCTACGCCAACTTGGCCCGCGAGATTCCCTCGGGAGATGGACCAATCTTTGATTCTATTGATGGAGGTGTCGACCAAACCACTACCCAGAGCTTCAACGACAACGGAGAGTCAGATCTTGACTTGCAGTACGCGATAGCATTGGTCTACCCTCAAAAAGTGACCCTCTATCAGACTGGTGATCTCGTGATCGGTGCCTCCTTCAACAACTTCATCGAAGGCATTGACGCTTCCTACTGCACGTCAGGCGGTGGAGACAACCCAACATAGTAAGCAAATCCTGTTTCCGAAACCTGAAGAATAACGTCTAACACCCCACAGCGACAGCATCTACCCAGACCCCAACTCCGGCGGCTACAAAAGCAAAGACTGCGGCAAATACGCCCCCACCGCTGTCATCTCCACCTCATACGGTTATAACGAAGCGGACCTCACCCCTGCCTACGAAGTCCGCCAATGCAACGAATACATGAAACTTGGGATGCAGGGTGTAACCGTTCTCTACTCCAGTGGCGATTATGGCGTAGCTGGCAACGGCGGCGCATGCTGCACCAGAGCCAAATGCGCAGGCGGTACCTACAACGGCGGCGGCTCAGGGACTTTCAACCCCTCTTTTCCGGCCACCTGCCCGTACGTGACTGCCGTCGGCGCTACGCAAATAGTGCCCGGTGCCAGCGTCACGGCTCCTGAAGAAGCCTGCGAAACCGTCATCTACTCTGGAGGTGGATTTTCCAATGTTTTTGCCCAGCCCTCGTACCAATCTTCGGCCGTCAAATCCTACTACGCCAACCACAAACCCGCGTACACCGCCACACAGTATAACAACTCCCAAACCGTCCGTGGCTATCCTGACGTGTCCGCAAATGGGGCAAACTACGTGGTTGCGGTCGACGGCACCCTCAGCCTCATCTACGGCACCTCGGCCTCCTCGCCCACTTTCGGCTCCGTCATTACGCTCATCAACGAGCAGCGCGCCAACTCTGGAAAAGGCGCTGTGGGGTTCATCAACCCGACGCTTTATAGCAACCCGAGCATGATGAACGACATCACGAGTGGCGGGAATCAGGGGTGTGGAACGGCTGGTTTTACGGCGGTGAGCGGGTGGGATCCGGTGACGGGACTGGGGACGCCGAATTACTCGAAGATGTTGCCGGTGTTTATGGCGTTGCCTTAGTGTGCCCGGGGGAGGGGAATAAAGTCGCTGGTGTTTGTGGGGAGGGAGGGGGGGGGTAGGGGGGGTGATTAGCCACTCTGTAGGAGATGTGTGGGGTATTTAGCCGACGGTGCTGGCAGAGACGATAGATAATGGGAGTCTCCTTCATCAGGTTACACGTCGCATCGATTGCCATGTGTATAATATCTATTCTGTTCAATCCGGAAGAACTCCCTGCATTCGCATTCCCTTCACCAGAGAGCCAGACCCATTGATTGCTTCCACTCCAGCCTAGCATAAATAACGCATCTCAATCATCTCCATCCACCACCATAGCTTGACCAGACCAATCACGATCACGATCTTCTACAAAACTTCTCATTTCAATCGATATTCCAAGGCTACTAATTAACAACGACCTGGCGCATTCAAGAAAGGAAACTATGTAATGCTTTTGAATCGAGGCGGAAGTAGAACAGTCGAGAAGTCGCACATGACCCTCCTCTTAAATCTCTCGGTGCATTTGTTTTGCAACGAAAAAATGATTGTGAAAACGCAGTGTTCCATTCAATGCTTCATTCAGTGTAATCGAAAATTTTGATGTTCGATCACCTGACTGCGGGACGGGAAGTCACGTGGTACCAATCGGATTGATGGGTTTGAAGATTCCGAAATCATATTCTAGTTGTATATTAGATGCCCGTTTCACTCTTCGACATTGCGCCATAATGCAAGACTCGTCGAATTGGGCAAGTACTTTGTTCGCGAAGAGAGTATGGTTAGGCTGTTCTATCAATGACTTCGGGATAGAGTACAGTCTGAGGGGATTAGGTGTTGTAGAGACCTAGTCGACTGTCGAAGTCTTGGTCAACTCGTAGACACTAGAGTATGGCTATCAGCTGTCAAGATCACATTAGCACTTCAACTCGCCGGATAACGTGGATTGGCCGCGTAATGAATTCTTTTACTGTTGGGTGTAGGAGACACGATTTCGATATTCTGAGACACTTTTAGCAGTGGACTGGTAACCCCACAAACCGAATAACCATTTTTCGCCTGTTGGCCGTAGACTACGTGGTTTGGGTACATGCTATGCTCATTTGTGGTGTGTGTGGTATGGTTTGTAGGCAATTCTTGAAGTCTGGCCTGGCAAGGAGGATTATATTGCTTCTGTTAATCGCTGAGGACATAGCATGGAGGGATTGGCCTGCCGCACTGTTTGATGTTGTTTGGAATGCTAGGATGCGAACGATTTCCAGAAGTGGTGGAGAGGTCTAGATCAGCGATACAGCAGACATCCGGTCGGTACTGTGGCAGTCAAGAGTAATATCCTTCCACTCAGTAGCGTGGCCTGGCTGTGAGGAGTAGATGTCGCTCAACTTTTGCGCAGGTGATAGTGGTTGAGGCATGCTAGTATTGACCTATGGTGTGGATAAATACAGTTCGGAGGAGGTGTTGAACGGAGTCGATGAGTTCTGAAGTACAGGGCTTAATTGAAAAGGGTTCTTAGGCCACAGTCCCGCTCCCTTCAGAGCCGGACATACCCTACTAGCTTTGTCGATTCTCGCTTGCATCCTTCAGGTTAGGGATATCGATTGGTTCTGCCAGCAAAGGTCTTGCGCTTATGCATTGTCAATCCTCGATTATTCGTAGATCACGTTGCACGGTTGCGCTGGCCTCAACGGTTTGGTTTCCCCAGATAAAGCTTATCTGTATCCCCGGTGGTCCCCACTGTATCCACCTCTTTCCGCCATCATTCCTGTGCTAGGCTTTGATCATCTTATCTGATAAAGCATTCTCCGTGTGCCTGCTCTTGGTTTCGATGTGAGACCACGAGGTGTACCAGCTGCGGTAGAGGTTAGAGATCATTGGAGTAAGTTGAGATTGTTTGGCTATTTTCCTTGCATGCGGGATGATTCAAGGCCGAGGCTAGGATGGACTTCGCCGGATTGCAAGCAAACTTTGAAGGGTTGAAGATTGTCTGGAGATGTGAGTGTTCGAGACTGATTGCTAAACGACTCGGCTGGGAACAGAAATTTGCATGTCTTTTTAGATGGTATCTTCGCCATCGAAATCCAGGGAAACAATCGATCAGAAGCGAAGGTACGCTGCTGCTTGAAGTGGAAAGTTGACCGAACACGATAAGCTGCGGTAGATAAGACTAGCCAGGTTTACCTGAAAGCCCTAACCCTAGTGGCTCCATTCTTGTTCTCCATAAGGTAGGGTTTCAATGCAGGTTTAGGATGGTACATTCTGAGGCAACAAGCGTTAAATGATGTGATGAAAGTAATCGAGGCGTGAGGATTTCACCTTTAGTAAAGTAGTGTTTTCACCAACAACTCATTCGGCGACTCTACCTGAACCACTATGCGCTCGAACTCGTAGCAGGCAGTCACAGCACTCTAGGAAGAGCTGCCATGCGATTGAGAAGCCTAGAACACGCATGTACAAAGAACAGCGTCGATCTCCAGTGCTGAAAGAGTGGCCTGTTCAGTAAATCAATTACCTTGATATTGTTGTGTGCTAGGTAGATAACGTGCATCTCCTCGGCACGCATACTGAATTTAGTTTAGCTAAGTAGTGTATTTGAACGTCACTGTTCTGAATAGAGACATGTTCATCGATGCCGCAGGAAGACCTTTGAGACTGTTCTATATCTCTGTGTCTTAGAAACCTTGCTCGCTGGGGAACCAAGGGGCGAGATAGGTATGGAGATTCCAACACACACTACAAGTGAGTAACATGATGGAGATTTAGTATGCACGCTGTACGTACCGAACAAGACCTAGAAGATTAAGAGAGATAATATAATAATATTAAAACTTTTCTGGAGAAGAACAATGGCTGGCGAGACCGACAGCAACGAGCACGGCTACTCGTGATAATATTTTGTTGCATGCTGCTCATGATGCAAAGCTGCATGTGGCATGGATATGGTGAACCGGAGATGCTGACCATTCAACAATGATATTTGAGGCTTTCCTTGCTCGATCTGAGCTTAAAGGACATCGTCTTGGTTTGAAGCTCAGAGCTCGAACCTTTCTAATGAGCATTATCAACATCCTGAGGTACAATGTTCGATCCAGACATGTCGAAGTTGTTGCGCCATAGTTCTGTGATTAGACGTCTGTAACAACAATGATCAAAGCACATATACATTTTGATCTTTCATGATTCTCGTACCATAGCATTGATTAGTGCAACATCTTTCTCACCGGTCAGAGAATGACTGAAAGATCACACCATCACAATTGAACTTTCAAACCATCCTAAGATACCTTTGATCATATAGGTAATAGGCGAGAAATATCATTTCCTGTCGGTTGGTCGGAATTGATTGAGCATGAATAGCTTGATCGAACGAACCTAAGCTGCCGCGGGAACAGACGTACCTTCAATGAGCAAGAGAATCGAAGAAGAAACCTCTCACAGTATGAGTCAACGGTCTTTAATTGTCTAACGTTGATAAGACTATACGAATACAACGGGATGTTGTATAGTTTATAAGGGCGGATTATAGACTTGGCCTTCTAAATATATTCGTGTGATGCAAGTCTTTGTAAGTACTTCTCTTAGGTGTATGCCTAAGGATTATAAGAGAAGTCAGTTGAGGCTCGCGAAATAGCAGATAACCAGAGTTGTAGCGATAATGTTTTTGTTGCTTCAGTGCTACGATTGAGCAGGAAACCGTCTGAAGGGCCTTATATAGCAGTATTCGGTAGGGATGTACCCACCTACGTTCCCAAGATAGTCTCAAGGCGGCCTGAATTCAAGATGATCAGAACCCTGTAAGATGTAGTGGTCATTCGATGTGACTTACCAATTAACCACATCGAGAATGGTAAACAGTCTCATATTGCTAACACTCCGACATCTTTTTGCTGGTCTTGAGCATTCAACGTACAACGAGGCCTGAAGCCTCGGAACCAATCGGACGGTACTTGACAGAACAGGCCTCGCCAAAACAGAGAGAAGACCTTATCTTGGCATGTCACCATCGTACAATTCTTCGCCTCGTACAGATCTTTTCTGCCGTGACTGAATGAAAGCTCGCACACAGACTTCATTGCTGAGGCTCAAGCTGTTGACAAGAAATTCCCTACTCGAAGGAAACACGCTTCCGATGTATGTGTTTCACATTTGAGTCAGGATGAGGTGATACCATAGCTTGTCTTAAGCGTAGATCGTTTCCCATTCTAACCGGTGGGGTCCAAGAAGGCCTAGAAGGCAGTTTCCACGTCGTGCCCTACGCGACTCTTTTCCATAGCGTTAAGAAAGGCCCTGATATATATCTTCTGCTTGCTCTCTTCTTTAGAGCTATTCTGTGTATGAAATCGAAGGAAACCTGCCATTGTTGCCGCGGTCGTATGTGCGTTGCGATAGAGCAATGGCGAGGTCTAATTCTAGTACCTGAGGCGGAAGAGCTTGGAAGTTGTGGATTTCGATGTCGCTTCGATGCTGTTCAAGAAGACAGAGGGACTCTTTGACGCATTGATCAAGTGAAACAAGTGCACATAGCGCTCTGAGCTAGTGTTAGTCTTGCCAATAAGTGATGTCTAGGTAAAAAGAAGAAACGCACCTGGTCTGTGTTGCTGAAGAACTGTTAGCAAGGAACATTCTTGGTCGAGCGAAACAGGTATTACGACAAGTAAAGCGGAATGCTATTCGCTCTTCACTAAGACATCGACAAGTCGTTCAGATGACTGAGCATTATTATACTCATCTGGTTAACACTGCCATATACGAAGTAAACGTGAACACGACATCTCGTGATCTTGAAGGGTGAGGAATATACTCGATGCCGGCAGTTCCGACGTCGAAAGACTTCGAAAAGTTACAAAAGTATAGCTCACCCTCGGTCAACCCAAGGCAGCATGTATTTACGCGAGTTCATCAAGTGTCGATCGTGATTAAGCAACAAGAGAAATAGAATCAACGCGACTGCAATGTCTGTGAAGAAGCCTTGCTGAATACACACTGCAAGTAAGATGAGATGTGAAATTCTAAAAAAACCCTCTCTAGCTCTTCACTGAAGCTTGTTACTGCTACTGCAAGTTGGGAAGCTTACCTCCTGAAGCTGAGAAATGGAAAGGATGTCGATGTCATGTGTATGAGTAAGACGAGATTTCTGCTACGCATTGTGGGGCTTGCTACGAAAATGAAGGCCTCTTGGGCCATCGGATAATCGATCTCGATTAACGTAATGAGACTTCAGACCATATGTGGTAAGTATTTCATGACCTGCTTGCGTATTGACAACGGCAACAGGTTCTTTAAGTGAACACACACTAACATCGTATAGAGTGTGCCACAGACAACGGAAATTGTCTATTTTCATGTTGAGAAACCTTAAGGTTAAAGTAATTTCCGTTGAACAGAACCGCGCTTATTCTGCATACTTTACCCTAAAACCCTAATTAAAGTAGTCACTTTGCCGACTGTGCTCGCCATATTATTACTGGTGTTGTTTTCCCCCGCATTGTTCAACTTGGCTGCTCTGACCTTCAACGAACTTTGATCGTCTTTTCTAGCAAATTGTGTCCTCAGTCCCCATCCCTCCACACGATTTTTGTCGCCTTTCATTATTTTTTTCTGGCTGCTGGAGGTGCCCAAAATGGTAGTTGTAGAGGGTTTGAGGAAGCGTCGCTCGAGCGCCGGGATTTGCTTTCGATTCCTGATAACACCGTTTGTAGATCTCCTCGGTTGCAAAGACTCGATTGGGGCTAGACGGGCAGGACAGAGCGAGGAATGGAGTCCGGACTCTGAGATATTGAACGCCTGCTCGATGGCTGGTTGTTCGCGCAGATAATGTGCATTCTCCTTCAAGGAGTTTCGTTGGCAGTTCGCTTGTGTATGGCGAAGAGTACCGGGCGCGTATGGCAGGTTGAGCTTATCAGTTTCTAAACTCTTTAGTGATCAGCTCCGCAGTATCTTATGCACTCCATCTCAAGATTTCATCGAGTCAACCTAGCCGTTTTATCCCGCTGCAGACTGGTCAGTTGAGCCTTCTCTCCTTCGAAAGGGATTCTGTGCCTCACACCTGACGTTTGACGTCCAGATTTCCCTGCTAGGATTGTGCGGTTAAGGTACTGCAATTAGGCGCTTCCGTAGAAGAAAGGTACAGGGCTGCAATTGAAACATGGACTCTACCACTACCAGTCCAAAGAAGAAGACCCCAGTACATCTCTAACGCCTTTTGGCTTCGTTGTCGATCACATTCCGCAGCTAAAGAGGCTACCAAGAATGTATTAGCGAGAATAGGATATCGTGTGTGCACTACCGCGCTCCAGGCGTAGTAATAGTTCGCAAATCCATGTACCAAGCTCCTGCAGAGCGCCAACGCAGAGCGCCAAAGCTAAGGTTTCCGACCATGCGTTAGATGTCAGCCGACGTCTGGGTACGATATTGCTCGATCATTGGATTCGCCTAGGCCAACGAGTAGACTTGAGTTTCATCCGCATTCTTGGAATATATATATGTAGGAAATAAAGGGGAGTGCTAGAGAGAGCTTTGGTAAGTCGCGATTGTGTAACATAAGAGGAAAGAGCACTTGAGACCATGCCATAAAGCCACGATCTCCAACATTACTGTGTGAGTTCACAATAGAGGAAATCAGGATCGAGCGGACAGCTTGTTGGTATTGACTTGAGAAAACCAAAATGTTCAAAGTTACTAACATGGGAAATTCGATTTCAATAGAGAGTAAATCGTCAGGAGAGTTTTCGATGGAAGGACATCGGGATATCGGTCTGGCAGCGAGCAGCTCGATCTTCATTTCAAAGAGGCAAATCGGGAATCTAGAAGCCTACACTCAAGATTATAATAGTCGCCTCAGCAAATGCAGGATCCTGTTGTTGCGTTCAATACCTTGCACGAACTTACTTGCTCGATTTGGGTGCTTTGGCAAAGGCTGCCCAAACCCTCAGTACCCACAACATGTCCGCCTTAGAGAGTACAGTTGGAACTAGCACCAGGCTTGATGTGGCACGGGACTACTCGCCATTCTCCATGGCTGATTACCAGAATGTAACCCTCATTGTTTCCGCGTGTAAAGGAATCACTCAATCATTACCGATCTTTCTGAACTCTAACTTCGATAAAACCTTGTGGCCGGAACGTCGAGTCCACATTCTTCACAAATATATGTACTGCCATGCAATTTTTTTGTTGAATGCGTTTATGCGGGCGATTGGGGTCCGATCTACTTGGTAGAACCGCCTCATCTGTGCTAAATGCTAAAGCTGCCGTATTGATAAGTGTGCCTCGAAGATAAGACAAGGGCGACAATGAAGACCATACAACGAAATATCTGGAGATCGATGTGTGCGGATCGTCTCGACGCTTTGTGTGGGTATTGGGACACTTGGTTCTCGAATAAGGTATAGTAAGTGCAATCCATAGAGGCTCTTGGTTTCTGTGACGTATCTTCTTTGATGAGTAAGCTCTGTTTCGAAGCATGGCAGAGTTGAGAGGGCTACGTCAAGCCATTAACGGAAATAGATCTCCTATACCATAGTCACCGACCTCTACTATCACGTGCCTCTCTTTTGCACGGTCGAATCATCCTCGTCTTGCCGCAAGATAAATCATTACCAATTATAAGCCATACCGAGTGAGTGGCCAGACTTGTGGCGGTGAAAACGGACAGGCCGCCCAGGTTTTTAAAAAAGGAAATTTGCCAACTATGCCGCCGTCAGCGTCCTATCAGGGGCCGTAGCGTGATGGAAACACATACCAGGCAGTTTATTCGCTGACTTGCAAAGGTGAGTGACAGAAGAGATGGCCCTGCTTCGCTAAGTTGTCTAGTCATTCTGAATGGGGTATCCGTAAAATTTCTGGGTACGGAGGCTGACGTGTGGATCAAAATAGCATGGCCAAGGACTTACTACTTTATAGAGGCGCTTCAAGCCTAGACTAATATAATAGTCCTGTTATGGCAATTATAGATCGCACATCCCTTCGTTATCGCAGACTCCAACGCCCCTGCCACGGCTTGGTGGAAGCAGACTGTAGATGCTACCATCGGTGCCCAATTGTTTCAACAGTAATCTTCCTAGAAAAAGGGTGGGCTCGCGGGCTACTGGAACTGTATTGGATTTTGTGAGAAGCTAGTCCTTCTGCTGTCCAGATACAGGGTAAAGGTGGAGAGAGCCCAAAGCCTGCCTGGATACTGCCTTCTTGCTTAGTCTCTGACTATTTGTTTGCGCAGGGGTTTATTGCCCTAGCTATGGGCTGTCTATTGTCCCATTTGCCACGCTGTTCAGTGTAGGGTCTGGAAGAGTTGGTCAAGGATGTCGAAATGGCCGAGACTTGAAGGATGCTCTCACATAGGCAGAGCTTTTGTCAAGAGATACCTAGGGCGCGATAGCTCTTCCAAAGATTCGGTGAACATGCACTAGAATGGCCATGAAGATACCGTTGTCCGTGCTCACTGTGTACTCCGAAATTGTTTGCCACCAACGTTGAGATCGGCGGCGGTTGGAATTTTGTTGCAGATAGGGAGAGATGTTGGTAAGCAAAGTGTGGTCTATATGTGGCGTCGCTTCGTCTACGGTCATTTCGAGTCTCGATATTGCTGTCGATGGTTCCAAGGAGCTTTGGAGGAGTTGCTGTGAAGCTGATGAGATCAGATAGATGCTACGCGCCCAAGTCAAAGTAGTTTAAGCAGCATCTAAATTCGATCCTCACCATGGAGGGGAAGGTACGGTGCTTGAGCTGTTTTGAGGAAAACCATAGGCTCTTCGAAGGGTTGGATGAGGCTGTTGCCAGCAACTGCGATGGTCCATAACGGAACTCACACTCTCCTCTCCTGACACGTCTATCACTGCAAAAGGCCCGCCATCTGACTTCTCTGCGCGAAGTGATCATTCGCGTCGAGGGTTTGGATGTCTGCTATTGTCGCGAAGGCATGAAGTGTAGGAGAAAACTTCCGATACCTTAGGAAGAGCAAGACTTCTTTTCGTTGTTGACAAGGCTGACCGATACGAGGCTATGATTGGGCAAAACCTGGACGCAACCATCTCACTATGACGCAGGAAACCTCCTTATCCTGCAGCTACAACGTCCAGGCCAGCAACCCACTGCCGCCCCTATTAAATGCCCAATCTTACTAGGAGCATATGCAAGGAGGCAGGCGATGGGGGTTGTCCTGCTTATAACCCGCTCTCAAAGGACCATGGAATATGCGCCTTTTATTGGGCAAAGCCTCGGTTGCCGACGGTTAAGGTTTTTGTGACAGCGTTTCTATCTGCTTGCTCGAGGTCTCTCTTTCTGAAGGTACCTTATAATACATATCCCAGATTCTACACGATATTTTGCTCGAGGTAACAAAGACAGGGGGTACAATCAACATACAGGCCGGATTCCCGTTGACGATATATCAACTATAAAGCTGCCCACTAGCAAAAACCGATCAAATCAAATGTACCTCATGTTGACGTTTTGACATTCAACATGTCTTGCCTTAGGGCAACTCTCAAGGAAGAAGAACTAGAGCTCTTCGGGACGGATTAGTGCATTACGGTCTTAGTGTTGAAGGAAAGACTTGGCTACCCCGGGTAAGGCACGACCGGCGAATACCCTAAGGCACTCCTTCTACAACAGCGCAAACCTTCCTTTATGATCTTCTCCAGGGCAGGACACTCTCATTCTCCCCTTGACAATAAACCATCTAGGCATCCATCATTTATCTATGCTCGGACCGTCCCGCATCAGACTGCAATGTACGTCTCCACAGAAACAAGTCCGCTGAAGTGGCAAATAGAGGCCCGGAGATTTTCAACAGCTCATCTTTCTTCCAGCACTGTCTATGTGGGCCAGATCCGAAATGATGAAGCATAATGCGGATAGCCCTGCATGTATGCGAAGTGTCGTCCATTGGCACTGAATTATGACTTCCAGCTTTGGTGGCAAGCGCATAGACGACCTCAGGTGTCCAGGGTGCTCAAGGGGTTTATCTTAAATTACACTTGCACATGGGCCTGCTGTCTTTACTCCGGAAACGCATGGCGCAATCCGTGCCGGAAGCAAAACATCCTAGAGAGCACATCATATCCAATCAAGGCGGGTCCTTTCGACCAGAGCAACCACACAACAACATGTCACATTTACCGCGTTTCGAAGGCCAAGTCATTAGGAGCGATTGCTAATTGCCTACTCTTACCCTGAGGGACGGCGGGACGGTAACTCCACGCCACGCAATCAGAATGAGTACGAAAATAGCACATCGGGTCTATTCTGACATGTTGGCTGGTTCTATCACAATGACAGCTTTTTTTTGGACCTTTGCTCTGGCGATGCCTGTTGAAAGTCTCCCTTGCCTGCATAGTGGGTTGAAAACGGCGAACCCGCCATGGTTCTCCACACGCAGAAAGTCGGAGTACAATAACCGGCTTTGCCGAGACAACGATTGGCCGCTTGTTGTACCCCGACTTTCTGCACTCACTGGTGTGACAAGATTCGCTACTGATATAACTTTCTTCTGACCTGGTCAGGTCTCCTGGTTTTGATCCATCGAATACCGTGTATCTCAGAATATTGTGACTGGTTATATCCAGCCATGAAAAACCCATGCTCAAAGGCCACACAAACGATCTTGAGCCAAACAAAAGTCAATTCTGCTGTGGACTCTACAGGAGTCAAGGATTGTGCCTACACCCATCGGTCACTTTTCCCAAGCAACCTATGGATCGCTCACTTCGCTCCACTCGATGATATGTTATCTCTCACTTGCTTAGGAGCAACAAAATGCCGGCATCAACTACGAGAGTGGATTGTCGCACACGCGATTGAGAAAGCTCTATCTTGATAGATAACCGACAAGGCAGCGCTTGTTACTCTTTGGTATCCTGTACGCTTCTAACATATCATATACACATGGAATCCAAAATACACTCGAACACCCCTTCGGATGGTTCAGTTGTTGTTCAGGGCCAAGATTCTAGTCCTTCTCTTCACCAGATAACATGCTTCGACACACACTCGTCCAATGCCCTCCTCTCAAGTTGTTTCCTTCAGTGCTCCGCTTCAAGTACCAGGAATACCGATATCCACGCCCATCCTATACTCCAATATCTCGACTCTACTATCCAGGATGCC
>JAABUP010009153.1_pt1 | contig 12307 bp, 18 predicted proteins | sample 5559201 | NCBI WGS metagenome assembly JAABUP01 (sample SAMN10711887, study PRJNA513373) | rock metagenome | isolation source: Antarctica rocks | place: Antarctica | reverse complement strand
TGACGCGGGAACTGCTGGCCTTCCAGGTGAAGATCAACGCGGAGACCGCGCACGACAGCTACGGGGCGTGGCGCGAGGGCGCGCACGACGACCTGGTGCTCGCCGTGGCGCTGGCGCTGTGGGCGGGGGAACGCCCCGAGGTACGTGGACGCCCATTCTCGGCGGCGGTGGGCGGCGAACGCACCTTGCCCGACCCGCGCGGGACCGACGATGTGCTGTTCGGGCGCGCGACGAGCGGCCGGGCCACGCCCCCGGGCGATGTGCCGATCGAAGCGCTCCGTCCGCGCCACAAAAAACCGTTCGACTACTGAGGGCACCGCCCGCATAGCGGTGCGTGCTGCTATGCGGATAACCCTGGAAGTACCGTCGCGATCAGGACCAGCGCCCCCTCCCTTTCCCTGTCGGGCCGTCCGACGCACCCGATGCACCACGAGGATAGGGTCGTGCCGACGCCCCCGGCACTGACTCGGTGCCGGGGGCGTCTTTTTGTCCGTTGTGATTAATTCTTGCGCGTATTACAATTCCAACCCTGAGCCATTTTGGCAACATAATCGCAGGATGGGAGGGTGCCCCGATGGGTGGCCGCGCTGTGCGCTTCGCGCTGATCGTCTGTTTGCTGATCGCCGCAGCGGGGCTATTCGTCGCGTCCCCCGCACTGGCCGCGCCCACGTTCGTGGATGTGCCCGCCGACAACGTCGCGTACACCGCCGTGGAAGCGTTGGCGGCGCGGGGTATTATCAAGGGCTGTGACGCGGACGCGCACCGCTTCTGTCCCGACGATCCGACGCTGCGTGCACAGATGGCCGCGCTGATCGCGCGCGCAGCGGGGTGGGACGCGGAGGATCACGGGAATCAGTTCGCCGATCGCTGCGACGTGCAAGCGGGGTGCATCGACGCCGATCTCTGGCGGAACGTCGGCACGCTGCAATACTACGGCGTGGCGAAGGGCTACGACGCGAGTAGCTACGGCCCGCATAACGACGTGCTGCGCCAGCAGGTGATCCTCTTCATCAGTCGGGCGCTCGTTCATGCCGGGACATGGCAACGCAAGGCCGATGATGCGAGTGTCTACCCGAACCTGCCGCGTGGCACGGATGCCGAGCGCCTGGACGCGGCTGATGTCGTGACCTATGTCGCCTACGTCGGGGCCGTACCGGATACCCAGGCGAACGCCACATGGGACGCCTACGCCGCGCCGAGTGCTCGTGCCTGGTTCGCCCGCGCGCTCTGGCAGGCGCTCGCACCTACGGCTACACCCATCCCACCGAGTCCTTCGCCTTCGCCGTCGCCCGTCGCCAACTATCAGGTGTCGGCCACCGTGTCCGATACCAGCCCGACCCAGAATACGCGCGTCACCGTCACCGGCAGGCTTACCAACAACGGGCAGGGCGTGACCGGGGCGACGATGGCAACGACCTGGCACTACAAGACCACCGCGCCCGGTTGCACCGGTGGCCCGAGCGGCGCTGACGGTACCACGAGTTGCACGCGCGACATCAGCACGGCGACCAAGGGCTACACCGTCGTGATCGACGTGCAGATCACCTACCAGGGCCAGACCTTCACCACCAGCACGTCGTTCACGCCACGCTAGGCGGCCAGCCACGAGGAGGACAACAAACAAGCCACTCAACCGCCTACCACCCCCGATCCTCCTCTCCGCCTGAGGGCGTGCTTGTCCTGGCTATGCCTCCAGCGGCGCGCACAGCGGCATCTCGCCCGCCTTCACGCGGGGCGCTTCACCATCCTTGGCAGCCCCCGCTGGCGTGGTCGAACGCCACCCACACCCGCCGCGTGTCGGCGAGCGCCTGCCCCCCCGGCGCCCGCGTATCCTCAGGCGTGTCGAGCGCCGCTAGCGGAGTATCTCGCCGGGGCGAAGCCCGCGGGTCTCGCTGTAGCGATACTGGTAGGTCTGGCCGCCCATGCCGTCCTCTACCTGCTCGCGCCGATAGATGGCCACCTGTGTCTCGGACTCGCTCCCCGCTTCGGTTGGCACGGTCGGGACAGCGATCACGAGATGCTCTGGCGGGTGCTCCAGGAGCATCTCGTTCGCTCGGCCGTCGAACGGGCCGCCGATCAGGGGGAATGTGTGCGGCGCATCCATCGGCACTCCTCCTCCTTCGGTGCGATTGCGACTTCCCGCGTGTTATCGCCGATCGCGACGACCGGCGCAACCGCGCCCCGTATCCGATCACTGAGCAGCGACGTAGATGGAGCGTCGTCCTACACGGCAAAGCATCAACGGAAAGGAATGTCACATGCCGATGACTGCGGCGCAGCGCGCGCAACTCCGACCGCTCCTGTCCGACCTCCGCGCGCGCTGCGAGGGCCTGGCCGTACCCGAGCGCGCGATGTTGATCCGTCGAACGCTGGAAAGCGCGAGCGTGAGCCTGACCTGGGAGGAGTGGACGCCTTCGTGCGCGAGGAGTTCGGCACCATCCCGGCGGCGCTTGCGCGGCCCGACGAGACGCCGTAACGAGAGACGAGGGAGGCCGTCACAAGTTGACGGCCCCCCTCGCTACCGGTGTGGTCCCGCGCCGCCCTCAGTCGGCGTATTCCTTCGGCACCGGCATGCGCCCGTAGTGCGGATAGTGCAGGCAGACGAGCGGTGCCCACACCCGCCACACCTTCGCGATCGTCAGCGGCCCCTCGTCCATGTCTGGGTCGCCGATGGCGAGCAGCGCCAGGAGCAGGGTGCAGCCGATGGCGTCGAGCTGTGGTCCGGGGTCGGCGGCGTCGCCGTGCGCGGTCACGCGCGCGCAGGCGACGTAGAGCGCGATGCAATCGCTCGGGTCGAGTTCGACGGTCAGCGTCAGCGGCGCGGCCTTGACGATCTTCATGACGCCCGCCGATCGGTGGGGAGGACGCCCCAGGTGCTGCGGATGGCGGCGAGGTCGAGCATTTCCCGCTCGCTCGGGCGGACGGTGGCGATGGCGGAGCCCACGATCGCGTAGGCGTCGAAGAGCGCGGCCAGGGTCAGGTACAGCGTGCCCTCCAGCACCTGGGCCGGCGACGTGGCGGGATCGCCGTCGTCAACCTCTTGCATGGCGATCCGGCACGCCTTCGCCAGCAGCAGGCAGTAATCGGGGGTGAGCAGCAGCGTCAATGCGCTCCCGGTGGTATCCATGATTTTCACGGTAAAGCTCCTCTTCATCCAAGCAACAGCAGGCGTGTGCAAAAAATTGCACAGTCAATCGGCGTAGACCGGCGCGGAGTTTCGTTGACGAAAGTCCAGCACCGCGACCGGCACGAAGCCGAGCGGGGCATCGAGCACGGCGGCCACGTCGCGCGGCAGCGGCTCCCCGGCGATCCGGGCGAGGTCGGCCCACAGCGCGGCGAACGAGAACTCCTGGGTCAGCACGTCGGGGATCTCGTCGGCCAATTCGTGCAGCAAGGCCGTCATCGCGGCGTTGATCATGGCGTTCTCCTTCGGGTAGTGCTGATCGTGCTGATCGTCCGGGACGGCGAGAGGGAGGGGACGCTAGGCCGCGAGGGCGAGGGCCGGGGCGACGCGGGCGGCGAGGGCGGCGACCCGCCGCCGCCACTCGTGCCGCGCCGCCACCAGGGCCAGCGCATCGGCGGGGAGGAACCGCCCCGTGCGCCGGGTGTAGGTGTCCACGCACAGGCGGTGCTTGCGTCCGTAGCGGTAGAGCTGGCCGTCAGCGAGCCAGCGCACCTGCGCCATCGCGGGGGAGGCGAGCCAGGCGGCGTGGACGTGATCGGCGTGCCAGCACGTCTGACCGCACTCGGCACCCTTGCAATCGCAGTGGATGGCCCCGTTCGTGGTGTCGAGGGAGACGGTGTTGACGCGGCCCGTCTCGTGTTTGCTCGGGGCGGCGAAGTGGACGATGCCGGTGACGTGGTCGGCGGCGACGAAGGCCAGCTCACTGGCGGTGTGGAGGGTGGCGGTCCGGGCGCTCATGGTACACTGCCTTTCGCGTTGGGGCTATCGCCCCTTCCATCGGCCCTGAGCGTTGGTTTCCTATGCCTCGCGCTCAGGGCCTTCCATACACGTATAATACACGTTTTATGCACGCTTGTCAAGTAGAAAACGTGTTGAATTCGTGTGTTGAAGTGGTATACTACGTGTAGAAATCCTGTTCTATCTTTGACATTGGAAAGGAGTGGCGATGTCGAAAACGCTTCGCCAGTTACGGGAAGAGGTGTTACTAACCCAAGGGGAGCTGGCCGCTCGCCTCGAAGTGCCCTATCAGCGCGTGGGAGAGTGGGAGCGAGGCGAGAGCACGCCGCGCCCATCGAACCAGCGTAAACTGGCCGAGGCGCTGGGGGTAACGCCGACCGAACTACGTGCCGCGTTGATGGCACGATCTGAGGGAAAAGAGCTGGCGGCAGCGTGAACTAACCACGCCACCGCCGTTGCGCGCGATGGATTCAGCACCGTGCGCGAGGAGATTTTACCAGCATGGTCACACTCGATCGGCGGACGAAGAGAGACGCCACCTGTTTCGGGTGCGGACGCGTGGTTGATGGCACCGCGCTCGAAGTGTGGGCGACCACCAGCGGGCCGATCCTGGCGTTGCTTTGCCCGGTGTGCCAGGAGGATGTGACGGTGCGCGAGGCGCTGGCCGGCCACTTGATCGCGCATATGGATCCCGCGCGGTCGCATATCTCTTGGGAGACCGGCGACCGCGCCCTGCCACTCGGCTTCGAGCCCGCCACGAAGGAGGCGATCCTCGAACGCCTCATCGCGGGCGACAGTTTTTCGTTCGGCGCATAGAGCACCAGCGGGGGGTACATGGACAAGGCGCGCGATCGACTCGGCGAGGCCTGGCGGGATCTGCATGAGGCGGTGTATTACGCGGCGGATGCGACCGGTTGCGCGCAATTCATCCAGTTCGCCGATCTGCGGGCACGCCGGGGCAACGCCGCCGCCGACATCGAGTCGCTCCAGTGCATCCAAAAAACCGGGGGCCTCACAGGCGGTGAGGTGCGGCAATATGAGCGCCTGGATGCCGACCATACCCGCCTCATCCAAGCAGCGATCGGTGACGTTCCCGACGCGCACGTCGAGCGCTTCGTGAGCGCGACGCAAGAACTCGAACAACGGATCTGGCGCGTTATCCCCGACGATAAACTCCCTGGCAGCATGTTCACGCGCGTCAATGATCCAACGAGCGGACAAGCGCATCTCGTGCGCAAAAATCGGCGTGGTGGCACCTCCCCTTCGTAACAATGTCGTCCGATGTCGGGTTTCGCCGGAGAAAACCCGACATTCCCGACACCGTAAACCGAAAACCCGACATCGGCTGTTCCCCTTCCCAATCGAGAAAAACAGTACCCAATGTCGGGAATGTCGGGAATGTCGGGTTTCATAGATAAGACGTTCCCTGTGTGAAAGAGGGGCACGGGATGCCGAGCAGGCGGGGACACGGCGAGGGCAGCATCTACCGGCGCGAGAGCGACGGGCGCTGGTGTGCGGGCGTGGATCTCGGCTGGGTGAACGGGAAGCGGAAGCGCAAGATGCTCTACGGCACGACGCGCAAGGAGGTCGCCGAGAAGCTGAAGATCGCCCTGCGCGAGCAGCAACAGGGACTCCCTATCGCCACCGACCGGCAGTCCGTCGCCGCCTACCTGGAGCACTACATCGCCAGTGTCGTGGCGGTCCAGGGCAAGGCCAGCTACCCTCGCCAGCTATCGCGGCACCGCCAGGCGCTACCTCGTCCCCGCGTTCGGCCACCGCCCGCTCGCCAAGCTCGCGCCGTCCGACGTCGAGGCGCTGCACGCGACCATGCGGGCGCGCGGCCTCTCACTCCGCACCATCCGAGGGGCACACACCCTCCTGCACGGCGCGCTGTCCCATGCCGTGCGGCAGAACCTGATCCCGCGCAACGTCTGCGACGTGGTCGCCTCCCCGACCCCAGCCCGCGCGACGATCAGCCCGCTGAGCCCCGAGCAGATCCGGCAGTTGCTCGACGCGGCGGACGGCGACCGCTTCGCCGCGCTCTACCACGTCGCGCTGACGACCGGGATGCGCCTCGGCGAGCTGCTCGGCCTGCGCTGGCGAGACGTCGACCTGACACGCGGGAGTCTGGCCGTGCGCCAGCAGATCAACCGTATGGTCGGCCAGGGCTCCGTCGCCAGCGCGCCGAAGGGGAAGCGCGGGCGTAGCATCCCCCTCCCCGCCATGACGGTCGAGGCACTGCGCGCGCACCGGCGACGTCAGGCGGAAGAGCGCCTGCGGGCCGGGGCCACCTGGCGCGACCACGACATCGTCTTCGCCAGCCTCGTCGGCACGCCGCTCGCCGCGCAGAGCGTCTACCGCCGCTTCAAGCCCCTCCTGGTGCGCGCGGGGCTGCCAGACATCCGTTTCCACGATCTGCGGCACTCGGCGGCGACCTGGCTGCTAACGCTCGGGATCCACCCCAAGGTGGTGCAGGAGCGGCTCGGGCACGCGACGATCGCGATCACGCTCGACACCTACAGCCACGTCCTCCCGGACATCCAGCGGGGCGCGGCGGAGGCCCTGGAGACCGCCCTGACGCGCCCCGCGTGAGGTTTGGCTACACTGTTGGCTACATTCGCGTCGTTATGACGACTCAGGAGGATACCTTGGTTTCGGATAAATGGCGTTGTACCGACAAAACCTTGGATTCGGTCGTCGATTCCTTGTCGGTGCGCTGGTCGATCTTGATGATGGTGTAGCAGCGCGATGCCCCCGCCGCGAGTACGGCGTTGTGCATCGCCCCGCACGCGGCGAGCACATCGGCCATTTCGCCCACCAGCGTCGTCCCCATCGCGCTCAGATCGTGCTGGATCTGCGGGTACTCCGCCAGCACACGCACCGCCTCGGCGATGATCGCCCCCACGCTCGGCGTCGCCGTGCCGACCGGCACGACGGTGATCTCGGCCATTACCGGCATCATGGTCTCCCTTCCGGTTCTCTTAGCACCCATTATCATGCGGCGGCTCGTGCCACCCCCATATTACAATAGCGGTGCGATGAGGGAGGGCCAGCACCATGAGTTTCAGCGCGCTCGAAGGGCGTTACAACGATACCGTCTATATCGATCTGATCGAGGCGCTCGACCCGGAAGACAATCCGTGGACCGTGGCGATCATCGATCTCCTCCGCGTGGGCGAGGTGGCCGATGGCCTCTACATGGCGGCGGTCTTCGCACCGGGCAGGCTGATCCACCGCGCCGCGCCGGTCTGGTCGCTCCAGGAGGCGCGCGCGCTCGCCGATCGATTCTTCACCGAGATCGTCTCCGGCGAGTTCGTGCCGATCGCCTATGCGATCAAGCCGCTCGTTCCGCTGACGGAGGATGCGCGGGCCGACGACGACGGGGACGCAGAGGCGGAGTAGCGCGCCCACAGATGCCGCTTGCCGCGCCCCGTAAACTACTGGTGCTCTTTGCGCGAAATGTCAGCCGCACAACGGGACACGATGCGCGAGGGCATAGGCCATACCGGCCTCATTGTCGCGCGCGACCAGCGCGAGTTCGCCGCCGCGCAGTGGTTCACGAAGCAACTCCGGGAACTCGGCGGCGAGGAGCGCCCGGCCGCGCTCCCAACGCGCCGGGTCGAGCTCCTGCGCGAGGGTGAGGTGCGGCCACGTCTGCTCGCGCACCCGCCCGGCACGCTCCCGCCGCGAGTCGGCGGGGCCAGCGGCGGCACTACGCGCGGCCTCGGCGAGGCGATCGCGCAGCGCCGCAAGGGCGGCGGTGCCACGGAGCGGCAAAAGGAGATGCTCCCGACCGGGAAGCTCCCCCCGCACATCGAACCTGAGCAGGCCAGACCCGCGCCATTCCTCCAGCGCGGCGATCAGGTCCGCCGGGCGGATCGGTGCGGGATCGCCTGGCTCGTCCTGGATCGCCCAGACCAGCGTGACGTGCGCGGTCGGATAATCGAGCGCGCGGTTCCGCCCGATCACCTCGACGAGCCGGGCGCGCGCCGTATCATAGACGCGGCGTTGCGCCTCTTCCGGCAGCAGGTGGAGGATGTAGCGCATCCGAACCCCCTCTAGCGATAACAGCCTATCCGAAAGGTGGGGTGGGGTGGTAGACTTGGGGGATGGAAACACAACTGGCTGCTACGGCGGCACCCGCACCGACGCAAGACGACCCGACGATCTGGCGCGTGGACGACGCGCTGTGGGCCGCGCTCCAGCCGCTCCTGCGCGTGGATAAGCCGCGCAAGAAGGCGGGGCGCCACCGCAACGACGACCGCCCCATCTTCGACGGGCGGCTCTGGCTGGCGCGCACCAGCGCGCCATGGGCGGCGTGGCCGCGCGCGCGCTTCGGGGCGCGGTCCACCGCGCACGACCGGCTGCAAGAATGGGTCGAGCACGGTTGCCTGGCACGCGCCTGGGCGCGGCTGCTCGCCGTCTACGATGATGACGTGGCGCTGGACGGGCAGTGACAGGCCGCCGCCGGGTGTATCGTGCAAGCCCCACTCGGCAAAAAAGGGGGTCCGGTGCCCCGGAGGCGACCGGCGCGAATCCCACGGCCCGGGGCACATGCGGCACCAAACGGCACCTCCTGACCGACGGGCGGGGTGTCCCGCTGGCAACCGTCATCTCGGGGGCCAATCGCAACGATATGAAGCAACGCGCCGACCTGCTCGACGCGCGCCTGCACGACGGCCCCGCCGACCCACCCGGCGACGGGCCGCACCTGTGCCTGGACCGGGGCTACGACGCTGCGGCGTGCCGGGCGGAGGCGACGGCGCGCGGCTACACGCCCCACATCCCGCCCAAACGGAGCGCCGCCCACCCGCTCCCCGCGCCCGGCGACCCCGCGCGGCACCCGCCGCGCCGCTGGGTCGTCGCGGCCGCGCACAGCTGGTTCAACCGCTTCCGCCGCCTGCTCATCCGCTGGGAGAAAAAGGCCGACAACGACCTCGGCTTCGTGCCGCTCGCCGCGCTCCTCATCATCTACCGCAAGGTCCGCCATGCCCGCACTCCTTTCGGATAGGCTGTAAGCACACGGTCGCGCGCAGCAGCGCTGTGCTTGCCCCACCAGGGACGATGATACCAGTCCGGTCGCACCGAGAACCGCGCGATCCGCCAGCGGGTAACGCCGAGCGGGGCCGGGCTGTATCGTGCAGCCCGGCCCCGTCCGTCATTTGAGAGATGCAGCCATAATGCCAGATCCGACCGACCCGGCGTTATGGCTGCGGGTGTATGTTCACCCGCACTCCGGGGTTGCAATCACCCGTGCCACCTTGCCATCCTGCTGGTAAATGGTCGAGCAGCGGTATCGCGGCGATGCCACTAACAGCTTGCCTGTGCGATACCGGAAACTCCGGTGTGTGCCAAGAAGGCGATCACCGTGATCGGCAATCCACAATCATCGCTGCACCGCTACGCACTCACGGACTGGATAGGCTACGGCGCGTGTTACCGCACGGCAAGGTATCCATGTAAAGAGGTTGTACGATGCGCGACTGCTGCTCCGCTGCTCGCCGCGAACTGGCTTTTCTCACATTAGGGCTTGGTACGCTCCTGGCTATTGCGTATTGGACTGATCCCCTTCGCTATCTCGCCGCACCAGTCACATTGACTGACCGCTGACGAATGGAGGAGATCCTTGCCAGCTTGGTCGCGCTGGTGCTGGCCGGTGCCATCTTTGGAACTGAAACGCCCCTTTGTATCGTCGCACATATCGATGCCCCAGGCCCGATGGTAGGGCCGGGACCGCAGGTGCTTGCTACGATCACCACGCCCCTTGCGCGAAGGGAACCCATACAGATATCAGCTTCTGGACAGCACCTTCTTGCCGGTCCAGTATGTCTCTCCGAGCGCGAGCGGGCTGTCCTCGATCTGCTCTTGCTGACGGAAGAGGAGCGGCGGCTTGCCCGCAAAGAGATCGCACGTCGCTTGGCCATCTCCGAGGATACGGTAAAGACACACATGCGCCACATCGCTCGCAAGCTCGGGGCTGAGGATGCCAGTCGCGAGGCGATCCTGCATGCCGCGCGTCACTATGACGCACGCTATTAGCCCCGGCATCATCGACACCAATTTCCGGCTGCTAAACCAGTTCCGGGCTGACTACCCGTTCGCGGCGATTGCCTACACGCCAATCTCGAAGCGCACGCGCTTCATCTATCAGTAGGATCCGATATAACCCTTCCTGTAGGGAAATAGTATTCGAGTCTCCTCTTCCTGCTACAGAGTGCTCTCCAACCGTTCCATTTTCGCCAATCACCCCAAACATCCCCCTCAATTAACCCCCAGGGGGGATATTTTTTTCGCCCCTTTTGGCCCAATGCTATTCGTAGGGACGAACTTCCTGACCTGAACTCAGCTTCGTTCCTTCGATGCTGACTGGCATCGCTGCGATTCTTTACGGCTTGATGGATTGGGGGTGTGGCGGTTGCCGAGCGCGGGTAGCGATCGGTGGCAGGTGCCCCGAGTTTGGCTGGCACAATACCCCCTGCCGATCACGTACGCAGCTTTCGGGCTATTGCTCGGCTTTGGTTTCCTTACCTCCGCGCCATTCGGCGCGTTCACCGCGCTGCTGACTGAGGAGTATAGCGCATCCGACCCCCTTCTGAGCGATATAATCTGCCACGGCGCGCGACAGCGGGCATTGTATACGGCGCAAGAACATCGCCGCTTTCGCGGGTGAAACCGACACACGCCGCTCAGTCGTCGTCGAGCGCGCGGGACTCCGCGCCGAGATCGTAGCGACGGATCGCCGGGACGAGCCAGGCGACGAGCACCACGCTGATGATGCACGCGAGACCACCGGAGACGATGGCGAAGGAGGCTCCGAGCCGCGCCGTGACCGCCCCCGCTTCGAGTTGCCCGGCCTGCGGCCCGCCGCCGGTGAAGAGCTGCTCCGCCGCCGTGACCCGCCCGCGCAGCGCGTTCGGCGTCGCGAGTTGGAGGATCTGACCGCGACAGGTCATCCCGATCGTATCCGCCAGGCCGACCCCGATCAGCGCCAGGAACGCCAGCGGCAATTCTCGCGCCAGTCCGAGGCCCACCGTCGCCAGGCCATAGAGCGCCAGCGCGCCGAGCAGCGGCCAGCCGGGACGACGGAGTCGGTGCGACAGGGCGGTCATCGCGGCGGCCCCGATCACGGAGCCGACCGCCGGGGCGGCGTAGAGGAAGCCGAGCGCGGTCGGGCCGACGTGGAAGACGCGATCCGCCAGGACCGGCAGGAGGACCGTCGCGCTCCCCCAGAAATTCGCGAGGAAATCGAGCGCCATCACGCCGAGGATGATCGTATTCCCGCGCACGAAGCGGAGCCCTTCGAGCGCGGCGTGCCAGCCCGGCGTATCGCTCGCCTCCGCCGCACCGAGGCGCGAACGCATCGCCGCGAGCGTCCCGACGGCGATGGCGATGCCACACGCCTCGACCGCGTAGGTGCCCGCCACACCGAGCGCGCCGAGCGCCAGGCCACCCAAGGCCGGCCCCGCGATCGCCATCACCGCGCTGATAGTAATCGCCCACGAGAGGGCGTTCGTGAGGTGGGCGCGCGGGACGAGCGCGGGCAGGAGCGCGTCGCGCGTCGGCTCGCCGACGGTCCCGATCGTCGCGGACAACGCCGTGATGGCATAGATGATCCACAGGGTCGCCCAGCCCAGGTAGGTCGCCAGCGCCAGCGCCAGGGCGCAGCACAATAGGGCGGGCTCGGTGAGGAGTAAGAGGCGGCGGCGATCCACCCGATCGGCAAGGACGCCGCCGCCGAGCGAGAAGATCAGGGTGGGGATCAGGCGGACCAGGCCGAGCGCACCGAGTTCCAGCGGCGATTGGTGCAATCCGTAGACCTGATAGGCGAGCGCCACCGCCTGGAGTCGTCCACCGAGCGTCGCGATCCCTTGCCCGGCGATCAACAGGCGATAGTCGCGGTGCCGCCAGGCGGCGAAAGGACCGGGCGTGCCATGTGGCTCAAGGGCCGTCGCGCCCATCGGCGGGAACCTCCTACCTTGTTGTATAGCGCCCGGCGTACCCCGCCGACGTGCCACCGCGCCATCATTCGCGGCCGGGGCTCCACCGCGTGGCGGGGCATCGGCCAACCCGAGGGCGCGAGTAACCGCTCATGCACACCCATCTACACGCAGACTGTGTCGTCCATGATACGAGTAGGACTTACGCAGTTGAGCACGAATAAGGTGCGATTTGGGCGTGAATCCACGTTCAACTGCGTAAGTCCTAACGAGATCTCGGGATTGGTGGTAAGGCGGCAGAAATATTTGGGAAGTATTCTTCACTCTAGTTTTCGCTAACTGTGGGCAGTGAGTGCGGGAAAGGCGTCGGGCGCGACGCTCTGGTAGAGTCCGGGTGTTGAGACCGTGACTCGTCGGAGGTGCGCCCGATGCCGGAAGCAGTGTATCG
>JAABUP010009152.1_pt1 | contig 12309 bp, 16 predicted proteins | sample 5559201 | NCBI WGS metagenome assembly JAABUP01 (sample SAMN10711887, study PRJNA513373) | rock metagenome | isolation source: Antarctica rocks | place: Antarctica | reverse complement strand
TTCGCAAAAGTGTTGTCGCACTTTTCGAGCGGGGACGACGCGGCGACGTTAAGAACACTGCAATATTCTTTCTAAATTTCTTTATTTCTTGTGAAATAAGCTATACAAATACTCTATTAGGTACAGGATAACCTATAGAAAGATACTCGTACTACGCAACATCGACTATATAGGTATAACATAGCAGTTACAAGAAAAGTTGCTAAACATTCGTAGGTTCTTGTAGATTCCCGCTCGAAAAGTGTGACAACACTTTTGCGAACGATAGTAAGGCTGGTGACTCTCATGTGATGAAACGCGTCACTCGCGCCCATTTGATTTTTGGGAAAACGTCTGCACTTCAATCGGGAAAGCTTCGATGGACACAGTTTGACGGCATAAATGCGATGCGCAGCGGTTAGGTTCTAATGTCCTCTCGCCTCCCCAAGAGTGCGACGGCCAATAAGGCGTTAGCGTAAAACAATGAGGAGCATGTTACACGCAGCAAGATTTAAGGTACGCCCCTACAACGCTGCATGGCTCTCTCAAAAAGGCCATAAGAAGGTACAAAGCGATCAATGCTCAATTCGTTAACGACGAAGATGTCAAGCGAGAGGCTCTAATCGCGCTCCTGGAGCTGCTTTTGGGATCATGGTGGTGGCGCGCACCGCGCTCTACGTATGTTCGAGACGCTACATGTCTATTGAACTGCTGTCTGCTTGTGGCGATCAATACAGACAACGCTTGGGCGATGGAAAGGGTGTGATGACCTACCGCCAGCGGTGCCTTGGTGCTTGCCTCTGTTCTCAGAAGCGGCGCGCGGAGACGCCGAGGCGCCAGTGGACGTTCCTTATGGTTGAAAAGCGCGGCCTGCAAGAAAGCATACTGCAAAACAACGTGAGCAAGTGTAGAAAAGAACCCAGAAAGACAGCACAGCACAGGCAATCCTACGCGAACATCACAATGAACAGCACCAAGTCACCTTCTCACAAGGGGACGAGCACGACAACCGTCTCAGCCTGGCCTCGTCCTTCCATCACCGCGTCACCGAGTTCCTATACAACCCCATCGAAGTACCGCTAGGTGACTATGCATATACTCCTAGCTTTTCCTCTGCATAATATCATATACCACCAGCCATGTCTAGACAAACCGATATCCTCAACTCCGTCCGCGAAGTCCCATGGGCGACAAGCTCAAAACCGAGCAGACCATCTCCCTCGTCGATCACACACAGTCGCTGAAGAGCCTGGCAAACACGAGACAGATGGTGAACATGCGGATAGTGATGTGAACCTTCTTACGCCTATTACCAATGAGCCACCGCTGATCAAGCTCCTGACGTACATTTCCTTAACGCTGCAGCAGAAGGTGAGACAGCAGATTGCGAAGCAGAAGTATCCACGGTACGGGACAGGTATGGCGACGAGGATGTACAACCAACTCCTCGTCTGCGTTACTACCGGATGCCGATCAGACCGGTACTCCATAACAAATAGACCCTGCGACTCCGAGACAGACGAACTACCTGGAGCACGGCCGCGCCAAAGCCAACAAACTCCGAGAACGCAAACACACTGGGCTTGGCAGAGGTAAAGAAGGCCAGGATGCGTTGATCGACGTCCTCTACGAGAACCAGCGCGGCTCCTTCCTCTTCGGCGGTCCACACTACAGCGCCAGCTCCCTACTGCCCAGCGATCCGCGGTCATGGCTGAACAAAGACTGCACGACGAGTATAGTCGACATCTGTAACTACGCGCTGGTGCCCGGTCCGAACTGGGAGTGGGCCTGCAGAGGTTGGTCCGTCGACATCAGCCGTGACGTCGACGAAGCGGGGTGGGAGCACAGCATATAGTTCAGAGGATTCAGCTGGCACGGCAACCACCCGTGGTTCAACAGCTTCGTTCGGCCACGACAGTGGTTGAGGATGCGAAGGAGGAAGGACGCGCATCATGTGACAAGAAAAGAGCCATGCGTTGACGGCGGAGTACTTCACCATACACCCTCAGACCATAAAACCAGGCTCCGACCAGCTCAGTCCTGCTCGCGGCGAGGTAGTGCGCTTACGCACAGGGGTGGAGGACGAAATGACGATTGAGAAGATGGAGATCACAGACATCGGCTCCCTTGTCCGCGCCCTCCGCAAGGCAGCAGTAGATCGCGTGAAATGCGCAACTTCGTCGCAGAAGGCGGGACGAGCAATACTACCTCAATCAATGCATGTTCGAGATCATGGGTCTCTTTCTCTACCAAATCAGCAGGAGACAGCTCTTAGCCGACCTTCTAACCCACCATGACCGCGCGCACCAGCAAATGGGACATCTGGAGCAGCACGATCACGCCGATGCCGGCGAAGCGAAACAAAAGCGAGCACGAAACCGCCGTCCGCCACGCTGAGAACCTGCGTAAAGCGGTCGTGGCCGTCTGCAATTAAGATACCTGTTGCCACCTGACGATGTCATGTCACGTGGATTAGAGCTCGTTCGGCCATGAGTGTCAAGGCAACTTGGTATCGGGGTATGTTTCTCTCTCTGACGAGCCTCTCTGATCTACCTCTCTGAGTAGACGGACCTTTCAGTCGGCTTACAGATGAGTTGAACACGAATCCTACGTAGGGACGACGATGACTACATACATAGGAGACTCGTACTTTCGTGTGGCTGCTCTCTGCTCGCATTCCGCGAGCAGTGAGAAGTCGCTCGTCCATCACGTGACGCGAATTGCTCGCTTGTCACGTGATGCGAGCAGATCCGTAACCTGACCTGGTCCTGTGAGCCACGCCCAGGGAAGGTCCGAAACATTACGGCTTGACTCGCTCGAGAACCTTCTCGGGACTGCGAACAATAGCACGATCCCTGAATAGAGACTGAATTTCCACGCGTCTCAGGCATATCAGAACAAGTGAAAAAAGTGTTCGTGAGACCGACGTCTTAATTCTTTTTGTCAATGCTAAGAGAGGGTTTGGGGGGAAAAGTTCACTTTCGGCCGCTTGTGGCGGACGAGCTTCAATACGCACCAGATACAGAAACGCCGTTGAATGTATATGTCTATGGCCTTCAGGGAGTCGGATATGGTGATGCGCCGTCGATTCCTTCGTTGAAGAGCTTCTGGCTGGTCACAATAATGGCATTGGTCAAGGAGCTATGCAACAAAGCGCTGTTGCAAGCGGACGCTGAATTGAGCGCCGGCTAGCACTTCCCGAGCGAACGCTATGTCAATGCCAAGCACGCTCATTGTCTTTGACCGCTCATCCTCCTTCCGATCGAGCTTTACCAGGCAAAGAGTGAGGAGGTACGTTTTTGCCTCGAGACGCGAAGTGTCCGCGCTGAAAGACCTCGCTGACAGATGTGTGGTCTGTACATTGACCAGCGCTTGGTGGTGTAGCCGGACGAGGGTAGGAGGAACGTCTCCGGCAAGCCCGTCACCAAGCGCGCCCAGAGACATCGCAGTTTGACGATGGAGTTCAATGATTCAACATACCCCGGAGATATGCCCTCAATGTTGTAGAATGAAGAAATGGTGCGAGAGTCTTGAGAGTGCGCCAAAGTCGGCATAAGGCCATGCCAGCAGCTTATCTTCGCTAAGCATTTGAGCCATGTCACTCCTGCGAACGTAAGGCGGGTACTTGCCGAGCTGGTGGTAGGACCGGCGCTGTCCAAACAAGATATCTTCCATTTCCTTGTCTAAGCCCGTTTACCGAACGACACCTATCCCACGGCTGACCTTTGACCGCTGCCGACCAGGTGCAAGTTATGAGTACGACCTGCAAGCCCGGGAGGGACTGCACAGTCTCGGAGGCTGACTCTGGCCAGCAATCCCGATGTGCGGCCAGAAGGAGGCTGTAATGCTCTCTTAAGTTCGAACGGTAGCATCTGACTGTAGTGACAATAGTCTAGAGTAGGAGCTCACTGTCATCTTGCAGCCGGGTCAAAGATGTGATTGCATTGAGGGCGGAAAAATGCAGATTATGAGCATTTCAAAGCCTTGATAGATGCCCACGATGTCGGATTAAGTGGACATCGCATCCGCAAGCACGTAAAGAGTGGCATCAGAGGTCACAGAAAGCCGGAGTCATTCATCCGGGTCGGTATGGGAGTCTTCAGGAGAGATGCTACCCCACTATGCGTGCTCGAGGCCGCGGCATCTTGAGCCGCTGCGTCCCAAATCCACGAGGCTTGGTCAACATGGTTTTTCGTACTTGTTGTTCATGTGACTATTGTCGCTCCCGTAGCATCGAGGTCGTCAAGCTGCCGTCTCGAAGGCTTGCACTCCGCGCCGCCCCCTCCTTCCCTCCTTCGAACCATGGTTCGTTGTGAGTTCAAATGCTTCACTGCTTGACAAGTGGTGCGATGCCAAAGCGTTCGTCCGTGCTTATGGGGGTCAAAGTGTAGCAGACGTTCCCCACATGCCCACACACTTTGTCGGCCTACGCCACCGGTAACGCTTTGGTATGGGCCGGCCTAATGCGAAGGCGAGGAAGCCGAAGACGAAGAGAGCACTCCGTGCCCTTGGCAAGGTGGATGAAGCAACTCAGGTAGCCTAATCCCGAAGCGAAACCACCTCCGATGTGTACAGCATATGAGTGCGGGCTGATTAAAGAGACCTGCGTAAGACGGCGATCTCAGTCGAGCCATGGGATGACAGCATAGCGATTCCAAAGTGACCGGTGCCGCGGCCGTCGACTATGGACCGTCGACGCCGTCTAATGTACTATCGATACAGACGACGGCGGAGGATAGCTGCGCAGTGGACGAAGTCCCTGCGGAGCTCGAATATGCAGATGTTGTTCTCGTGACAGGGGAGCATGCAGACGCCGTGCCCGAAGAGGATTGCTGTGGGGAATCGTTTCCTACAGCAAGCTGTGAGGGCACAAGCTGTGCCTAAGAACTGCTGAATGCAGGACGCCGATGCGGGCAGACGTGAATGCCAAGACTCCCGGGGAGGGCGTGAACTGAACGCACGGAGATCAGCCTTTCAAAGATGATGTAAAAGAAGTAGATAAGGGGATGGATCGACCTCCGAGGGGGCGATTGAAATACACCCCGGTGAAGACACACTGCTTGAGGTGGCCGCCGGGGGGGCCCGATGGTGTGATCAAGTTCCGTGTCCTTTGAGCCGCTGAAGGGAAGAGCAAATAGGCGATGCTGTTCTAGGCAACGTGGATAATTTCCGCTAGGCAACTACCTCCCGTTCCGCTGCCGATTGACCTCGTGGAAATTGGAAGGCTCGGCGAAAATTTTAGGTTCACGAAAGCCTTTCGGCCGTGGAGCACGATGTAGTTCCGCTTCACCCTCTCGAAGGCGAAGGTGAGTAGACCGCTCGAAGCCGCGAGGCTGCTGGACGCTTAGGACGAGTATTTCCATGGATTTTCTTGACGTGGTACGGCTGCAGATCAAAGCGTTTCGACACGGGCCGGGGTTCGCCACTGATACTATCGGTGACCCACTCAGCCCGGTATGCCATCACGTCTAACGTAATCCGCGGGGTCAACGGGGCATGCGCCGAAGCGCAACACTATTCTGGCAGCAGAGCGGACCGTATGTGCTAATGATGGTTCACAAGGCAAGGGACACACCGGACGATACGGTGTGGCGAAAACAACCCTTCAAAGCGGGAGAGGGTTATTCATATGAACCACCACAGGCGTTGACAAAACATGGTTTACACCCAGCAGAGAGGTCCCACGTGATACAGCACCGAGCAGGAAATGGCAGTCCATCGCGATCGAGTTCACATTGAAGCTCCCGAATCCACGGGAACTGACCACCGAAGAACACTACGATGAAACCACAGCCGTAGAAGTCAGCAAGCCACGACGATTTATCCCACAAAACCAGACGTAAGACGAAATGCTCGATCTGGCCCACTTATCCACCAAGGCTGTGTTCGCATACCACGGCCTACCAGAGGTGGTTATCTTCGACCACCACAGGATGTTCAAGTGACATTCTTGGGCCGCCCTGACTCCGTCCCAGGGGGGCTACAGTAACCTCGAACTGTCGCACCTAGCCCTGCTGCTAGCAGAACGTCTGCCAAGCAATGTTCGGTGTCTAAGATTGTTTGCTTTATGGAACTGCTTAAGCGTAGCGTGTCCACATCATTTCTGTACATTCACCCGACCGTGTTCTTGCTTACAACGGTCCTGATGCCTCGACGGGTCCGACAGATGTACCCATAGAACACGCCATAGTGTTGTGTGTCATCACTTCGAAGACGATACGGATGGTAGGATAACCCAGTGACTGTCCCCTCGCACACGAGATTGCTCAATGTTGTACCGAGATGTTCTGGGCGAGCATCTTGGCGGATGTCGGTCTTTCATCTGACCGCAATTGTCTTCTGGCGCGGATAACTAACCCAGGTTGTGGAGCGAGGGTGCATGCACGCGCCTTCAGCCCCAGGACGCTACCAGGGTCTTGTAGTTCCATGCCTGGCCAGACACAGAATTAGTAACAGCTTTGGCCCCAAGTATGGACCGAAGGTTCGATGTAACGTGTGCGGTGACTTTCGACTAAGTGCTTACAGATAGACTGCTTCATAAGATCAGGCGGGCACACTCTGAATGCCATTCATTCCAGCTTATCGGCATCTAGCTTTCCACAACACCAATTGCCACAGCGTCTTACGCTTCACAAGGCGACCGCAATGCACACGCCTCTCCCGTCCACGCTGCGCTTTCTGCTATTCGCCTTCTTGGCAGCCTCCACGCCAGCAGACAATTGCTACTGGCGCAGCCAGTACATCATCAACAATGTCACCGGCTGGTTCGCGTGCAACAACACTCAAGTCAAGTCTGGCGGCGCTCAGCTATGCTGCCTGAATAGCGCCCAGTGCGGCGTGGACTCCCTCTGCTACATGCCCGGTGGGACGGGTGGCAACGAGTGGTTCGTGGGCGGGTGCACGGATAGGACGTATGGCGACCCGGTCTGCAGGGGCAGCTGCAGTAAGTATCGTATGGACCCCGCCCGGAGTCTGTAAAAGCACCCGTTGCTGATTGATGCTGTGCTGTAGCGGGCGATGACCAGACGTGGATCTTCTACAATGCGACGGCATTCAGTGGCAGTGTTGTGGCAAAATAGTGCGTGTGGGATTGTCACCTCCACCGAGCAGTTTCAGGCCATCATGCCGAATCAGTGGACTGCTGTGCCGACTGTGCAAACAAGCTCGAGCACGGCATCGAGTACGGTTTCCCCCATGGTTTCATCTACGACCTCTACGGCGGCCTGCTACTCTCGTTCGACGATTGAGCCGGGAACTTCAGCCTTTAAAGCCCTTGGTTTGTACATTTATTGAGCTAGTCTTCAAGCAGGTAAGCCGCAAGATTCTCCCTACGCATCAACCCACTGAGCCATATACGGCTAGACTGCTGCGCTCGTTCTGTCGCACTGTTGCAAAAAGGAGGCAGAGGATGATGTGGACGACGAAGAATGTAGGCTTTCACTTCGAGTCCGCCATCTGTGCATCTAGCTGCCTGAGTATGAGATGAAGCTGGTCCGTGCCTTCTGCCCTTCTCATCGCTCTCCTCCTCTTTTCCCGTGCGCAGGCTTGTTGGGTGTATCATTGCGGATCTGGGCGCATCAAGCATGTGATGGCAGGGGGTACAATCATATGCAAAATCGGGCGATATCTGCACAGGGGAATTTCGCATTCTACAAGTGGTGTAACTTGTAAATTTCTATCTGCAAGACGTTCGCGGAACAAATGGTCGTCGTTGCTGTGTGCACGATCTTGCTGGAGGACGGCGATTTCTGTTGTGCGAGGAAAGTAGCCACTAACCTCCCAATCGATGAACCACATCTCTTCAGCGGTGAACAGGATATTTCGGGGGCTCAAACCTCCATAAATGAACACCAGCGGCAAGTCTCCGAATGAGATCTTGTTTTGTTTGCCTGCTAGTCTACTGTTGACATACTCCTCCGGAGCGCCACGAATTGAGATCGATATGGGGTCGTCTTGGGGCCACAGCGTGCCTGCATATTCCCCGCCACATGCAGGACCTGGCCAGGCTCTTGTGAAGCTATGCAGATGTCTTACAGCCTCTGTGATTGCCCCAAGCGTGTCGTCGTCGGCTCTCCATTCTTGCGCTGCAACATGCTCCATGGCCAGGTAGTCGGTGCCATCACTTGTAAAGTACCGGTAAATGAGGGGAACGCGATCTGGTAGGCTCGACGCTGGTTCTCTACCTCCTGACGAGTGACCTGTCCATATTTGACAGCAACGCCGTCTTGAATGACGACTCGGCTCGTCATCCTGGGTTGTCCTTGCCGAGACGGGTGATTTTCGCAGAAACTGATGATGTCGGCTTCTGTTGGTAGGTCGACTGGAACCGGGCTTATACGACTCTGTTGTATCGTCAGGTGAGAGTGGAACTGGTCAAGTAATGCGGGTAGGATGGTGTGCTTGAGGCATGTACTGTAAGACGGCACGAGTTGGTCAGCATTGGACGTGCGCTAGACTGCAAGTCGAATTCTAGCTCAGCCGCCGTATAAAGTTCATGTTCACATGGGTTCTCTTTAGGTGCGTAGAGCTTATGAAATGCGGACAGCCCCATAAGACCTACCATGTAGCCGTCGCACGAGCCGCACGATTGCGCAGGTCGCTGCTGCCACGAGGAGCCATCCACCGATAAGTATTGGCCACGTTCTATTTGGTTCGCCCATTTAGCATGAGCAACCAGATGTTGGTTCTGCGAGCATTGACGCAGTAGATACTGCGGAGAGGCTATAGCCAATCGCGCAGTACAAGAGTCTGAGTCAGATACGTACAAGACAAGCTCTCCCGTCGTCAATGTCCTAATGGCCGAGTTTGACGATTTCTGCTCGCTGATCACTTCGAAGAGGTGAATGAGATGCGGAAGATCAGCCCCGCAATCGCGAGACTGGTCTGTGTGACGCGAGCCTGGGCATGCGCGTACGGGACCGTGCATGGGATCATCGTTACACGCTTGCACGTTCTTGCACATCGCACGTTCTTCCATCTCTACACATGCTGGCACGCTCGCACGTTGTTGCACACGCGCACATATTACACAGTTGCACATCTTACACGTCCCAGTATATCCTCTATACATACCTGCACCCACGAAACGACGCATCCGAATATCTCCCACACGAGAGTTCTCCCTAGAAACGAGTACTCAGCACCGTTCCCGCGCGTCGCAAGGCTAGCATAGCGGAACCTGTGTTCATATCTGGAGAACAACTCCAATGCATGGTCGCTGCACTAAGTGCAGCAAGCTTATAACGACGGGACTTGCGAGACACCACCGACTAGCGCACAGCACATGTTCGACGTGTGGTTGGCGAGGCTTGAAGAAGGATTTCCAGGAGCATTGCTCCCAGCGAGCCGAAACACCCGCGGAGGAGCTTGCATGTGTGAGTGAAGTCCTCAGGGTTCTGGGCATCAAGGAAGTCGATATTCCTTGGCCTCTCGAGGCGCTCGATGCTCTTCCGAATGGACGGATGCACCACAACCTCTCGCAGTTTGGCTGCAACAAAGGGGACGTGCCGCACATACTCGACACCGGGCAGCACGAAACCTTACCTCTTGGTATCGATCTTGTATGGAAGCTTACGGAGGTCTTGCGGAGCGATGAAGATGTGACGGTAAGCGCGATCCAGGAAGACGACGCGCAAGCACTAATGACAGGCGATTGCAGGGTTCGTTCTTCCGCAACGACGACTGCCATGAGGATTCCATGGATGCGCTATCCGCCAAGCGTTTCATCATGGACATCACCGCAGGCAGCGACTACCGTGAGACTCCTGAAAGATGGCTCACTGTTTCGATCGGACCTATCTTGAACGGTCCCGACTTCGAGCTTGCCAACCAGCGTCGTATTTGCGACACATACAACACGGATGAAGCGTCTGTGACACTTCACGGCTGTGACGCGAATATCCTACCGAAGCTTGCTCCGGTGGATCTCCATCATGACTTCACTGGTGGCATATGCACCGCTCGCGCAATCCAGCCGCGAGGATCGCCTGCTGGCCAGGTCGTCAAACTCTGGTTCTTCTGGCCTCATTCTAACGCTACACATCTGCCTAATTACTACAGCCACAGGGACAAGGCTGTCTTCCAGCATTTAAGAGATGGAATATTTATGGTTCAGTTGGAAGGAGAAACGATGTTGGTCCCGCTCGGGGTGCTACATTGCACTTTTACTGTGACGCCCTCGCTGCTAGTAGGCTCGCAATTCTCTTTCCACAATGGCTTTTGGTTGGATCGGCAGCTGGTCGGCTTTCGCAGCGAGCTTGCTGCGGACGTTAACGCCACAGACCAATGTACTCCACATGTCGCCCTGTCCCGCGCCATAGTGCAGGGAATGAAGAATAGGCTTCCCAGCCAGGAAACTATTCAGTGCTGGCTGAAGTCCGAAGCCGAAATTCGCGCCGCCTTCGACGCCTGTCCAGAGCATTGGCAGCGTATGCGAGAAGCCTGGCGGCCTTATGTGAAGGGCCAGGATTGCTTTTTCTGCAAGGAGCTCCCCACTAACAGCTACCACTTGCTGATGGATGAGGACCATTTGAGCCGCCATGTGCCGTCGATGCGAAACAGAGGATTGCCAAGTTCTAGGAGTCGATCATATCGGACTGGTCTGCAGCCAAACGCAGGGAGCGAACGACAACTTTCCTTTCAGGAAGACCTCAGCAGTGATCCCGAATACGTTGAGCCTTCGGCTAGCGGGAGATCTGGGGGCCGGAGGAAGAGGAAGCTGGGGGTAGATCGTGGTGCCGTACGCGAAGAGAGAAGGGCGAAGAGAGAAGGGCGAAGAAGTGCTCGCAAGAAAGAACTCGACGCGCTGGCTTCATAAAGTCTTCGGTGCGGTTCGATTGTAAATTGTGCCTCACGACGTTGCTGTTCACTGTCCTGTTCTCTCAAGTGCCGGTCCGCGTCCACGATGAGCGCGGAGGTGGCGATAGCTTTCTCCGCTGCGTTACAGGCTTCTCGAGATACAGCTCACATCATTGTCCATCCTCTCCAATTGGGACTCTGCATTAACACGCAGCGTACTCAGACTTACAGCAGTGCTTAGCGTGTGGAGCGGACTGCTGCCCTGGCGAAATGGGGTCTGTGCTTGGACGACTGTGGTCCTGCAGACGGGAGTCAATAAGCGGCTGCCACATGTCTTGAAGCTCTCCGGTGGGATCGCACGGAAAGAGTCCCGCTTTGGCCCAGCCGGAGCGGATATCACGGGTGGTTAGAGTCGCCTTACGGTCGCGGTCATACAATAGGGCAAAGTGCTGCTCGTCATCGTGTTGGGCCTCTGCGATGGAGCAGCTCCATCTGTTCGCGGTACGCTTGTTCAAGGGCCGAAGATACCCACGTCACATGCAGTTTGTGAGAAATATGAGAAGGGAGACGACGGAGGACGATGTTGTTCTCGAAGCAGAAGATCATCACCCCGAGGAACTCATGCATACTGAACAGTACTGATCAAGAGGCGAGGTCGACTGGCCGCGGGCGATCTCGTTGCAGGATTGGAACTGTGCTGCACCCAGTGCAGTCTGATGTCATAGTCGGTGTCACTGGACTCGCTGCACTCATGATGCCATCCGGGAATTGCATACGTGGTCTAGGTCCTCCGACGGGTCGCAGCAGGCTATATGATCATGGGGCAGAGGGCTGCAGCCATCGGTCAAGACACACTCGATGGCCATGACCAGGACTCGCTGTATGCTGGCGCCACGGCAGGTCCCAGTGTCACCGCGGTCCGTCAGCACCTTCAAGGATGTGGGGGGCGTTGGGAAGTATGCCTGTTTCATCCATGTTGTATACATTCTCCGGACGGACCACGGGCGCTCTAAGCTCTTGCCTAACGACGGCAAACCTCTCAACAATCTTGTGGTAGCTGTTGCGGTCATGTCGCTTCCATTCTAATGCTCTGGCTCGACGACGCTTCAAGTTTGGATGGCGCCTCTAGAGACCGAGGTACAAGTTCTTGCCGGGTAGGTGCCTGCTGTTTGATGCATCGAGGACCGCTTGTGTAGGACGACAGCAGCTAAAGGAAGGCAGAGTCTTTACAGGCCTGAAGCCGTTGCAGGAGGATCGCAAAATGTGATCAAGCATTGCCTTCTTTTCTTCCGGCGTCAGAAGCTGCTGCTTCGCTGCTTTCTCCTTTCGAGTTGGGCGGCCATGGGCGCGATGCCATCCTATACACTTAGATACGCTGCCTGTATCATAGACAGCTTCAGGTGCTGGTGGGCTAACGCCAGTCATACTGTGTTTTCGAGCGCTACGGTATAAGGGAATGCTTTGTGGATAGTAAGAGTACGCGGGAGTAGGCTCGGAGCAGCAGTATGACAGCTCGCATTCGCGGTGTCTCCG
>JAABUP010009150.1_pt1 | contig 12313 bp, 13 predicted proteins | sample 5559201 | NCBI WGS metagenome assembly JAABUP01 (sample SAMN10711887, study PRJNA513373) | rock metagenome | isolation source: Antarctica rocks | place: Antarctica | reverse complement strand
TCGGGCCACCCACCGCCTTGAGCGGCAAATGACGGAGAGCACGCTCTCCGTGTGACCCGCGACCGGAGCCTACGACTACCGCTCCACCACCACACCGCTCGTCGGGCTGGGGCGTTTCCCCACTAGACGTGGGGCGTTGGCGCACCAAGTCTTCAGTTTCCGCGCGGGGCGACGCATATGGCACTTTGGATAGTGGAGACTGAGCGATCCTCCGACAGCGGTTGGGATCTGACCCCCGTCCTCCCGACCGAGCGACGTTCCTATTGGAGTGGAGACTCTCAAGAATGGGAGACCGTAAGGCCCCATCTCTTATTGGGTGGGGACGGGTGCTTCTACTGGAGTGGCCCCGGTTACCACTCGGGCATAGTGATTAGTAGACCGAACGTCTATCACGACGTACTTGAGTACCGAGTCGGCCGTTGGCGCAAGAAGTTGGTGTGGGCTGCGTACGGTCTCGTTTCGGTTCAGAGCCCCGCCCTCGACGGCCGAGAGGCTCTCTGTGCATTCCGGGAATCCTGGCTCCTCGCGCTCCAAGGCATCGCTGACGAATTGGTCGACGGACGTGCAAAGTTGAAAATGCGCCTTGAGCGTATGACCCATGGAGAGTTGGTGAACCTTGCAGGGGGGTTCAGGTCGCGTATCTGAGTTCGGGGTCGGACGGTCGAAGTCTGAGCTGGGCCGACCTCACGTTCCACGGGAGTGAAGGCTGTGGCGACCGGCAAACCAGAGCCCCGTTGCGCGTGAGCGGCGGTAGGTCCCCAGCAGGCCCACTGGGCGCACGACGACGTCGACGTGCCACGAACGGTTGCCCAGGTCTGGCAATGTAGCCCCCTGTTCGAGGAGCGCCCGGTACCAGCCGACCATCGAGTCGAGAAGCAGCACGGCGCGTCGGTCGCCGGCCGGCCCGCGGACAAGGGTCGGCGCCGCACCTTGCGAACGCTCAAGCGGCCCGTTGCAGTGGTATGTGAGATGGAGGTGGTCCCAGCCGCCTGACCCGAACGGTTTCCCAAACCCGAAGGCATGAGCTTGGCTGCGCACGGATTCGATCCAGCGCTGATCTACATCGACAGGCTCGAGATCAGATTGGTAGCCGGTGAGTTCGGTGATATCCCCGATCTTGAAGCGCGCGCGCCAGGTCCACAGCCACGCGGCGAACCAGTCCAGTTGTCCATCGGCGTCCCACACTTGAGCGATGAGGCGAAGCCTGGGGTCATCCGTGGGTTTGCCGGCGTCGTACCACCAGCGGAGTCCGCGATCAGGTCTGGCCCAGCCAAAGCAGTAGAGAAGAAGGCTCAGGAGAGACGTCCAGTAGGCGTGCGGCGCCGGGTCGTATCCGTTGGGGTCAATCTTGACCTGCGGTGCGGAGAGGATCGGCTCGTACGTGAGCGGCGAGTTCAGGGCCCGGAAGACCCAGGGCGTTGCGAACCCCCAGCCGAAATCCTCTCCAATCGCAGCGACTGCGGCCGAGTCAGATGGGTGGTGCCGGAGCATCTCGGGCGGGGGCATGATCCTCCGGATCAAGAATCCGGGCTCCATCCGATGCGTGGTCTCCGCCGGCTCGCCCTCCTTTTCGTCGACAATCTCGCTATTGGCGAGCGGGCCAATTGTGTCGAACCGCCCGTCGGGGCCCACGACGAAGCGCACGCACTCGCCGCCCTAGCTCACGACGTACGGAAGTCCTGGCTGCCCCGACCAGCACGCCGAGCCAGCGTGCTGTGGGTGTTCGAGGTCGGCGTAGGCATGCACGTCAGTGGCTGAACCACCCTGGAGGTAAACTTCAACGCACCCGGGGTCGTCAAGGTGGCCAGTCGCGACCAACGCATAGCCAGGGCCTTTAGGCAGCAACAAAAAGGGCATCGCGATCGATTGTTGGCTTTCGGTCTCACCGAGGATCAGTGTGCCGGCAGGTTCTCCCAGCGGGCCATGGGTTGCCGCAGCGATCTCAGCTGCTCGCGCCGTCACGACCGGTGCGATGTCGCCGATCGCTGCAACCGCGAAAGCATCCAGCTCGTAGCTTTGGGCGTTTCCACCGCGCCCTTCTCGGATTCGGTCGGCAAGGTAGGCCCATGCCCCCTCCCAGCTGCCCGGTGCGCCGCTGAGGAAGGGCTCTGCCCAAAGGGTGTGAGCTACGACCTCGCTGGTTCCAATTCGCGACAGCACGGTCGAGGGGTCCCAGCCACCCTCCCTCAACCATACGATGATCACGTCAATGGGCAATGATCCCGATTCAAATGGTCCTGTCGCTGGCAGGCCGCCTGGTTCGCTGTCACGACCCCTCCCCACAGAAGCAAGGCGCGGATGTCACGTTGCGTGATTCCCCTCAATCATGCGTCACCGCCGTCGGCGTCGACTGTAGATGGAGTTCGCCTCTTGGGGGCACGGCAATGCCATCAGCCGATCCGGCCTGGTAGGCCGAGCGTCGACGTGACGCTGGACGGGACGGGTGGCTGGCGCCGTCAGGATGGCCGTTCTGGTACGCCGGGGTGTGGGGCCAACGGCTGACGATTGCCCCCGCGTTCTCGGGCTCGGCAGCGGGCGGCCTTGGCGCCGTCGCCGAGCGCGGCGAGGTTTCGGGCGTCAGCGTGAGGCGACGCGAGGCCTCCGAGCGCCGCTGCCAAGCCCGCGCAGTCGGGCGGGGTCAGTGTGAGGTCAGGATTCCTGATCCATCCGCGCGGATCCATGCCACCGATTGGCTCGAGGAGCTTTATGCACACCCCAGCGTGAGAGTCGTCGCGAACGTCAAGTGCGTGGACGGGCGCGGACGTGCAGGCGTTCGCCTTGCGGGCCGAAAAGGATCAGGAGTTCGACCGGGCGCTGGTCGGCGCGGTGGGTGTCGAACTCGGTGACTTCACCTGGGAGCGTGACGATGTCCAGTTCGCCGAGGCGCAGCCGCAACTGGCCGTTGAGCACATACATCCATTCCTAGCCCTCATGGATTTGCAGCTCGTGTTGGCGTTCGCCGGGCGCACCGGACCGAGGGGTCGGCGAACACCGGACACAGCCTGGCTCGGTGGCTACGTAGCGTCCTCGCGCCGCTCTGAGCCCCGTGGACCGGGATGAGTAGCTCGGTGCGCTTGGCCACGACCCGGACAGATCTCTTGTTGGCCGAGGCCGTCGTCGAAACCGGCGGAGCTGGCAGCATCGCCGACCTGGTAGCCACTTTGATCAATCATGGCAAAGTGATTCGGCTCCTCACCTCCCGGCACGCGGTTGCTGTTCCCCCCGCTCTCCGTTCTGTTGGGCGCGGCCGGTACGGCATCGTCGGATGCGAGGCTCCTACGCCAACCGGAAATGGTGCTTCCCGATACCTACACCAGGCATGAAAGTCTCACCGGTCCAGCAGACTTCGGTGTGCTGGACGAATGCCCTGCGACATCAGGGACTACCCTGAGAATTCTCCCTTTGTTACGCGTGCGCCCAGGTCAGTTCCACCCTGGTTGGGTCGGCCCGTGGTCCTTGGCGGGGCCCTTTATGGCGGAGTCGGACCTCGCTGAACAGCAGCCGTATCAGCTCGCGACGCTGCGGCATCGTCCAACCGTCCCAGGCTTTACGGGGGTCGACGAATGCGTCGTCTTGGATGAGCGCTGGGGTATTCATCGCCTCGAGGGCGGTGAGCCGCTCGGCCAGTGCAGCTAGCCGTGGGCGCGCCGCGGCAGGTGGCAGTAGTCCGTCCATCACCAGATCGGCTAGATCTTCTCGCCTGCACCGCAACGCGAGGGCCTCGGCTTCAAGAGCACTGGTGTCCGGGCGGGGTTGAAGCACCTGGCGTGCATCGCTTTGCGCCAGCCGAGCCAGGACCACCTCTCGAACGAGCAAGTCGGCGGCCTCGCGTTTGATGCTCACGTAACACTGGCCGGGCTGTCCCGCTACGTAGACCGGGCCGTGGCTTGCGGTGCTCCCCGCGCAGACGTGCCCGTGTTCCACACAGCGGAGCAGTCCGCCCAGCAAGGTTAGTTTTTCCCGCGGGCGCCGGGATTCCCCCCGCGGCCGGCGCCGGATGGCCGCCCGCGCGGCGCGCCACTGCGATTCCTTGACCACGCCCTCAAACGAGGCCGGTTTAAGCTCCCCGTCCACACTCACCATCCCACCGAGGGCCGGGCTTGCGATGAGCCGCTGGATACCCGTGTGTGTCCAGGCGCTTCCTCGTCGCGGGCGGTGGCCAGCCGCGTTGAGGTCCAACGCGATCCGCGTCAGCGCATCGCCGCGGGCGACTCGTTCGAACACGCCCCGCACCAGATCGGCCTGCGTGGGGTCCACCTCCGGCAGCCCCGGTCGCGGCGTCGCGCGCATCCCATAGGGGATAGGGCCCCGCCAGTACCCCCGTTCCTTGGCCTGTTGGTGCGCGCGGCTCACCCGCTCACCGGTGCGTTCGCTCTCTGCCCTACTCACGGCGCCCAGCATCCTGGCTACCAGCCGACCATGGGAACTGCTCACATCCCACGAGCCGGCCTTGATCGTTTCCACGACCGTGCCGCTGCGCTCGATCAGCTCGATGAAGTCCTCGAGCTCCCGCGGCGAGCGATGCAGCCGCTCGGGAGCCCACGCGACCACAGCCTCGATCCTGCCCTGCTCAATGTCGGCCAACAGGGCCGCGTAGGCCCGCCGGCGGCGGCCCGAAAAGGCCGAAAAGTCATTGTCCACATGGGTAGCGACCACGGTCCAGCCCCGGCGCGCGCACAGCGCCAAACAGTCCTGCTCTTGGCGCTGCACACCAGCCGCGTCGCCAGCGTCGTCCCGGCTGATCCGCGTATAGATAGAAGCCCGCACCCACTCAAGGTACACCTTAGTCGATCGTTGAACTGGTTCAACGAGCCGGGCTGGGTATTCGTAGCCGGCCGCGGGCGAAGCGGGCTGACCACCACGATCCTGACGGAGACGCAGGTCGCCGACCTGGTCGAACGGATGCTCAAGCCCTCCGGGCGCGGGGTGAACCTGAGCCAACCCTTCGTGGACGCGATGTTGCCGGACGGGTCTCGGTTGCACCTGGTGATTCCCGATGAGACCCGGACGGCGTGGGCCGTAAACTTGCGCAAGTTCGTGTTGGCGGTAACGACCCTCGATGAGCTGGTCAGGCTTGGCACGCTGACCGGCCAGGGTGCGCGTTTCCTCGAGGCCAGCATGGTGGCCGGCCTGAACGTCATCGTCGCCGGCGAGACGCAAGCGGGCAAGACAACCTGGAGTTGTTGCTGGCATGGAACGCGGCGCTAGTGCTTGCCCTGAGCGTCGACTAAATCAAGGTCGTGTATCGCCGGCGCGCACTGCACGGAATCCGCAACGGACCGCGGAGCTGCTTGAGGCGCTCAGCGTCTATCGACCCGCGCATCACGCTTTCCTCAGAGTGTTGGGTCCCCGCGTCGAACCGAGATTCTTTCGCGGATTCAGCGAGCATCTTGTCCACGCGCTGATGGGAGCCACGCTGGCCGCGTGCTCCGTACAAGTAGGTTACGAGCTGGTGCTCTCGGACGGGACGAAGGTGCTGGTTCGCTACCTTGCAACCCAGGTGAGAAGTGGGTAAACCAACATCGGGTGAACCGGATGCCGGGTGTCGAGTGTGCGTGCTGGTGATCCTTGAGGCGTTCAAGGTCGCTGGGTCTCGGCTTTCCCCTTGGCGCTCGAGGGCCGATTTGCGAGGCGCCCGGAAGGCACTATCCCGACCAGGACGGGCAACTGCAGCGCGCCCGCCGCAACTTGCATGGGTTTAACGCAGTTCTCCATGAAGTTGAGGGCGTTGAGACGAATGCTGTAGCGGCTTTCTCGGAGACCTCCAGGCGCGGTGATGATCGTCCGATCCACTGACCATGGTCTTCTTCGACGTTTTCAACGCGATCGCGCGCCGTGAGCACACCCTCGCGGGTGACGACCGCGCCGGGATCTGGGCCCGGGCGAAGGCACGTAGGGCTCAGCGAAGCTACCTTCGCTCCCATTGGCGGCTGCTCATCCTCGCGGCCGCGCTGGTTCTGGCACCGTTCCTGGTCGCCGTCTTCTTCGCGTCGCCCGGTTTCCAGCGCGGCTTCCTGGTTGGCACGGGCCTCATCGCTGCTGGGAGCCTCGTTGCGTTCTGGGTCGTTCTTGTCACGGGTACGGCGTCGTTGATGATGGGATCCACTGCCGAGCAATGGACCGCCAGTGAACTTCGGCCGCTGCGCCGTGGCGGGTGGCTCCTCGTGAATCACTTCATCTTGAGCGTAGGAGATATTGATCATGTGCTGCTGGAACCGCCTGGTGCTTTCGCGATCGAGACCAAGTGGAGCGCAGAAGCGTGGAACTTGACCAAGCCTGACGAACGGATCTATCGGGCGGTGAGTCAGGCGGAGGAGAGTGCGCGGGACTTCCGCCTTTGGCAGCCGGTTAAACAAGCGGGGGTCGGCACAGTGCGTCCCCTCGTCGTTCTCTGGGGCAGCTACGCCGCGAGCCTGTCGGAGGTTGACTCAGCGTCCGTCAATGGCGTGCCGGTCATTGCCGGACTATCGCTTGGCCGCTGGTTCCAGAATCTCAACGGCGACAGCTTGAATCCCGAGACGCTTGAGCAGGCGTGGAGCGCCATTGATCGTCACGCAAGGACCAGGGACACGGCCGACGACAAGCGCCAACCCGTACCAATCTCGGTCCAGCGCCTCGTCATCACTTCCAGTCTGACAGCCGCCGGTGGCGCCTTGGGTCTGTTGGCCGCGGCCAAGCTGCTTTCGCTTATCGGTTCGCTTTACGTCTGGGTGCCCGCTTGTCTCGTCCTTATGGGCGCGGCCGTTCCGATTGGCCGCTGGAAACCTGCTCGATACCCAGCCCTGGCCTGGCAGGCGGCAGTATTTGCGACCCTGGTCTTGGCCGCCGCCGTCGTTGGCGTACACATCGTCGTGTAGGCGCTCCTCGGAGTATGGACGGGCAACATTTGGGTCGTCTCGCTTCCATTGGCTGCGTAGCTGCTGAGACCTTTCGCTACGACCCGCTTATGGTGGCCCATCGAACTCTCCCAACGTGCGCACCATGGATAACCGTGGGGCAGCGTCCGGAAGGACCGCGACCACCCGGGCGAGTGCGTCGGTGGCGCCGCACCCTGTGATCAGCGCGCCGTAAGCCGCCGCCACCAGGGGAGTTCGGGTCTGCGCGTGCACACAGTGCACGAACACGGTCTTGCCTTCCGCGCGCCGGTCGCGGATCACCGACGCGGTGTCCGCGAGGATGAGCAGAAGCGCGTTGTTCGCGTCGTCCTGGTCGACGAGCCAGACCTCGATGTGATCGCGCGGGTCAGCGGTCACCGGTGCCTGTTCCCTTCCGAGCCGGCACAGGCTGACAACCGCGTCCGCGACACCGGGCCGGAGTGCCCCGACGGCACCGAGCAAGACGCCTGGATCGTCCGGATGCGGCACTGTGGCGGTGTCGGCTCCGGCGTAGGACGGGATCGTTGGCGCCGTGGGCCAACCCTCGCCGTCGGGCTGTCCTCCGCGGGCGGCCAGCACGGCCAGTCGGACCAGGTCACGGGACCACAGCCCCGGCCAGCCGTGCAGCATCCGACGCCACCGCGCCGGCACCGCACTTCCGCCGTATCCCGCTCCCAGCAAGCCGCCCGCAATGGCCGCGACCGTGTCCGTATCACCACCGCCATGCACTGCCGCCTGCAGGCCGTCCTCCAGGCCGCCGGTTGCGGAAACCGCCGACCAGGCCGCGAGCAGCGCGGCGACCACCCAGCCGCTCTGCGGCGCGAAGTACGCCGGATCGCGCCCCTCGGCCTCCTCGATCAGCGCCCCCCACGACGCGTCGACGCGCGGCAGCCCGACCCGAATGTCCAGCTCGCCAGTGCGGACGGCATGGTCGATCGCCAGGCACCACAGCACACAGGCGTCGCCGGCCATTGGGTCGAAGTGCGTGAGTTCGCTGACGGAGCGGGTCGCGTCCGCGATGGCCTCGGGGTCGCCGAGGTGCGCGAGCGCGACGGGGGAGGTCCGCATCAGCGAGCCATTGCCGGCGCTCCGGCCGGTGCGCTGATGCAGCTCCGCGCTCACGTTCCGCATCCGCCCAGCCGCTCCTGCGCCGGATTCTGTCGCGCTCAACACTTGCCGGGTCTGGATGCCGACATCCGGCGGGTCGTCCTCGCACCAGCGCAGGAAGCCCTGCGCGATCAGCTCAAGCGCCTCGTCCGACCGAAGGTCCGCGCCGGTCGCGGCGACCTCGGCGATGACGCACGCCATCTCGGTGTCGTCCGACCACTGGCCCGGTTCGATGCCACCGAGGCCGCCGCCGAGCATCCGCGCCGGCTCGTCCGCGGCGAGTGGCCGCGAGCCGTATTCATACGGCACGCCGAGCGCGTCACCGGCGGCGGCGCCGAGCAGCGCGCCGACGGCCCGGTCCAGCTGCCGGGCGTCCAGGCGCATCAGGCCGCTACCAGTTCGTGCCGGAGGTTGGCGGCGACGGTGTGCACGGCCCGACCATGCCAGATGAGCAGCTCCAGCCGGGCTTTGTCGCTGCGGCCGGCCAGACCTGAAGCGATCCCGGCCTCGCGGGAGTCCAGCGGGACCGCCGTCGCCCGATCGAGAAATCTCCTGGCGCGCCGTCCAGGAGTGGGCAGCGCTGCCGCATCCACCGCGTCGCTCGCGGCGGCCGTCAACAGCGTCTCCCACACATGCGACAGGGTGCGGGGCGAGTCGAACGCCTCCAGGAGCAGGGGCTGCCCGGCGACGCCGATGAGGACGCCGCACTGGAAGGGCAATGGCCGAAGGCCCGCAATGAGCCGTTCCGCGCGCTCCGCGACGGACGCGGTCGCATCCAGGATCGAGTGGGTCGGACCCGCGCCGGACCGCTCTTCGTGTCGGCGCACGCTCTGCCAAACGCCGCTCTGGTCATCGGCAGCGCGGACGCTGCCCGGGGCACGCCGGCCGCGGCGGATGTGATCGCCGCCGCCCGACCACCGACCCTCCTCGACGCAGCGGACGTCGAGCACAACTGCCTCCCCGCTGCCCACCAGAACGGACCGAGCTGCGATGCGGTGCTGCTGACCCCCTTCGAGCAGCTCCCCGGCCAACAGCAATGCAGGGCGCGGGCCGGCGTTGGTCACCACCAACTCCTCTGCGACCGCCGCGCCCGCCCGTTCGGCCACGCGGACGTGATCGCCGCGCAGTTCATATCCGCGGGTGACGACGGCCGCTCCGGTCCACACCGGGAACACGCTGAGCGCACGGCGGTGGACCGGCCGGCCCAGGTGCAAGTCGAGGAGCTCCACAGCCCCACCCCCCCTCAACAGTTAACGCAAATCTGCGCTAACCAAATTAGAGCACGTTCGCGCTAACCTGTCCACCCATGAGTTCCGTGCACCGTTCCGAGCTCGAGAACTGGCCCCGACCCTCAGTCGCTGTCGATGTGGCGCTGCTGACCGTGGTGCCCGGGGAGTCACCGGGGCGGCTGAGCGTCCTGCTACATCGACGCGCCGTCGGCTACGGCGAGGGGCGCTGGTCACTGCCCGGCACCTTCGTCCACGAGGGTGAGCGCCTAGCGCAGTCCGCGCTGCGGGCCCTCAAGGACAAGGTGCGCGTGCAAGGCGAGCGGCCCGAGCAGTTGGGAGTGTTCGACGATCCCGGTCGGGACGACCGGGGTTGGGTGCTGAGCGTCGCCCACGTCGATTTGATCCCGTACGCGCGACTTGAGCCAGCGCTCACCGACGCGTGTGCGCTCGCAGCAGTAGAGGGCGAAATCCCCGCGGCGGTCGTGGACGGCCACGCGGGTGGCCTGCTGTTCGACCACGACGAGATCGTGGCCAAGGCTGTGGGCTGGGCCCGCGACGCCTACGAGCAGAAACCCGACCCGCTGGGCTTGCTCGGCGAGGAATTCACCCTGTACGAGCTGCAGCGGCTGCACGAGGCGGTGCTCGGTGGTGTGCTGCCGAAGGACAGATGGCGCAGGTCAATGGAATCCCCTGAACGGGGCTTGCTGGAATCGACGGGCGGTTACCAGCGCGGTTCGGTCGGCGCGCCGGCGCGCTTGTTTCGGCGGGGGAGTGGATAGCAACGCTGACGACGGCGAGGCATGTCGGAGGCTGGTCATAGCGTTGGCGCCGATGACACAACACACCTACCGTGACCAAGAGCGGTCCCGCGCGGCTGCGTGGAAGAGCGGGACCGCCGTGCTCTCTATAGAAGCGCGCGCCGACGCCCGCTACATCGGGAAGACGGGTGCGCCAGGCACTCCTAGCTATCCGTTCTGCGTGCCGGGTGCCCAGGCAACAGAGAACCTGCTCCCGGAAGTACGGGAACAGGCGCTGTCCCTGTTCGAGGAACTGGGTATCCCGTGGCACAGCGGATGTGGCGTCGGCCCGGGCAACCACTTGCTCTCCTCGCAGGTGCAATGCGTCAACGCACTGGGCCAGATGGTGCACGCCCCAGGCCGGATCAAGCGTGCTTTCGGCGCGAGGCTCGACATCGCCGACGTGCTGGAGGTCGAACCCGGTCGGCACCTGACCTTCGAGTACATCGGCCCTGAGGACTGGTTCGGTGAATGTCCCTCCGGAGTCCGAGTCCGCGGCGCGCGTTGCACCAGCGTCGATGCCGCCTTCCTCTACCGGACGTCGGTCGGCCGGACCGAGCTGGCTCTGGTCGAGTGGAAATACACCGAGGACTACCGGCGGCGGAGATCGCCGGACTCCGAGAAGGATGCGGTCCGGCACGCCCGGTACTTCAAGCACTGGGCGGCTGCGGATGGTCCGCTTCGGAACGACGTCCTGTCGTTCGCCGACCTCCTCGACGAGCCGCTCTACCAGCTCATGCGCCAGCAGCTATTGGCCCACCGGCTGGAACAGGAGCGTGTCCTCGGCGCCGAGCGGGTCCGCGTCGTCCACGTGTTGTCACCGGACAACGCGGCCTACCAGCAGTCCCTGGTGCGTGACAGTCAGCGCGTCGCCGGCGCCACCGTGGACGAGGTCTGGGAACGGATGCTGCGCCAGCCGGATCGTTTCGTGCACGTCGACCCGTCGCGGTTCCTCGACCCCAACATCACGTCACCGGGATACGTCGCTCGATACGGTCGCACCGAACCGTCGTGTTTCAGGCCTAACCAGTGCAGAATGCCGTCATGACCGTCGCCTGGGACCTGCACTACGACCGCCGCGTCTCTGACGGCTTCTTGGATCACTTCCTCAACGGGGGTGTCGCGCACTCACTTGTCGAGTACGCCCGCTTCGCGCCCTACCCGCTCGATCTGCAGATGCGGCACGATCCGAAGACGGGCGCGGAACACGCAACCCTTTACGTCGGACTCACCTCGGTGCTGGGCGTGAAGCGGAAGAAGGACCTGCTTCAGCTGGAGGGACACAAGTCCCCCGCTGCGGCCGAATGCGGCTTCCAGGCCGACTGGGCGAAACCGATGACTGCCGAGGAGCTGCGCACAGTTTGGCGGGCAGTCGAAGACTACTTGGAAGCCATCATCCCGATTGCCGCTGCCAAGCACGCTTCGAAGGAAGGCGCCGTACAGGCAGCCGCGTCCGTGTTCTCCAGCAACAAGAGGATCATGGTGGACCGCGAGGTCGCCCTTCACTTCAAGGACGTAGCAACCAAGAAGCGGATCTTCGCCGAGATCACCGCACCGCTTGTCACGGCAATCAAGGGAATTCCAGGAGTGCCCGGGAAGCCGCCGGCCTCATTTGGGGGGGAATGCGACCTGCTGGCCCTCGACCGCGACGGGCGCTTGCTGGCTGTCGAGGTGAAGCCGCGTGCGACCGGCACCCTCGTTTGGTCCGGCGTGCAGGCAACGGTTTACGCACGCCTTTTCGAACGCTGGATTCAAGCGCCTCCACGGGGTACAGATGCGGCTGCGACCATTCTGCGCGGAATGCTGGAACAGCGGGCGCGACTCGGCCTCGCTCCAACGAGCCGCCCGGGAATAGCAGAGCGGCCGATCGTGGTGCCTATCGTGGCAATCCAACGCGGGGCAAGCGCGACCGCTTTGGAGCGTATGCGCAAGGTCCAGGCCGCCCTTCTCGAAGCGGGCTGCGGTGATCCCAATTTCGAAATTTACGAGGTGAACATGACCGGCCGAATGGATCGGCTGGGCTGAGCCAGGTCCACGACCCCGCCAATTCCTCGACCAGTTGGCATCCAATGCTGGACGAGGACCCTGTCGTCCCAATGTCCGGTTTGGAGACGGTGCGTCCGCTTGAAGGCTTCCAATGGGCACCCCGGTCAGTCGCGCCATTCGATCTTGGCTAGGCCGAAGTTACGTGATCTTGGTCGTTGTTGGGCGCTGCTGACCTGCGGTTTTGGTTGTTGGCTGGCGGTGGTTGCTGGCTACTGGAGGTGGAGGGGGACGGCGGCGCCGAGTAGTTCGAAGGCTCGCC
>JAABUP010009149.1_pt1 | contig 12314 bp, 4 predicted proteins | sample 5559201 | NCBI WGS metagenome assembly JAABUP01 (sample SAMN10711887, study PRJNA513373) | rock metagenome | isolation source: Antarctica rocks | place: Antarctica | reverse complement strand
TAGAAGACTAGATTCGATTCGGCGATTAGTATTACGATATTAGGAGAAAGGATAATAACTATAATAAGTATAAGTATAGAAACGCATCCCGAATACTCTTTAATATAGGCCTTCCTATTAGTACCGTCTAGTAGAAGAAGGACTATAATATCGTAATAATAAAGTAGTAGAACTAGCTAAAGATAAAGCCTAGTATAGGCCTTTAGTACGCTTATTACGCTAGCGAGTTTACGAGGTAGGATTTACTACGTAGGATAGCTAATTAGAGGCTAGAAATTAGCCTAGAAACTAGCCTAGAGCTAGTAGCTAATTAGAGGTAAGTAAATTATAAAGGTTCGTCTATTAAGCCTCGTTATTTAACTCTAAATCCGAAGTATTTACTATAGATACAAGAAACATATCAAGTCCAAATATTGCCTACTGAAACCTTTTGAACGTTATGAGCCTTGGCAGCACCACGCTTGGTACGTTAGCAATGACTCTACCATCGCCTTCGCAAACCTGACGTTATTCCGTTGCCATATCAGTCCAAAGGCAGCAGAGACAATGTTTTCTTTGTATCTGACAAGCCATTCTCTTGAAGATCCCTCTGACAGACTCTCCTCCTTGTGCTTCCTCGAACAAAATCCGTTGTTTCGACGAGACCGATTGTCCTTCGTTATTCAAAGGTCCACCGCAGCCTCCCTTGATCAAACCTTAGACTGACGTTTCAATCACAGAGTTCAGAATTGAAAACATCGAACGCTACGTTTCTAAGAAACCAAAATTCAATAGACTCTTATCAACATCAAATCATTCAGTCACAGGGATACGAGGAAATGAATAACAATCAATCACACCCAGGCGATGGCCCTGGAGGCAGTGCACACAATCGTCCTCAACAAGAATGGGCCTATCGTATCCGAGCTCTGCTGCAGAGATTCAAACATGATGGTTCGTATTGATATAGCTTGTCTTGACATCAAATAGTGCTTGTACTGATGCTAACCAAGATACCCCCATCCTACCTATCATCATCATAACCTGTGTCATACTAGCCATATTTGCATCGAAAATGGCGTTCAACTTGAGAGCCGAGCGCCGAAATTCTCAGGGCGCAAGATGGATTGAAGATGTCGAGAGAGGTAGGTCGATCTCCTTGAGCTCTGCAATCCAAATCAAGACTGTTGACATTTTACAGCTGGTAAGATTGATATGGACGTCATGGAGTATAATCGAATAAAACAATCAAAGCTGCATCAAAATCTCTCCGTCAGTCCTTTATACGTGTGGAGTGACCTTTAGTATTCAAACTTCGAGCTGTTTCCTTGAACGCAATCTTCTGATTATTTCTGTGTTGTTCCTTGTTGGCAACAGAGTCTTCGCAATAGTTTTGTAGAGTCACAGATCTAATGAAGTATCGGCTTATGCACTGGACTCAAGAACAAGCCAACCTCCATAAGTCATCATGGAGCCCGGTCCCTGTCAACGCTATCCAGGCTGTCCAGGTATTGAGGGGGTGCGCATTCACTGGGGCTCTTCGCCCGCGTAGATGATCTACGCTTGCCTGTAGATTCAGCCTGTAAAGGACGAACGTTGCAGCCATTTCGAGTACGATACCATGTCAAACCTCTCTGGCATCGACATCTTAATCTGTATCTAGCAGCAATCTTGTCGTTCGCTTTTGCCTTCCTCAAAGATCTCTTGCCGCAGCAAATCACGTCCGTATTGTCATCCCCTTCTCAGCTCTCACTTCGCCTTCGTTACCCAACGGCATGACATCTTGCCTCTATTTCGGCGCTGTAATCATGTGGGAGCCCAGTAACCTGTAAAACAGCCCTGTTGAGCTGCTGTTGCGTTTCCTGGTTGTGAGATAGTTATTGCCCAGCTCAAGGTAGTTTCAATAAAGCAATGGATTGGACACATACTCACAAGGCCGTTGCAAGGTCCACGTGTTTAGCGTCTTGGGTACCAGCGCCATATAGCAGGCGCGTACTATTAGTAAACGAATAGACTCGTGGGCGCATGGCGCTGTTGTACAAGCACCCTACATGAGCAAGCGAGACGTTCAAGCCTCTAGCGTTTTCTATGTAATTCCGAAAGTCCCCTAGCGAAAAGCACACGTTCGCTCATGGAGTTGAACAGACATATAGTCGCTCAAGATTCAGTAGTGCTTAGGTAACGAGTGCAGTCCTGTGGAGCCTGCATGGGCATGCTAGAATTTCGGTTTGCATGAGCGGAAAAAGTCAGCTCAAAATTCAGGGTTATCTTACTTATCTCATTACCTTCTTGAAAATGACGGGGTCTGCGGTGAGACTACTTGTCTTCAGCCCTTCAACTCTTTTCTTGACGTTCCCCGTAACAGTCCTCCAGGTTAGGTAGATGTCCATTGATCTTGCAAGTAGCACCAGCGGTGGGTACCACAGTCGTAAAGATGGATACTAGGTCCAGGGAGGGACTCGGTCGACTGTAAAGTAAAAGTGCGCTCATGATGGCCTTTCGTTGATGACTCCTGCGGAAGAATTGTGGGGTCGTGTGATGTAAGTAACGCCAATGCCCTCATTATTTGCTGGTATGGCTGATCACACGGCTAGGGTAGCATCGTAGAGATCGAATAATACTGAACGAAAGCAGAGAACGTGCGTCATATGGCGCGATTGCGAGCGTGTATCAGTACCAAATACATTCTCGCCTAGGTGAGACTACCTTACCGACTTGGACTAGGGGTCGTGGTTGGGGCGCAGCCCGGCCCCTAACCGTCAGCTTCGATCCCCGGTAGCTCCTCATCCCCCACCTATTCTGCTCCTTAGGCTTGGGGGGGACACGTCATGGGAAACAAACTCTGGGAGCCTCTCATACATCATGCCCATGTTTTGATGTCTTAGTCAGAGCAGCCTCGCAACATTGCTGCATTTGCCGGCCATTGATCGTTGCGACCAATCTGGTCCGAGGTCTCAGCGATCTCGCGAGATGGATTCAAATCCCACCCTTGGTTTTCCCTCTCGGTCCTCCATTGTTTCCTCCACCGGCAAGACACGCCTGCGCTCAGCTCTCGAGCGCGCCAAGAGTGGTGGGGAACCTTGCATCGCCCTCTGGCTGTGGTTTCCGGGATATTCTTTGGCAAGGCTCGTCGGTGGTCTTGGTGCAGATGTCTGTACCCCGTTGCCATGTCCCTGATTCGATCCGAGGTATCCTTGGGAGAGAACGTGACTCGGTAGACAAGACCAGGCTGATAGTCCCACCATTTCTTCAGTGCGTGATGGTAGACTGTGAACACGGTAATATCGACGATCAGGAAATGTATCACTCGGTTGGCGCTATTGCATCGGCCGGTGCATCGCCCATCGTACGTACCGCGGGTGCAGAACCGTTCATGATCAAGCGCGCAATCGATTGCGGTGCACATGCGATAATGATTCCGCAATGTGAGACAAAGGTAATTCAATCATGCTTTCCTGGACTAGGATGCGCCGATCGATAGTTTGCTCGAAGTCCCCTGCCCTGTCTCCTGGGCGGTTTCACTAAATGTGGGGAAAGGAACAAGTTGAGCGAGCTGTCAGGTACATTAAATACCCCTCGAAACGATGGCCGAATGGTATGCGCGGGGCAGGAACGGTGTTTGCACCACCCGTGTTCAATCAGGACGATGGAGCGTATCTCGTGTCCGCGAATGAGAACACGATGTTGATTGCACAAATAGAGACGAGGCTCGGGGTGGAAAATTGTGAGAGTATTGCTGCTGTTGATGGGGTTGGTAGGTCTCAAGGCCGTCATGGTTGTCTGGGAATTGGCATCTCTGATGCGACCCAAAAAATCGCCCAGACTCAACAAACCGATGAAGCTGATGCACTGGCTCTAGAGATGCTTTTCGTCGGTCCCAATGATCTAGCATCGTCAATGGGCTACTTCGCATTCGATCACGCCTCCTTTCCTGAAGTCCAAGCAGCTGCTACCCGCGTTAGGGACGCTGCAAGTGTGCAGGGGAAATTCTCTGGCCATTTTTGTGGGAGTGGCGAACTGGGTGCGTATACTTCACAGTGACAAAAATCCACTTCTTCCTTCTCAATGAACGCCGGCTGGAACTAGATTATCCTACTAACGCGAATTTCGATGTACAGCGGCGCAAAAGGTCAAAGAGGGTTACGACTTTGTCAATTGCGGAGAAGACACTATTGCTTTGACCTCCTGGTTCACTAGCGAGATGCAAACCTTGAGGGAGGTTGTAGCTCATCGCTGAGTATCTGTCAGGAACCCTGGCCTCGTGCTTTGGCGAAATTCTCCACATTCGCTAGATGAACTACCATCACGTTTGTAGAAAAAAGGAACATGGAATACCGATCTTCTATATTCTGGAAGAGGAATGACGTGTCGTTTGACTGGTCCAGAAGGATCTCCGCAAAACGCTTTTGACTGCTTTGAAGGCTTAAAAACACGCACGGCGTTTACCTACCATAGAGACCGCGAATCCTGTTCCCCTTAAATCCTAGCTCTTGCCATGACGAAAGTAGAATGACAGTCATAATCCAAAGGGGTTGTCAATTGTGGACATTGGGCGAGAGAGTTGGAGCGATGGCCTTGGTTGCTACGGCGGATGTCATGGGTGAGGAGGTAACGGAGGATTGGGTGGGTGTTCTTCGACAATAGGAAAGACTATAATGGAACTGATCACAACGGCTAATGATGGCAAATGCACATATTTGAGGAAGCCAAGCAGAAATAGAAAAAGTGTATAGTGAATACAGAAGCGACCCGGAAAACATAACTCAGCAGATCAACTCTGATGACTGACTTAGCTAGAAGTGAATCCTCTTAAAGAGGCATTAGCAAAGCATCACAAGCCTGAGTACATGAGGGCTGGCTACAGTCGTAAGTCGGAGAGAGTTTCTCATCGTCATCTTAGTAACCGGGTCAAAGTCCGGGAACCTCTTCACTGGGACTTCGCTCTGGCCACTTTTCCCAAAATTCGCTCTGCAAACCAAGGTCTGTAAACCTGGTACATCCACTCTCCAAGCCGCCTGACTGCGGCCATGACTTGATATATTGAATCATGTCATTAGTCTCGCCCACACGAGGGACGAGGTCCTTGATGTATAGTAATACGTGTCGGGTCATTCATCTCTGCGAGCATAAAGGTCCAATCATGACCCTGGATGGCCATGATTGGGAGTATGGGCATGTCGGACACTGTAGGGGGCAATTGTTTGAGCTTCGCCAAAGCCCATTTTGAAATTTGCATGTCAGCCTCGTCTTCTTTGATGGGTGCTCGTCTCGTTTCAATGCTGACTCCGATTAGGCAAAATCGTAAATACTCGGCGTCGGCGTGGTTAAATTTTGAAGACCTCTGGACTTCAGCATCTGCAGCAACATCTCGTGCAATTCCGTCTCCAGCTCAAGGGCCAGACAATAGTCCACTAATTCTTGACTGCATCTTAGTGTCCATCAAAGACTTGTCCCTTGTCCGTGCTGTAGAGACGTCGTGGATGTCGATTCCTTTTGACGCCCACTCCCCATATATTGCAAGATCCAGCAGCTTGTCGTGGACTCTGCTATTCCACGCAGGCTCCACGAGTGACTTGTTCCTGTACCTCAACGCTTCTCTTTTGATCTCTTCAGCCATTTTCCAAATTTCCATGTACTCGGCAGAATCGCCAGCTTTTTTCTTGCCTTTCCCCTCGACGGCTGGATATAGGTATCGATCGATATCATCATGGTCAATAGACAGACTTTGTCGTACCTTCTCTCTAATGATCGAAGCTGAGGCTTTACTACCACGTCCAATACGCTTCATATCATTCCAGAGTGTCAACCCCTGAGCTGGGACTGACTCACCCTCCATGAATCTCAATTGGATATCTGACAATTGCAAGTCGCCTGATTTACTGGGCGAGGCGGATCGTTTAGAAGAGGTGGTTGTAGCCGCGGGTAGAGGAAAGAAATCTGGTGCGTCTACCCACGCTGATGATTTACGGGTTGGGTCCTGCGTGACACTCTCATCAAAATCGTCTTCATCGGAGGTGACTTGCTTCAGCTCCTCGTTTCCCTCTCCATCATTGCCGCTTGTCGGTGATGAGGAGGGAACTTGTTCTGTGGCACAACTGCGAGAGGAACGTCGAGGAAGTTGCTTAGTGAGGTCTGTCTTCTCCTTGACCACCGCCTGCTTTTCTTGTAAGGTCTGCTTGGGCATGATGTTAGCAGAAGCATGCTCGAAACCGCGGAGCCTTGCGCGTGTCGTAAATCCGCCCTCTCTCGCACTACCCTCCAGCTTGCGGCGCTTACCTCCGGGAGTGTATCTGGCTCTAGGTACGTTGTCGTTACCGTTGGCGGAGTCTTTCTTATTCGACTTCCGAGTCAGTGGAAGCCCAGGCTCGTAGTCTTGCGGGATGCCAGGGTGGGCGTCTAGCCAGATGGAGAAACGGCTTCGATGGGTTTTCTTGGATCGTTGTGCGTAGAATGGGCAAGTTATGCTGGGAGGGCGGTGAAGCATCTGATTTTCGAACTCAGTCATTCTGACTGGCTTGTCAAATTAGAGCGTCCCAAAAAGGTAGTGACATTCACCGCTCAACGGGGAGAGCGAGCTCAAGAGGCGCTAGTGAACGTGTGGTGGTGCGGAGCAAAACCTATTGACTTTTGCATCGTATTTTGATTTGAAAGTTGTTTATTTTTATTAACTAGCTACTTCTAGCTAGTTATGACGGAGGTGCCCCACCAGGAAATCTATGGGGAATCGAACCTATAAGCCGCTCACGCCATTTGGTTAGTTTCGGGATAACTCGCAGTACACCTCTTATTTAGGGGGGGTGTATCGAGTCGGCCTATCGTATCTTATCGCTATCTAGTATATTAGGGGTTGAAATTAGTAAGCCGGACGTATTAGTAGAACTTCCTAGGGTAACTATTAGTAATTTTAACTTCTATTAGGGGCTCTAGTAGCGGTCCTTTCTCCCTATAAGGCCCGATACCATTCGTCTCCACCTATTATAATCTACTTACTATTTCTATTAGTTACTTCTAAAGCTTCTATTACCTATCTATTATTAGGGCTTATTAAGCTCCCGACCCTAGGGGCGGCGGCTCTTAAGTAGAAAGGGCCCTTTCGGACTTTTAGCTTATCTAGTAGCTCTCCCTATAAACTATAAAATACCTTCTCGCTATAGTCTTTAGTCCTATACCTCTCGTAAAGGTAGAGAATTCGGTCTATAAGAATCTATTTCCGTACTAAGATACGGTAGTAGCTACGTACTACTTCGGGCTCCTAATACTTAATAGGGTTATCGAAGCTATAGGAAAGGTAATATTTCTATAGTAACTAGATAGCCGCTTAGTAGAGGATATCCTACCGCCTTTATTTAATCCTATTAAGGTTAGGGCTTAGAGCTATAAATATAATTATCTTATTAAGGGTAGTAGTCTCTACGGCCGGGGTCTAGGAGAGACGGCCCTAGATCGTAGCGAATTCCTCCTAGATAGCCTTAGAGACTATATAGCTAAGCTAAATATATTTAATAGATTAGTCGACGTTATAGATCGGGTATAGTTATCGGGCGAGGGGTATCTACGCTAGATCCGTACCTATCCGGACCTTCTTATATAGTAATCTCTATAGTAAGTCACCGATTCTAGGGGTTCCGAACTTATTTCTTACTACTACCTATATTCTATTAGTAGTAACTCGTTAGCTAAAGCGACGTTAGTAGGCTAGGATTAGGCCCTTAATTCGGTTAGAGAAATTCGTTAATTAGAGCTTCCCGGCTAGAATTAGCTTATACGCCTTCCTAAAGTTAATATCCTCTAGGTAGATTAGCTTCTCTTCGTTACCTAGAAAGAACTCTTTACGGGGTTTCTCTCTAAGAGTCTAGTCGTAACTTAACGCCTCTATAAGTCCCCGCTATATTTCGGGTAGCGCGCTCGGTATTAGTCTCTTTATTCCGCTAACGGCGTACGAGTAGGATTTAATTAAGGGGAGGTTCGGTAGGACGATTAGCTTTTATAGTATAGGATCCTAAATATCCCTAAATACCCTTACTCCGCCCTCCTATAGCGCCCGCTATAACTCTAAGTTAAACTTCTTTACGTCTCTAGAGCCCGTTTTCTTCCCTAATAACGGATAGTATATTATTAGGGTTATTATTAGGTCGAAGGTTATCTCCGGGCTCTTAAAATTAATCGCTATTTTCTAAATCTTCTTCTACCTTAGCTATATAAACCTTACGGGTTCTAGGATATAATCTAGCTATATATAGAAGTAAAGGGTCTATAGGTTAGAAACGGCTAGTATATATAGGGGTAATACGGCGCTTAAGGTTAAGACGTCCCGGGCTAGTACGGCCTAGGTTACTAAGGGGGCTTAGGTCGCCTTACCTACCACCGCTACGACGTTGCTATCGATAACGGAGCGAAAGTCGATCGCGCTAACTCCTCCTCTCTTAACGGGGTAGCACGAGTATAGGTCTTTAATAGTCCCTCGAACCTTATTATCCCATATTAGCTTATAGTATTCCGATTCTAACTCGTCTCTTATCGCCGGCGGTATCTCGAGAAATCGTAGGGTAAATCTTAGTAGCGATATTATAAAGGTATTCGCTATTATAACTCGGCCTTTTAGTAAAAGGTGAAATCGTATCTATACTCGGGTAGAGGCCTTCGCTCTATCTAGTATCTTAGTCTAGAAGTCGCTAAGTTAGTACCTAATATTCGTTCCTACCGGGATGCCTAGGTATTTATATAGGTCTTCGGGGGAAATTTCTTTAGCCCCTTTAATATAGATTAGGGCCACCCTTCCGACTTTTAATATATAAGACTTAGACTAATTAATTCTCGCTCTAGTTACTTCGTAGTAGACCCTTAGTACCTCTATCGCGGTATCTACCTCTACTTACGTTCGGATAATTATAGTCGTATCGTTAGTATATATCGTTATCTTAAGGGCCCGATCTCCTACTTAAATACCTAGGATATTAGGGTTAGAGGCTATAAGTTAGGCTAGGCCCTTAATTACTACTACGAAGAGTAGGTAGCTAAGGGGGTCCCCTTAGCGTACGCTACTCTCCACTTTAATAGCTTCTCCGATATATCCGTTTGTATATACCTTAATTTTAGCGTTATTATAGATAAGACTAACCTAGCTAATAAAGTCCTTAGGGGCCCCGAGGCGTCTTATTACCGCTATTAAGAACTTATAGCTTACTCTATCGTATACTTTTTCCTAGTCGAGAAAGAGGATTACTAGGCCCTCTCTACTCTACGATAGCTTTCCGGCGAACTTATATCTAGCGATTAGGTACTATATTATTCGGATATTATTATTAATTAGTCTCTTCGGGAGGAATACTAATTATTACTCGCCTATTACTTTCCCTAGGGCCACTACTAGTCTTTATATAAGGATATCGGTAAATAACTTATAGTCGACGTTTATAATAGATAGCGGTCGGTAGTTTTTAATATTAGTTTATTCTCCTTTATTCTTAAATAGAATTATTAGAATCCCATCCGTCTACCCCTCCGGGAGCTTATTTTCCGTCTAAATCTTATTAAAGAAGGCCGTAAGCCTAGCTACGATTATAGGATAAACGCCTTTCTTTCTATTATACTAGAGGAGGGCCTTATACTACTCGCTAGTAAGGCCGTCACTACCTAGCGACGTTTCTAGTAACGCCCGGCGTATAGCGGCCTCTACTTTACGTTATTATATAGGGCCCCCGAGTTTTCTAACGTCTTTAGGTAGAATCTTATTAATTATACTTTATAGTACCCTATTCCTTAAGTCCTCGTTAGAGGGCTTAGTACTATATAGGGTTTAGTAGTAGCTTAATACTACCTATAAGATCCCGTCGGATTCTATTTAAAGGTCTCCGTATTCGTCTATAAGGGTATCGATAAAACTAAAGTTTATCTTCTTCGCCCTCTCGAAGAACTACTTTATTAGTTTCTCATTTAGTATAAGGTATTTTACTATAGCATTATAGGCGTAGTTCTAGTTAAAGATATTAGTTAGGTACTCCTCCTATATCTTAATTATCGCTATCCTTTCCTCTAGCTCCGGGTCTAGAAGGTTCGGGCTTCTTTTCTCTTAATATCTCTAGCGGCGTCGTTATAGGTTAAACTTTAACTTATTATTAGCCTTACGGTCGCTCTTAACGAGCTTACGAAGGTACTCTATAATTTAGGCCTTATACGTTAGCTACTCCTCTATTAGGTTCTAGCCGGGGAGGATCTCTAGGACCTCTAAGTAGGCTTACCTAACTTATCGTCTTTATAGGAGGTTTAGGGCTAATCGCCACCTTCTAGGCCCTCGCGCTAAGAAGGAGGTTATACTAATTGTAACCGTAATAGCTTTATAGTCCGTAGAGATCCCCGTTAGCCCGATATCCTAGTCCTCTAAGTCTTCTATCTAATCTTCCCGGATATATATCCTATTAATTCTTATAATGCCCCGCCTATTAACCGTATAGGTAAACGCCCTAGTTTCGGGGTATCTAATCCTCTAACCGTCTACTAGGTTATATACGCCTCGTCCCCCTAGCAAGGCTAGGAGATCTATTATACCCCCTAATTAGGTTAAGAGAGTCTTCTTTAGGATCGCACGGTCTATAGGTAGTAGGGTTATATTCTAATCTCCTCCTACTAGGTTATATAGAGCCTATAGTAGGTTTTGCCTTAGTTCTTTAATCTTCCTACGTAGCTATGCCGTACGTAGTTCGCTTTTTCTAGGTGCGTAGAGGCTAGTAATAGTAATAAGGAAACCTCTATATTTAACTCCGCACACTAGTAGCCTACTATCGTCGCTCTTAAAGAGTACTCTATCGACCTCTTTATCTACGGCCTAGGCGGAAGTTCTAGTGTTAATTAGTATTATAACTCTACCCCTCTTATCCTCCTTACGGTTAGACGTAATTAAGGTAAGAGGGAATAATCTTTCGTAATACGCTATATATTCTTTAGAGAGGTTAGCCTCCTATAGTAGTAGTACGTCTACGTTATAGCCTTATATTATATTGTATATATTCCTAAAGCGGGCTAGATTTAAGATAGAACGAATATTTAGCGATATAATTTTAATCTTATATATAGTTATATTAGTTATATTACTTAGGGAGCTTCCTTTAAAAGGAAGGAGCTCTAGGCGTCTATAGGCCTAATAGGTTAGAGCATTTCGCATTTAAGCGTATAGTGCCCCTCTCTATAGATCTTATATTTCTTCGTTTCTACTAGCCTTAAAAAACGAATAGAAAACGCTATACTATAACCTACCCTAGGTTTCCCTATAGCGAACGAAAACTCTTTAACCCTCGGGCTATGTTCGAATATAATAATAGCCTTAGTCTCTACCGTACCTCTTCGTAGCCGAGCTAAAACTTATACCCCTCTAACGCTTATAGACCGTAGATTTATTTAGCGAGGAGGAGAAAATTCTTCCCCCCTAGAGAGCTCTTATAGGTTAAATATATTTATAGACCCCTAGAGAAATAGGGCCGTACGCTAACCTTATGCCCTCGGATCTTAAAGGACTTATCGTAAGCCGCTTCCGCGGCCTCTATAGAGCGGTATCGAGCTATCTATCCCTTTAGATTATAGGGCTCCGCTATACTTATATCTAACCGCTCCGCGATCTCCTTAAGCCCGACCACTATTTCCCTTAAGGAGACTCCGTCCCTATCTCTCAGCCTAGGCGCTAGCCTAAGGTATATCCACTTCCCGTCCCCTATAGCTAACACCGCTAGACTCTCGGTGCTACTACTCTTCTCTTTCCGTCTAGTTAGGATAACTTTACCCCCTATAGTCGGCGTAGGCGTAACGGGGGTATTATATACGCTTACGCCGCCGGCTAAGGCGACGCTTTAGGCTAGGGAGGAGGCTCTAAAAGAACTTATCTCGTTTATCTACTATCTTAATTTTTTCTTAATAGGCTACTATTTTAATAACCCTAAGGTTAGAGCCCGGTTTCTCTTTAACTATAAGGTAGGGATAATAGCTAGGGAGGCGGCGGGGATATCTAGTAGGGACGATAGCGGGGCTATATCTATAGCGGTCTACGGATAGTCCTAACTCTAATATTTCTCTCCGTAGGTCTTATAGGGCTTCGAGGGGGAGTCCCCTCGGGCCCTTTTAGCCTTATTCTCGCCCTTCTTCCGTACCTATTTCTCCTTCTTAGTTTCTTTCTTCTTCGCCTTCCTATCCTTTTTCGCTTCTACTTTTTCCTCTACGATTTCTTTATTAGCTACTTAGGAGCCTAGTTAACTAAGATTAGGGAGACTCGTACGACGAGTAATAGTACTTAGGGAGGGTTAGCTATTATACTGCGCAATGGGGCCGGGTAACCTAATTTGGGGTAGGGT
>JAABUP010009148.1_pt1 | contig 12315 bp, 19 predicted proteins | sample 5559201 | NCBI WGS metagenome assembly JAABUP01 (sample SAMN10711887, study PRJNA513373) | rock metagenome | isolation source: Antarctica rocks | place: Antarctica | reverse complement strand
GGAACGCGCCGCTAGGCCGTTCGAGGAGGGCGATCCCGTCCCGGGCGGCGCGGAAGCGCAGGAGCGCGCTCCCGGTGACCAGGTCCACGACGTCGACGGCGTCCGAACCCACGGCGTCGGCGATCGCCAGGGCCAGCGGGGCGGGGTCGAACCGCGCGTCGTCACTGAGTACGTTTCTGCGGTGTGTTAGTTGGGTGGGCGTGCTCGGGGTGGTCAGGGTGGTCGGCGTGGTCGATCACAGCACTCGGCGGGGCTACCCGAGCGACCTGAGTGACGAGCAGTGGGCGCTGATCGAGTCGTTGCTGCCGCCCGCGCGGGGTGGGCGAGGGTGGGGTCGTCCGCTCAAGCACCCGCGTCGGGAGATCGTGGATGCGATCTTGTACCAGGCCCGGACGGGCTGCTCGTGGCGGCAGCTGCCGGGTGATCTGCCGCCGTGGTCCACGGTGTATGACTACTTCGCCGCCTGGTCCGCTGAGGGCACCAAACGGCCGCAAGCGCCAATCGTGGTCGACACCACCGGGCTGCTGCTGGTCGTGCTGGTCACCGCGCCTCGGTGCAGGACTGTGACGGCGGGCGCCGGGTGCTCGACCGAGTCAAGATGGCGATGCCGTCGCTGGCGTTGGTCGTCGCTGGCGTTGGTCGTCGCTGACGGCGGCTACGCCGGGAAGCTGGTGGACTGGGCGCGGCGTGTCCCGCGGATCGTGCTCGAGATCGTGCGCAAGCCCGACGGCCAGCGCGGGTTCGCCGTGCTGCCGCGGCGGTGGATGGTGGAACGGCTCTGTCGTGGCTGACCGCGCACCGGCGCCGGGCCCGGGACTACCAGCGGCTGCCCGAGCACTCCGAGGCCCGGGTCAAGTGGGCCATGATCGGTCTCATGACCCGCCGGCCGGCACCCACACCCGGCCGCAAACCCTGGACATGGTCACTTTCCCGACACGTACTGAGACTGAGGCCGGGGGCCGGGCGGCCCCGGCGTGCTCCACGGTCCGCGGGATCGTCACCGGGCTTGCCGCCGCTCCTGGCACCACCCTCAGCTGTCACCGTGGGCGAGTTCGTGCTCAACGGCCCGTCGGATCCAGTTGGAGACCGAACGGTCATCGGCCGCTGCCCGATGGCGAACCTCGTTGAGCAGCTCTTCGGGGAACCGTACGGGCACGGGCTCGCCGAGCTTCGCCCGACGCCGGACGGGTGGTCCTTGAGGGACCTGGTTGTCGGGTTCGGCGTAGTACGCGTTCTCCTGCTCGGGGGTCATGTTCGTCGCAGCCATCGGTCCTCCCGGTAGCGGCGGGCGAGGTGGTCGGCGGCGATATAGCAGCCGATGGGGCGGCATCGACTCGGGTCACCGGTGTCCGACGGCGCGAGCGCCACCGTGAGGACCCGTCCGGAGACCTCGGCGACCATGAGCCAGTGGGCAGGTGGCTTGGCGGGATAGAACAGCGGGTCACTGACCCAGACGTCGCCAATGTCGTCCAGGCCGAGCCCGGGGTGTTTGAACAGATGCCCGGCTTTGCCGGTCGATCTCGAACGGCCAGTCGGCGTCGAGGCGATCGACGTCGAGCCGCTCCAGCCCGTCATCGTATTAACAACCGCTTACGAACAGCTACCGGGATGCCCGCTCGAGCCAACCCCGGTGCTCCGGGCGCACTGCTCCCACCGATCTCCGGGCCTTCACCGACGACCTCGGTCGCCGGCCTGGACGGGCCAACCACAGCGGCTGAGGAGCGGAGCCGTGGGTATCCGTCCCGCATGCAGCTGATCCCCGGACCCCGCCAGGTGCTGCGCGAGGCCGCGATGCTCACCGGGCTGCCCCGCGGGCTGGCCGGCCTCGCGTGGCTGTGGCTCTCCCCGTCCACGCCGGTGCACCACGTCGAGGAGCCCGGCGACGAGTCCGACCGCCCCCCGGACCTCCCGGGCGGCGTCTTCCGCGACCAGCCCGTCGGGGACGGGTACGGCCCGGTGTTGCACCGGACGTTCCGCATCCGGGTCCACGGTGCCCGGCTCGGTCCCCGCGAGCTGGTCGACGCCCTCGCCGCCGACATGAACCGCGCGATGGTGCCCGGAGTCGCCCGGTTCGACCGCGTCGACGGGGCCTCGACGGCGATGCTCGTGGGCGACGAGCTCGTCGTGCGCATGCCCGGTCCCTGGGACGGCCCGGTGCGCGTGTCCCACCGGGACGCGACGTCCTTCCGGCTCGCCACCCTCGCCGGGCACCTGGAGGCCGGGCAGATCGAGTTCGCCGCGTCGTGGCGGACCGACGACCCCGACGACGTCCTCGAGTTCGCCATCACGATGTGGGTCCGCGCGGGCGACCCGCTGGCCGACCTCTTCTACAACCACCTCGGTCTGGCCAAGGAGATCCAGTTCCAGCTGTGGGTGCACGCGTGCGTGCGGGCCGCGGCGGTCTCGGGGGGAGAGGCGCCCGACGGTGTCGACGTGCGGACCCGTGTGCTCCCGTGGGCGGTGGCGCTGCGTCGCGGACTGGTCGACGCCTCCCCCCGACGGGCGTACACCGGACGGGCGTAACGCCGAAGGGGGATCCGACGACGTCCCGGGTGGCCCCGTGGTGCCGCCGGACCCTCGACCCGGCGGCCCCGCGGGGCCGTCCGGATCCCCTCCGCGGCGCGGCGTCCGATCGGTTGCGGGACCGATGCCCCGAGCGGACACGCCCCCGACCTGAGCGGATCTCACCCTCGATCGAACTACCCTCGATCGGGTGACACCCGTTCCGGTCCGCTCGTCGGTGCCGTCCGCCGTGGTCGGGCTGGTCATCGCTCTCTGCGCGCTGCTGCTGCTCAAGTGGCTGGCGGTCGTGGCGCTCGTCGTGGTGAGCGCGGCGCTGCTCGGGCGCTGGGTGTGGCGGCGTCACCGGGCGCCGGAGCCGACCCGGGGCCGCGGGGACGATCCCGGGGCCGACGTCCCGGTCGCGGACCCGGTGCTTCCGCGACGCCGGGTCGAGGCCCCCCGTGCGCCCGCCGACGACTGCTCCTGGTGCGGGCTCTCCGGAGGGCACTGGGCCCCCGACGGTGCCCGGCTGCGGCCGCGCCACGCACACACAGCGCGATGACCTGAGAGCCCCGTACCTCGGTGCGGGTGAACCGGGCCGGGGCGGATAACGACCGGGCGTCGGGAACCGACCCTGATGACGTCCCTCGACGGTGGGAGGTCACCCGTGCGCCCTGTCCTGCCGCAGCAGCGGAGATCGACCGTGCCGGCCCGGCCCGGCACTGCCCGGACGGGTGCGGCCCGGTTCGTCCCGGCCGCCCGGTCGGCCACGGCGACGCCGTCCGCCCGGTCGCTGCTCGCCGAGGCCACGCGCGATCACCACCGCGCGATCGAGCGGCAGGCCGACGCCGCCGCCGCCGTCGAGACGGTCGACGGGGAGCTGGTCCGGGCCCTCGAGCAGGTCGACGTGGCCCGCTCGGCCCTCCGGCGCGCCCGCCGGGGTCTCGCGCTCACCGTCGAGATCCACGCGCTGGTCGTCGGCGACCGCGACGCCGCGCGCGGTGTCGCGGATGCGGCGGACGCTGCCGTCACCGACGCCCTCCACGCGCGGGACGCCGCGCACCGCGGGAGCTTCGCGCGCCGTCGGGCGGCCGCCGCGGCGCGGGCCGCCCGCGTCCGCGCCGCCGCCGCGCGGGCCGCCCTCGACCGGTCCGAGGTCTCCGTCGTCGGGTCGATCGACGACCTCGCCGCGGCCCGTCGGGCCCGCGACGCCGCGCACCGCCACCTCGTCGCGGTGCTGCCGGTGTTGAGCCGGGCCCGCGCCCGCCTCGTCGCCGCCCGCGCGGCCGTGGCCGCCACCCGCGGCGAGGAGCGCGACGCTGTCGACCGGCTCACCGCCGCCACGCAGGCGATGGTCCGCGCGGGAGCCGGGGCGCGCCGCTGAGGGTGCGGACGGCTACCGTCCGGTCATGATCCCGACCGCCCCGCCTGCCGCCGGCGAGCTCACCGAGGGGCCGGGTCGACGCGTGCCCGCCGTGCTCGCGGTCGTGCTCGCGGGCCTGCTGCTGGTCGCCGGGTGCGGTGGCGGCGGGCCCGGAGGCGGGTCCGGCGGCACGCCGCCGAGCCCGGCGGACGCCGTCCGGCAGGCGTTCGTCACGACGCGGGACGCGGGGACCGCCCGGGTGGCGCTCGTCAACCGCACGTCGACGGCGGGAACATCGCTCGACGTCACCGGTGACGGGGTGCTGCAGCTCGCGACGGGTGCGGCCGACCTCGGGATCGCGCTGCCCTCGCTCGGCGGTCGGGTCCGCGTGCTGTCCACCGGCGGCGTGGTCTACGCGGCGCTCCCACCCGGTATCGCATCGTTCCTCGGCGGCGGCAAGCCGTGGGTCTCGACCGGCCTCGACCGGCTGGCCGGGTCGGCCGGCCCGCTCGGCGGAGCCCTCACCACCGATCCGGCGCAGCAGCTGGCCTCCCTGCAGGCCGTCCGCGACGACGCCCGCCTCGTCGGGCCCGAGCCCGTCGACGGCACGCCGACCACGCACGACGCGGCCACCGTCGACCTCGACCGGGTGCCCGCCACGTCCGACCCCGCGTCCCGTCCCGCGCTGGATCGGGTGAAGGCGAAGCTGGGCACGTCGACGTTGCCGGTGGATGTCTGGATCGACGAGCAGGGCCGTCTCCGGCGCGTCGCCCAGACCGTGGGCACGACGACCACCACGGTCACGTTCTCCGACTTCGGCGTTCCCGCCCCGGTGGTGCCGCCCCCGGCCGACCAGGTCGCCGACGCGAGCGCCCTCCTGCCGCGGTGATCAGCCGTCCTCGGGTGGGCGCGCGAGCTGGGTCGCGGCGAGGAAGGCGCCCGCGACCCCCACCACGACGAGCCCGACGACGGCCTGACCCATCGCCCGGTCCTGCGCTTGACTGACGGCCCAGACGGCCAGCCCCACACCGAGGGCCACGAGCGCGCCCGCCTCGCGGCGCGAGGGCACCGCCCCCCACACGAGTGACCAGCCGCGCCCGCGCAGCCGCCCCGCGAGCACACCCGCACCGGCGCCGATCACCCCGAGCGCGATCAGCAGCTCGACCACCACGCCCACGATCCGCGGCTCTCCCACGGTCGGGAGTATCACAGCTCCCCGGCCCTCCGCCGCGCCGACCCGATCGGGGCCCGACTTCAGGTTCCTGTGAGTTTTCTGGCACTATTCACCGCGTGCCGACCGTCGGGTTCCTCCACACCGACCGCGCGCACGTCTCCGTGTTCTCCCGTCTCGTGCACGACCGGGCCCCGACCCTGACCGACGTGCACCTCGTCGACGAGACGCTGCTGCACGATCTGCGGCGTCGTGGTCTCGACGACGACGTCCGGCGCCGTCTCGGTACCCGCCTCGGCGAGCTCAGCGGGCGCGCCGTCGACGCGGTGGTCTGCACCTGCGTGGTGCTCGGCGAGGAAGCCCTCCGGCTGGGTGCGTCCAGCGCGCCAGGGGTCCCCGTCTTCTCGTGGGAGACGTTCTCCCCGCTGCAGCTCGCGGCGTCCTGACCGCGCTCCCCGGCCCCTCTCAGAGGTCGAGGATGTGCCAGCTGATCAGGTCGTGGACGTCGGAGGCCTGCTGCTCGGAACGGCACCGGAACTCGTAGGTGATCCGCGCGACCTGCAACGCGATCGTGGCCGAGAAGATCGGCTCGTCGTCGGTCGAGACGTAGGAGACGCTCGTCACCCGGGTGTAGGGCACCGACGTCAGCGCGACCCGGCCGCCCGGGAACGATCGGTCGAGCAGGATCACCCGCCGGTTGGTGACGCCGACAAGCGCGATGCTCGCGCTGGTGGAGGCGTACACCCCGTAGAGCTGCTCGTTCTCCAGCAGGCTGTCGCGCACCACCTCCAGCTGCGCGGTGCTGTCGAACGACGGTGACCGCGCGGACATCGGACGACCGCGGGCGTCGAGGGCTCCGCTCGACCGGCTGCTCGAGGAACTGGCCACCGCACCACGCTAGCGGCGACCGCCTCGCCGCCGTGCGAGCCCCGCGACGTACGCAGCCTGGCCCGCGTGTTGGATGTCGTCGTCGACGACGCTGATCAGCCGCACGCCGCGGGACACCGGCGGATCCCAGGCGTCGTCGACGACCGCGTCGAGGTCGTCGTCGGTGAGCGTGCGCAGGTAGGTGACAGTGCGGTCGTGCACGGCGTCGTAGTAGCCGAGGAGGAGCTCGACGGAGTCGACGCGGACCGCGTCGACGTCGGCGCGCGAGTGGCCGAACCCGATGCCGGCGTCGTCGAGCGGCAACGCGAACCGTTCCGCCCAGCCGTCGGCGGTGTACACCTGCGCGGTGCCGGCGAGGTCGGCGACGTGGTCGTCCTGCACCCGGGTGAGGTGCCACACCAGCCAGGAGATGGGGTTGGCGTCGGGGTCGAGGCGCAGCGCGAGCTCGTCGGGGCCGAGCCCGTCGAGGGCGCGGTGCACGTCGCTCGCGACGCGACCGAAGGCGTCGACGAGCACGTCGAGGGCGTTCACGATGATCTCCTCACGACGGCGGTGTGGGGTCGGCCCTCATCCTCTGGCACGAGGGGGGTGCCGGCACGAGGAGGGTGTCCCGGCGCGCCACGAGTCCGGATCTCCTCGCGAGTGCACCGCGCACGCTCGAGATCGAGGTGACGATGTCGCTGTCCTGCCGGCCACGCCCCCCGCCGGGATCACGGTGCTGCGCCTCCTTGCAGGGTGTCGATCATCCGCCACCACCATGCAGCCGACCGGCCCGCCAAGATCGCGCGGCCTGCTCCGTGCTCGCGACGCCGTCCAGGCGGCGCTGGATTCGGCGGAGCTCGTCGATCCCACCCACATCCTCGTCGGAGGGCGACCCCGCCGCCGGTCCGCGGTCAGCGCTCGGCGAGGTCGGCGAGCTCGGCGTCGACCATGAGGTGGGCGAGCTGTTCGGGCATGGTCTGGGCCTTCCATCCGAGGTCGCGGTGGGCCTTCGACGGGTCGCCGATGAGGGCGTCGACCTCGGTGGGCCGCAGGTAGTTCTCGTCGAACCGCACGTGCGACTCCCAGTCCAGCCCGACCCGCGCGAAGCAGAACCCCACCCAGTCCCGCACCGTCGTCGCGGTCCCGGTCGCGAGGACGTAGTCAGCCGGGTGCTCGGTTTGCAGCATCCGCCACATCCCCTCCACGTACTCCGGCGCGTACCCCCAGTCCCGCACCGCGTCCAGGTTCCCCAGATACACGTGCTCCTCCCTGCCCGCCGCGATCCGCGCCGCCGCCCGCGCGATCTTGCGGGTCACGAACGTCTCCCCCCGCCGCGGGGACTCGTGGTTGAACAGGATCCCGTTCACCGCGAACAGCCCGTGCGCCTCCCGATAGTTCCGCGCCATCCAGTACCCGTACACCTTCGCCGCCCCGTACGGGCTACGCGGATAGAACGGGGTGTCCTCCGACTGCGGCGGCGGCGTCGCCCCGAACATCTCCGAGGACGACGCCTGATAGAAGCGGCACTCGATCCCCACCATCCGGATCGCCTCCAGCAACCGCGCCGTCCCCACCCCCGTCGTGTTCCCCGTGTACTCCGGCTCGTCGAAGCTCACACGCACGTGCGACTGCGCCGCCAGGTGATACACCTCGTCGGGGCGGACCTTCTCCACCAACGTCACCAGCCGCGAGGAGTCCGTCAGATCCCCGTAATGCAACACCAGCCGCGGATCCGGCTCGTGCGGATCCTGATACAAGTGCTCGATCCGCCCCGTGTTGAACGTCGAGGACCGCCGGATCACCCCGTGCACCCGATAACCCTTACCCAACAACAACTCGGTCAGGTACGAGCCGTCCTGGCCGGTGATCCCCGTGATCAGGGCCTTCTTCATACGTGCGCTCCCTGCTCCAGGCTCTCCCGATACCAGCGGTAGGTCGACGCCAGGCCCTCCGCCAGCCCGATCGACGCCTCCCACCCGTTCTCCCGCAGCCGCGACACGTCCAGCAGCTTCCGCGGCGTCCCGTCCGGGCGCGAGCGGTCCCACACGATCCGCCCCGTGAACCCCACCGTCGACGCGACCGCCTCCGCCAGCTCCGCGATCGACACGTCCGCACCCAAGCCCACGTTCACCGGTTCCGGACAGTCGTAGGAATCGAGCAGGTGCAGGACCGCCGACGCCAGGTCGTCCACGTGCAGGAACTCCCGCCGCGGTGTCCCCGACCCCCACACCACCACCTCCTCGGCACCGTCCCGGACCGCGGCATGGAACCGGCGGATCAGCGCCGGCAGCACGTGCGACCGCTCCGGATGGAAGTTGTCGCCGGGCCCGTACAGGTTCGTCGGCATCGCCGAGATCCAGCGGTGTCCGTACTCGCGGCGATAGGCCTGCACCGCCGTGATCCCCGCGATCTTCGCCACCGCGTACGCGTCGTTGGTCTCCTCCAACGGCCCGGTCAGCAGCGCGTCCTCCCGGATCGGCTGCGGGGCGAACTTCGGGTAGATGCACGAGGACCCCAGAAACAGCAGTCGCCCGACCCCCACCGCGTGCGCCGCCTCGAACAGGTTCGCCTGAATCCGCAGGTTGTCGTGCAGGAACTCCACCGGCTCCGCCGCGTTCGCCGCGATCCCACCCACCCGCGCGGCCGCGTCCACCACCACCTCGGGCACCAACGCCGAGAGGAACGTCGCCGTCGCCGCCCGATCGGTCAGGTCGACCTCCTGCGAGGACACCCCGAACACCGAGGAGAACCCCTCGGCCCGCAACCACCGCACGATCGCCGACCCCACCAGGCCCGACGCCCCCGCGACCAGCACCTTCGCCTCGCGGGGGACCGGCTCCAGGGGCGAGGAGGGACCGGGGGCGTCGGGCATGGCGGGAGCTCCTCAGGGTGGGGGTCAGGTAGGGGGACGGTGTGCGCGAGGCGGCGAGCGGAGGGACTCAGCGTAGCCACGGCCAGCGTCGCCGAGATTCCCGCGGAGCACCTCCTCGCCACACAGCGCTCGGGAGCCGGCACTGTGGCGCCGCTGATTCTTGGTCGACCTTGATCGTCACGCGTGCCAGCCTCAAGGCTGTGAAGACCACGGTTGCGGGTCTCGACGTCCAGGTGCAGGGCTCGGGCGAGCCCGTCCTGCTCGTACATGGGTCCGGCGGCGGGCCGGACTCCTGGACTCTCGTGGCCGCTGAGCTAGCCGAGAGCTTCGAGGTCTGGACCTTCGTCCGTCGCGGCTACGGGCCTGGTCCTGCTCCGGCGACCTTCGCCGAGGAAGTGCCGGACCTACAGGCCCTGCTCGACGCGATCGAGCGGCCGGCGCGTGGTGGGTCCCTGGACGACATCGGACGTGTACTGACCGGAGGCAACACACCATGACCACCCCAGGACGAGCGACCCCCGTCGGCTACGTCCTCACCGCCGTCGCTATCGGCGTCCTGGTCTTCCTCGCCGGCGCTGTCGCCGGCGCCGGGCACAACGCGCCGGTGGCAACGTCCCCGGAGGACATGTTCGTGGCGGTCGGGACCGGGGTATCTTCGCCACATCCAGCCGCGAGGAGATCGTCAGCCTCGGCAAGATGGAATGCGACGGCCTGTCCAGCCTGACGCCGCGCCAGGAGATCGCCGTGGTGTTCGGTGCCGGCGGTGTCACCGACGGTCAGGCCGCGGTGTTCGTCAACGGTGCGATCTTCACGTACTGCCCGAGCTACGCGCACACCAACTGATCGTCACGGTGCCGACACCTGCTGGACTGTAACCATCTCGTCGTACTCGGCGAAGTCGTCGGCACCGTCGTACTCCACCATCAGCGGCGCGCCCCACTTGACCGGGTGTGCCGGCCCTATCAGGGCAGGTCACAGACCCGGTGTCACGCAGATGTCACCGACCCGGATAGATGACGTTGACCCGCGACACGTTGCCCCCCGGTGTCGGGCGGCAACGTGTCGGCGAGCAGCTATTACTCCGACTCGACGGTCTCGGCACCCTGCGCTGAGTGCCACGTCCCGTCGGAGTGCGGGACGAACCCGGCCTCCCTGAGGACGCGCTCGGCCTGGACGAGCCGGTACTTCTCGGCCTCGGACAGCGATGGTTTCGGCGTCATGTCGCTCATGGCTCTTCTCCCCTAGCTGGATCGTTTCAGGAGAGCGACGCACCGATCCCGGGCGCGAGGGGGGGTTTCCCCCTTCGATGCGTCGCGCCGAGCCATACCGTGACCCGGGACCGAACGCCACCTTACGGGCAGCTACCACGGGTCCAGCGGCAGGAGCCCCTTCGACGGGTGCGGCCTGACGTCACGGACGGGATCGGCCCGCGTCGGGCACCGCGACGGCCAGCAGGGCGTCGGTCTCGGCGGCCGAGAACTTGTACACCGCGGCGAGCATCTCGGCGGTGGCGACGGACGGGCAGCGTTCTCCCCGCTCGAGGAACTGGATCATCTGCCGGGACAACCCAGTCCGAGCGACGGCGTCAGCGACCGACCAACCCAAGCGTCGGCGCTGTCTACCAAGTAGCTCTGCGAGGTGCGGCGCGAGCAGATGGCGCGGCCAGTCTTCCCATACGACGCGCGGCTCCGAGGCTCTTCCCATCAGGCGATCTTCCCTTCGCGGATGCGGTCGGTGTTTCCCCGTCGTGGCCGCACCGTCCACACGCACGGCACCTCTGCCCTCGCCGGGGTCGTCGAGTCCGGCTAGACAATCGAACCGGGGTCCCCGCGCTCCGCCAGCTCAGCCTCAAGCTCGGCGATCGCAGCGTCGACAACGTCCTCGGTGATCACGTTGGTGACAACTTGACGGGGTGCGTCCAGTCCCAGCAGCTTCGCTCGGCGTTCCTCGATCCGGACGAGCAGCGAAAGGGCCTCGACCACCGGCTTGGCGTCGGCGACGGTGTTGCCCTGGTGCTCGACGACACGGCCGGCGGACACCGTGAGGTGGCGCGTCCGGACCAGTCGCCAGGCTTCGAGAGCAAGCTGGTCGAGATGGCCCGCGGCGATGTCGCGGGCCTGTTCGGTGGGTTGGCGCACCGACTCGGCGAGGGAGCGACGGACAGCGTCGTGGGCGGCACCTGGGGACGCGAAGCCGAGCTCGTCGGCGATGTCCTGGTAGCTCCACGCTCGGACGCGGAGCTTGGCGGCATCCGCGTCTCGTCGGCGCGTCGATTCGCGTCTCATGGTTCGCTCTCCTGTTCGCGGTAGTCGTCATCGGTTAGGTGCTCCACCCCGGGCGGGGGACCGGGGCTAGTCGTTCCCATCAGCCGATCCTTCTCTTCGCTCGTACGGTGGAGGCCACCCGGCCGCGAACCCCTCGTGCGGGGGCGCGACGGCCGGGTGGCCGAGGGTGACGGCGGCACTGGTCCCGGCGCTCAGACAAACGGGTCTCCCAGGTGCACGTCTTGGACCCGGACGGGGTCGAGGACAGGTCAACCGGGCGTCGACAGGCCTGCGGCGGCGATGACCTTGGCTGTGTCGTTGAAGGTCCGGTGCTCGACGATCAAGCCATCCGGGCCGAAGGTCCAGAGGTGTATCTCGCTGTCCTGGTACCGGCTTCCGGTGGCCTTGGCAGTCGCATCGAGCGACATCACCACCGCGACCTGCGTGTCGTTCTCGAGCCACGTCACCGGAGCGAAGTGATGCATCTCCAGTCCGCCCAGGGCCTCGAAGAAGCCAGCGACCTCTTGCTTGCCGCGCCGATGCCGCTCCACCTCGACGCCGGCCGATTGCGCGGCGTTCTCCACCGGATGGTTGTTCCACTCCACGTCGTCGGCCAGCAGCCGCATGACTGCATCGAGATCGCCACGGCCGTAGCCCTGGTAGAGCGATAGCACGGTCTGCTTCTTCGACACCGCTATCGACCCCCAGCTTGAGGCAGCGAGCAGTCAGGATCGCACCGCTGGTCTCTGGCCGGTAGCCGCCGAAGGGAGCGCCGCGATTCGCTCGGGACGCCGCGTCGGCGAGCCCGTGATGGCCCTTGCACGCAGGTTCGATGGACAGGCCGTGTCGGCGCGGGCAGCGTGCCGGGTCATGCGAACGATCCGGACGTGGCTCGCCCTTCGCCGAGGGGGACGGGGGCTGAGTCTCTACCGAGTCGCCCGCGGCGGGAGGTGACGCCGGCTCGCCGGCGCTGGTGCACTGCACCAGCCCTGCACCAGCCCTGCACCAGCGTGGGTGCCCCCACGAGAGTCCGTCAGAGTCCACCGGGGACGTTCTTGCAGGTCAGAGGCCCAGCCAAGACGGTGTGAGCACCTTCCCGAGGGCCTTGTAAGCGAAAGGTCCGGGGTTCGATTCCCCGCGCCGGCTCCAGGGTCGTTTCAAGATCATGGGATCAGCTTGAGGATGGTGAAGGGGCGGTTCATGGCCCGCGTCGCCCAGCGGGTTGCTTCGGTGATGTCGTGTCGGCCGGTGAGCCGTAGGGCTCCGATGGCGA
>JAABUP010009146.1_pt1 | contig 12317 bp, 3 predicted proteins | sample 5559201 | NCBI WGS metagenome assembly JAABUP01 (sample SAMN10711887, study PRJNA513373) | rock metagenome | isolation source: Antarctica rocks | place: Antarctica | reverse complement strand
GTATAGCCGTAGGTCGGATAACGTCTCTCGAATTCTCCTTACGTTTACCGGCTTATCTTACGTTTATAATAGCCCTAAGGTTATTCGGCGCGGTCGATATAGACTTACGGTTTATCGGCCGGGGTAGCACCGTATTCTAGGCGGACGACTCTAATCGATCTCTACTCGGACCTCTATTAGGACGATTAGAGAGCGGATATTTATTATCTTTAGAGGCTTTATTAGGTTTTTACCGGTCGGCTTCTCGAGCTCCTTTTAAGATCTTAGGTACTTTAAGGGGACTAGCGGGAGGGGAAGAACCCCGCCTCCTCTTCTCGCTAAACCTCGTAATTTAATTAGAAACCCTCTTATTTATATTACTAGGCGGTAGAGTACTAGATATTAAGTATATAATTAGTACTTATCTATCGTAGTCTCTAAGTTACCTTTTCCTATATATCTCCGGCGCACGTTATAGGAAAATATTATACTCTAACTCCTATTTACTAATCCTAAGCTTATCCTTATTCGATAGAAGTTTAGTACTAGTATACGATTTTAGGGTATATCCGAACCTACTATACGTTATATACCTATCGATAGTATAGAAGGCCTTTATATAACTATCTCCGTTATAGCGGAAGTATTTAGGCCCCGTTTATACTTTAGTATAGGGATTATCGTAAGTATTTATATAATATATAAAGCTACCGTATTTTTAATAATTACTATTCGAATTTAGACCGTTCCCGCCCTCGGCCGGATAGTAACTAATTCTTTAGGCCTCCTCTAGTAGTCTAGTATCTTTAAAGTTATCCGCGATAGTCGAGCTACGCCTACTACTTACTAGGGTTAAGTCTCGAAAGATCGGCGCGTTAGGTATATCGATATTATAACTATTACTAGAAGACGCTCTTATTAAGGGTAAAGCTTTATTTATACTTACTAGTATTATCGAGTTAAGGCTTAGTAAAGGCCTACTTAGTATATTATTAAGATTCCCGCTCGTATAGCGATCTCGGGTTTTCGTATCCTAAATTAGGCGGCCCTAAAATTCCCCTTATATTAAAGATTATAAGTTCCCTAAGACCTAGAGGGAGTATTTAGCCCTAGTAATACCGACGTTTATTCGTCGAATATTAGAGAGAAAGCTAATACCCTTATTAAGAGACGCCCTAATATAAGAGAAGATAATAATTTCGCTCTCGCGGCCTTAGAACGTATCGGTAGTATTAAACTCCGCTATAGCGAATACGGAATTACTATACTATTAAGTAAATCGGGTTTTTAGCTTACGGAGTTAGCTTTTATACGGAGTAATAATTCTAACTTTTCCCGTAAAATTATAACCTTTATAATTAGTAACTAACCGATAAAAAAGTTTAAGAGCGATTTCGATCTTAGCTAAATTAATAAGTAAGTAACTACGTAGAGCGCTTTAATAGTAACCTTAGACGTCGAAGAAGCGATAAGGTCCGAGGACCTTACTCTAATACTATAGTCGTATACGTAGCTTTACTATACTAGGTCTATCGAGAAGTCTAGTATTATAAAAGGTTTTACTTAGGAAGAAGCTTATCTTAGGGTATATCCGGTATTAAGTATCTAAAAGATAAACGTTATTAGAGTAATTTCTCTATATCCGGATAAATAGACTTTACTCGTATTAGAACCGTATAGCTTCTCTAGAAAGTATAGTCGGTAGTAATTATTTAGAGTTATCTACTAAGATATATTTAGAATATCTATACTTTAGCGGGATTAATACGCTAAGTTCGATAGACTATATAGCTTCGTTAATAATAACGGTTTTAAATTCGATACTTAAGCCCTAGAATATTTCGTATCCGCTACTACTTAGTATAGAGTAGATAATATAAGTACCGTCTAGAATCTCTTACTATATACGGCGTCTATTAAGTTCGGTATCTCTTACTACTACGTTACTATTATCTCGTATAGTATCGATCTAATTACTTAATTATAGCTTTCTCCTCTTTAGTACCTTAAATTACCGATCCTAGTCTAAAGCTACGGGCTTTCTATTAGCTTTAAGTTTATCTACTTAGTTCCGGAGGTTATTTAGTTCTTCGCTCGTTACTTTATATACTACGAGAAGGACTAGTAGATACCGGGGTCGTTTATATACTAAGTTACGGCTTTAATATCGACTATCTTAGCTTTACTCGGGTCTACCGTCCTTAAGAAACGTTAGAAGCGATACTTAGAGAAATTAATTATATATATTTACCTATTAGGTACGCCTCGGTTATAAAGGATATTAGGTCTTAGCCTCGTTTATATAAGGATAATATAGCGGTTTTAAAAATTCGGGATTAATCGATTTCGATATCCCTATCGCCGATCCGATATATAATCCGATTAACTATACTATCGTATACCTTATACTCTTTAAGTAATTCTTTAAATAGCCTAAAGTCGATTTTATCCGCCCCTATATAGAAGAGCGGTTTCTATACTCTAGTAATTTTAGTAGGCGAGAAAAGTATATATACCTTAGTCCTCTTCGACTTAACGTAGAAAAGTCGGGTAAGACTTAAAGGGTAGGATAGTATCTCGGAAGTAGTAGACCTAATAGAGGTATACTATATAGTACGCCGCCTCCGATTATAGTAATATATATAAGTATAATTAATCTTCCTAGCTATACCTAACTCGTAACTATCGAGCTATCGACGCGGAATATCGGCCGTAAAGACTAACGGAAAGGAGGCTTCTAGGTATCTTAAGGCCCCGCTTAGTTTCTCTTAATTTTCCGACGTATTAAGCGAATAGCTAATTAGATACCTCTTCTCTATCTCCTATTTTAATACCGAGCGAATTTCTTTATAGCTAGACTCTACGACCCGTAACCTACGCGAAATAATAGATACCGTCTAACTCTTCGGGTTATCGTTAGCGTAGAATATTAGAGGTAGGGTTACTAAGTTAGACGCGACGGTAACGGCCTCTTAAGGGGAGTCGCGCTCTATCGTAAGATTATATACCTTTTTATACTAGCCTATCGACGCGTAAAGAGTAAGGAGCCGTATATAACGTTACGCTAGAATAATAGATATCGAAAAGGGGATAAAGAGGATATACTCTATAAGTAGAAAAGAGGATAATCCACCTAGGCTAAACTACTCCGGATAGCGGGTCCGCCGAGTCGGCCCTTTACCGATGGTCGAGTCGCCCTACTAACGATAGTCGGGTCGCCCTATTACCAAATTCTAATAGTCGAGTCGGCTCGCCTATAAGTGCCTATATAAGCGTTACCGCAATACTCCGCGGTGGGTTTAATAACGATATTAAATCGTACCGGATATAGAGAATGCTAGTAGATACAGGAGGATTAGCGTGCCTATTACTTCCACTACTTAGACTGAATTATCGTACGAGCCGGGAATATCGAAGATACTTAAATAAGCCTCTTAAGCTATCGCCTTATACATCCTAGCGATCTACTCGACTAGTATCTAGTAGAAGTTAGCCCTAACGATATAATAGCCTCGCTAAAGTTTCTACCTAATGTTCCTTGCGCCTATCCATCGAGCATTAATATCCTCTACTGCCCTATAACTCTTAACTAAGAAGTCAGGGTCGTAGATGCTATTATACTAGTCCTAATTAATAAAGCTATTAATATAGAAAATGTCCTTACCTTTTATAGTTGCTGGGACTAGATATGCACTCCGTTCGATATATGCCAGACTATAGAATCGCCGTCTCTTAAGCTTCCGTAGGTTTAACGACCCTAAGGGTCGTGGTCTTTCTACCTCTACTATGCCATAATATTCTTAAACCTATCCCGAATGCCGATATTTAAATATCTTAACTAAAGCACCTTATAGGCGAGTCGGTACTCCCTTAAAGTCCCTGCGGCCGAGATCCTTTACCTCGACTACGACTTATACCTCGCCTATAAGTTTCCCTTCTTAAATGATATTAGAGTTAGGACTACTTATATCGTATTTATAGACCTAGACGCTATCCCTGCGCCATACGTTACGGAAAGGTTTTTCGGTAGGTCTACACACTACGATGTCTTTGCTAAGGCGCGCTATATCCGAAGAGTCCTCCCCTAGGGCCTTCTAATAGATGATATTAGAATGAATTCGTACTAGATAACGTTCTACCCAGCTGCAATCCGGGTCTCGCATATCGATATTAACCTCCTTTAAACGCGAATCGTAGCCTATCTATTTTTTTCTATCCGTCCTGATAAAGGCCGCTAGAGCCTTAAGAAAGTCGTCGAACCCGAGCTACTCGGCTACCGATTTTGCCGTGCGCTAGTAGCGACTCTAACAATAATATATCTACTTAAGGACGACATACTCTTTATCGTCGGCTAGCCATCCTAACTAGTCGAGGTCTAAAGGATTCCCTACTTCGGTCCTCTTCTCTTCTTCTTAGGTCCGGACTCGCGCGGGTGGGAGAGCTTCCGTATCCTAGTAATTAACGAGGTCTCGCATCGTATTTATATTCACGTGGCGTATATCGTAGTATATGATCTATTCTAGGTAGTTATTATATCTATTCGTGCGAGTGTAGTAGTCCTTAAGAAACACAATATGCGCCCTCTCGGAAGTTTAGGTGCTATATCCATCTATAGGCCCGAGCGCACGAATCTTCTCTAGTAAATATAGGAGGCTATGGAACTTAGGGTAATTAAAGTGGCCCTTACTAGTTATAGTATCTTTCGGTCGATACCTCCGGAAGACTTCCTTTAGTAGGTCGATACGTTTAAGGGCAGCGCTTATATAGCGAAGAGTATCATCGTCGTAGGATCGATATTTGGCTAGCATTATAAAGTCGATAATTGCCCTGCCTGTATATAGTACCTCGGGCTGATCCTCGATTAGTAGTGGTGTAAATGCTAGCATCATCGTCCTTAGTAAGCTCCGGCCATCTTCTCTAGTCTATTATATCTTCTTCGTTAAGCTTAGTATCCGCCTTAGGTGGGTATGCTTTAGAATGGCTTAGAAGCGGCTGTCGACGATAGCGTTCGTCTTATCCTTTATCCTCGTTATCCTAACGCATTAGAGCCACTAGGTTAGAAGGTAACCTAGCATCCCTTTAACTATTAGAGAATATAGGACGTCGAAGCTCTAAAGCTAATATATATCGGCGGTAAAGTAGCCTTCCGTAAAGTAACGGCGATCGTAGACCATCATTTAGCGTAGGTGCTTAGGAGTGTCCTTTATATACCGCTTCTAAAGCCTTATTTATTTAGTCGCCTACTCGACCGTTCGTTTTGGGTATAGGGTGGGAGGGCACAGTCGCTCTCTCTCTATTAGAGGCACCGTATATATAGGATAATGTTTACTACTTAAGATAGAGGTAACTATAGCTAACTCCTCGTAATCTAATGTTATCGCAGCTAATATTAGGAAACATTTTCGGGTTTAATTATCGGCACACCGAATATTAACTCCTTGCTTCGAGTATTCTTTAATCCCTGTCGAGTTAACTTTTAGTATCTATAGAGACCTAGAGTAGCGACTTTACCTTCGGTTATAAGGCCTAGGGCGTAATAATACACTTATACCTTAAATTCATTCTCGGCTATAATCGGCACCATCCCTAGTAACATTATTCTAGGTCTGTTTTGTGCCCGTCGTACGTCCCGGTCGAGGTTGCTAATCGTGATATAAACCGGCTAGGCCTACTAATCCCCGTGCATTCGTAAGAGATAGGTTTTATTAGACGCTAGTATAATTAGCACTATAGTAGAATCATCGGGAAGCTTGTCCTATGTTTCCTACTACTAGTTAGTAGTATATATCTCAGTGTAAAGCCGTGCGCCACTAGCGTTGCGTTAGCGTATTAGTTTATAGTTCAGGTTCGAGCCAAAAGGTTTGTGTCCTATTAGCGCCCTGATAATGCTTATAATATTAAAACGTAGTACGTGGTAGGTCTTTGATATAACCCCGGGTTTCGATTTATAAATCTAGAAGGACTAGCGGGACCATCCCCTCTCGACGCCGTTATCTTCTATATTCTCCATTTTATCTTTAAGTGATCCCGCGCTATTAAAGCTACAGCCGCCTTAGAAAGGGTGTAGGCGGACGTCTTAGAAGAATTTATTAATAGTACTACTAGATAACTATATCTTATACATCTAGAGGGCTAGGGCATAGTCCGACTTAGACTCGAACGGATACTAACTATTAGACGGTTCGCTAGTCGAGTCGGATAAATTTATAGCCGAGTCGGATATTTCGATTAGCGGTACTAACGACGACTCGGACTACTCGTCTACCACCTCTATAGGAATTCCCGCATATCGGACCTACGGATAATGTTCTATAGCGTTAACCGTCAGGGACGAAATCGTAGCACTATAGCTAGAGGCTATTATAGACGAGGGAGGGATACTGTCTATAATATCTAGATCTATTGCCTAGTATACCGCTATCGAGCCTTCGTCGTCCGCATTCGGCATTATACCGTTTAATGGTTCGCGCGGTATCTCGTCCAAAACCGTGTTATCTAGCCTATAGTATATAGGGTATATAGCTATCCCCTCCACGTAAGCCTAAAGGCCGTCCTAGTTACTAGCGACATCGCGCGTAGTACCGGGGGGAATTAGGCTTACCCGTTTAGGCCGAGCTCGCCTTCCGCATCGCGGTAAATGTCTGCTAAGGCTACTACGGCTATGGCATTACTTCTAGTAGTATCGACATATTCGTTCCATAATCAGCTAGTGTTATACCGCTTAAACGGACGCGTTATTATGTATGGTCGTCGGTAGTAGCGGGCTAATAGTTTAGCGTACCGAGCCCTATCTAATCCTAACGTTAGCTCACTAGGTTACTATAGTTACCTAAGTAAGTATAATCCCCTTCGACTACCTTGATATAAATGTCGTCTCTAATCGAGTAAGAGGTGCATAATAATCGACGTGCTTAGCGTCGAGTATGCTATATATCTCTATAAATTATATAACGTGATAGCTATATCTAAATCTCTTAGGTTAATAATTACGTATGTTAACATATCGCTACTAGAAGGTCTATTTTCTCTCCATTTTTTTCGTATAAAAGGGATTGCGTTGTATATAGATTTAATAAGTAGGCTCGCATATAGTTTAATTAGTATCAAGTCTCATTTATATATATAGATATTCTAAGTTTCAGTAGCTAGTACGAGCGTATAATTAAGAATATATTATAGTTAGATAAAAGGCATTCGCCTACAGATTAATCGCACCAAAAAGAAACCTCCGCCTCTATTCCGCTATTTATTTACCTTTCTACCTACCTCGTTTCTCTACTTATTATAACGTAAGATGTGAGACTTCGGTCTTATAGGGCACCGAATTAAATAATCTAATATAGAGACCTCGATTAAGTATTAAGCTAATCTCCTTATTTAGTTATAGCAAATATCTACCGAACTATTTATTAGGCTTTCCGCTCGGTAAAACCGTCCGAGTCGCCTAATTTAGGTTCGCTAGAATGAATTAGTCTCGATTCACTTTCCCTAACGTTATCGCTAAGTCCGCGTCTTAATCTTCCTACGTTAATACTCTTAATCTTCCTATATTAATCCTCTTAATCTTCCTATATTAATCTTACTTATAATCTATACTACTATTATATTACTCTCTTTATCCCTACTCGATAGGGGGTCTACTAGACCCCCTATCGAGCATAACTTTTACGACGTTATTAGACAACCTAGGAGCGGAGTTACCTTTAGTCGTAATAGTATATAAAAAGGACTGCAATACTTAGACTTACTATTCGCCGCTATAACCGATACACTCTTAAGGAAATTGCACGATAGGGGCATCTAGGGCCAAAGCCTGCGCGGGGCTATATTATAGTCGAGCGTTATAGCCATTCTATATAAGGTCATTACCGAGCTTAAACTTCTAGAACACTATCGAGATTTTCTATAGAAAGCACTTAGGCATCTCCTAAGATTAATTAACGAAGGTCCGACTAAGATAATAAAACGTATTACCAAACGCCAATCTATAGAGCCATATAAGGCGGATGCTGCTAAAGTCCGCAAAACATCCGAATTCTTAGAGAATCGAGTCTTAACTACCCCTTTATACCCCTTAGTCCCTTACTCAGTTAGTACGGACGAGGTCCAAATTATAGTAATAGATAATAGAGGGGGCTTAAATATCGTATTAGTTTAGAAGATTATAAAGGATCCTACTAAGACGACGCAGCTATAGAAATAGGTCGAGCTTAAAAAGTTCGTCCTTTACCTTCGTTAGAAAGGCTTCTAGAGTAATATAGACGAACGGCCTAGCCAACGGTTAAACCTCGAATATAATATAAACTCGGCGTTATTCTCTATCTAGGATACGGACGATTTATAAGAGGCATATAAGCTAATAGAAACACGAGGTTACTACACCTAGCATTTCTAGATTAAACGCGGACTACTTGGTTTAGACACCTTCTTTAGAGTATAAGATAGTGCGGCTAATATATCTTCTAGACACGGTCGAACCGAGTTCCCCTACGAGAGCTAGGAAGAGAGTAATAAAGCCTATAGGCGCCACCGCTCCCCCTAAAGGCAACAGCTTAACATCTAATATACCATAGACGTTAAAGGCTAGAGCTGGAGACCGGGGATCAGATGCTAATAGAAGAGTTTCTACTAGCCCTCCACATCCAGAAGCTCTAGTAGACGATCGTACGAAAACTGTTACTTAAAATATTAATGCTTTAAATCTAGGGTTAGAGGGGGAGAAAGGTAGTAAGAGTAATGCCGTTGTGGAACAATACTTTTTAGATAATAAGTTCCCCCTATACTAACCGCAGCAGAACATCGAAGGAGGGCTTATAATTAAATCGAATAATCTTATCGTTAACCTAAAACATCGGAATAGACGACCGGATTCGTACGATATCGAGTTTAGTAAAGTTACCTATAAGCGGCGCGTAGATACGGAATCCGGGGGGGTAAGGGCTCTAGACTAGTAGCTAGAGTAAGTTCTTTATTACTACTATCGATGTCGACCCGCCTCTAATAAATTATGTAGCCGGGAGAGGTTAGGGGCCGAGGAGAGGCTATAATAGGACGAGAACACATAGAAGATAATAGAGGATACGTTCTAATTACGAAAAAAGGATAGGGGTGTCGAGAATAAAAGGACGTTTCGGGGGCTCGGCCGTGTTCGGAACGAGGACGGCGAATTCGGGCCTCTATAGCTAGGCGTCTATTAAACCTATAATCTAATTTAGAGACGACTTAAGGCTTAGATAATTAGTAGAGGTATTAATACCGATAAGCCTAGCTTCGGTAAAGTATATATCTCTTAACTTAAAGATGTCCGAGTCGTTCGATATCTTATACGTTTCGGATAACGCTAACGTAAATTTATTAGTAGACACTTATAATGCTAATAACTATAATATTCGAGAGATAACTCCACCTCCGCTATAAAGCCTTAGAGAGAGAGGGATAGAACGACATTAAGACCGCGGCCGAGTTTAATAAATCGCCTTCGAAAGGTAAATATCTAGATCCGACTAGACAAAGGAAAGAGGGGGATAGATACCCATCGGCCGACTTACTTAACGTATACTACCCCTACGAAAAGCGAGTAACCTCTCTATCTAGGTTAACTCCTAAATCCGGTATTATACTAGTACTCGTACTAGCGAAGATATTTAGTAACTAGCTTTTAGAAGTAACGAAGCTCCTAGACTTTTAGGACCGAAAAATTATAAAGACGCGATATTTCTATATATATACCGGTAATATATACTCTAATATAAACGCCGAAAAATTAACTAAGAAAAATACGTAGATACTTATATATAATAAAGACGGCTATACTATACTAGGATAGGAATATATTATTCTATTAATAATATTATAATTATATAAAAAGTATATATAGTTAGTTATACTAGGTACCTTTAAGTATAATCTCGTAGTAGGTATAATCGTAGTCGACGAATTTTATAAAATAAAGTTAAACGACGCGCCTCACCTAAGAACCGTATATTCTATTAAAAACGAGTTTATTAAAAACGTTAAAAGCTCTAATTCCCGAGAACTAACGGAATCGGAGGGAAGTTAGTATATAAGATTAAAACTATTATACTTAGCCTAGGTGCCCTACGTCTTTAGGACGTCTACTACTCTATAGATAAAATCTTTTAATAATATAGTAGCTATAGTAGCGATAATCGAATAATCCTAGTAGAAGTACGATTAGATAATATAACGAATAACCGGGGATAAGTATAGAGAGATAGGGAAGTAAATAGAAAGAATAGAGGTAAGGATAACGCTAACTCTAGAGATAGAAAGGTCCGCTAATATTACGGCTATAAGGGAGTGTCTCGATAAGCTAGTAATTAAAAGGACCGCTATATCTAGATTTATTAATAGAAAGATACCCCTCGTTCCCCTTCTTCTATATAAGACTAGAAGGGTTTTATATAAACTTATCGACGAATAGCGATAAATATTAAGAAAAGTCGATAAAATAATCTAAGCCTAAGTAAAGAAGGAGTATATAATAAGGGTCGAAAAGGTAGCTATTAATAAGTAAAAGCCGCCTAAGCTTACTACGGGTAACTACTTTAATAAAGCTATATAGCTACGTACGGCTATAGTAGTACTACGGATCCTCTAGCTTACTACCGACTACCGGCTAAGACTTATAGACGCGGAGATACGCTAAAAAAATACTAAAATTACTCTAGTTTCTACGGTCTAAGTACCCTCCTAAATAGACTCTATAGTATTCCTCTACTAACTTAACGAGCGAAAGGGAGAGTAACTTTATACGCCTATTTAAAGATAATAATACTTCTCGATTTATAGTTTTAATAAAGCGAATTATAGGTACTAGCGTTATACTAACCCGCGCGTTTAGGACGATAAACCTCGATACCGATTAGGAGGAATATTAGGATATTTAAAGTAACGGGAGGGTTATCCGGATTCTATAGAAGAATAAGAAGATATATAATTTTTACTTTATTCTAGACGATAAGGAGAGTTTAGATTATAAGATCCTCGATAAGAAGCTCGTAAGAGAGATAATACGCTCCCTCGCGTATAAAAAGGATTAGATAGTAATAATAGTACTCCTTATACTTATATAGGCTATATAATTATCGTAGAAAACTAAACGTCCGATTCGACTATTTTTACTATATTAGTATATATCCGATTCGCATATCTAGCTAAGCTACTAGATATTCTAAACTCTTTCTAGAAAGAGGCCTTTTTATTTATAGCTCGATTCTTATTATAGTATACTACTAGGACTCCTACCTTACTACCCTCTTATACGCGGCCTCTTCTCTCTATCTTAATAGCCTTAGATCTAGGGTAGATCGCTCTTCGAAAGAGTCTAATCTTTTCTTAATTTACTCTTACCCTCTAAATAATATCCTCTTATCTATTTATAACGAGATTCTCTTACGCGATTTAACTAACTCGCTTAATATATACTTAGATTTCTAGCTATAGAACCTTATCCTCCCTCTTATATACGACGCCGATCGATCCTCTTAGCGAGCCGGAAATCTATAAATATATTACTTTCCCCGGTAATAGAGATATATTAAGTCGCGATATAATATATTAAAGTCTTCTATTTTTAGTATTATAGCGGTAGGCTTTACTAGCGTAGCTATAACGGAATTAAAGAGTAAGGGTACCTATAGTAAAATCGTAGAGGGTAAGGGGGCTTATTCTATAACGGGCTCGATCCTAAAGGAGGTAATAAAGGAGCCCCGGGTACTAGGTCGTTACTTAGGATATCTATAAAAAGCACTTATACGTCTACTTTAATTAAATAGTAGTATTCTAATAAAGTAGCCTACGTATTATAACGAATAGCGATATATAGTATATTACGACGCTAACGCTACTAAAGCCCTAAGAACCTTAAATTATTTTATAAATCGAATCCCCGCGACCCTATCTAGACCCTCGGCTCCTCTCTCCGTCTATTTAGAAAGGGGGTAAAGTATATTACCGGATATTAAATATAAATAGGGGAGCTTCCCGTTCTAAAGGATATAATAGATTCTACTAGGATAAAGGGACTCTAGAAATAGGTAGACGATAGGAAGTTCTTCCTTTATCGTCGATAGAAAGGCGACTAGGGTAATATAGATAAGCCTCGTTCTCGATATTTAAAGTTCTAAGGTAATATAGACGGGTCTAGACTCCCTTTCTATACTACCGATAATTTACGAGAGGCACTTAAACCGGTATAGTTAAAGGGATACTAGACCTAGTACTCTAAGTATTAAACGCGGAATACTTAGTTTAGAATACCTACTTTAGGATACTATATAATACGGCTAACCTCTTCTCTAGATACCGTAGAGCGG
>JAABUP010009145.1_pt1 | contig 12318 bp, 15 predicted proteins | sample 5559201 | NCBI WGS metagenome assembly JAABUP01 (sample SAMN10711887, study PRJNA513373) | rock metagenome | isolation source: Antarctica rocks | place: Antarctica | reverse complement strand
TCGATTGAGCTCGATCAAAAACATCTAGAAACTCATGATATTTTGATGACAGCTTCGCTTTAATATCTTTCAAATTCTGAGTCATTTCATTGATTGAAGAGACGTTTAGAGCATTCAAATTGCACTGAGTATTGTACGCGATTTTTCTATTGATGTTCATCATGAATAAAGCAAAGACTTCAATCTTGTTCTTCTTTAAATGATTCAACAGTGTCTTGAACGAAGCTGCATCTATGCTTTGAATCAAGAATGACTTTTCTCAAATGAGTTGTTTGAGCATCATAAAGATCTTAGTCTGAGTGATTGAAGAAGATGAAGTTAATCATGATCAACTTGAGAGCTTTGAATTGAGAGAAATCGAAAAAATCGAAATAGAAGTATTTAATTGATTCAAAAAAACAATGACGTCGTTTTGCATATTCAATAATATTTCATTTTTATTCATTCAGAGCTTACTCAATATGACTTCATGATGATCGATATCAGCTATCAGCATTGATACAGTTAATTTCTTATGACTTTTGATGATGAGATTGAGTAGAATTTTATGAGTGATGATCTTCTTAGATATCTTTTCATCATAATCTCTTATTAGCTTCTCTTTTGTCAGTGATATAGATTGAATTCTCAGTTTCTCGCATACTTTATCAACTAGATTAGAATGTATGATCGTGTAAATGATTGAATCACTGTCTATTAGAGAACAAAGACTGAAAAATTGATTCTGAGAGATGAGATGAGCATCAATTAGAAACGACTTTTCAAAGTAATTTTCTTTCGATAGAATTTCATCTAGTTTGCACAAAGATATAATCTTTATCTCTTCAATGACTTTTAAAGAGATGACTAGTTTTTTGAATCGAAATTCGAATTGAAATCAAAGCAATCATATTCATTGTTCACTGCATTAATTCTAGTAGATTGATCAAGACATTCTTTAGAGCTATGATTGAATTTATGACATATGAAACAGCTTTCGACTAGAATATCTGCTTCTTTGACGCTAGTTAAAATCACGTCGCGCGACTTTAGCTGATCAAACTTCGAGTGATCAACTGATTGAGTGACAATAGTCACTCTATGAAAGATAGTCTTAGAAAGATCATTAATGCATTTGATCTTGTTCTTGATTTCTCAAATGACTCGCTGATCATTATTCAAATGAATCAGATAGAAACGAATTTCTTTTAAAGAATCAGATTGAACTATTTGATCTACTCAAATGAATCAAAGACAAGAATGTATTTTATCTTTCAAATCAGCGATCAGTTACTTCTTGTGATAGTCTAGATAGAAAGATAAACGTTGAAACTGAGTATAAAATTCATTGAATTTCTTGAATTCTTGAACTAAGTTGTAGTATTTTCTACGAAAGTTGACTTTCTTATTTGAATCATCAAACAACTGAGCTAACTCTTTCAAAAGATCGTCGATAATTTTATAAAGATTAACACAGTCATGTTCACGTCTAGCTTGAGTGATTTCAGCTGCATCATCAAATAATCTAGAATGTATATAACTCAATTTGACTCATTCATTAGAAAAGAGATCAACGTTGATCTCTAGTTTATTCTGAATTTTTCCGTATCAGTTCTTTCAAGTAGAGTTCTTTTCATCAGTAAACAGCGAAGAATCAGATATTTTTTGAGATCTAGAACGCTCAGAATAGATGAAATCAGAAGAAGTGATTTCTTTAGCTTGAAGTCTAGTCTTCAACTCTTTGATTTCGTCTTCTTGTTGTTTATCTAACTCGTAAAGTCAATCTGTTTCTTCATCAAGAACTAGACTTTGAGCCTTTCAAGTTTTGTAGAACACGAAAAGTATTATCGTTTCAGCAAATGATTCATCATCTTCATGAATGAATGATGCAGCACTGGATGATTTCGTTCGTGATTTCAATGAATCAGCATCAGAGATTTGAGAGAAACGATTTCGAAATTCTTCGAAATGCTCTTCAGTAGACAAATGACTAAACATGATGAGATTTGTTTTGAAAGAAAGTTGAACGAATGATGATGCTTGATGATTTGAAGAAGAAAGATGTATGAGATGAGATTCAATCTTCAACAAAGAAAATGAGATTTGTTTATTGATTGATTTGATTGATTCTCTAGCAAACAACGAAGATTCTTTATCATTGAATCTACAGATCGATTTAATTCTTGAGCAATTCACGAAGATTCTTTATCGTGATTCTCATAATTGAGTGAACTTTACGTATTTAATGAGCGATAAGCAGTCTAGCAATTCAAACAGTCTTGTTGTTAATTTTATTCAACTCTCTAGTGTTGTTTTATCTTTCAATTATCGTTGATCATCAGATAAATGAATTTCTTTAGACTCGTTCTGTCTAGACGAGTATGTTGAATGAGTAATGAGATTAGTTTCATGTGATTAACGAATTTTTGATATAATGTCAGAATCATGTCTAAATAATATCATCAATGAAGATCAGAGTTGATAGTGCTTGATCTTTAGAGATAGCTATAACTGAATATTAAGAATACAAAAGAAAATTGATACAAAAGCTTCTATTTATATAATGTTCAGAGACTGTGCTGAACTCGAAAGAAATGTGTTTGTGACTTGAAAAGAATGTGATGTAGATGAACAAGATGTTAATGAAAGAAAAGAATGTTGATGAAAGAAAAGAGTGTTGAGAAAGAAAAAAGAAATTGAGTCATATCTGAGTCAAACCTGATGCAAATTGATTAAAGCTTCAGTCTTGTTCAGTCTTATCAGTCTTGATATGCTTGTAACATACAGTCATGAAGATAAGCACTCTGTTTGAAGTCTCTCATGAGTAGCACAGCTTTAACATCTTGTTGTGAAGATTACATTCAAGCGTTTGATGATGTGAATCATAGTTCACATGATTGAAAGATGAGATGATGATCATCATAAAGTCTTTGAAATGTGATGTCGTTGTTGATTTGACAGCAGAGAAAGTCAAGAAATTTTCTTCGAGTCAAGATGCTAAAGAACAACATTCTCAAATTAAAGCAGATTCAAAGAATCATTATTCAAGTTCATTGAATCTTACGCACTTCAATTTTTCAAACGTATTACATAATTTCACTTTCTTCTCAATCACTCTTTGCATTACTTGTGACTTAATAGACATCGAATGATACTATCATGAAGATAATGTCGACTGAACGCATACGAAACATTACGACTAGTGCTAAACAAGCTCTCACTACTCAACATGTTAAAAGACGAAGAAATACTACTTTTGAACTTCATTCATCTTTTGAATCTGTCAAAAAAGCAGTCATAGAAAGAATATTGAATTTTTTGAAGCAAACAAATAGAACAGAGTCGTGAGACAAACAGTTTAATTTGAAAGACATTAAGTATTTTCTTAAAGATACTGTTTTATTTATTGATCTGAACTCACGACTCAAACATGATACACAGCATCAATTCGAGCAGATCTTGAGTGTCAATGATAATAGTTGAAAGAACAGAATTGATTCTGAAATATATAATGAAGAGACAAACGAGAACATGATCAAAAAGTCTGTAAACTTTCATAATGATGATTCAGATGTATATGATCTGTCTTACGTTGTGAACTGAACAATCGTACTTGATGATAGAGAGATTTCACACGACTCAGATACAAAAGTATTCAATCATGCAAGCGAGATTGACTTTGAGCTTTGACGTAGCGATCAATCTTATTTGATCTTCGACTGATGTATTAACTGAAACTACATGCATTTTTCACTTTGCAATCAGACTATTGTTTGTTGCTTCGATCAATTAATCAAGATGATAAAGATGTTGAAGAAACGCAACAACTGAAGAAATCTGAAGAATATACTGTTTCATTTGCAAAATAGTGACAAAAGAGAGTTCATCATTGAATTGATCAGTTCATGAACTTGCAAAGATCTCAATGATTATATCACAAATGATGAAACTTCTTTCGAGCTCAAAGTATCAAGAAAAGACAGAAAGATATGAATGTCAAGAAATGAAATCTTAATTATCATTTTGAGTTGCTTCTTCTATGTATCAGCTAACTGATTACTTTCATTCAGATCAGCAACATCACTCGTGCAAAGCATTTAAAGAACAAACGTAAGAAGCATTTGCAGAAAGACGAGTTATACATACTCAATCTTCTTACTTGTTGACGATGTTGTTACGAGCAGTGTAAAAACTTCACTCGAATCTGTTATCATCAAGATATAAATCATTCTCATGAAATGATAAAATTGAAGATGATATGATATTGAATAACAGCAATCGCGAGAGATGACAAAGAGATTGACTGCAACAATTCTTCATTCAATCTAGTCATTGAATGACTTCATTTATTCTCAAGAAATGAAGATTCATTGATGAAATTGAAGTCTTCATCAAGCAGTCAGTTCATCGCAGACACTGTTTATAGTGTGACATCATCAAGTATGCTCTCATCAAAGTTGATGTATGCAGCAACATCTGATTCATTAATATGTGCATTGTAATTGAACTCATCATCTAACTATTAACAGTAGTAATAGATGAGTTCAATCAAGATGTGTCATCAGATGCGTCAAAATTCTTGTCGTCACTCAAACAAGCAGTTGACATCACATGAAGAATCATCAGATGAAAGATTCTTTGAAACAAAACTACATCATTTTCAATGTCATTTCATCGTCAACAATTATCTTTGCTCGTTACTGTCACTTATTTAACTGATGAACTCATCTCTACGTTTGTTGATCAGCTAATCTCTTCATCTAAGTTTAAATCTTTAATCTTCAATACTTGAATTCTCTCAGTCTTTATTGTACATCAGATAGCAATGACTATAAAATCTAAGCAGTCTCACACTTATGATAAGCTCAGAAGAAGCAATGATGAGTTTAAGCGTAATTGACATGCTATCAGAGAGTTTCAAATAAAGATGAAGAAGAAGAAGATAAATGCATAGTCATATATTTTTCGAGTTGCTTATTAAGTCATGACAAAAGCGAGATAAATGACGACGACAAGATAAAGTTTGTAAATTCTGAAGATTGCTTCAACTTGAAATATATAGCACTTTAGCAATCATTAGTCTCATTTTATAAGAGATTTAAATGATTGCATCTTGAGCGACAATAGTTAGATCATGAAAATAGTGATGATATTTGTTCAAGTGATTGATTTCGTTCTCTTTATGATTTAGCTAGATATAGTTTACATATCTTAATTATTGAGCTCAAATTGAAGTTGATAACTTCTGAACAAATGTGATTCATTGACTTTGTGATTGACATTTTTTGATTCATCTTGTTACTGACATTTCATGCACAGATAAACAGTCAAGCGTAAAGAATCATTACAATTCATCATTGTTTCATACAAGTTATATAAAAACACTAATTGAAGACTTACAGATAATGCAGCGCGTATGCTCTTCATGTGAGATGAAGATAAACAACATCAGCGAGCTTGAACGTCATCTTCATCACTGTCATGTTCGCTTGCATGATCAATCGCGAAAGATTTTCTGACGAAAGTTATCATCATCATCAGAATCGTTGTCATGCGATTCGATGCAGCTCATCTGACGCAATCATGAGACTGCAGAATGAGATTCAAATTCAAATGATTCTCATGATGAGAATGTTCAGATAAACATTGAAGACGAGAATCAAGAATATATGTTAATAGATGATTTCACAGAAGAGCACATGAACATTGAGATGAATAGCACTGATTTGAATCAGAATATGAAACATATATCATCATGAATCGAAACGATACAACTTCAAACTGAACTTTTCTTCACATCATCAGCGCTGCAAGTTGAAATCTTCGTCAAGACAACTGATAATGATGTCGAGACAACAGTCGACGTGTCAAAGAAAGTATCAGAGTCGTTGAGCTTGAATTTTCAAATGATCAAGAACATAAACAACAATTAATACTATTCATTTCAATGCAAAGCAGATTATGCATTCACTCACTGACTTCATCAAACAAAGATTATCAAAGACAGTGTTAATTGATTTTTTCAAGACTTGCGCTTGCAAGTCTTACATCAACATGTTAGCTTTCATGATGCAAACAAGTGATTGACACTTCTACATCAGATTTTGTATGATGTTGAAAATGATGAGTGACATTCTTGAACATTCACAGTCGAATTCAGTTACGAAGAAGTTCAAGAAGAGCAACACTGCATTTTGTATTACAACATCATCGAGACACTTCAATTTTTGTTGAGTCACTCATCATTTTAAAATGAGCTGATTTATGCACTCATTCAACATTATAATGTCGACAACTTTCAAGTCTACAACGAGATGCATACTGCTGATTGATGATGAGAAACGCAGAAAAAGCTTTCTGATAATGCTATCATGATATCACTGTTAATTTTCATCGATAAGACAGTCTTAACTGAGCATCGAGATGATCTATCTGCATGATCTATATATCTAACGATAGAAAATCTAAATCGACGCACAAGACATGCTCAAAAACGATCGAAATTGATTTTTCTGAAATTTCTTTTCATAGTTGACAACGACGATGATGATATCAAGTCAAATATTTGACACATAATGTTATCAATCATACTCAAGCGTACGTTAAACATGTATCATCATGCATTAATACATGATCTCACATGTAACAGTCGTTGAAGCTATGTTCAGAAACGACATTTCTGTTCTTTGCGTGAACAATAAGATAAAACAATGTTATTCAATAATCATCAAGTTCATGATGAACTACGAGAAACAAGTATTAATTACAGACATCAAGATGAATCAACAATGCTTTATCTATCAAGTATCATCTCATGAGCGCGAAAATCTAGACAAGACATGATCAATTCAAACGCATGCATTCACTAGAAATCAACAAAGACAACAAAGAAAGAACAATATGATTGAGAATGACTTTGCTTGAATACATTCAGTGAAAAACTTTGCATGATCACATATATTTGTCAATATTCACGAGACAATGATGATAAATGTGCTACATCAACTACTTAAGAAAATTATCTTGTATTTGATGTTATGACTCAGTCAGATCATCAACGAAAGTGTTTGTACAAGTCAAAGAAGAAAAGAAATCAGATTAGCTTCAAACGATGCATCAGAAAAAGCTCAGCTGAATCAAAGATTTCACGTCATTTCATCATTTAAAGATATGAAGAAATTTGTCAAGTACAGTACAATTAAACAATGAACTGATGCAGATTGAAAGTTGATGATATATCAACTTATATCAGTCATTGCATCGCTTCTGATCACAAAAGCATCTGCAGCGATTCACTTCGCTCAAGCAGTGATAAACTTCGTGATACTTGCTCAGTATCATTTGCATGATGAAGAAACTGTTTGATATCTTAAACATGCACTTTTTCAATTGAACAAGCTAAAGAATGTTTTTCATCATTTGCAATCTGAGCATTCAGATACAGACATTGATCATTTCAACATTTCAAAACTACATGCAATGACACATTATGCAAGTCAGATTTGAAGATACAATAGTGCTGATAATTTCAATACAAAGCACAGTGAGATTGCATACAAGCATCTAATAAAGATTTTTTTCGATCACATCAATAAATGAGAAATGTTTCAAAGATAGTTATTGCATCATAATACTCAACATCTGAATCTTCTTGCAATGAAAAATATTCTTCTTTACAGAGATACAAGACAAAGCAAGATCAACAAGCATGCATTGACTGTTATGATAACACGATTCAGTTGTATCTTTAGTCTTCATAAAATTCAAGATGCACTCATTCATGAACAATGCAATCAAATACAAGAGACAAAACTCAATTCAAAGTTATGATGTCATGCATTGATCTTAGTTGAAATTCTGAACATAAAGAAGCTTCTTGACGCGTTGACAGTTTTCATGCGCAAGTGTCACAACATAGTTAACAAGAAAGTTGTATCAGATAAAGAATTAAAAAAAAAGACTCAATCTGAGTGAGATCATACTACGTAAGCATTCATGAGTCACTTCAATGCTGAAAATGAGATGAAAAAGATGTCAATGACTTAGAGAATCTTGTCAGTGATAGAGTATACTGCTCATTGAACTGACAGAAAAAGAAGAGAGTTTGAAGACGTGACTATGTTCTGATTCAAAAGAGATTGAAAGAGATGATTGAAGTCTCAACTCTGTTAAATGATCAACTGTCTGATCAGTTATGACTTATTCTTTTCATTATAGATTCGTTGTGTCAAGACAACAAGAGTAATGAGTTACGACACAATGATGTTCTCGTTGAACTACTCAAATCTTGCAATGAGAAAACTCAACATGCTATGCATGAAATGATTGAAATAAAGCATTGATCTAAAGATAACGTCAAAAATTCTCGTTTTTTTGAAGTTAGTTGATTTTTTTATTTGCATACAATTCTGAGAAGTGTGCATGTTGTATCAGCAAACGATATTTTTAGCGAATCAAACAAAAACAAGTTCTTCTACATTAACAACTTCAGTGACTGAGATTCATACAATTCAATATATAAGAAGAATTTCTTGCATAAAGAAACAAAAGTAGCAGAATACTACTTCAAATGCAAAAGCTGAAGATATTTGAAACTGACTCAATCTCATCACAGACAAAAATCAAACAATGTATATGTATTATGCTTATGTCTCAAAGCATATACAGAATCATCGAAGTCAACGATGCTACACAACTAAGCAACTAAGAAATATAATCATTTTTTGACTTTGCTTAATCAAATTTTTCTTGATGAACAGAAGTCTCAACTATGAACTGATGAGAACTAAAGTCAGAGTCTAATCTCACAAGAGCTTTGTTTTTATAAAATATACATAGCAAACAAAGCTTTGCTTGTTGCAAGAGTATCATCAGCTACAAATTTGATATCATGAAGTCAATCAATCAAAGTCAACTGTATTAATGAATTGATCTGAAAGAAAATTAACTTGATGATCATAAGTGATTGTATTATAAAAGAATGTGAGTGACTCAGTAGTAAACTCTAGATAATTGATATGTATTTCATAGATTTAGTTGAGAGCTTAAGCAGTAAGTAGATCACTGAAAGCTGATGTCAGTTATCACATGAACAAGATGCAGCAAGTGTGACATTAATCAAATTCTGAATGTTGCGAGCATGCATCTCTGTTACTTCTGATTAGCCTGATTAGCCTAACATAGACTAGTATAGAGCTGTGAGTAGAGCTGTTGTTGACACGCTAGCAATCTAGCGTGTCTTCGTGAGTAAAACTCACGTCGTGTTGCATCTTCTTTCTACTTCAGCTTTGAACTTCTAGTTAGAATACACTCATATGATTCGCTTTATGCAGACTCATAACATTGGTTCAAAGCTCATCAATCTTGCTATCGACATGTAGACGATATAAAAACAAGCTACATCACTCAAACTTGAATCAGAACTGAAACTCAAAAATCAAGCTCAGAAGACTCGTTAGAAATCAAGAAATTTCTAGAACAGAACAAAAGAACATGAATGCGTTGCTTTAGATTAACTCTTTACTGAGCTCGTCATCAGAACAGAAGAACAGAAGAACATGAACGCGTTGTTCTAGAATTGAAATCAGAAATTTCAGTTGAATCTCGATCAGCAATTTTCTACTCACACAATGACTAGAAGCACAGAATTAGAATCAGAATCAGTGAGCATTGCTCACTATGAACTTCGAAATGCTAGAAAAGAATCACTTCTATCACAGAATTGAACAGCATCAGAAAAATAGAGCACGAACACGTTGCTCTTTGATCATAAAATGATCAAGATCAGCATCAGCACTGAACTGAATGCTTGAATAAGCACTCATGAGACAGATGATCTCGTTGTCTTTATCAAGTACATGTATCAACAGCATGACATCAAAATCAAGATTCACAATGACATGATTCAGATGTTGAATGATGTCAACAAGATCAACATCAAATTGAAAGCTATCAACATCGAGTTGAAAGCTACGCAGACAACGTTGAATGCTGTTCAAACACGTTTACAGAAAGAGATGAAGAAAAAAAACGTGATTATACATCATCTAGAAGCAACATCAAGTCGACTAAGCACTTTGATTTTGAAAGATCGATTCTCGAAGTCGATCAAGCTATCTGACTCATCTCTGTTTGAAGATTTGAGACAGAATGTGAATAATTGATTGTTTTAAATGCAAAACAAGCTGAAGATGAACAAGAATCATTTTTCTATTGAAGAAATGAAGATTTCATATGTGAAAAGTCGAGTCAGTGAAACAACGATCAAACACATAGCACTTCGAATGAAAAACACGATCACAAACTCGTTTCTTAAAGCAGAAGAGATACTGTCGATCATAAATAAGATGTACAATGATCTCAATCGATGTCACATGACTCAACGACAGTTCTTGAAGCTGTATTAAAACAAGATCTTCTTTCATGAATTTTGAATGAAATTTCAGAGACTTAGTGCAAAACTAGAGTACAATAACGAAACTCTACTAAATGATCTTCAGCATAAGATTAGCTCAGATCTTCAGCAAGTCATGATCAATGAATGAACTATGAATTTGAATGAATTCGTTGACATCTGCATGCAAGTCGACGTTCGATTGACAAAATTGAATGCTCGATCAGCTCTCAAGACATCAATTACTTAAGTCACTTGCTTTACTGCTAGCATCTTGACAATGATCACTACTGCAATCTTTGCTTCAATCTCTGCATGAAAGAAACTCAGAATATCGAACGTTGATTCTGCTAGAAAGAAGTTGTTTAAGAAAGAACTCTGCTTCAAATGCAAGAAGTCAGAACATAGAGCATGTGACTGTCTCAAGTCAGCTCAGATGCACGAAATCGCAGCGAATTCGAAAAACGATCTGCTTTCGTCAAAGTAATGATTGAGAGCGACATGCTCATATCTTGCTTCATCAGTATGCTCAATGACTCGTTTGATTTCAAGTCGTTTATTGTTGACATCATCTTGAATAGTCTAGAAAAGATATTTCGATTCTTCGCTCTGATAGACATTGAAGTCATTGACATGACGTTCATAGATGATTAATTGATTTCAGAGCTATGTAAATGCTTTGATATTCAGTCTATTTCACTGTTCAAATCGAAGTCGATTCATTCATATGACAAAATTCTTGATTGAAGATTTATTACACATGCTCTGTATATCTCAGTCACTATACAAGAACATAAGAATGAAATGATATCTCTATTGATAACTCGTTTAGATCAGCACAAGATAATCATTGACAATCTTTGATTGAAAAGAAATCAAATTTTGATAGATTTTGCAAACGATCAATTGATATCTTCATCAAATATTCAAATCTTGAAACTTATTGTTTCAAAAACAAGCAGTCAATCAGCATTTCATAGACGTGAATCAAGCGAGATCTGCAAAATGAAACGAAAGAACTTGAAGTCTATGTCAACGATCATCTTAAAGCGAACTACAAATTCAAAATCAGTGAATCAATTCATTAAATCAGCTCTCATACGAAAGCAAAGCACTCAAGTTGACTTCGATCAACATGAATTCATTCAGTCATCGAAGAAGAAAGAGCTCGTCAATATTATCATGATCGAAGTCGCTGCTTATTGAACTCTAGTCAAGAAGAACGATGTCAAGATCTTTACATTAATCATTAGTGAAATCAACAAGATGTTTAGCTCAATCAAAGATTCAACGAAACTGAATGAAATGATCTTTGTCATGTCATTAAAGAAACTGAAGAAGAAGCTTTCAATAGTCTATCATGACTTTCTGAACGTTTTTGATAAAGAAATGACAACTCAGTTGCTCTTGCATTGATCATATGATTATAAGATTGAATTAAAAGATGAGAGTCAATCTTCTAGAAGTTGATTGTATCTCATGTTGAATCACAAGTTGCAGAAGATCAAGAAGTATCTAGAAGAGAACTTGAAGAAGAAGTTTATTACACTCAGCAAAGCTTCATTCACTTCGTCAATACTATTCGTCGAAAAGAAAGACGATAGTCTTTACTTTTGCGTGAATTATCGAAAACTGAATGCTCTGATTAAAAGAGATCGTTATTCAATACTCTTGATAGACGAAGTACTCACTTGAATTTAAGACAGTAAATATCTGATTTGATTCAACATTATCGTCGCGTTCAATAAGCTTCGCATGAGCACTGAAAGTGAGAATCTAATCACATTCGTCACTTTCATCGATGTTTACAAATATAGAGTAATGCTCTTCGAATTAATCAATGAATCAACATTCTTTCAGCACTATATCAACGACGTGTTGTTCGACTGTCTGCATAAATTCTGTCAGATCTATCTGAATGACATTCTCATCTACAGTAAGATCTT
>JAABUP010009143.1_pt1 | contig 12318 bp, 11 predicted proteins | sample 5559201 | NCBI WGS metagenome assembly JAABUP01 (sample SAMN10711887, study PRJNA513373) | rock metagenome | isolation source: Antarctica rocks | place: Antarctica | reverse complement strand
CGGATCAGGTCCGCCGGCCCCACCCGCTCCAGCGCCTCCAGCGCCTGCGTATCGGTGAAGGTGGCGGCCGTGTCGTAGGAACGTGCTATAAATCCCAGTAGGATGACTCCTTTGCTTCGCATGGTCCGCTGTGGTCGTCGTAAATCTCAGCATGCCATACTCCGCAGTAGGAGTCATCCCTTCATGTTTTCCCTAACTCCACCGTATTGGCTTTAAGTCGCTTTGGATTCCCACGGCGCTATGCGTCGTCCGGGGCCTCGCTCGGCACATCGAACGCGTTCAGCGTGATCGACACCGAGGCGTACAGGCCTACCCAGAAGACGAGCTCGTTCAACGCTGGCTGGCCGAGCAGGTCGCGGGCGGCACGATACGTCGGACCCGGCAGGACGCCGCCGTCTAGGAGCGCCAGGGACACGTCGAAGGCGCACGCCTCCTCCGGCGTGAGGTCCGGCGGGCGGCCTCCGGCGCAGAGCGTGGCGATCTTGGCGGCGTCCAGCCCCTCGGAGCCCGCGACGGCCGCGTGGGCGTAGAGCTCGTAGGCCGCCTTGAAACGAGCGCCCACGGACAGGATGGCGACCTGCTTGGTGGAGGCGGTCGGCCCGTTGGGGGCCGCCGACCCGCGCCGCCCCATTCTCGCGTCATGGTGGGGTTGTTGGGGGCATCAGGCCATCAGCAGCCGGTCTGGCGTGATCGGCAGCTCGCGCACCCGCTTGCCCGTCGCGTGCCGGACCGCGTTGGCCAGCGCCGGGGCGACGCCGCACAGGCCGAGCTCGGCCACGCCCTTGACGCCGAGCGGGTTGGAGATCGTGTCCTCGCCGGGGACGAATATCGCGTCCAGCTCGACGACGTCGGCGCAGACCGGCACGAGGTATTCGGCCAGGTTCGCGTTCATCACCCGGCCGAAGCGCGGGTCCCACTCCGCCTCCTCCAGCAGCGCCATGCCCAGGCCCCCCACCATGCCGCCGATGACCTGGCTGCGCGCGAGCGTCGGGTTCACCACGCGGCCGACGTCGTAGGCGCCGATGATCCGCGGCACGCGCACCGTGCCGAGATCGGGGTCCACGCGCACCTCCGCGAACACGGCCCCGAAGGAGTAGCTCGCATGCGTCTTCTGCTCATCACCCGGCTCCGCGCTTCCGTCCGCGTCCAGCCGGTTGAGACCGGCCCGGCGGAGCAGGCCCGCGGCGTCCGCGGCGTCGCCGCCCTGGCTCCGGGCCAGGTCGTCCAGCCTCGCCCGCAACGCTCGGCAGGCGTCGCGCACCGCGCTGCCGACGCTGGCCATCGTGGTCGAGCCGCCGTGCTCCTGCGCCTGGGGCAGCACCGTGTCGCCCAGCTCGAAGCGCACGCGCTCCAACGGCAAGCCGAGCGCGTCGGCCGCGACCTGGGTCATGGACGTGTAGGTGCCCGGTCCCATGTCGCTGGTGGCGCTCCGGACCACGGCTGTGCCGTCCGCGAACAGGGTGGCGGACGCCTGTGCCGGATAGCGGGGCGCGAGATTGAGCGCGGTCGCCATGCCCAGGCCCACCAGGTCGCGCCCGGCGCGCATCGATCGTGGCTCGGGCGTGCGCGCGCGCCAGTCGAAGCGTTCGGCGGCCATCCGGTAACACGCGCGCAGCGCCTTGCTCGACCAGGGCAGGTCCTTTTTGGGGTCGCGCTCGGCGGAGTTGCGCAGGCGCAACTCCACCGGGTCAATCCCCAGCGCCGCCGCCAGCTCGTCCATCGCGATCTCCTGGGCGATGAGGCCGGTCGCGTGGCCCGGCCCGCGCATCGGGCCGGGCGTGTTCGTGTTCATTTTGACGAGGCGGTAGCCCGTGCGCCGGTTCGGGCAGGCATAGGTCACGGCCGGCGCGTCCAGCGTGGCCTCCACGAATTCCTCGTAGGTCGAGGTCTGCCCCACTGCCTCCTGGATCAACGCCGTGAGCCGGCCGTCGCGGTCCGCGCCGAGGGCAACGCGCTGCTCCGTGTGCGGGCGGAAGCCGACGGAGTGGTAGAGTTGTCGTCGCGTCAACTCCAGCCGGACCGGGCGGCCGGCCCGGCGCGCACCCAGGGCGGCGAGGGTCACGTGCGGCCAGGTGCGCAGCGCCGAGCCGAACGCGCCGCCCACGAAGGGATTGATCACCCGGACCGCTTCGGCCGGGATGCCGAAGACGCGGGCGATCTCGTCGCGTTCGTTGTCCACCCACTGCGTCTTGCTCCACAGCGTCAGGTGGTCGCCCTCCCAGAGCGCCACCGTCGCGTGCGGCTCCAGGGCGTTGTGGTGCTCGCGCGGTTGCACGTAGGTCCCCTCCACGCGAACCGCGGCGGCGGCGAGCGCGCCGTCGGGGTCGCCCTGCCGCGTCTCGGGGCCGCGGCCCCGAGACGCGGCGGCCTCGGACGTAGGACGGCTTCGCGCCGGGTCGAACCGGGTCAGCGGCGCCGGGTCGCGATTGTAGGTGACGCGCACGAGGGAGGCCGCGTCGTCGGCCTGCGCCTGGGTCTCGGCCACGACCAGACCGATAGGTTGGCCGCTGAACGTCACGTCCGCGTCCTGGAGCACGCGAAGCTGGTCGCCGGAGACCGGTTCGACCGCGGGACGCTCTTTTGCTGGCTGATAGGGCAATGTGGGCGCGTTGTAGTGCGTGAGCACGAGGATGACGCCGGGCGCCCGCTCGGCGGCCGCCGTGTCTATCGCGGTGATGCGCCCCGCGGGGATCGCGCTCTCCACAATAGCGGCGTAAGCGAGGCCCGGGGGGGCGAACTCGGCGGCGTACGGGGCGCGTCCCGTGACCTTCGCCGGGCCGTCCACCCGGCTGACCGGTGTTCCGATGGTTGCAGTCACGCGAGACCTCCCGTCTCCTCTAGCGCGCGGGCGACCGTGCGCCGGATCAACTCGACCTTGTATGCGTTGCGGCCGCGCGGCGCGGCGCCCTTCGCGGCCAGCGCCCCCGCCTCGTGGCAGAGCGCCCGGTCCAGCCGCCGGCCGCGCAGGGCCTGCTCGACCCGCGGCAGGCGCCACGGCGTGGTCGCGACCCCGCCGACCGCGACGCGCGCGTCGCGCACCGTGCCGTCCTCGCCGAGGTCGAGCGCCACCGCGGCCGCGGCGATGGACCACTCGAAGCTCGCGCGGTCCCGCACCTTGAGATAGTGCGAGCGGCGCGCGGCGGCGCTGGGCGGGATCTCGATGGCGAGGATCAGCTCTCCCGGCCGGAGCCGCGTCTCGACGTGGGGCGTGTCACCAGGAAGCTGGTGCAGCTCGGCGAGCGGGAGCGCGCGCTCCCCGTCGGACCCGGCGATATGCACGGTGGCGTCGAGCACGAGCAATGCGTTGGCGAAGTCGCCGGCGTAGGTGGCGATACAGTGATCGCTGGCGCCCAGGATGGCGAGGAGGCGATTCTGGCCGTCCAGCGCCGGGCAGCCGCTGCCGGGCTCGCGCTTGTTGCAGGGGGTGGCCACGTCGCGGAAGTAGCCGCAGCGGGTGCGCTGCAGGAGATTGCCGCCGAGGGTGGCCAGGTTGCGCACCTGGGGCGACGCGCTGGCAAGCAACGCTTCGGCGACCACCGGGAAGTGCGCGCGCACGCCCGCGTGCGCCGCTGCGTCGCTCATGCGCGCGAGGGCGCCCAGGCGCGCGCCGCCCGGCCCGGCCTCGATGTCGGCGAGTCCGGGCAGGGCGGTGATGTCTATGACTTGGCCGGGATTGCGCACGCGCTCCCGCATGAGCTGGATCATGTCGGCGCCGCCGGCGAAGAAGTCCGCCCCGAGCTCGCTGGCCTGGTCGGAGCGATGCCGCGCGCCGCTGGCCACCGCCGCCGGGATGCTGGCCGCTTGCAGATATGCGAAGGGGACCATGCTCAGGCGCCCCTCTCGGCCGCCTGACGCACGGCGGCGACGATGTTGGTGTAGGCGCCGCAGCGGCAGATATTGCCGCTCATCCACTCCCGGACATCGGCGTCGGCCCCGGCGTGCCCTTCCTGGATGCAGGCGACGGCGCTCATGATCTGCCCCGGCGTGCAATAGCCGCACTGGAAGCCGTCGTGCTCCACGAAGGCCGCCTGCATCGGGTGGAGCGCGTCCCCCCGCGCCAGGCCCTCGATCGTGGTGATCTGCCGCCCCTGCTGCATTACCGCGAGCGCCAGGCAGGAGTTCACCCTGCGCCCGTCCACGAGGACCGTGCAGGCGCCGCACTGGCCGAGGCCGCAGCCCTTCTTGCTGCCGGTCAGGCGCAGGTGGTCGCGCAGGCAGTCGAGCAGGGTCGTGTTGGCGTCGAGCGCGTCGAGCCGGCGTTGCGCGCCGTTGACAGTGAGCGTGACGTCCACGCGGCGCCGCGGCACGGACGGCGGGTCCGCCGCCGGACTTGCGCTCGGAGCCGGCGCCGCTACCCCGGCATCGGGTTCGGGCGCGGCCGCGGCGCCCCCGCCAGCAGGGTCGAGATAGGATCGCGTCGGTTCATCGAATGCGGCCACGGCTTATTCCTTTATCTAGGCCCAGATGGGCTCAAGCACGTGGAAGACGTGCTCGCTCAGTGCACGCGAGGATCGCCTCGCGCACGGCGCTCTCTTGTCCGGGCTTCGCGCGCATAAAAGCCACCACACGCAGGTCCGTGCTCATCGTCCCCTCTCTAGTCTACCGCCGACTGTCCGAGGCCCTCGATGGGGTCGAGTCCCACGGGCGGATGCGCCTCAAAGTGCGTTTGTATCGGGTTGGCCGTCGCCGCCGGTATGCGCCGCTAGCCAGCGCAGGACCGGCTGGAGGGCCTGGTCGGAGTTGCGCTCGAAGATCAAGCCGTGCCCGTTGCCGAGCACGCCGTAATCGGGCAGATGCAGGTGCTCGGCGACCGCGCCCGCCGCGGTGAGGAAGTCCACCATGGCGGGGCCGTGGGTGGCGGTGACCGAGGTCTCGCTGGTGACCACCGCCACCGGGAGCCCGGCCAGCGCCGGGGTCCGCAACGAGGACGGGTCGGCGGCCCGGACCTCGGCAGCGGTGGCGCGCGGCGGGTCGTAGGTGACCGGCACGGCGGTCACCCCCCAGGTGAGCGTCCCGATGCCGGGCGTCTCGGCGAACGGGGGCGACATCGGCTCGACGGCAACGATCGCGGCGACGAGGCCGGGGCGCCGGTCGGCGACGAGCCAGCCGTTGGGGCCAGACGCCGAGTGGGTCACTAAGATCGCCGGGCCGATCCGGTCGAGCAGGCGGGCGAGCCGGTCCGCGTCCATGTCCTGCGACGCGGCGAGGTCGGCCGGCAATGGCCCGAACGCTGCGATGAAGGCGTCGAGCGCCGCGGCGTCGTCCGAGTCGAAAGGCCACTGCGTATGCGCGCGCGCGGCGGCGGGCGGGAAGTAGACGTCCCGGCCCTCCTCGTAGGAAAACGGCGGACCCATCGGGCCGACGACGTCGGGGTGGTAGGGCGAGCGGCCTTGCCCAGGGCGGTCGACGATGAGGACGGCGTAACCGGCCTCGATGAGGCGCTGCGCCCAGCCGGGTCGCCCGTCGGGCGTGTCGAGCCATTCGGTGCCCTGCCATGTGCCGCCGTGCACTAACACGACGGGATACGGACGCGTCACGCGCTCCGGCGCCTCCCAGGCCACGAACATCGGCCCGCGCTGGAACGTCTTCCCGCCGCGGGCAACGCGCTCACCGGGCACCCAGAAATGCCCGCGGCGCGACGTTCTCGCCGGGGTGTTGGCCCAGAGGTGACCTGGCCCGGTGTCGCCGGGTTGATCCATAACAAATACTTCCCCTTATGTGACGGCGCAGCCCGTCGACCGTTCCCACCTTTGCTATTACTATCAAGCATGAATGGACAGCCTGTCCAATACGAAAAGGGCGCCCGCACGATAAGCCGACGGTTTTATCAGGGCACGGAAGCTCTACCGTCCCCAGGGCTCTCTTACGGGGCTCGGCGAACGCGCCGGCGGCGACGTCGCGCAAGCGCGCCACCAGCGGCGCCCCCTCGCCCGCGCGCCACCAGCGGCGCCCCCTCGCCCGCGCGCGTCACGAGGGACATCCCCAGTGGGTGTGCCCGGTGCTACGTGGGCGACGCGTCTCAACTGTACCACGGCTCGGCTCGTGTCCACCGGTTGCTCTCCGGAGTCAGCAAGCCTGCGAATCAATCGAGCAAGAAATCGAGCGACGGGGAGCATCGCGTCGCCTCGCCGTCGCGACATTCCCAGTTCAAATAGCCGCCTGACTGGCGAGTTGATATAGTGCAAGGAGCATCGCGCCGCCTCGCTGTCGCGACATTTCCAAAGGAAGGCTGATATCGCGTGAGCAGCGGGTCCGACACGCCGAGGTTCGACGAAGCGAGTAGGCAGTGCCGGCACGCCCTGCCGATCACCGTCATCGCCAGCAGTGAAGACGCGGCCTGGACGTCGGTCCTCGTCGAGGTGAACCGGGCCCACGCGAGCGAGGAACCCTTCGAAACGCTCCCCACGCCCGACCAGACAATCGTGGTAGTTACCAGGGGCGAGCAGGAACTGCAGGCCTTCCGAGATGGAGCGTGGCGCCGGGCCACCTATCGGGCCGGCACGGTTGGCCTGACCCCGGGCGGGGACGTGGCGCGGCTGCGTCGCCGCGTGCGCGCGTCGCAATCGGTGGAGAAGGTCAACGTCTACATGCCGCAGCGATTCCTGCTCGAAGCCGCTGAGCACTACCGTCGGGCTGGCCACCGTGCCGCGCCGCCCCGGCTGGGGGCGCTCGCCTTCCAAGACCCGCTCATCGCGCAGACGGTCTCGGCGTTGGTACGCGGCATGCGCGCCGGTGCGGCAGACCTCTACGCGGAATCTGCCATGCAGTGGCTCGCGGCGCATCTGCTGGCGGAGCACGCTTCCTTGCGCGCCATCTCTGACGACACCCGCTCCTCGGGCTCCGTCCCCGATTCGCGTATGGCCGACGTTCTCGAGTACATGCGCGTCCACCTACAGGAGCCGTTGACGCTCGACCACCTGGCGGCCCAAGCATGCGTCAGCAAGTTTCACTTCGCTCGAATATTCCGAACACGCACCGGCGTTAGCCCGCACGCCTACCTCGTCGAGCTTCGTATGGACGCCGCCCGACACCTGCTCGCGAGCGCCGACCTGAGCATCGCCGAGGTCGCACGGAGGTGCGGTTTCCGACGGCCCGCGCACTTCGCGACTGCCTTCACAAAACAGCTTGGCTTGTCTCCAACGGCGTTCCGGCGGGAGTCCCTCGGTGAACGGCCAAGCGCACCCTGAAGGCAACGAACGCCGCCATCCCTCCTCGCGTGCGCCGCGGGCGGCTTCGCCCTCCTGGCCACCTTTGTGTGACGCGAGCTATCGTGGCCGAAAACTCTATCCGGCCATCATGCCCTTATAGCGGCTAAAACTGGCCTTTTCTCTTTCGATGCGAGTTATGCGCCTACCACCTATCATGACGGTTCGCCCACACGTTCTGTCCGCCGTCCTCGACGCCGCCCTCACGGGTAGGCATGTGTGCCGCCATCCTGCATACTCATGCACTCCCGGCTCCTACGATGAGGAGCCTGCGCGGCCGGCGTCATTGGCAGCCCAAATGTGAGTTGTGTGATCCCGACCGTAGAAACAGGCCGGCCCCTGACCCTTAGCCACCTACCCTTGGTACGAACCATGCAGCTTAACGGGGAGGACAGGCATCGTTGTCGTCCCAGCGCCCCGGCGGCGCGCGTCACGATCGCCGTTACAAAGACGCTATTTACGGAGGAGCCACATGTTTTTCCACGTCCAGAAGCTCATTAACGAGATCGTCCCCGACCAGCCCGACCCGTTGGCCGCCAATGCGCTGCAAGAGGGCCTCGGCGGCCAGTTCGGCGAGATGCGCACCATGATGCAGTACCTGTTCCAGAGCTTCAACTTCCGCGGTCCGGCCACGCAATACAAGGACCTCATCCAGGCCGTGGCCACGGAGGAGATCAGCCATGTTGAGCTCATCGCCACCACGATTGCCCGGCTGCTCGACGGCGCGCCGGGCTACCAGCCCGACGGCGACGGCGGCGTGCCCGGCGCCGGCGGATCGACGCCGCTCAACCCGATCCTGGGCAAAGGCAACATCCACCACTTCCTCGTCGGCGCACAGGGTGCGCTGCCCGTCGATGCGGCCGGCAACCCCTGGTCGGGCTCGTACGTGTACAACAGCGGGAACCTCGTGCTCGACCTGTTGTACAATCTGATGCTCGAGTCGACGGGGCGCCTGCAGAAGTGCCGCATCTACGAGATGAGCAGCAACAAGACCCTGCGGGCGACGGTGGCCTACCTGATCGTGCGCGACGAGGTGCATGAGAAGGTCTACGCCAAGGCGCTGGAGTCACTCGGCGTGGACTGGGGCAAGACACTGCCCATCCCCAATTTCGACGCCTCCAAGTACCCCGAGGTCAAGGCGCTCTACGACAAAGGCATTGGAAACGTGCAGTACACGTTCCGGCTCGATGGGTCGCAGGCAGGGGCCATCTTCAACGGAAAATCGCCATTCAACGACGGCACGACGGTCGCGACGAGCGACGAGGCGCCGCAGGGGGTAGCGATCCCGCAGGCGCCGGAGCGGCTGGAGGAGTTCGCCCCGGGGCTGACGCCCGAGTTGATGGAGCTGATGCAGGCGGCGGCGCGCCTGGCGACGACTGGTGCGACTGTCTCGGGGAGCGGCGTGACCGTCGGCGGCGCGCTGGGTACTACAGCAACGCCGGCACAGGAGGCAACTACGGTGACCGAGCGCGTCCGGGTGCAGGACCAGACCGGCCGCGTCCACGACGTGACGAACCGTACGGACGGCCAATAGAAAACATGATCGGTGATGGGGAGGGAGACGGCTGTGGCTGTCTCCCTCCCCATCTGTATGACGCGACACCCCCTTGGCGTATCCCCGCATGCCACGACGGTCAGGTGGTCTCAACGCCGGTCGTTGTTGCGGGAGATGCGGCCATCGTCGAGGGGTTGTGCGGGCTGGTTAGCCTATCTGTGGGAAGCAGTCCATGCCCGCATCGGTCGAGTTCTTCTTGACAGCTATAAAGTTTAGGTCTAAACTGTGGCTATGGATGAGACACAAAAGCCGGGCGGCAAAAGGCTCTTGCGCACGCCGGCCGTGCTGGTGTGGCTGCGCCTGGCGCGCGTCTTCCAGAAGGTCGATCGCGCCTCGGTCGAGCATCTGCGCGGTTGGGGTCTCAGCGTCGCGCAATTCGACGTGCTGGCGCAGGTCGGGGCGGCGGAGGGCATTACCCAGCAGGAGGTGGCGCAGTCGCTGCTCGTCACCAAGGGCAACGTGGCCCAGTTGCTCGACCGCATGGAAGCGGCCGGTCTCCTCAGGCGTCGCCAGGACGGGCGCTGCAACCGCCTCGTGCTGACCGACGAGGGACGCGCGCTCCACGCCGCCGTGGCGCCCGCCCAGGAGGGGCTCATCACGCGGCTGTTCGCAAGCCTCTCCCCGGACGAGCGCGTCGCCCTGCTCGCCACCCTGCGTCGCCTGGACCATGCCCTATCCTGACCTTTTTTGCCCTGCAAGCTTAGTTCTAAACAGGAAAAACTCTCTATGACCACGACCACTGCCCTCGAGACGGCCGACCACGATGGCGCCGTACACCCGGAACACCGCATGCACGACCTCTTGCGCCGCCCCCGCAGCCCCCGCGCCTACGACAGCCGCCCGGTCGAGGTGGACAAGCTGCGCTCCCTGCTCGAAGCGGCGCGCTGGGCGCCCTCGTCCAACAATGGGCAGCCCTGGCGCTTCGTCGTCGGCGAGCAGGGGGCGGACGATACGACCTTCGGCCGCTTGCTCGGCACGCTCGGCGAGAAGAACGCGCGCTGGGCGCGCCACGCCCCCGTCCTGATACTTGCCGTGGCAAAGCTTCACACGTACGCGGGACGCGAAACGCACGCGCTCTACGACCTTGGCCTCGCCGTGGCGCACCTGACGGCGCAGGCCACCGCGCTCGGCCTCGCCGTGCACCAGATGGGAGGCTTCGACCTCCCGGCGGCGCGCGACGAGTTTGGCATCCCCGCGGGCTACGAGCCCGTAGCCATGATCGCGGTCGGCTACCAGGGCGACCCGGCGACGCTGCCCGACGACCTGCGCGAGCGCGAGCTGGCCCCGCGCACCCGCAACGCGTTGGGCGACTTCGTCTACGGCGCGCGATGGGGAGAGGTCTCGCCACTGGTGAGATAGTCGTCAGTCGTCAGTCGTCAGCCGTCAGTCGTCAGCCGTCAGTCGTCAGTCGTCAGTCGTCAGTCGTCAGCCGTCAGCCGTCAGTCGTCAGCCGTCAGCCGTCAGTCGTCAGCCGTCAGCCGTCAGCTTGCCGGAAGGGAGACTGAGGCTGACGGCTGACGGCTTGTGAGGAGGAGAGTTAGGAACATGAGCGCCGGCATTATCCCGGGCATCCACCACATCACTGTCGTCGCCGGCGACCCGCAGCGCAACCTGGACTTCTACGGCGGCGCGCTGGGCCTGCGCCTGGTCAAGACGACCGTTAACTTCGACGCCCCGGACGTCTACCACCTTTACTACGGCGACGAGGTGGGCCATCCGGGAACTATCCTGACCTTCTTTCCCTTCCCCGACGCGCCCAAGGGCCGCCGTGGCAGCGGCACAGTCGACGCCGTCGCCTTCTCCGTCCCGTCAGCCTCGCTCGACTATTGGCGCGGCCGGCTGGCGGAGTACGGCGTCGCCGTCGGCGCGCCGGAGACCCGTTTCGGCGAGCAGGTCCTCCTCTTCGCGGACCCCGATGGTCTGCGGCTTGAGCTCATCGCGCACGACGAGGACGGGCGGCGCGGCTGGGCCGGCGGTCCCGTGCCGGCCGAGTGCATGGTCCGCGGCTTCCACGGCGCCACGCTGCTCGTCGGGGACGCGGGTCCCACGGCGCGGCTTCTGACTGGTACGATGGGCTTCAGGAGCATCGGCGAGGAGGGCGGTCGCGTGCGTTATGCGACCGGCGACGGCGGTCCCGGCGCGGAAGTCGACCTCGTGGCGGCGCCGGGAACGCCGCGGGGGGCCGTCGCGGCCGGCATCGCGCACCACATCGCCTGGCGCGTGGCCGACGACGCGAGCGAGCGGCGCTGGCGCGACGAGCTCGGGGCGCAGGGCCTCGACGTCACCTCCGTGCGCGACCGCGCGTACTTCCGCTCCATCTACTTTCACGAGCCGGGCGGTATCCTGTTCGAGATCGCGACCGACCCGCCGGGCTTCACCGTTGACGAGGACGTCGCCGCGTTAGGTAGCGGCCTGAAGTTGCCGCCGTGGCTCGAGTCCCGTCGCGAGGAGCTCGAGGGCGCCCTCCCGCCGTTGCATCGCCCGACACCCGCCGCCCCCGTTTCACAGGGCGCGTCATGATGGCCACCGATCGACTGGATCTCGGCTTCGCGCATCGTTATCTGCCCGCGCCGGCGCCCGCACAGAGGGCCGGCGGGTCAGCGGCCCCCACGCTATTGCTGCTGCATGGGACGGGCGGCGACGAGGACGACCTGCTTCCGCTCGGCCGCGCCCTCTTGCCGGGGGCCAACCTGCTCAGCCCGCGCGGCAAGGTGCTGGAGGGAGGCATGCCGCGCTTCTTCCGCAGGCTGGCCGAGGGTGTGTTCGACGAGGACGACCTGGTCCGGCGCACCGAGGAGCTGGCCCTCTTCGTCGAGTGGGCGTCGGCGGCGTACGGCTTCGACCCGGCGTGGGTCATCGCGGCCGGCTACTCCAACGGCGCCAACATCGCGGCGAGCCTGCTGCTGCTTCGTCCGCGCACGCTCGCCGGGGCGGTCTTGTTCCACGCCATGGTCCCGATCGAGCCCCCGGAGCGGCCCGACCTCGCGGGCGTGCCCGTCTTCATCGCGGCGGGGCGCGCCGACCCGCTCATCCCGTCCGCGGGGACGGAGCGGCTGGCCGAGTTGCTGCGCGCGGCCGGCGCCGACGTCGCGCTGCACTGGGAGCCGGGCGGCCACGCCCTCATCCCCTCCGAGGTACAAGCGGCCCGGGAATGGCTGCGCGGCGCGCTTGTCCCGCCCGCGTAGGGCGCGCTTGTCCCGCCCGCGTAGGGGGTGTATCCGTTGCTGTGGCGCTGCACGCCGTCGGCGAACGCTTGTCCCGCCCGCGTAGGGGGTGTATAGTGTAGGCGATGGGTCTGGTGCCTCCATGCCCACCCGTCTGCGCCTGTAGCTCAGTGGATAGAGCGCTTGCCTCCGGAGCAAGAGGTCGTGGGTTCGAGTCCCGCCAGGCGCGCTCAGTGAAACGCAATAAACAGAGCATTTGTTCTGTATTGTGGACTTTGGCGATGTAGGCCGCATAGCAGGCGGCGTCGTACACACGCTGCCAGAGGTCGCGGGGAATTAGCTCTAGCTCAGGCGTGGGGGTAGAGGCGTTGTAATTCTGGGAGGTCCAGCGGTG
>JAABUP010009142.1_pt1 | contig 12318 bp, 12 predicted proteins | sample 5559201 | NCBI WGS metagenome assembly JAABUP01 (sample SAMN10711887, study PRJNA513373) | rock metagenome | isolation source: Antarctica rocks | place: Antarctica | reverse complement strand
AGCCCGTTTAGTACTACTAGTATAGCTAATATAATTAGTCTAGTATACTCTAGATTTACCTTAATAAGGCCTCTCGAGTACTTATACTATTCGGTTACCCCGATATTCTCGACTTAAGACTCCTATTTATTCTAATATAATTATTTAAGGGTAAAGAGCTAACGTATAGTCTAACGCTTATTAATTACTTTAACCTATCCCTTAATCTTAATAAGTTCCTTAATACGATACTTCTCTATCGCTATATATATCTAAACGAGGTATATATTTATATCGAAGCTTCCCTTCTCCTATTAATTACCGATTTTATTATTCTATTTCGCTAGTTTAAGAGAACCCTATTAACTACGGAGTAGTACCTTTAAGGTATAGGGATAGGGACCCCGTCTCCTCTCTATATCCCTCTCGTACTCTTTTCCTAGCTCTACTTCTTCTCGATCGCCTCGTTCTATAAGGATCCTATTCTTATCCTAGATACGGATTTCTAACTCTATATTAGTCCTATAGCGGTCGTTAGCCTTACGTCGATACTCCTCCTCTTTCTAGCGACGAGACTCCTCTAACTTAAGTTCTTTAGCGGCCTTCTTCTCTACGACGAGGTCCTCGCGACGACGACGTGCTTCCTAGACCTAGCGCTCCTTCTTATCCGCCTTACGAGCCCTCTTAATAGCTATATCTTATACTTTCTAGGCCTTCTATTTCCTTAGGGTCGCCTACTGCTACTACTTCTTCGACTACGGAGTAGTAGCGGTGTCGCCCTACTTATCCTTAAAGGTGACACCTCTTCTAGGCCGGCGACGTTAAGGAGGAGGAGGAGGAGGAGGAGGAGGAGGAGGAGGGTTACTAGACCTAGTAGTAGTCGAGTTATTAGTCATACGAGGCATTACGACGATTGCTATACTAAGTTATCTATCGCTAAGAGCCTCACGATTGCCTAATTAGGATATATAGGTTAACTGTTGATGAGGTGGTGGTGGTGGTGGTGGTTATGGGGTTGATGGTTAAAGGTACCAGGATTTTGGTGGTGGACCCACCAAAATCCTGGTTACGTGTCCCGCAGAAGGTAATGCCAAGGAATCCCGATAAACTTGCATATGCTAAATGCCCCGCTACTGTCACACTTCCGCAACTAATTTCTACCAGCGCGTAGGTCTTTGAGTTCGTTTTATCGCACTCTACAAGCGCCCACAATAGGCCCACAATGTTCGGGCAGCCTCCGATTGTCTCACAGACACCACCATCACAATGCAGACCTGCTGTTCGGGTTGACAGCAACCCGAAGCCCCAATCAGCCCAATGAGGGAACCGAAATGTTGTCGTTGAAGAAGCCTCTCACCCACAAGGAGCTGTATCCTCTGTTCGGAAAATTGAATGTATCGCCCTCCATCGCTAGCTTGGATATGTAGTCAGTATCCCTAGGCACGAACGTACACTTCATCTCAGGTGCCTTCTCGCCTCCAGCTGCTGAAAAGGTTGGATTCGTTTACTGTTTAGGACAGTCTCATGTCATCCCCATATCTTCCTTTTAAACTTCGGTAGTCGTGATCCTTAGTCTTGGATTGTGGACACTCAGAAGAAATCTGTGCACTGGCGACCTTTCTCAAAATACTCGAGTCTGCCTTTGCCAACATCAAGACATGTATGCTAGCTGTGTGATGAACTTGAACATTTGGTATAGTTTGTTTATTGCTAATTTCGGTGAGCACAAATTGAAGACATAGTACCCTGATGACCAACGATATCTGGGCGACGGTTTCTTGCTTTTCTTCTTAATGAAGAGAAATCCTTCATCCTGCTATGCTTGATAGATCTGTGAACAGTCAAACGAGGTACAGAAGTTGTAATGCGAGGAGACCGGAGAAATGGATTGAGCCCAATTCAAATAAGGGGAGAGTGAGTTTCACAATTCTCTGGGCGTGAACACGAGTTCCAACTTTCCAGGTGCTGCCGTGAATTGATCCTTCATATCGCGCCAACATCTGCTCCCATCTTCTCCTGGCGCGAATGCTACTTCATATTTGCTCAGCAGGAGTGCAGTGACGAATCTGAGTTCTGCGAGCGCCAGATTCTTTCCCACGCATGCGAAGCGTCCGATGCTGAAGGGAGTGAAGGCGCGTTGGTCGGCGACCAATTCCGGACGGGAATACCACCGCTCAGGAATGAATTCAGAAGCTTGGGCAAAGGACTTATCGACTATGAGCAAAAGAGAAGGGAACGTCAGTCAGATCCTTGACTGCTTTGGAAGCGACAATGACATTCCTTGCAGGAAAAGCAAAGACATAGGAAATACGTACGACGACCCATGGTATATCGTGGTGCCACTATTGTTGTCTTTCCTGGAATGTACCGACCTGCGATATGCATCCCCTGCGGAGGACTTTCCCGATAACCGCCCGTTGGGACCGAAGGATGGAGACGTAAGATCTCATTGATCGCGCCGTTCAGATGGTTAAGACTCTTTAAGGCTTGAGGGTGATAGATCGAACTGATGCCGTGGAGTTCTTCGCGAATTACCTGAGCGTGTTGGGGCTCTGAGGCTAAGCGGTAGAAGAGGTAGACCATGGTCGAGGCGACGGTATCGCTGCAGGAACTTGATCAGCCTTTGGTACTTCAGAGTATGACAACCAGGACTTGCCTGCCCGCGACGATCAAGGCAACAGAGTCTCCGTTCAGCCAAAAGCGATCTCGCTCGAGAGTATTGTTCTTCTTGGAGCCTTCGATCAACCATGAAGAGATCTGACCATTAACATGAGCATTGAAGATCGCAGTAGAGCACTGAAGATCACTTACATCTGGCTTTTCTACTCTGGCCTCGAAGCACAAAGTCTTGTCAGTCTACGATTGAAGGTGTGAGAGGAGTAGAGTAGAGCGGCTTTGCATACCTGAATACGATCTATCATACGATCCGCACACCAGTTGATCATCTTGTTCCAATCTCGCACAATTGGGATGATTGGGAAACTAAATGCCAGCTGGACCAGCCACGGGACAGAGCTCAAAGGACCGAGGAGATTAAGTGCTCTTCGTAGCATGAGAACGGAGTAGTGCCATTCTTTGTCCTCTAACATGTTAAATGACTTTGCAAACGCAAAGTCACCCATCACGTCAAAGCTTAGGAAGTAGAACCACATTGAAACGTCGATAGGCTTGCCAGCGGTTTGTGCGATATGTTTTTCGAGTAGCTTGCCATATTTCTGGATACGTAGCTCATATCCCTCCAGGGCTATCGAGTCGAGCGTTAGATGCTGGGTCTGATGGATAGATTGAATAGCAAACCTTTCAAGGTGAAAGCACGATCCCATGTCCGCCGGCGTTGATCGTGGTCTCTCTTACTGCGAGTCGTATTAAGGGCAATCAATGGTAGAAGAATATCGTACCAGACTGCTTTGTTGCACTGATTAGCAGGGCCATCGACCGCCCATTTAACCTCCGGCGTGAACACCGTGATTTCTGTTGGACCTTTGACAATTTCGTCCAAGTCAGAACACGAATTTACGAAGCAAGATGCTGAATTCTCACCAGTACGCACAAAATCTCCGTATTTCTCGTACAAGCTATCGAGCAAGATATGGTTCTGAGAGTCCAGGGTTTTTGCTGTTTGCCAAAGTTTGGTGACACCAGCCATTACTGGGCCTGGAAAGCGCCGCAGTCGATGGAAGAACTTCCGGTAAATGAGGATACTTGTTAAGAGTGACAAGACGTAGGTGGAGAAAACTTTGAAGGCCTCTTTGGTACCTGGGAATATATCTTGCTCTTTGACTGTAATTTCTACGTATAGCAATATCAAGAATAGGACGATGTATAGCCTGAATAGGATGGGAGCCTGCATGTGGTGTTCGCCATAGATGAAGAAACAAAGATGCGACGCAACGCCACTGATTGCTGCTATGGCAGCTTCCTCGACTGGTGTCCAGGTGGTTGGTGAGGGCAACAGTAGCATGATGGTTGATTCTTTTTTAATGAACCACACAAGCGGTGAAAAGAAAACGATTGAGTTTCTTTGCTTTTTGTGTGAACCAAAGTTCCAATATGATGATGAAGTGAACGCCGGCAGAAATCGGTAGTCTTAGATCTCCTTCTACCAGCCCTTGTTCGAGAACTCAAGCGTCCCATTGTATCACATCAGGCTCGCATAGGTATCTGAACATTATTACAATCATACCTTGTAAGGAAATCGCTAAGTGAAAAGATTACGGTCGAGCCACACCTCGGGGCTTTTCCCCACAGCAGTAGACCTTGCCTGATGCACGGTGGGAAGAAATGCATGCTGGCTGGACTGCCAATATGCAGCCGTAACTGCCGTGAGACACTCATGTTCGAGCATGATTGGGCGTGCGCCCCTCAGAATGCCAGATGGATCGTGCATGTCACCTATACAAGCTCCTGCTGCCTTGACGCTAAAAAAATAGATGGCGGCGGGTACATTGGCTCGCAACGCAGTCACCGTGTCCTCCCTTGTCCTCGCACGACGCGATTATTTCTAGTCTAGTATTCAGACCTTACCGCTTACGGTCTAGTCAATTGTTTCTGTCTGAAAGCATGTGCACGAGGGTTGGTGAAATAAGTCGTGGCCGATAGCGCGAAAGCACTTCCAACTTTCACCAGTGTAATAAATCAACCGAATCATCTTAAAAGTACTCCAAACTTTTAAGAACTATAGTTAAGATGTCTATAATAATGTTTGAATTTTTCTAGATTTTTTGAAGACTGTAGTGGCCGCAGAGACGCTGCGTAATAAAAAAGTTGGTAGTTGGAACATCGGCCACGACTTATTTCACCAACCCTCGGCACCTCCGAGTGGCAATCATCCACGTGGGTCCTACGAACCGAAGCTGTCAAGGGCCAGGGCGCGCTTCACTTCCTCTTCGATGAGACAAGGGAGCCATCGAATCCTGCACAGTGGCAAACAAACTCCCGGGAACATCTATCCATACGGAACGGGTCATCTCCGTGTCTATTTGCTTTTCATGTATGATAGCCTCAATATGCACTGCCGCTTGGATAGTCAGCCTGCTGAACGGTCCAGCTGCAGCTTTGATACACAGCAACTGGCCAACAGCCAGCTCAGCCATCCTCCCTCATTAGGCACTACTGCTTATGCCATCTATGACTCTATCCTCACCATTTCCTCCGGAGATATTGATGTGTAATACTAGAGTTGGATCAAAATCTGACTGGCTCTTAGCTCCACAGCACGGCTGAAGCTGAATGGTGACATGGTGAAAGGTTATAGGAAGTTCCTACAAGGCTCCTAGCCCCCAGACAGTTGCTTTTACAATACAAAGTCCTGAACACTACGTCAGGAGAATTCAAAATAAGCAAAGAAAGCGTCATCTGGCTGAGAAAAGACGATGATTACTCCTCAGTGCCACCCAAGCAGCTCCACACCCTTATTCCTCCTGCAACACTGCCCGGTCCTACTCAATAATTAGAAGCGTTTCGGTGTTTCACCCCTCCGGTAGTGCAATCTCTTTACGTCACTTTTGAAGTGCCTGAGCCGACACTATCCATGCAAGGCGAGTCCTGTCAGATAGATCTACCTCCGATGAGGACGCCTACCCTATCTTAGTCCTGCTAATTGACAGTGCCTCAAGTTGTAAGACCATGGAGGTGACGAAGACTAATCGGGAAAGGAGCCTGAATCTAATCAGACCTTGCCCTCATCTCAAACACCTGACGCATACAACATTGATTACACTGCATATTCATAGAATTAATCAATGCTTTCATAGGAACCCTCTCCCTTTGTGTCTCAAGCCATCTTCGATCTCTCGGGCCGAACTCCTGACAGACCTCGGAGCTTTACCTAAGTGAAATGTATAAACAAGAATCTAACTTCACCGACTGGTCGCACACTTTCAAGCTGTTACCTTACCATATATATACGATATGGCTCTTTACCCGGAGCGATTTGAAGACGATCGTTGTCCCAAGTACTGCCTTTGGTATTGTCTGTTTGCTGTCAGGGTCGCTGTTTACAACGAACCCATCGCCGTTGGTATTCGATGTCGTGAAGCGTATACCTGTGACCGCATTTTGGGCTTGGATCAATCTTTTGCCTTTCACAATCGATAACCAGCGGCAGCATGATGGAATCAAGGAGGACACAGAGAATAAAGCTTGGAGACCACTGCCATCGAACAGACTAAATCCACAACAGGCCAAAACGACGATGTTATTCTTCTATCTCCTGGCATTTTTATCGAGTCTGTACGTTGGCGGGCTCTGGCAATGCATAATGCTTGTCGGCCTTGGCTATTGGTACAACGATCGGAGAGGAGCTGATGACAGCTGCGTCACCAGGAATTTTATCAATGCTTGTGGTTACGTCTGCTTCATGTCTGGTACTCTGCAAGTTGCGTCCAGCTGTTCATTCGTCTCGTTCAGCCCGCTTGCTTACCGGTGGCTTTTAACCCTTGGTCTCGTAATATTCACAACCATTCAATCGCAAGATATGTATGACCAAAGCGGTGACAGACTTCGCAAACGTTGGACGGTCCCATTGGTACTGGGGGACACAGCAGCTAGGTGGACTATTGCAGCCTCGGTAGGGATATGGTCTTACACATGTCCGGCGTTCTGGACTCTTGACGCCAAAGGCTTTGCAGCAACAATGATTTTAGGTATTACTGTCATTTGGAGGATCCTCGCGAAGAGAACGGTGATAGACGACAAGGCTACCTTCCGGATATACAACATTTGGGTCCTGAGTCTGTACTTGTTACCAATCTTCAAAGTCAAGTTGCGGCCTTAGAGTTCTATCAAAACAGCAGATTTTGTATGCGTATCCTGTCTCTAGATATAAATCCGATTTTTTCTCACGCCAATGGCTTTCGTCCTACAACAGTCAATCGATCTAAGCCGAGTCCGATGATCCTTCGATTCTTTCCAACCACCTCAATCAATGCTCTTGCAAAATCGCCTTGCCCTCCACCGATAGGGTCAAGTACATTTACGCTGATCTCCTGACCTGCCACCATAAAGGTGTCCATCAAATACGTCGCAACTTCCTTCGAAAACGGACGCCTATCCTCGACAATATTAGTCATACCCACATCATCAAAGGTTTTAGGTAACCTCGCAGTCCAGCTGTCGTTTTGTCAGTTTCAAGAAATATGCCATTGGCGGAATTGTCCTAAAGATTACCCACTTGTGGGCCATGAAATTAGGCTTTGGCCGCGTGCGGCCAAACGTGGCATTGTACTCCAGCAGAGTGCTAAGCTCATCATTATAGTTACTTTCAGAAGTAGTCGTAGTGGTCTTCCACGAGAGAAAATCGAATTCACCCCAAGATATGTACCCTCCTGGCTCTAGAAACCCGAACTCCGTTATCAGCTAGATATCTTTATGTGTTTGGAGATCGGTAGAAACTAACTGAGTAATTTCAACATCTTGAGAACTACCGGAACAGGGTCATTATCTGGAATGACAGAGTTGAAACATTGAAGATGTATGATGTCGTACTGCTCAAGCAAATCGCTAGGAGGTTCTGAAAGGCAGTCGTGGATGCGAAGATGGACGTTTTTCGGCATGAAATCTGCCGGGGGACACTGAGCGTGACTGACATCAAGTCCATCCAGATGAGCCGAAGGCTTCAAAATGCGGGAAAGCTCTACAAGCCAGATGCTAGATGTGCGAGATAGATCAGTGTCTATCCCGGTTGAGTTTGTGCACGCGTGTTCCGTACCCAGTGCCGATTCCGATATCAGCAACTCTTATATTTTCTCCATCTATTGGAATACTTGGGTGGAGAAGGTAGCCGACTTCATCCTTCCATAGGTAGTGTTGGAGGTTTTGCCTGAGAAATATTTTCAATTTATTCAAAATCTCTGTAGAGAGACGAAGCCCAAACCTCGTGTTGGCACCAAACCCCCTCGACAATATGTAACCATCTCTCACGAGAGGGCCTTCCGTCATACTCTTGAAGAAATGCCAAATTATAGCGCGTTTGAGGTTTGGAAGCAAAGCATGAATCCTTCCAGAGTAATGGATACGGCTGCCGTAATAATGGTGGCGCAAGTAATTGTATGCTTGCCTTGTAAAAGGTCGAAGTCTAGATCATTCGATCACTGGACCATTTCGATCCCCCCGAAATCGAAGCAGGGTCATTCCCATGACTCGTGGACTTAGACAGGCTGGATGAAAGGAACAGGCATGAGATCCCAAGGGCATTAGTGTCATCTCCGGAAGGATCAAAGACCTCTTGTATATTGCAACGCATGGCCAATGAGCCGTTCGCATATGCAAGGCATTATTAGGCATTTCGGCGGTGAGTGAAAAGGGAAGTTGACCCGGGGAGGGATGCAACCACCATCAAAAGCCACCTGCAATGCACCTCAAATCCCTGCTCTGTAACCATTTCAGGGGTATCACACCACTCGCCTCTCACAATGACCGCGTTTGCGGTCTCAGGATCCGAAGGTGGGATGATGCAGCCCCCTAATCCGTTCCAACGGTCAAATTAGGGCGGGGTCTCTGCCGTGGCAAGGTGAACCTAAGAGATCCCGCAACAACCACTCTCATCAGTAACTGGACAAAGTTGCTCTATGTTGCAGCCTCATTTATGCGCTGAAATCTCACTCCTGCAAAGGAATAAACCTGCTGCGCAACATATCGCATAACCTCCTTCAAGTCTTGTGTTAAGCGGTCCATTCATTTGACTATGGCACCAATCTCTGAGCCTCACCAAAGTCGGCCAAGGGCTCTTCTGGGTGGTTTTATTATCATTCTTATCCTTCCCCCGATAGCTGTGGCATTGCGTATCTGGGCAAGGAGAATCAAAAGGACTCCATTGTGCTTTAACGATTACACAATACTCTTCGCCTTGGTATACATCCGTTTACATGCTTTCAATGACTCACATGAACTGACTAAGGGAAGATTTTTACCTGTGGCTATAACGTGCTTTCGATAATCAGTACGCTGACCCGAAGATGAAGATCAAGTCTCAGAACTGAGAAATCGCAGGTAGCATTAAAGGGGGCGTGGGACAGCATATGCTGACTCTTACATTGAGTGAGATCACGACATATTTGAAGGTGACAGAGTGCCGGCATAATGTTCAACAAGAATGAGGTTGACTCTACCAGATAACCGTGGCCGCCACGATGCTATGGCCAACTGCCAATACTCTTGTCAAAATCTCAGTTCTCGATTTCTATGTCAGCGTCTTCAGAACTCGCACTCTGACTTATTCTGCATACGCTATCGGGGTGGTGACATTGACTTACTGGCTTTCTACTGTGCTGACTGCATTCTTGATTTGCCATCCATTCGCATTCAATTGGAACAAAGTCACAGTCAAAGGGAGTTGTGGCAATCTTAGCGCATACTATCTATCGACAGGAATCGTAAATCTTCTCATTGATGTCACCATTGTTGCTCTGCCCTTACCATTGCTGTGGGGCCTTCAGATGAGAATGTCAAGGAAGATCGCCTTGACCGCAATTTTTAGCCTTGGAGCTTTGTGGGTGTCTCCTTGATAATTAGGACCCTTAATTTGGCTGTACTGATTAGGATTAAAAAATTTAGGATCTGCATCATATCAGTGATTCGAATTGTTGCGATAAAGCGATTGAATGTCAAGGGGGATGTAACATACGATGGCCTTCTCGATGACATTTGTACCGCCCTCGAACCGACCTTAGGTGTCATAAATGCTTGCCTGCCAATCTTGCAGCCGGTTGTATCGAAGATTTCAGGCAGCACGAGTCTTGCTTGGTCTAGATTAAGATCGAGCGGTGGAACATCACGCGCAAGACTCAGACCCAAAGGAACCCCAATTGAGCCTTCAGCCGACTCCCAGTCAGGGAGATTTCATCGACTGCCTGCCGATCTGTATCCTTTGTCGAATATAAGTGACTGCACGGGCCCTGCTGAACGAGCAGTCTCAGACAAGGAAGCAAACCCTGAGTTTGAAGACCATTGCGGCATCAAGGTAAAGCAATACGTGGGAGTTCAGTCGAAGTCAGCTCCTCGGTTTTAGAAACATTGTGTTCTGTTAGGACGGTAGTATCGCATCTGTGCCCCCCACTATGTACAACGAGGGCCCTGTAATTATGGTAGCCCGAGGGTTTACTGTGTCTAAAAGTCTTTGTATTGAGCTCCCATTTTCAACGCTTCTTCCTACTTTTTTTGACCATTTAATCTTCATGAATCCGGGACTGTGTACGTTAACGAAGGCGGAGGGTTCGCTGGCGCAAGGGTTGCCGCAGACCACGTCGCAGGGATAGATGCAGAGACGCTAGCTAGAAGAGGCTACCCAGTAAGACACGTTTGCAATCAGCCCTACACTTCTCCACATATTTAAATATCTCCCTCGCCCACATCCTGAGAAAATAAATTTATCGAACTCCCTGTCTTCAGGTCATCAAGATCCTGATTCGCTCGAAATGCCCAATCCAACTTTTGTCCTCTATCCTGGCGCCTGGCACAAGCCAGATATCTATTCCAGCGTCGCCAGTATTCTCATGGGACATGGCTACCCATCAGTCAAACCCCCACTCCCATCTGCCGGCGCCATGCCCCCCAACATGAGCTTCGACGAAGACGTGAAGGGCATCCGTGATACCCTCGTCAAGCTTGTTGATACGGAAGAGAAAGAAGTCATCCTGGTCGTGCACTCGTATACTGGTATGCCCGGGGCTGAAGCGCCCAAGGGTCTTGGCAAGAAAGAACGTGAAGACAAGGGCCTCAAAGGCGGTGTTGTGAGACTGATTTTTATCATGGCGTTTGCAATGCCCGAAGGCTTCCAGCCTACTGCAGGCGGAGCCCAGATGCCAGATTGGATGAAGGTGGACTTTGAGGTGTGTTGTAATGTCAATTTACTTCTGCACTCCCTTTTCCCCTTCCATTGACTATGACTGGATCCAATAACACGTGTTACTGAGACATCTATTGTTTCTCAGAAAGGGATCGTGAACGTCGATCCAGAGGACGCAAAGAAGATATTCTACAACGACCTCACCTCCGCTGAAGGCGACGAGTGGGCTTCGAAACTTACTCACCAAAGCCTCGGGGTCTACACGAGTACCCAAACGTACGCTGCTTGGCGCCACATCCCCTCCACATACGTGGTCGGAGAACAAGACAAGACCACGTTCACGCCTCAAGTAGTGGAGATGATTATTAACGGAGCTAGGCAGCTGGAGCCAAGCGCCTTCGATGTTGTGGAGAAGTGTGATGGTGGGCACTGTCTCATGATCAGCCGCCCTGAATGGCTGGCCGGTGTGCTCAGAAGGGCCGCGGGTGAAGTGTTCTAGATGATACCTGCATGTATGGGATTGCTGGGCACGACCTCGATGGCTAGAATATGTACCTGACTCGGACATCGTTGAGCTTTGGAGACTAAGAAACTTTGACCCCTATACGGATCTTACTTGCATGTTACTAGAATGAACGAGTTGTTGTATGCGACTATGGGTTGCGTGCCGTGTGATTGGTATGCACGTACTCGTTCATATGTCCGCACCACATGCAGGTGGAATCCTTTACAAGGCTAAAATCAATGCAACGTCTTGCTACATGTTACCGCTACCGGCAAGCACTCTCGGCATCGAGAGATATGCCAATCGATGTGACTGGGCCACGATCCATTGCAACTCAGCCCCGATGTTTAGTAAGTGGTCCTTCATGATGTGGTGTGAGGCATTAAACTGATATTCGAAGTTGGCAAGATCTGTTAGAATTCGGTGAACGACTTGATTTGGTTCTATGGGAGACGTGTCATATTTATGCTACATGCCAAGCATATAGGGCTGAGGCTGATTTCCAACACTCCCCTATCAGCAAAAGAGCTGAATATGCTGGCCTAAATGGCCCAAATGGCCTAAAACCGTAGCTTCTTGATGGTGTAGCTCCTTATGGAATGGCTACCCTTCTTAACCAAAAGTCTTCTTGACTAAACGTCCTGCTTTAAAGCCTCATCAAACCCGTAAAACCCCTCCGCACGAATCGCTCGTTGTGGGTGAAAATCGGGAAGAGTGCTACAGCTTTTTGCAAAAACACTGGCCACGGCGCTAGTGGAAAAAAAAAAATTGCGCGACTACGAGAAATAGGCCAATAAGTGTAATCGAGTATATAGCCACTGTAGACCCTTTAAATAGCTATTAGATAGATAGAACTAATAGATAATTATTAGACCTCGCTATTTACTAAACAATTAGCCTGAATATCAGCGGTGTAGCTATATAGCCAAACGTCAGCTATATAGCCAAACGTCAGCCATATGGCCAAATAACAGCTATATAGCGATGTGGCCAAACATCAGCCATATGGCCAAACGGTAGCGGTGTAGCTATGTAGCCAAACATCAGCCAT
>JAABUP010009141.1_pt1 | contig 12319 bp, 17 predicted proteins | sample 5559201 | NCBI WGS metagenome assembly JAABUP01 (sample SAMN10711887, study PRJNA513373) | rock metagenome | isolation source: Antarctica rocks | place: Antarctica | reverse complement strand
CCAAGTCCCGCAACTCGGCAAGCGAGAACGCCTCCAGCGATGCTGCATCCGGCAATGACATGCAGCCTGTGAATCACGCCGGCACCCTCAGCGCAACTCCCTCGCCCGGGAATCTGCCCCGGTTACCGGCTATGGCCCCTATGTCGATGGGATCAGCCAGGAACAGCACCGGCTCGGACCGTTCGGGCCGATACGGTCCAAGATAAAGGAGCTGATGGCCGCACCGATGTCTGCTCCGGCAGCAGAAGGGAAGTGACCCCGTGCTGACACTCTACTGGCCCTCCCTTGTGGACGGCATGCTGATCGGGCTGTCGTCTGCCATGCTCCTGGTGGTGAATGGCCGCGTTGCCGGCATCAGCGGCATCCTGGGTCACATGCTTGGGCGCTGGTCGAGCGACACAGTGTGGCGCAGCGCGTTCCTGCTCGGCCTCGTATGCGGTCCCGTGGTCTTTGTCGCCATCGCTGGGCACTGGCCTGCGGTCCAGATCCTGGCTTCGACGCCGGTGCTGGTCGTGGCGGGTTTGCTGGTAGGGTTTGGCACGCGCCTGGGATCTGGCTGCACGAGCGGACACGGGGTGTCTGGCCTCGCGCGGCTGTCGCCCCGGTCGTTCGCGGCCGTTGCGACCTTCATGGTCACGGCCGCTCTGACGGTCTTCGTCGTCCGCCACTTTGTCGGCGGAGCGGCGTCATGAGGACGGTCGCAGCACTCCTGGCGGGCCTGCTGTTCGGGGTGGGGCTGGCCATGTCGGGGATGCTGGACCCAGCGCGCGTCCTCGGGTTTCTCGACATTGCCGGAGCTTGGGACCCGAGTCTCGCCTTCGTGCTCGGTGGTGCGGTTTCGGTCGCGGCCGTTGGCACGGTCGTCGCCGGGCGGCTGGACCGTCCCATACTCGCTGACGCATTCGACGTCCCGACGAGTCGTCGCATAGACGCCCGGTTGGTTGGCGGGTCCGCTCTGTTCGGGATCGGATGGGGCCTCGCGGGATTCTGTCCCGGGCCCGCTCTGGCCGCTCTGTCGCTCGGCCTTCCGAAAGCGTTTGTGTTCGTGGGCGCAATGCTATCGGGCATGCTTATGTTCAAGATCATGCCTATCCTCCGCCCGAAGGGGCCCGCCACCGCCCATCGCCCCATCCATTGATGGGGTCGCCGTACGGTTTCTCCGAAACCGCACGTAAAGCCGCGCCTGGCTCGCCCAACTAAATATCTTGGAGGGTTCAAATGCGAAACATGAAAGTCGACGTGGCGATCGTCGGCGCGGGCACGGCCGGCCTGACCGCCCGCCGCGAGGTCGCGAGCCGCGGCGGCGTGCCGGTGCTGATCGAAGGCGGCCCGTATGGCACAATGTGTGCCCGCGTCGGATGCATGCCCTCCAAGCTACTGATTGCCGCCTCCGAAGTCGCAAATACGGTCGCTGCAGCCGCGATGTTCGGGGTGAACCCGGCCGGTGGCCTGACCATCGACGGGCGTGCTGTGATGGCGCGAGTGCGGCGCGAGCGCGACCGGTTTGCGGGCTCCATGGTGGCGGCCACGGAAGAGATCCCGGCTGAGCAGCGCCTCCTGGGGCATGCGCGTTTTATCGGCCCGAACTCATTGCAGGTTGATGACCATACCCGCGTGGACGCGCGCGCCATCGTGATCGCGACCGGAAGCACGCCCTTCGTCCCGGCGCCGTTCGATGCCATCCGCGACCATGTGATGGTCAGTGACGATGTGTTCGAGATGTGGGATCTGCCCGCCAGCATGGCTATCATTGGCGTGGGCCTGATCGCGCTTGAGCTTGGGCAGGCGATGCGCCGGCTTGGCGTGCGGGTCGCCTTCTTCAGTCCATTCTACGACCTGGGGCCATTCAGCGACCCCGAGATCAAAGTCGCGGTCCACCGTGATCTTTCCGGCGAACTCGACATGAGGCTCCGCGTCGAGTTTGTTTCGGCAGAACACACCGCGCATGGTGTATCCTTACGCTGGCGAGACACGGACGGTGGGAGCCGGGAGGAAACCTTTGCAAGCGTTCTCGTCGCGGCCGGACGTCGCCGGGTTGGACCTGCAGGCGAGCGGCCTGGTCCTTGATGACGCGGGTTTGCCGCATGTGGATTTCGAAACCGCGCAATGTGGTGACGCGCACGTCTTTTTCGCGGGGGATGTCGGCGGTATCCGGCCACTGCTTCACGAGGCGGTCGATGACGGGTCCATCGCGGGCGAGAATGCAATGCTGTGGCCGGCTGTAAGCCGGCATAAGCGCCGGACTCCGCTCGCGATCGGTTTCACCGACCCGCAAATGGCGATGGTGGGGGTGCGATACGATCAAGTACCCGCGGGGCATTACGCAATTGGCGAGGCGTCGTTCGAAGACCAGCCGCGCGCGCGTATGATCGGGCGAAACAAGGGTCTTCTGCGCATCTATGCCGAAGCGCCCGGCGGCACGCTCCTGGGTGCGGAGATGTTCGGGCCTGGCGTGGAGCACCTAGCCCATCTCTTCGCCTGGGCTGTGCAGATGGGCATGACGGTGGAGACGGCGCTGTCCATGCCGTTCTATCATCCAACATTGGAAGAGGGATTGCGGGGCGCGTTGCGCGATCTCGCAGAAAAACTGCGAGCCTGAGCCGTCGGCTTGCTGCCGAGTGAACCGGACGCCACTTGAGATTCACCATCGCTTGTCATTTCTGGTCAGTTGCAGCGACCCTATGCCGCGGCTGGGTCGCGTGTCTTCTCCCCGCACCGTCAACTTGGCTGCCGACTACGTTGCGAGATGCGGCTGAGCTGAGGTAGGCGGGCGGGATGACGACACCTGCCTGCCCGAGCTACGCCGGCTACCGCTTCCCGGCCGAGATCATCAGTCACGCTGTGTGGCTCTATTTCCGCTTCCCACTCAGTTTGCGGATGGTGGACGAGCTGCTGGCTGCACGCGGCATCATTGTCAGCCATGAGACCGTGCGCCAGTGGGCGCTCAAGTTCGGCCAGGTGTTTGCCAACCAGATCCGCCGCAGGCTGCCTGCCGCCGGCGACAAGTGGCACCTGGACGAGGTCGTGCTGACGATCGCGGGCGTGAAGCACTAGCTGTGGCGCGCGGTGGACCAGAACGGGATGGTGCTAGACATCCTGGTGCAGAGCCGGCGCGACACGCGGGCCGCTAAGCGCCTGCTTTGCAAGCTGCTCAAGCGGCAATGCCGCCCGCCTCCAAGCCTTCCAGGTTTGGGCCGAGGTCACCGGCGTCGCCGCTGCGGCGTAACCACGGCCACGCCGTCCTAATCGCGGCCCATCGCGAGCTCAGTCCAACAAGTTGACGGTGCCGTCTCGCCGCTGCTCCAGCACATCGATCCATCTCGCACCGCACCTGAAAGAACCAAGGTGCCATCGGCCCGGGCAGCGTCAACCTCGTTCCACGTGTAACCCGGCCTTGAACCACGCCCCATCGCGGAGCTCGAGCGCCTCGAACCGGCCAGTCGAAGCGCCGGACGGCACGGCAGCCGCGCCAACCGTGCCGTCGCTCAGCGTCACCCAAACCTTGATTGTTGGATTCCCGCGGGAGTCCAGAATTTCCATCGCGCCGATGGAGCTGACTTGAGTTGTCATGGCGACTGGCGTCCTTCTGTTGCTTCAGAACGGCTCCGGGGACGGCATCTCCGACCAAGCGGCGCGCCGGGTATGAGCGTGTCGGGCATTTCAGGTCAGCGCCATGGCCGAAACGTTTGCAACAGATCCGCAAATCACGATCCGCCTGCAGCGAAAAATGGCACGCGACGACATAGCGAGCCTCCCGAAAGCTCGAACCGTCAACTCACGAGAAAGTAGCGGCGCTCTGGCCGAAGTGCGCCGTCGAGTTCGAAGACCAACGGTGAGCCAGTGAGCATCTCGAACTCCGGGATCTCGGTGTCGGGCACCTCGCTCAAGAACTTCACAAGACCCCGCAGACTGTTGCCGTGGGCGGCCACCAGGACGCGCTCGCCGCGCCGAAGCGCCGGCGCGATCGCCTCGTGCCAGAATGGCAAGACGCGATCGACCGTATCCTTGAGGCTTTCTGACCGTGGCAGCAGATTGACGGGCAGGTTGGCGTAGCGCGCATCGTCGACCGGCTGGCGCTTCTCGCTGATGTCAAGTGGCGGCGGACGCACATCCCAGCTTCGCTGCCAGGCCAGGACCTGTTCCTTCCCGTAGCGCTCGGCGGTCTCGGCCTTGTTGAGGCCTTGCAGGGCGCCATAGTGCCGCTCGTTGAGCCGCCACGTCTTCTGGACCGGCAGCCACAGAAGATCCATCTCCTCGAGCGCGAGGTGCAGGGTCTTGATCGCTCGCTTCAGCACGGACGTGAAGCAGGTGTCGAATCCATGTCCGGCCGCGGCCAATCGAACCCCGGCTTGTCGTCCCTCCCCGGCGCCCCGCTCGGTCAGGTCCACGTCGGTCCAACCCGTGAACAGGTTCTTCTCGTTCCAAACGCTCTCACCGTGACGCAGCAGCACAAGCGTCGGCATTGGCTCACCTCCGAATCGTCGCGCCGGGAATGCGTTTTCCCGCCCCTCGGCGTCCCACCTGCATCTCAAATTCGCCGGGTGGGCTGGGTTCCGGTTCGGCTGAGGTCTGCGCGAATCGCCCGTGAACGATGCGGCACGATCAACCACCGAGAGCGACAACGCCAGGCAGGGCGCGGCCTTCCAGCCATTCCAGGAACGCGCCACCCGCGGTCGAGACGTAGGTGAATTGGTCGGGCACTGTTCTCTTATGGTGGGTTCACAGGTCAAGCTCTTTGTTGAGATTGCGTTTTAGTGATGGGTGGCCCTTGTCGGATCATGGTTCTCTCCGTGGTCGGCGTGTGCCGCCGCATGATGACGTCGGAAGCGTTGGCCTCGTGATGTCAACTACGCGGTCGACCTGACTCATAGGAGCCAGGGCCGCAAGGGTGCCCACGCGATGGCCAGCGCCCCGTCCCGACGAGGGACACCGTCCCGCCGCTGCCGGCGAATCCCGTGTGCTGCTGCTATCGTGTGGTCATGCCGCCTGCGCATCCTGGGCTGACCAGCGGAACTCGCTGCCGTCCTTCCACATGCGGTGCAGGATGCCGGCGAGCTTGCGGGCTATGGCGACGGTGGCCTTCTTGGCGCCGATCCGCTTGGCCAGCCGGGTGCCCCAAGCTTTCAGGGTGGACCACTTCGCAACGCGGTGCAGAATGATCCCGGCCGCCTCGAACAGGTAGGTGCGCAGCGACGTGTCGCCATGCTTCGAGATGTGGCCGGTGTAGTCTTCCTCGCCCGACTGGAAGCGCCGCGGTGTCAGGCCGACGTAGGCGCCAACGCTGGATGACTTGGCAAAGCGTTGCGGGTCGTCGATGACGCTGACGTAAGTGAGCGCCACCAGGACGCCCGGTCATACGTCATGATACCCATCTGGCTACATCATTGAAAAAGAGAGGGTTGCTGAGCTGTGCTCGATGATGGCGGACCTTTGTGGCCCACCTTGGCGCGTTCGACCCGTTGCCGATCCTCGACATCGCGCCGTTTGATCACCCAGGGCGCGCCTTTGCAGTATTGCTCAGCGGGGATGATGCCGGTGCGGATCTGGCGCAGCACCGTCATCGGGCTGAGGCTGAGCAGCTTGGCCGCCTCGGGCAAGGTGACTTCACCGCGCTCGGCCCACTCGCCATCCACGTAGACCGCGATGCCATGTGTGCTGCGGAAGCTGCGCACGCGGCCGTGTTGCACAGATCAGAGGTGTGGGCGCAGTTACCCCAGCCCCGTCTGGGTTCAGGCGGTGCGGACGGAGATCGGGCTTCCAAGCTCCAGCATACGGTTGAGGGCATGGACGGCGACCGCCACCTCGGTCGCCCCTCAAGGCTCCCCTCATTTTCAGATCGCACCGAACATCTTGCGGAAGACCGGTTGTGCTGCCAGCATTTGGGCGAACTGTTCGACCAGAGGCCGTAGGCGATGTCCCGGCATAGTGGGGATGAGTTCGTAGAGCATGCTGCCCTGACGGAACAGCGAGTGGGTACGTCGTGTGCTCGTGTTGGATTTGAGATGCCGGTCATAGCCGAGCGCTTCGCCGGCCGCGCCGAGCAGGGTCAGCAGCACGACGGCGAAGGCGTTGATCAGCCACAGGCGGTCGCGCCGGTCAGGGGTGCTGACGTGCATCGCGCTCATCCCCATGCCGAAGCGCAGGTCCTTGGTGTCGCGGAACGCGCCCTCGATGCCCCAGCGCTTGCCGTAGAGGTTGACCAGCGCCCGGGCGGTCTCCTGGGTGACGCTGGCGGCCAGGCACCAGGGCTGCTTCATGCCCTTGGCCTGCACGCACACCACGGTGGCGACCGGACAGCCTGCGGCGGTGACCGTGGCGCCGCGCAGCACGCGCGCGCGTCCCCTCGCTCCGACCCACTCGGCCGCCGGCCGTGCCTCGCCGTCGGCCGCGGTCACCTTGATGTTGCCGCGGAAGCGGATGACGAAGTCGAACTTCAGCTCGTCGGCCAGCATCCGATACAGCTTCTGGTCGCCGAAGCCGCGGTCGGCCACGATGCGCACGCGGACACCGGCGGGCACCACCTCGGCCAGGCGCATCAGCACCTGGTCCTCGTAGGCGTTGCACCGGTCCTTCAGCGTGGCCGTGCCGACCGTCAGCCACACCAGCGGCGTCGCCCGCCCGTGGCGGCACAACAGCGACAGCATGATCGTCGCCTGGCCGTCGGCGTCAAAGTCGGTCCAGTCCATCGCCACCGTAATGCTGGACCGGCTTCCCACCACGTACGGCACCCAGTGAACCAGCAAGGCGTCGACATCAATGCCTGGGTTGGACAGCAGGCGGTCCACCTGCTTGACCGCGTGCTTGGTCAGGCGCCCGCGGGCCAGCGCCAGGCCCTGACCGATCATGGCAACCGCGAGCGAGGCAGACTCGATCGCCCCCATGGTGGCCCCGGCCAGCGAGAGCACACGCTTGGCATGCAGGTCGTCCGCGAACAACGTCCGCAGGAACTGGTGGACGCCCTCGAACGAGAACGGCTTCTTGGTCGGCATCGTCCAGCCCCATGCATCGGATCACAGGGCCTGGAACCGCATCTCGGCCCGGCTTGCAAGACCGCTCAGCCGCGTGTCACGACCCGTCCGTCAGGCAATCCAGCTCAAACCGTCGCGGGACCCCCGACCATCTCCATCATTAAAATGAAATGAGGGGAGGCATGAGCGGTCGCCCGGCGCTCGTCCGCATGCGCGCGCAACTCGTCGCCGATCACCTGCTTCCACCTGTTCATGGCGGCTTCGACCCGGGCGCGCCTATCGTATCCAGACGCGTTCTGCTATGCCATGCGCCCGTGCTCGGCGATGTCCGGCGAACCTCTCGGTTCGACGTGTTGCAGGTGGCCGTCCCGCTGCGTGGGTGCGGTCTCGGCCGTGTCGCTCGGAACGGCGCTTGCGCGCGGCGGGAGGACGACAGCCGCCTCAGGATGGCGCTCGGCGACGCCGGCGTAAACGCGATCCCGGTCGTAGGCGCCGTCGCCGGTGAACGAGGCCACCGCGCCCGCGACCTGATCGAGCAAGGGACCGGCTTGCGACGCGTCGTCCACATCCTTGCGGGTCAGCGTCGACGCCACGATCCGGCCGGTGCCGGCGTCCACGCCCAGGTGCAGCATGCGCCACGACCGGCGTGTCGCCGTCCCGTGCTTTTCCAGCAGCCACTCGCCCTTGCCGCATAGCTTCAGGCCCATGCTGTCCACCAGCAGGTGCATGGGCTCGCTGCCAGCACCGGCGTCGACATTACCTGGCCGCGGCACGTCCAGCGTCGCCGCACGCCGGCTGAGCGTCGTGTGGTCCGGCACGGGCAGCGCGAGGCCAAGCAGGCCAATGACGGAGCCGAGCAGGCCCTCGGCTTGCCGGTAGGCGAGGCGGAACACCGCGCGCAACGTGAGCGCCGTCAGGATGGCGAGCGGTGAATACCAAGGCTGCCCACCCCGGGTCATGCGTGGTTCGGCTGCCCATCCCGCAATTGCGTCGTCGGTAAACCAAACTGTCAGGCTGCCGCGCTGGCGCAGGCTGGCGTCATAGGCCGGCCAGTTCGTCACCTTGTGTTGCTGTCGCGGGATGTGACGACGGCGGTCCTGGTTCAGCTTGAAAGGCAAGATGGGCATCCGGTAGTTGGGAAGGACGGTTCCTTACGTTACCCAGCGCTTCAGAACCACCGCCCGATCCCTGCACCACGCTTCCATGTGCACGCCCCACAGCAGCAGAGCGATCGCCCCCGCAAGGTCCATCAGCGTCAACGTCGTCGCCATGGTGCGGTCTCCATACGCCCCTACCCAGGCGCAAGCAGGCGCTGTAACGAGAGTGTCATAAAGCGTCGCGGCGGCGCATGGGCGAGCTCTGAGCCCGGATGTCGGCCAGACGTGCCAAGGCTGCCCCGGGATGAGCACGGCGGCAAGGTTGAATAGGTAGGATTGTAGACACAGACATGGCGAAGACACCCAAGAAGCGGCAGCAGCGTTCCCCGGTGCCGGACCTCGATGGCGTTCCGGCCGCGGCCGGGCACGAGCAGCACCTTGCGGGTCCAGCGGTGCAGGGCGCCAAGAAAGCAAAGCCGCGAACCGCGACATCGCCGCAGGATGGCGCGCCCAAGAAGGCGAAGACCGTCAAGGCGGTCAAGAAGCGGATGCGTCGTGCCCCAGCTATAGCGCTGGTGAGCGTACCGGTTGCGCCCGAGCACGAGGACCGGCTTGCGCGCCTGGCCAAGGCGGTTCAGGCGGTGCGCGCCGGTGAGCAGGTCAGCCTGCGCACGGCAAAGCTGATGGCGGGCGGCGTGCCCAAGATGGCGCAGAAGCTGATGGAGGAGGCGGCCGAGGCGGCGATCGACGCCGTGCGAGGGGAGCGGGCCGGCTTCGTGAACGAGAGCGCGGACCTGCTCTACAACCTCGTCGTGCTGTGGTCCGCGATCGGTGTGACGCCGGACGAGATATGGGCCGAGATGGACCGGCGAGAGGCCCTGCTCGGCCTGGCGGAGAAGCTGCCCAAAGCAGACGACGCTATTGGATGAGCAAGCGCTGCCAACGCCTGCCCAGATAGCAGACAGCCAAGCCCGGCCTGTTCACCAGACCCACCCCCAGCCTTCCCTAACGATCCGGAGACCATCGCTTGATCCCCTGCCAACTCGCACTGGCTCATGCCATCGTAACAATCCCATGGTGAAGCCGCGGCGGGCGAATGCCCTGCTTCGTGCGTTCCGGTCCCTGATGCCGCAGGACGAGAAGTTCATCGAGCGGTTCTGCGAGCATTCGCGGCTGATCGTGCCGGCAGCCGAGGCGTTCCGCGCCTTGATGTCCGGTGACGGCCGGGCCGAGCAGCATGCGGCCGAGATCAGCCGGCTCGAGGACGCCGCCGATCAGGTGACGCGGGACACCGTGCTGGCGATCCATCGCACCTTCGTGACCCCGTTCGACCGGTCGCAGATCCTGGACCTGATCACCGCACTCGACGACACCATCGACCTGATGAAGGACACCGGGCGGCGCATGGTGCGCTACGGCGTCGCCTTCACGCCGGAGATGCAGGGCATGGCGGATTGTGCCGTGCGGGCTGCGACGGAACTACGGGATGGCATGCCGCTCCTGGGCGCGATCGACCGCAGCGTGGACCGCCTGAACGCGATGTCGATCGCGGTCCGCCGCATCGAGGGCGAGGCGGACGAGCTACTGGACCGCGGCCTGCGCGCCCTGTTCGCCGGCGACAGCTCGCCGGGCCATAAACTGACGGTCGAGAAGGTCTATGATCTGGTCGAGGCCGTGGTCGACCGCTGCGAGGACGTCGTGGACGTGATCGACGGCATTGTCGTCGAGCAGGTCTGAGGACGCCCGCCCGTGACCCATGTCCTCGTTGGCACGCCCGTGCTCGTCGGCTTGATCGCCGTCGCCCTGCTGTTCGACTTCCTCAACGGCCTGCACGACAGCGCCAACTCGATCGCGACCGTCGTCGCCACCCGGGTGCTGCGGCCCTTCACCGCCGTGCTCTGGGCGGCGTTCTTCAACTTCATCGCCTTTACCGTGTTCGGCCTGCACGTCGCGGCGACCATCAGCAGCGGCGTGGTCGACGCGCAGATCGTCGATCCGCTGGTCATCTTCGGCGCCCTGTCCGGAGCGATCGTCTGGAACGTCGTGACCTGGCGGCTTGGCATTCCCTCCAGCAGCAGCCATGCCCTGGTGGGCGGGCTGGTCGGTGCGGCTGTCGCCAAGGCGGGCTGGACGGCCGTGATCTGGCATGGGCTCGGCACGATCGGCTCGGCCATCGTGCTGTCGCCGCTGACCGGGTTGATACTGGCGATGGCCTTGGTGCTGGCCGTCTCCTGGCTGGCGGTCCGCTCCACGCCCTTTGCGGTCGACCGGCGCTTCCGCGTGCTGCAGTTCGTGTCGTCCTCGGCGCTGAGCCTGGCGCATGGCGGCAACGATGCGCAGAAGACGATGGGGATCATCACTGTCCTGCTCTACTCGCAGGGCCTGCTCAGCGGCGGGTTCCACGTGCCGCTCTGGGTCGTGCTGAGCTGCCAGGCCGCGATGGCGCTCGGCACATTGTGCGGCGGGTGGCGCATCGTCCGCACCGTCGGCGCCCGCATCACGCACTTGACGCCGATGCAGGGCTTCTGTGCCGAGACGGGCGGCGCCATCGCGCTGTTCGGGGCAACCTGGCTCGGCATTCCCGTGTCCACGACGCACACGATCACAGGCTCGATCGTAGGCGTGGGCGCCGCCCGGCGCGCGTCCGCCGTCCGCTGGGGTGTCGCTCGCAGCATCGTCGTGGCATGGGGCATCACGCTGCCAGCCTCGGCGCTGGTGGCGGCGGCATGCTACCGGATCGCGACGGCCTTCGTCCTTTGAAAACCGCTCTCCAAAGGGTCTGGACGAGAAGCTACATGGAGGTCTTTTCAGCATAGCGGTTCCCAGGCCCCCTGCACCGTCCGCGTCACCCTGCGCGACCGTGCCGGACGCGGACTGCTGGTGACCCTGCTGGCCAAGTTTGGCCAGCAGATCCGGCCGGGCCGTCCAGGGTAGGCGTCGCTTTGCGTCGGATTGACATCCTGGCCGTCAGCACCCCCCCATGCTGCACGACGGAGACGGATCATGAATTGCGCGGCTGGGGCACTGGCCTTCTGCTTTCTAACGACCGTGCTGCTGCCGACCAACGGGGCCGCACAGTCCCTTGCGAACTTGGCCGCCCTGCAAGGTTTGGCACCCGCGAGCGCTCTGGCGAACACCCCGGCAGGCAAGGCTGTCCTATCAGCCAATTTCGCCGTCACGGGAGCGATCCAGACGTGCGCCCTGAGACGGGACTGCCGCAAGATTGGGGGTGCGCCGGCCAGTTGGGTACTTTTGCGTCTGTTCTCTGACCGAGGGTGGATGCGCGGCCTGGATGTTGAGGTTGGTGAAGATCGGGGCTGAGGGCGAGGGGCCGTGCACGGACATCATGGAGATCAACCGGCCCGGTGATCTCGCCGACATCGCCAACTTGGGTCTGACCCTGTCCGAAGCGAAGCGGTTGCTCGCGGGCGTTCAACGGGAGGTCGTGGCTGCGCAGGCCAGGGAGCACGCCGTTCGGCGGCCTGACTGCTCATGCTGTGGTGGCGTTTGCCGTGTGAAGGACTACCGGGACCATGCGGTGGCGACGCTGTTCGGCGAGGTCACGCTGCGGCTTCCCCGGTTTCGCTGTGCCGCATGCGGCGGGATCGAGGCTGGCGTTGGCTGGCCATCGCACTGCCGGTCGACGCCGGAGCTGGACCGGCTTCAGGAGCATCTCTGCGCCTTGATGACCTACAGGACGGCTGCGGATGTGTTGGTGCAGATGTTCCCGGTCGACGCGGGAAAGCATCATGCGACTTTGCGCCGCCATACCCTGAAAGTCGGCGAGGCTCTGGGTGAGTGCGCCGCAGTTCGGCCGGAGACAACAGTCTCGGCGATCGTGGTCACCTTGGATTCGACGTTCATCCGCAGCTGCGCGGAGGGCGCGCGGCATCTGGAGGTCCGGGTGGGCAATGTCGAAACAGCGTCCGGTGGCCGGCAGGTTTTTGGTGCCGTCGCCAAAGCCGATACCGACATCCGAGCGCTGATCCGCCGCAACCTCGACGCTGTCGGGAGAACCGAGGACACGGCGTTGACGGCCTTCACCGACGGCTGCCCGGGCCTCCGGCGCATTCTCGCCGATGCCGGCGTCGTCGGGCCGCCCATCCTGGATTGGTTCCACATTGCCATGCGGCTCCAGCACCTGAAGCAGATCGCCAGCGTACTGCCGGCTGACCAGCAATTCTAATTGGCTGTTTGGCTGCATTAGCCTCACCGTGTGAGTTGGGCCTCGACGTGGGGCGGCGGTTTTGAGTC
>JAABUP010009140.1_pt1 | contig 12320 bp, 14 predicted proteins | sample 5559201 | NCBI WGS metagenome assembly JAABUP01 (sample SAMN10711887, study PRJNA513373) | rock metagenome | isolation source: Antarctica rocks | place: Antarctica | reverse complement strand
AGGATGGCAGTGGCCCTCGAGTATTTCGAACGCACGGACTTCCGATTCATCGAGGCCGCACGGCGGGACGGAATGCGGGCCGCGGCGATCGCGCGCGAGTTCGACATGAAAGGCGCCGACGCCCTGCGCGTGGCCTTGGCCCAGGCGGGCGGCTCCTCGAGCCTCTTCACGCTGGACCACGACCAGTCCAAGGTGGGAGAGCGAATCGAGGGCCTCCGAATCATCACACCGACCGGCGAGGCGCAGGCAATTATCGACATCGGGCCCAGCGGCAACTCCTGAGGGCTGGCCCCGCTCGTTATGTCCCAGTTAGGCCGAGGGACCCACTCAATACCAAGGCTCGGACCGCGTTCCAGCAGGTCAGGAGCCTGGTCTACTGGTCCGGTGACAGTGGTCGAGGTGACAGCATCTGAACCTGCGGCCTCTTCGTCCCGAACTTTGCGGAGGTGCTGTGGATCGCTCTGCTGAGCACACGCCGGTTGCGGTCGGACCTGAGCGCGAGGGCCGTGTCGCGCATCTACTGCTGTACTTCTCTGCTTGCATCATCGACCCCAAACTCCGGGTCGCGCCGCTTGGGCACCGGCGTTCGACCGCGTCACGCGGCGACAGTCACGCGAAGGAGTTCCCGTCACCGACGGCTTTCCCGCGCAAGGTCGAACGCTCATGTCGCCACTGGCGGCGGCTTGCGTCTAGCAAGATGTTGCCAGATGCGCGATCGTGCTCGTGGCCACCTCGACCTGCGTCTCGGCTCGCCGAATCCGCGTGGCGAGTCGACACAACCCACACCGCGTTGCTCGCGACGGCCCCAACCGAATCCGCGACCGCACGACCAGGATGCTGGTGCGCGCGGCTCTCAGCGCCGCCGGTGGGCCGGGCCTTGGGAACAACTGCGTTGCCGATCATGGAATGGTGGATGGGTCAGTTCCGGTCGCCTTGCACATGCGCTCGAAGTGCTCGCCGTCGACCGCGCGCAGGAACTCCATGCATCGGCGGATTTGTCCATGAACGGCACGGGCGTCGAGCACATCTATGCTCTCGCTTCCCTCGCCGTGTGAGAAGCGATTGCAGAAGTCATACACATCGCGATATGGCTCGCCTTCCTGAGACTCCACCAGGACTTCGAGTTGCTGGAGAAAGTCGGTGCGGTGAGGTGCTTTGTAGCTGGCGAAGACCTCAAGGACACGGCGAGCAGCGTTCGGGAGGAGGAAGAGACGTTCGTGATCCTCGGAGTCGGCGATCCCGGCCATGACCATCGAGAAGAGGTAGGCGTACTCCGACGTGTTGTTGAGCAGGACGCGTGGGAGTTTGCCGACGCGGGAGCGGCGCTCGCCGTCGACCGAGGCCGCGTACATCTCCAAGAACGCGACCTTCGGGAAGCGAATCTCGTCGGCGTCGTCCCTCTTGATCTGACTCATCGACTTGCCCCAAACGGTCTTGTGGGACTTGATGAACAGTCGCAGCAGGCTGAAATCGTGGGTCAGAATGACGTACTGGCCGAAGCCCTTGAGCGTATCGATCAGCCACTGATGGGTTGCGAAGAGAGCTTCCCGGTCGAGCGAGCTGGACGGGTCGTCGATCACTACAATGCGCTGCGACCGGTCACCGCCAGGACTCTGCTCGTCCTCCAACTTCCGCAGGAAGTACAGCAACGACAGGGTTGTCCGCTCACCGTCGCTGAGGTCCGTACCCGGCTGGTCTCCACGACGGCAGGCGTACGACTTGCCATCCGACGTGACTGCGACACTGAGGTGGTCCTTGCCATAAACGCGGGCCAGATCACGGGTCAGAATGTCAGCCATGTCCTTCGTGGTGAACTGCGCCTGCCGCACCTCTTCCAGACGTCGTTCCGTCAGGTCCGCGGCATCTTTGGCGGTCTGACTCTTGGCTGCCAGCTCCTTGGCCTGTTCCTCAAGCCCTCGGAAGGCTTCGCTCTGGGATCCGACCAGGTGGTCCAGGACCGTCTGCTTCCGCTCCGCGGTGACCTCTGCATGACGTCGAGCCTGGTCGTTGTGTTCCGTGACCGCCTGAGCGAGCACCGTGGTAGATGGAGCCGTGTTGAGCACAGTCCACTCTGGGGCGCCAGGCGTGGCGCTGGGGTCCGCAATCTTGTCATTGAGCACCTTCTCAACGGCCACAAGTGCGGCAACGCGGTCATCCACGTCAGTCTTGGCTCGCTTCACAGCGTCCTCGTAGACCGACTGCAGTTGGCTCGCCAAGCTCGTGGTAGCCGGCAGAGCAGCATGCCAGGCGGCAAGCTCCCGCTTCTCGCCCGTGACGGCATCCACCAACTTCTTCGCCTTGCTGCGAATGGAGCCAGCTCTCATCGAAATGACGAGCCAACTGGTCACGACGATCGCCACTGATCTCCCCGGCGCAGAAGAGACAGTGGTCGAGGCCTTCGTGCAGTACGAGACCTTGCTCGACCCATGTCTGAGCCGCCGGGTTGCCCTCTAGTGCTTTGATGGCGACTCGGGTGGGCGTCTCGGCCAGAATCTCGGCCAGACTGACCAGCAGGCTGGCGACGCCAGCGGGCGGAGCGACAACCTCCGGCACGGGCGACGGCGCACCCTCGCCAAGCCGCTTGAGTGCCTCAGCATGCGCGTTGCTATCCGGGAACTCACCCTTGTACTTGCGCAGGTCATCCTGGACCTTGGGCACGGAGTAGCGGTTCTTCGTGAAGTGGCTGTAGTCAAACTCCTTGAGCTCAGAGACAATGCGGTCCTGCAGGCCACGGGCCAGCTTCTCGACCCTGTCGTGGGCAGCCTTCTGCCGCGTGGCGGCCTCCTTGCCCTCATCCCGCAGGTTGTCGATCTCCTCAACAAGCCGATTCTCCTCATCCTTCGCGTCGATAGCTTCCTTGCCCAACGTCACGATGGCCGAGGCGCCGGCACCGTCGAGGAAGGCTGACAGGTTCACCTCGACCCACTTGCGCGTGAATACCGCCATGGACGCCGACGGGCTCATTCCGCCCGCGCTCACGTTGGTGTGGCGCTTCTGATCGTCCTCCCAAACGACGCCCGTGGCGCAGACTCCCTCGGCGAGGCTGAGGAGAAGCTCAGACAGCGTCGACTTGCCGCTGCCGTTGTGGCCATACACAACCGTCCGGCCACCTAAAGGGTGGTCGTCGGACCAGAAGCCCTCGTCCAGAGACCTCCAAGGCGCCTTGAGGTCGAGTCGGCGAAGCATGCTTAGACCTTAGTTGCAGTGCGCGACGCTCGGGACAGTGTGGCCGGCACAGCCATGACGACCGGACTCCGCAGATTCGGGCGAGGGCAGCCGCCCTCAACGCGGCATTAGCGCGCACACCAGAACGGGGCGACGACGCGCCTCGGGTTTGGCGTGCTCACCGTTCGCCCGCCACAGGTGGGACATCCGTGCCTTCTAGTTCGATGTGGCCGGACCTTGTCCCGGCCTCCCTGCATCTGCGGGGTGAGCAGCAGGACAAGGACCGGCTAGAGGTGGGAACCGGATGGCGTGGCATGGACCAGGGCCGGCACCTCGTTCTCACCGGTCGGTTTGGCACGCCCATCCATCCACGCACTGGACTCCCGGCTCACGGCCCGATGTGAAGCCGCCGGGGTGCGCCAGCTTACGGTCCACGCCGCTCGTCGCACGTGTGGCACTCTGCTGGTCGACCTTGACGTCCACCCGCGAGTGATTGTGCGGATCGTGCGCCATGCCGATCTCGCCGTAACTATGGAGATCTACGCGACGCGAAGGAGCTCCCTTCACCGACGGCTTTCCCCGCGCAAGGTCGAGCGCTCATGTCGCCACTGGCGGCGGCTTGCGTCTAGCAAGATATTGGCAGATGCGCGATCGTGCTCGTGGTCACCTCGCGCGGCGTCTCGGCTCGCCGAATCCGCGTGGCGAGTCGACACAACCCACACCGCGTTGCTCGCGACGGCCCCAACTGAATCCGCGAACGCACCACAAAGATTCGGCGCAGCCGTCGACGTTAGAGCCGCTGTACGGCACCAGCCCAGACCCATGCCTCAAGCACATGAGGCGGTACACCCCACCGAACCCTGACTGCTCGCCGGGTCCACGCAACGGCGTGGCCAGCCACCAGCTCCTCGGCACCGTCCCCCCACAGGATCCAGGCGTGAACCCTCGCCGGCTCGGCAGCAGTGGTGACGTCGAGAGCGGTCAGCTGCTCCGGCGTCACCGACCGCGGCTGCCTTTGAGCCAGCCGCGGGACATCAATCATGAGCCAACTCTATCGAACGCAGGTCCTGCATATCTGCTTGAGTGCAGTTGGTGCTCAGCCTCCGCCGAGCAGGTCTTTGAGAGGGTGCGGGTCGGTGTCGACGGCCTGTTGGAGCAGCCGGTAGAAGAGCATCCCCCTGGCGCGGGAGGAGCGACGGTTGAACCGGAAGGTGAACTCGTCGAGGTAGTACGGCAGGTGCTGGCTGCTGACTCGGTGGTGCAGTGTGCCGGCGGTCCAGCGTTTGAGCAGCGAGGACACCAGGTGAGGTCCGGCCATCACGGCGTCGGGGTCCTCGACTTTGTGTCCCGCTTTCGTTGCTGGGGTTGCGTGGTGGGTGTAGCCGAGGTCGGCGAGCCGGGCGAACATGCGGGCGCCGTCGGTGTGGATGGTGGCGCCGGGGGCGACGACCTGGTGGGCGAAGTCGATGATGTCTAGCCCGTTGACCTTGTCGGCCAGCTCCAGCCGGGCCCTGCCCAGCCGCCCGCCTGCGGTGCGTTCGACCGCGATCGTGATCGACGCCTTGTCACTGGATGCGCCCTGTTTGCCGGTGCTTCGCCCGCCGAGGAAGCTCTGGTCCAGCTCGACAGCGATGCCGGGCTGGTTCCCGAGCAGCTCACGATCGGGACGGACCATAGCCCGTCGCAGCTTGTGCAGCCAGGCCCACGCTGTCTCATACGATCTGAATCCCAGGACGTCTTGTAGACCTCGGGCCGAGACGCCGTTCCGCGAAGCGGTCACGAACCAGACCGCCGCGAACCAGGTCGACAACGGGGTGTGTGAGCGGTGGAAGATCGTGCCCGCCGTCGCCGACGTCTTCACGCCGCACTCCGTGCACATCCACAAACCACGACCCGTACGCCAGGCACCGCCGGATCCGCACCGAGGGCACGTGAAGCCCGCCGGCCAGCGCAGCCGTCCGAGGTACTCCCGGCAGCGCTCGTCGTCAGGAAACCACGACCGGAACGCTTGGTAGGTCCGCGGATAGTCCACTCCGCCCGCTGGCCACTGATCCGTCGACACCGCCCAAAACTACTGCACTCAAGCAGATATGCAGGACGCAGGTTCGAATGCACGAGGCGCCTGACACGTCCCCCGTTCGCGCCCAAGAGAACACCGGTCGCGTCGGTGGCCACGCGGGTATGCGCAGTGACCGCAAACCCGCGTCGCTGGGAGGTGGCCCGCTGCGATGCGGGTGCGGAAGCCAGGTACACGGGTTTGACAACGGGCTGCGGCTGGAACGAGACAGCTGGGGCTCGGGGAGGGCCCGCGGAACCCGCCCCGTCCGTCGCCAGCGCCTGAAACCGTCCGGGCGCCGACCGGAGAGCCGACGACGGCGGAGGCGGGTCGCTGACCCCTCCTTTGGCCCGCGCCCGCCAAATGTCCGGCATGTCAGGTTGCGTCGTCCTGACGCGCCGCTATGGTCCGGTCTGGCGGCCGGCGGGGAGGGACCGGCCGCCAGGCCGCATGCCCGACCCGCCGGCCGCGCCGCCCGCGAAGCGGGCGGCTTTAACGAAGAACAGAAACTTCTCACAGCCAGTTGGGTACACGTCAAGTCGGAGCGCTGGTCGAAGCGCTCGTGGCCGGGCGGTTGACCGAGGGGCGCCACCGATCCCTCATGCCGATGAGCGGGCGCCCTTGATGCTCCCTGGTCGCTCCACTCCCTAGGGGACGCGCCAATCGGGCGCTCAAGCGCGTGGTTCTTTACCTTCACTTGGGCCGGGCGCGCCGGCCGACCAGAGGGAGATCGCGAGCAGAACGTGCAGGGCTAGGGCCGCTTCTTCGCGCGAGACCGCCTCCATGAGTCCGTGCGCTGATCTGTTGCGGAGGTTCATCCCTGTGCGTTCGGTCAAGAGAACCGCGAAGTACCGGCGTTGATGTTCGGGCACTCGCCCCTCGAGCAGGCTCAACAACTCTCCGAGGCCCTTGTAGGCGCCCATTGAGTTGCCATCGAGGCTCGGCTCACGAAAGACTGGCAGCCCGAGGCCACGCGATACGTGTCTGATTGCTCGTTCAATGCGCACGAGCAAACGCTGAAGTGCGCCTTCAAAGTCCCCACTTTGGATCTCTTCGTAGGCCTTGGCAATACCTTCAGCCATCGGGTCGTCGATGAACTCTCCCAGTACGTGTCGCCGAACGTCCGCCGGCGCCAGATGGGCGCCATTCGTGAGTCGCTCGATGATCATCCCTAAGAGGCTGCCCCAGATCGTGATGGCCATGCTGTGATGCTGGTTTAGGGCATGGCTGAACTTCTGCTCATCAGTTGTGATATGAGCGATTGGCGTGCCGTCGCTATTGGTGACCACCCGCGAGAACATGTGTTGAAAGGGAGAACTCGTGCATCTGGTCACGCACGAGCCGCATGTCCGAATCAACATCTGTGATCGGGCTGTGCATTGCAAGCCTTGCGAGCGTCTCTTCGGGCCCAGATGTATTAACAAAGCTATTGACAAATCCCTCGATCACTTCTGTCGGGACCGTCACCTCGCCCGCTATCTCTTGCATGCCGAGCTCATCAGCACTTCTGGGCTGCTGTATCAGCAGACGCAACTCGTTCGCCGCGTCCACCAAGCCCTCGTTACGCGCCAGCTCAAGCGCTCGCTCGAGGTGCGCCAGTCCCACAAGGCCCCCACGCCTATCCGCGTGGTCGCGCCACATCTCGACGGCTTCACGGGCGATGCGCTGGCGTTGTTGCGCATCCCCGCCAGCGCGCTGCATTTGGAGCAACGACAGTGACTCGATGATGAACGGATCGTCGGCATACCGTCGGCGCGATTCGGCGATGAGCTCCTCAACGTCTGCCGGCTGACTCGGCTCCGGAAGCCCCGACAGCGCCTCGATCATTGGAACGGCGACGCCCGGAGCCCACTCCTCCTGAACGAGAGTTTCGCGAATCGCCGATACTAAATCAGCTGCAATCTCTGACACCAGGGCGAGGTCCTGAAGCTCGCTTGCCAGCTCCAGGGCCCGGATAAGCGCGTCCGCACGATGCACCGAAGCAACTTCCCCACGCGCCCATAGCCGTCGCATGGCGGCTTGGGCCGTGCGGGCGTGGAGATCAGGTCGTGGCTGGGCCTTGAGGCTCCACAGGAGGTCGCCAAGCCGCGCCAGAACAACGTCGTTGGCGTGGAATATTCGAGTTGCGTCGGCCCAGGCCAACGCCGTCTCCGGGGCAAGCGACGAAAGGGGCTCTGGGTATGCGTACCCCTCTGTCGTCGTCATCATGGGGCCGTACCGAGCATCCGCAGACGAGCGCCTACCCGACGGTCTGCGCTGGTGGTAGTCGAGCGCTCGAACCAACGCCTTCACATGCTCCTCCAGGTCGCCTGAGAGAACACCCTTGACGAGACTCGACAGCTCGTAAGTCTCCGCCACCTGTCCCAGGACGGCCTTGATCGTAGCCACCAAGTCGCGGTCCCACTCGAAGTTGAGCTCTCCAGCATCGATTCTCGTCACATTCGGCATCCTGCTCCACAGCGCCGACATACGCCTCCGGTCGCCGCCAGGGGCTGTTGAAAGTCGCGATGTCGGCGTGTCGGTGCACCCGTGAACCCCGCCCGCGCGGCCCGCTGGGCCGCCCAGTCCAACGCGGCCCCGAGGTCCCACCCCTTGCACCGGAACATGCGTCCCGCCAGCACCTTCGAGTCGTGGTCAGTCACGACCAGATCTGTGGCGCTGGCCCACCGAACGCCCCCTGTCACGCCGTGGGGAGGACGGCCGGGCTCGTCCGGTAACGCCGTGGTGGGTGAGTCAGCGCTGGCGCTTGGTTGACTGTTGGCCGCGGCGGTGGGCGTCGTACTTCACGGGTAGTTCGGGACGTATGCCCAGTGCGCGCGCGACGAGGCGGAGTTGACTGCGTCTACTGCGGGTCTTGTCGAGGTAGTTGACGACCATGCCCGACCAGACCAGGCAACACGCGACCAGATGCGACCAGGCGGGAGAGGACGATATAGGGCCTGGGTTGGACTTCACGCTCAGCGGTTCACCGGGGATGAAGGACTCAGCGTCGAGGTAGGCGTCGATCGTCTCGATCGAGACGTGGCTCATCCCGCTGAGCATCCGGTAGAAGGCGTACGCGCCGTCGAGGGCGACGTCGTCGCAGCGCTGTTCGATGTACCTCGCTTGCTGGCTGCTCGATGTCGGCAGGCTGCTCCAGTCGGTTCCGCTGATCTGATCGGCCATCTCGCTCATCGTCCGGCTCTTTTCCAGTGAGGACCGCAAAGCTCGTCTCTGTCGGGCGCTCTCGTTAACCAGGCTCTGGGCCGCATCAGCGACCTCGTCGCACCAGGCGATGGTGATGGTGGACTCGAAGATCGACCTGACGAGAGGCATGTGGGCGATGGTCAGTTCATCTGGTATTGCCGGGCGCAGGATTGCCGCCGTAGCGTGCACGTGCGCCGTCAGGGTCATGATCGTGGCCACCTGCGCCTCGCTTCGCCCACGCCAGTCCACCAGGTTCGGGCCGGTGCCGCTTACGAAGTCTTTCCAGCCGTCGAGCAGCTCTGCGATCATCTCCTGGAGCGAGTCCTGTTGAGAGTCGGTCATGGCTCAGTGTGCCTTGCGCCGCCTGCTGAGGATGTGAACGCCTGATGTCGTGACAACTTCGGATGTCGTCGAACCGAGCGAGATCAAGCCGCCGGTCCCGCGATTCAGCCGCCGACATCCCTGAGTCTTCCTGGGAGCGGTACTCGCCATACGAGACCGTGCCCAGCATTTTCCGCTCGCAGTCTTCCAGTTCGCAGGGCTACTGCTCTCCGCGCGCGTTCGCCGGGGCGGCCGATCCAGAGTTCTCTAGTGCGACCGCGATCGCTTCAAACTCGAGGAGAGCGGCCGTGAGGTCCTCGACGATCTCGCGGGCGATTACCTCGGGCGAGGGGAGGTTGTCGAGGTCCTCGAGCGATTCGTCCCGCAGCCAAGTGATGTCGAGGTCGGCCTTGTCCCGGGCAACCAGTTCGTCATAGTCGAACGCTCGGAACCGCTCCGACTCTACCCGCCCGGAGCGCGACCTTCCCGGGACGTAGCAGGCGACGAACTCGTCAAGATGCTGCCGCCGCAACGGATTCTGCTTCAGCGTGAAGTGGCGGTTCGTGCGCAGGTCATAAACCCACAGCCGCTGGGTCCACGGCCGCTCACCGGCCGGCTTCTTGTCGAAGAACAACACGTTGGCCTTGACGCCCTGGGCGTAGAAGATCCCCGTCGGTAGCCGGAGCATCGTGTGCAGGTCGAAGTCTCGGAGCAGCCGCCGCCGCAGTGTCTCTCCCGCACCTCCCTCGAACAGCACGTTGTCCGGCAGCACCACCGCGGCCCGGCCGTTGATGCCCAAGATCGTCGCGATGTGCTGCACGAAGTTCAACTGCTTGTTCGAGGTCGTCACGACGAAGTCCTGCCGCTCGATCTCGCGCTCTTCGCGAGCCTCCCGCCCATCCGCACCGACCATGGTCAGCGAGGACTTGCGTCCGAACGGCGGGTTCGACAACACCACGGTATGCCGCGTGCCCGGATCCGCGATCAACGCGTCCTTCACCTCGATAAGACTCTCCCCGGTCGGGGTGCCGATGCCATGCAGCAAAAGGTTCATCGCCGCCAACCGCGCCGTGCCGTCGACCAGCTCGACCCCGTGGACGAACGAGTCCCGCAGGTGCGTCCGCTGGGTTGGGGTCAGTGTCTCGGCGTCCTTGGACGCCAAGTCGTGGGCCGCGAGCAGGAATCCGCCGGTCCCCGCTGCCGGGTCGACCACCGAGTCAGCAACCGTCGGCCGGACGCAGTCGACCATGGCCTGAATCAACGCCCGCGGAGTGAAGTACTGCCCCGCACGTCCTTGTCCACACGAACGCTCTTGAGTGGCTTACCGTCCGGCCCGTAGAGAGTGATGGATTGCGGCCGAGCGGTGCCTTCGTTGGCCATGCGCGCTTTGGCCCAGTCGACAGCCCGCGAGAGAACGGCATCAATGACGCGGTCCACCACGTGACCAGTTGCCGCATCGACGGCCTTCGCCCCGAGGTATATTGCAGTCATCTCGTACCAGGAAACGCCCGCTCCGGTTGGCGGTCGATATGCGATCTCACCGTCGAGGTCAAGTTGCCGCAGATTCCCGATGAGTGTCTCGAGCGCGAGGCGCCGCTCGTCCGTCAGGATTTCTGTCCCGCCGATGCGGACCGTGATGTCTGTTGCCATGGCTCCGAAGGTAGTTCACTGAGCTCGCGGCACCACATGCTGGGACACGCTGGACCTCGAGACGCCGCTGTGAGGGAGCCTTCTCGTTGCAACCTTCCTTCTTGCGGCACAAGGTCGGCGGTAGCTGCCACCGGTCCATGGTGGAGCGAGATTCGAATGGTGTGGACCGGCAGTCTGCGAGGACCTCCTCAAACCATAGTCTGGCCCAGTGGCTGACGTGACCGCTTCACAGGTGGCTGATCTGTTCGACCGGTACGTGACTGCCCTCAACGAACGGCAGCGGGCGCAGGCGTTGGCGATCGTGGCCGATGAGTTGAGCCACAACGGAGAGCGCATGACCGGTGCGCAGTGGTGGGATGACCACATCGCCGCCAATGTCGAGGCGGTCGCGGGATACACCTGGACGGTCGACGAGATGATCGTCTGCGGCGACCGAGTGACAGTTCGTTACACCGATTCCGGCACACTGAGCCAACCCTGGGTCGGTCTCACCACCATCGGCGCACCCATCCGCTTCCGGGAATACGCGATCTACACCGTGCACGCTAACCGGATCGTCGAGGTGTGGAGCGTGTTCGACCACTGGGCCCTCGTCCAGCAAAGTACCCGCTGACGCTGTCATGACGGCGCCGGGCGGGCGACTGTAAGCAGCAACGGTTACCTCGTGGCGGGCGGCAACCCATCGAGCAGGTCGTAGAGCCCGTCCTCCTCAGCGTGCTGCTGCATGGCATCGAGGGCCTCGGCCCGTTGCACGCGAAGTCGGTCCTGGTACGTCAGGAGGTCGTCCAGTCGAATGCGGCGGTGTCGTCCCCGCATCTCGTAGGAGAGCTCCCCGGCTTCGAGGCGCTTGATGAGAGTGGGACGCGAGACGTTCAGCAGGTCCGCTGCCTCTTGGGTGGTGAGCAGTCGTTGTCGGGGGATGACGGTGACGCCGTGGCCCTGGGCGAGGGCCTCAGCGATCTGCGCCAGAAGATCGGCGAGACCTGGTGTGAGCTCGTGTCGGGTGTTGTCCGCGGTGACAAGGACTGGCTGCGGCTCAACGTGCGTTCCGCGGCCGGCAAGAGCGGTGACGAGGTCGAGGAGCTGCCCCTGCTCGCCGGCGGCAGGCACGTATGTCTCAGGTTCTCTGAGGCCCGACGGTGCGCTCATGGTGACTCCTTCCGTAGCATGTCAATGCTAGCCGCAATATTCGCAACTCGGCGATTGTCTCGACCCTAGCGGGCTGCCCCGACAACACCCGCTCGATCACGGATGGTCGACCTGGACGGGCTTCCGGATTTAGGTGTCCACAGCGATCGCGAGGAGGTCGCCGGTGTACTCGTCTCCCTTGATCAAGGCATGCAAACCCGAGTCCAGTGCGCTCTAGCCTAGGGGCGACGCGGAGGCCAGGGCTCCGTCAACGGGAGCCGTGGACATCCCCAGCATCCCTCATGAAAGCGCCACAGGAGTTGGAGGACCCGCTCCTACATCGCATCAGAGCCGGTTTGCCAACTGGTCGGGGTGACAGGATTTGAACCTGCGGCCTCTTCGTCCCGAACGAAGCGCGCTACCAAGCTGCGCCACACCCCGTGGCTGTCACTGCGGGACCTGGCTGGGACCCGGGCAGCGAGAACCGAGGATAGCCGAGCCACCCCCTCGCGACCCAATTGGATCCGGGGATCCACCACATGGCCCGTGAGTCAAGCTGCGGGGACGCAGCTGAGCTTTGCGGGGCCAGAGCGCCCCAGACGGCCAATGGCCGGGCGGCACACGGCATACGGCAGCTCAGGCGACGGGGCCTAGCGTCAGCAGCGTTGCTTCCGGTCGACAGGCAAGCCGGAACGGGGCATAGGGGGAGGTGCCCAGACCGGCCGACACCTCCAGCCACGCGGCACCGGCGGGTGGGGGAGCGGACGCGTCGGTGCCCGCTCCCGGCCACCACCGCGACACCCCCTTGACCCGG
>JAABUP010009139.1_pt1 | contig 12321 bp, 15 predicted proteins | sample 5559201 | NCBI WGS metagenome assembly JAABUP01 (sample SAMN10711887, study PRJNA513373) | rock metagenome | isolation source: Antarctica rocks | place: Antarctica | reverse complement strand
ACTACGCATGGTTCCGCATCTTTGACAACAAGCTGAACCGGCGCAAGTCGGGCGAGTACGCGGAGCAGTACACGCACGACGGCGACTCCTGCGGCATCCACTCTTCCGGCGCCGGCTTCCCGCGCATGGACCCGGCGGACCAGTGGGTGCCGCCCGCGTTCGAGTGAGGCGCGGCGCGGGCGCCGCGCGCTGGCGGGCGGCTGCATCCTCCGGCGCCGGCTTCCCGCGCATGGACCCGGCGGACCAGTGGGTGCCGCCCGCGTTCGAGTAAGGCGCGGCGCGGGCGAAAGGCCCCGCGGCCGGCAGAGGCGCGGCGCGCGCAAGCGCGCTGTGGGGCGGCGGCGGTTGCTGGCGCCGGAGCGGCGGCGGGGCCAAGGCGCGGCTACCATAGTGTGCGCTGGACGATGGTGTGCTGGCATCGCCACTCGGGTGCTCGCAGACATGCGGCGTCAGGGCGCGGCCTGGCAGGCGCGGGAAAACATTATCGTCCAGCTATTTGCGTGGGGATTCTACTGGTGCTGGGAGTCTATTGCACAGGGCGGCTGCTGGGCATCATGGCACATTCCTGGCAAGTTGGGGAGGTTGGGGCTGGCGCGGATCGCCGAAGGTTGTCCTTTGCTTTTGCACATCCTGTGGCTGCCAGCGCAGGCACGAGCTGTTCCAGGAGGCTTGAGGCATGGTAGCAGAGGGTCCTAGCGAGCATTAGTAACAGCTGCGGGGGTCTGACAACGCCTGGACTGGAGCGCGCTGGTGGCAGGTCGTGGCCATTGCCATGTCCCTGCGCCTGGTCTGTAGGCATCACGATGCAACGTGGTCTGCGTGCTCGGCCGCTCTCGATCGCTCCGATCTCCGTCCTTCCCGCTAGGCACATGTGCAGGCGAGCAAACGCACTGGCCGAGCGATGTGTGCAGTGCTGATGCCTGACAGCTCAGGCCCTCGGTGTCTGCAGGCTGGCTCAGAGCGCATGCTGGCAGCTCGCTTGCAGCGAGAGCCGTGCAGCAGTTCGCGGCGTTACAGGCGGCGGCTTGCACGCTCGCCGCGCTGCACACACGCACGCGCCTCTGCACATGCCCCGCGCCCATCAGCCTGCAAGCGAGAGCAGCAGGGTCTTGCCCTAGCCCGCCACGGCCCTGTCAGGCTGCGAGCAAGAGCAGCGGGGGGGGCGGCCTAGCCGGCCGCGGCCCTATCAGACGCCGAGCGAGAGCAGCGGGGGGGCGGCCCAAAGCAGGCCGCGGCCGCGGCCGCCAGGTCGTCCTCCTTTTGCAAGCGGCCCACGCGCCTCAGGCCGCGAGCGAGAGCAGCGGGGGGGCGGCCCAGCCCGCCATGGCCGCGGCGGCCAGCTCGTCCTCCTCGTACAGCTGCCCGCCCGCGCCCAGCGCCAGCGGCAGTACGGCGTCCAGGCGGATGAAGAGCTGCGCGCCCGGCGCGCCGCCCGGCCAGCGGCGCACCAGCACGCGGCAGGCCGGGCAGCGCCGCAGCGCTCCGCGCGAAGCGAGGAGCGGCGGCGCGGCTGCGCCCGCGTCCCAGCCCTGGCGCGCGCGGTGCGTCTGGCCGAGCGTCTTTGTTGTGTCATGGCGTGGCAGCACGAGGCTGGAACAGCAGAGGCTGGAACAGCAGAGGCTCCTGGCGGCTACCCTTGCACCTTGCGCGCGCGGCGCCTGCCTACAACAGGAGCCGCAGCGATTCTTGCAGCGGTTGTCGAGCTGCGGGCGCGCGCCCCACAAGTGCGCACCTCTGGCCGCCAGGCATGCCCGCACGCGCAGATATACACCTACAGCGGCCCAGGACTTGCATGAAGCAGGGAGCGGGGCCGGCGCCTGCTCGTCAAGGAGGTCGTCAAGACCCCAGGCCCCGCCAGCTCCGGCCCCAGCGCCGCCGCCCTCCCGGAGCAGCTGGTGCGCCTGCGGCCGCCGGCCTCTCACGGCCTGGTCGTAACGGGCAGCAGCCCCGAGCGGCCCCGCCCCATGCCAGCACCCAGGCCGCCCCGCCGCGGGCGCGCTGCGCACCTCCGCGTCGGAGATGCCGGGCGCCGGGCGCATCTCCACCACCGGCAGGCTCTCGAACGTCAGGAACGAGCGCACGTAGCGTGTGCCGCACGCCGAGCACGTGTCCCGGCTGCCCGGCGCGCTGCGGCCGGCCTGCTGCGGCGCGGCCCGGGGCGCCGGCTGCTCGGCGGAGAGCGCGGGCGCCGCCCCAGGAGGCACCCTCGAGCCTGAGGTGCCGGGGCCTGCGCCGGGCGCCGCGCCGCCCGCCGCGCCGCAGCGGAAGCACACCGGCAGCAGGCCGGGCGCATCCGCCGCCGGCCGCGTGCGCGCCAGCACGGCCGCCAGGTCCGCGCGCTCCTGCGCCGTGCCGGGCGTTGGCGCGGGCCCGCCGCGCGCCGGTGTGACACATTTAAAAGGTGTGCACCTCTGGGCCTGCTGATTCTGCTGATGGCCGCGTCACAGCTCCGCATGTCCGTGGCGGGCCGAGTGCGCCGGCGCGGCTGCTCAGGATCCCGCGTTCTGCGTGGGCGTGGTGCAAGCAGCCTCATGAACCGCGCTTGTGCCATCTTGTCCTGCACAGGAGGGCATGCATTGCATGGCGCAGGGAAGCGGGCCCTGCTCCTGTAGCGGCCAGGGCTGCAGCGCATGGCCTGGCCGGCACACCAGGCAATCAGAAGCTGCGTGCACACAAACGTGTTCCTGAGCTCGACGGATTCGTTTGCGCGGCCGCCACCTGCTCCGCGGGCGGCAGCCGCAGGCGCTGCAGGCGCTGGTGCGCGGCGCGCGCCAGCCGGTGCGCGCCCAGCGCGCCGGCGTGCTCAGCCAGGCAGCGCAGCACGGCGGCCGCGCTGATGTCGGGCGGCGCCTCCCTCGCCGCCTGCGCCAGGTGCACATTGCATGCACCTATGTTCCATGCGCGCCCCCTGCACACCATGTCTGGAAAGGCGCACTTGCTTTCTGCTGGCCCAAAACAGGAAAAAAATGGGCCGGCTGAGGCGCCGCCGCGCATGAGTGCCCGCCGCGGCGGCTGGGCCTGCATGCGGCCATCGCTGCGAGGCCGCGGCACTGTGCAGGTCGACGACCTGGCGGCCGAACACGCATGCAGGACGTTTCGAGCATACATAGGGACCTGGACATGTGTTCACAAGGTTGTGCCAAAGCGGCGCGATTGCAAGAGGGCCGGCGCACCGGCGGCAGGTGCGCGAGCAGGAAGTGCGCCGCGTTCAGCAGCGTGGTGACAGGCGCGGGCGCGCCCCGCGGCGCCGCCGCCTGCGGCCCGCCGCCGCCCGGGGCGCTGGGCCGGTCGCCCGGGTCGGCCGCCTGCGTCGGGCCGCCCGGGCCCAGCGGCGCGGCGGCCTGCCCGGCGCCGCCCGCTCGCGCGCCAGGCGGGTCGAGCGCCGCAGCCCGGCTGCTCGTGCGCGGGTCACGCAGGGGCGCCGCAGCTGGCCCAGGGGCTGGGGCAGGCCCTGGCGCGGCGGTGGCCGCGGTGGCGGCGGCTGCGGCGGCGGCGGCGGCGGGCCGCGCGGCGGCGGCCGCATGCACCAGCGAGTACGCCGCGTAAGCCTCCGCGGTTCCCAGCCGCTCCCAGAAGAGCGCTAGCGTGCGCGCGGTCGGCGCGGGGCGCGGCGCGGCGGGCGCGCCGGCGGGCGCGCCGGGCGCCGCGGCGGGCGGTGGCGGCGGTGCAATGCCGACCAGGGCGAGCGCGAGCGTGTGGCGCGCGGCGTCGCCGAAGCGGCCGCCCGCGGCCGCGCCCGCCGCCAGCTGCTGCAGCAGCGCGGCGCCCTCCTCGGGGGCGCCCGCATCCCTGCCGCGTGTTCTGTATGAGGCGGCCTCTGGCCCGGCATCAAGCGGCCCTACGAGCATGCATGGCAAGCCGTGGCACCTTGCGATCTCTGGGTGCCTATCCTCGTCCCAGCCGCCTGCACACGTGCGGCGCACTTAATTGCCCAGCCGCGGGTCGTCCGCTCGCTGTAACGCCATCTGAGCGCCGGCATGGCAATGGAGCCTGTGTGCGCGTCTGCCCAGGGGCGACGCGCGCGCGTACGCGGCGCCCGCATCCCCCAGACAGCCGTTCGCCCGCGGCGCATGCGCGCTGTGCATCGCATAGTTCTCCCGCGCGGAGGTCAGACGCAGCCAAATGGCGAATCGCGACCATGCATCGCGCACGTTCGGGGCCTGCGGCGCGGGGGGGTGGGCGGGCGCTGCGCACGCGAGCGCGGCGCGTGCCTCAGCCAACCGCCCGCGCGCCAGCAGCGCGCGCGCACGCGGCAGGTGCGCGGCGCGCCGCAGGCCCGGCGCGCCGCCGTCGGCCAGGCGCGCCGCATCCGCCCAGCGTCCCGCTGCGGCTGCGGTCTCTACGCATGCCTGCAGGAAAGGCATTCGTTTTGGCGCGGTGCTGGGTCTGCCGGCTTCAACCGACAGCCTGCCGCACGCGTGGCTTCCGTGCGGGCTGGCCAACGGACGGCACAGCCGAACAGCTCGCTACAAGGCCTGTGGCGGCAGCCTGGGGTATCCCGCACCCGCGGCGCCCCGTGTGGGCGTGCGACGCAGGTCCTGAAGACCATGGCGCTCGCATGCAGGGTGCGCTAGCCTTCACCTGACCCTGGCAGCGCAAACGCCACCCGCATAGCCCCACTCAAGCGCAGTGATGGCGGCTGCCTTGGGCCGCGCCTTTGCATCTCCCAGGCGCGCCAGGACCGCCTCCGCGCCGCAGTGCCCCGCGCCGGCCAGCGCATCGCCGGCCGCGCGCAGCGCGCGCGCGTCCGCCGCCGCGTCCAGGTCCCCCGCCAGCCGCGCGAGTGCATCCCAGCGGCCGCGGCCCGCCAGCAGCTGCACGCCCCGCTCCGGCGCGCCCGCCTGCCGCCCGCATGCGGGTGTAGGTACCCTAACCCTGGTGAGAGCGGCGCATCTGCGCGCCCGCATGCCTGATCTCTTCCCACGCTGGGGACCTGCTGCGCCGGCCTTGAGCTGAGCTGCAGTGCATGCCGCGAGCGGCGGCAGCCACCGCGCCTTGCGCGCGCGCAGCAACTCGAGCAGCACGTCGGCGCGCCTGTGCGTACGCTGCGGCGGCCGCCGGCAGGTCGCCGCCGCCGGCCTCTAGCCACTGCGCCTCGCGCAGGCACAGCCGGTCGAGCAGTGCATCGCGGGGCGCCGCGCCAAGCGCCCCGGCCAAGCCCTGAGCGGCCGGCCGGGGCGCTCCCGCCCCGGCCTGCGCGGCCGGCTTTGCCGACGGCTGGGCTGCGAGCGCCGTGGCCCCGCCTCGCTCACCATGCAGAGGCCCATGGCCACCAGCTGACCGATCAGCCTCCGGCAGCAGCGCCGCCGCGGGCGCGTGGAGCGCCCCGGGCGTGCCCGGCCGGGCCCCGTCCGCGCTCGCGCCAGCGGCGGCCTCCCCCGAGGGCGCGCTGCAGGGTGCCTCGGGCGGCAGGGCGGCCGCGAACGCGCGCGCCTCGCTGAACATGCGCAGGTCCGCGAAGAGGTCCAGCGCGCGCTCGGGCGCGCCGGCCGCCGCGTACGCCGCCGCCGCTTCCGGGATGCAGCCCTGCGCGCGCCCTCCACGACGATCGCGGAGTCGAGGCATGCTGCCCCTGTACGCCGGCAAGCGCCGCACAAGCTAAGCTGTTAATGCCTAATGCCTAACAGTTGGTTGCAACTCCGTAACTGCCACAACCCTGTGTGGGGCCACGCGCGCAGCCGCAGCGCGAGCCGGCGGCAGCCGCGCACGCGTCATACCCCCGCCCTGCAACGTGAGGCCTTTGGCGCGTCCGCCGCGCGAGCGCGGCACGGGCCGCGAGCGGGTAGTGTGCCTGACCTCATGACCCGGGGGCCTGGCCGCGCCTGCAGCGCGAGCACGCCGGCGGCCGCCAGCGCGTCCGGCAGGCCGGCCGCGCGCTGGCCGGCCAGGCGGTGCAGCGCCTCCAGCAGCGGCGCGTCGCCCAGGCGCGCCCAGGCCGCGCGCGCGACGCCCAGCTGCAGCGACCGCGCGGCCGCCCAGCCCAGCGCGCGCCAGTCGGCCGCCGTCACGCCCAGGCAGGCAATCTGCGCGCCGCGGCCGCACGGGGCGCCTCGCCGGCGCGGGCGGGCTGCTGGCCGCCAGGCGCACTTGCAGAGAGAGGGCTCGATGGGGCGGCGTGCGCGGCAGGCGGGCGCGGGAGCGCCTGTGGCGCGCCGCAGCAGCGCCGCACAGCATCTGTGTATCACAGTATCAGAACGAGCAGCAGCACCGCACAGCATCAGGAGGCCTGACGCTGTGCATGTGCTGCCGCTTGCGCTGATGCTGTAACCGACAGACCTAGCCCAGAAGAGGGTGCAGGGCGGTCCGCGCTCGCGCGCCTGGTAGGCGCGGCGGAAGTCGGGCGCGGCCAGGAAGCGCGCGAGCGCGGCGGAGTGCGGGACGTCCAGCGTCAGCATGGCCGCCTGCTGCAGGCAGTACACGCGCGACCCGCTGAAGCCCACCACGTGGCCCTGGCGCGCGCGCGCGCGCTGCCGCCTCGCCCGGCCCCGGCCCCCGTGTGCTGCGGCGGCTGCCCGGGCGCCGCGCCGCCCCGGACGTGGCATCAAGCAAGCGCAGCCTGAGGGTCAGCCTTCACACATGCTGACATCCGACAGGGCGCTGTTCTGCGCAGGTAACTGCTTGGCAGGCGCGGCAGCTGCCGCGCCATCACGGTGCTGCAAACGCGCAGGCCGCCGCCCGTCGCGGCAGGACCTGCAGCGGCTGGGCGTGCGGCGGAAAATCGGCGGTGCGCGTGAGCAGCCGCCCGCCGCCCGACCAGGCCAGCATGTCGTCGCACTCGGTGTTCCAGGCCGCGCTGGCGGCGCCGGGCGCGCCCCACAGCCGCGCGCGCGTCGCCAGGCAGTAGACGCTGAGCGCGCGCGCGTCGTCGACCACGGCCACGCGGCCGCGCCCGGCGCTCAGGTCCAGGCACCTGCGCCGCCGGGCGCGCCCCCGTCGTATAGTGTCCAGGCCGAAGCGCGCGAGAGCGGCGGGCTGGGTGCAGCTGAGTGCGCGACAGCAGGTCGGCAGAGGCTTGCTTGTGCGGTGCCGGGGGCGCTGAGCAGGAGGCGCCAGAGGGCGCCAGCTGGGAGCTCGTGCGCAGACGTCCAACGCGGGCGGCGCACGGGCTGCGCGGCGCGCGCACCGCACGGGCGCGTCGTGCGTGAACAGTGGCACGGCCGCGTCGCGGTCGATGTAGAGCATGAGCACGGCGCCGTCGCGCAGGCCGGCCAGGAGGCCCTCGCGCCCGGCTGGCCCGCCCACGCAGCGCACGTAGCGCACCGGCGCGCCCAGCGCCCAGGCGCGCACGCTGGCGCCGCCCCAGTCCAGCGCCTCCAGCCGGCCCTCCTGCGCGTATAGCGCATGGGAACAGTAGGGTTACATTAGGGTTAAAGCAGTAGCGGGCCCTCTTGCGCGCATGGCGCATTGGCAACCTACATGACTGTCGTATGTTGCTGCTGGCATCAAGGAGGGTAAGCAGGGCAAGCTCCCGCATGGAGGCCGGTGCGCCTGGCGGGCTCGCGCGCGCAGCGCAGCGCAGCCCGGCCCTGCACAGCCACGCACTGGGCCACGTCTGCGAAGCGCGCATGCCCGCCGCCTGCCCGCATGATGCACCCCTGGAGCCTCTGCGCACGAGCGCTTTCCTGTCCCGGAAGCGGGCGCGCAGTGGGCGCCGGCAAGCGCGGCGCGCGGGCCCGGCGCGCCTGGCAGAGCACCAGGTGCTGGTCGGTCGCTACGAGCAGGTTGCACTCCAGGCGGCCCGCGATGCGCGCCGCGAGGGTGTAGCCCAGCGTGACGCCGCCCGCGCCCCCGGCCGCGGCCGCAGCCGCCGCGTCGCCCGCCCGCCTGGCGGCCGCGCCCGCGCGCGCTCGCGCGCCCGGCCGACGGCCGTCGCCAGGCTGCGTGGCGCTCGCCGCAGGGACTGCGCCAGGGTCTGGCGAGCGCGGGCGGCTGCCGGGCAGCGCGGCGTACACGAGCAGGTCGTCCGGCAGCAGAACAGCCAGGCGTCCGGCATAGACGGCCACCTTGCGCACGAACGCCGCGCAGGCGAGCACCGCGCGGCCGCCGCCGGCCAGGTCCTGGACGACCACGCCGGTCAGCGCGTCCCTGCGCGCGCGGCCGCGCGGCGCGCCTGAGCACGCGCCAAACGCCCGGGCCTGCGACGCCGGACCGACGCCGGGTGCACGGGCATGGCCGGCGCTCGCCGCGTCGCGGCATGCTCCAGGCCGACTGCGAGCTGTGCCTGTGCCACCACCATGCACATGGCCAGCTCAAGGCTGCAGTCCATCACGGGGCGCCCTCTGGCCCGTCCGTCATGAGATCTCTCGCCGGATGCAGCCTGCAGAGCCCGCCAAGGGCTGCTCCGGCTGTTATGCACCCACATGCGCACGGCCCTGCATGGCAGGCCAGCCGGCCGCCCGGCCGGGTGCCCTGCCTGAACGCGTAGCGACTGCCGTAGAGCCCGTGCACGGTCGAGAAGGCCAGCGCGAACGCGGCGACGCCGCCGCCGCCCTCGCCGCCGCCGCCGCCGCCGCCGCGCGCCTCGGCGAACGCGGCGGCGACCTGGGCGCCGCCGGGGTGGAGGGCCAGCGCGCCGACGCCCGCGCGCCCGCGTTCCGCGCCGGCGCCCGTGCCAATGGGCGCCAGAGGGGCGCCGTCACGCGCGTGCAGCCCCACGGAGCCATCCCGCCCGCCGACGATTAGGTAATCGCCTGCCCGCCCGCGCGCGCGGCCGTCACGCCGGCGCTTGCCGCGCATCAAGCGCCTGGCTACACAGGAGGGTGTTTGTGCGACAATACGTGATGAGCTGAGTCTTCGCTGCCTGCGCGCGCTCACCCGGCAGGGATGCACGTCAGGGGCGCGCCGCGTGCGGATGCGGGCCGCCGACGGCACAATAGGTGCACGCACGCAGGGGGCCGCAAGGCTGGCGCGCTAAATAACACGCACTGGCCGGCATGAGCCCCGCGGGCGGGCACGGCGGGGGCGCGCCGCGCGCGGGGAAGCAAAGCGCGGCGGCCCGGACGCCCAGGGCCCGCGGCGCGCCGGCGGCCTCGCCGCCCGCGCCGTGCAGCCTGAGCATGCCATCGGCGCCGGCGACCGCGACCTCGTCCGCGCCGCCCTGCGCCCTGAGCGGCGGCGCGCATGTTTCCCGCTCCCACGAGGAAATTGCCCACATGTGGCGTGGCACGGCTCACAACACAGACTACGAGCCCGTGCTGGTGCCAGAACACCGTCGCGTCTGCCCACCACTTTGCCCCGCAGAGCGCGGGCCTTGTGTGCAGCGAGCATGCTGCGAGCCGGTCCGTCTCCGGCCAGCGCTCGCCACGCGCGCAAAGGCATGCAGCCTGGGCTCAGTCGGTCCGCGCGCGCACCGCGGCGGGCGCCACGCGATGGCCGCCACGGGGCCGGGCGTGCACAGCGCGGCGGCCTGCGCGCCGGAGCGGCTGCGCAGGCTGACGCCGCCGCCGGCCAGCGCGACGGCGAGCAGCCGCCCGCCCGCGCTCCACGCAATTGCCAGCGCCCCGCCCGGCCAGCTGCGCGCGCGCATGATGTGGGCTGAATGGTGGTGGGTGGATATGATAGGGTTAGGTTGCAACAGGTTAGGGCCACGCCAGCCCAGCGCAGCCCCTGCCACGCTCGCAGGCGGCGCACCCTTGGGGCTAAAGGCCGCCGCGAGCCCGGCGGCCCATAAGCGGGGTGTGCGCAAGCCCAGCCCAGGCAAGGCCACGCTGCTCATCCAACGCATGTAATATGAGCGCGCGCGCGCCTTGTGCCGTGCCGCGCCGCGGCCGCGCGGCGACCACAGCGCCAGCTCCGCGCCGGCCGCGCTCGCCAGCGGCGCGCCGGCCGGGCTGAAGGCGACCGCGGCCACGGCGGCCGCGTGCGTGTGCACGACCGCGCCCTCGCCGGCCAGCAGGCCCTGCGGGGCGCCGCCCGGCCCCGGCCACGGCCTGGGCACCACCGGCGGCGCTGCGCCCGGCCAGCCCCACAGCATGACAACGCCGTCGGCGCTGCCGGACGCGAGGCTGCGCCCGTCGGCGGCGTACGACACGCCAGCGACGGCTGCCTGCATCCCAAACGGTGTACCTTACTCGCAGGGAGAACTTAGGCTTGATAGGCAGCAGTGGGCAGGCTGGCTTGGACTCAGACACAGACACTTGGGCTCTATGGTTGGCAGCGAGGTAGGCTCGCTTGGGCTTGACAAAAGACACAAGGGAGCTGTATTGCCTGTGAGCCTGATGCATGTGCTTGCTTGCCATGCGAAGCAGGGCCGCCTACCTGGTGGCCAAGCAGGCTGTGCAGCAGCTCGCCCGTGGCGGCGCTGCGCACTTGTATCCGCAGGCCCACGGCCGCCACAAGCTGCTCTCCATCTGCGCCACGCGCCCTGTGGCTCAAAACTCGTGCAGGGCGTGGGAGGCTTGTACGAGCGCCGCGCCCCTGCAGGCCTGTGGTACAGCTGCTACCCTTCTGTAGGCCTGATCACGCCCCCATTAAACAGGAGTGGCACCAGCGCACCTGGACTGTAGGCGAGGGCGCAGCAGTCGCCGCTGCACACATCATCGGTGTCTGGCTGCATGGCAAGCATTCCGCAGTGTTAGCGACTGCAGCACAAATGACGTGAGAGTAATGCTTGGTGCAGAGCACGTCTGCGATAGCACTGGGTTGGGCATCGGAGCCAGGGAAAATGCGTGCACGCACCAGGTCGTCTGACCAGGCCAAGGTGGCGCGCATATTGTGCAGGTGTCTGGAGTGCGCCCCTGCAGACTGAGAGGCTGTTTTGCCATAACTCCGAGTTAGGGTCCAGCATTCCCCAAAGGCTTGTCTCCCCATAAGAGTGCTGCACACATAAAATACGATCACTCGTTGCCTGGTGTCAGTCTCTTGGTCCCTGGGCAGAGAGGCGCAACGGCGCAATGGCTTTCAAACCAGGCTTGCCGCCGACGGTTGTGAATCCCGGGGGAAGCGCAGCGGTGATTTTCCTGCATGGCCTGGGCGACTCAGGCAGGTGTGGCCCCACTGACCCGCAGCAGCGGTCAAACAGGGTGAACCATGACGTGAGTATTTGGAGCGCGCGCACAGGAACCTCTCCATGCTGGCGTCTGCGTTCCGGCTGCCGCACGTCAAGTTTGTCTTCCCGACGGCGCCCACGCGGCGCGTCAGCATAAACGGCGGCGCTGCCATGCCCGGTGAGCCCCGCTGGCGCGAGCAGCCTCCTCACGCGCCTCCTGCAGGCCGGACTCAGCAGGTCAGTCACTGCTGTGTGAGCCTTGTTCGGCTGGCATGTCCTCCTTCCCCTGCGCACCCTTGACTGCCCGTCCCCTGCCGTGCAGTGACTGTGCTCGCCTGACCAGCGTGGTTCGACCTGTACGACTTCCAGAGCCTGGCGTCGGGCAGGAGCGACAAGCAGGGCATCGCGGAGGCCACGCAGTACCTGGGGCAGCTGGTGGAGCAGGAGGTGGCCGCCGGCATACCGGCCGCGCGCGTCGCGGTGGGCGGCTTCAGCCAGGCGCGGCGAGCGCGTGCAGCCCGGCGCCCTGCCTGCTTGCCTCGCTTGAGGCCGGCCGACGCGGCCTGGCAGCAGGTGGCAGGATCGGCTCGAGCTGCCCTGAATCCGTGGCGCGCCCTGGGAAGGAGGACGGTCACAAGCTTGGCTGCGCAGACGCATCTCGGCACGATACGCTGCCTGCTGCCCTGCATGTACCAAAAGAAGTGCCTGCCTCGCAGAGGTTTCTTATTACCTGCAACAGCGTGGCAGTATGCAGTGTCTAGGTGCTCACGCGCATTAGAGCTCTGCACGGGTCGCCGTGACGCGCGCCTGTCCGCACCCAGCACGCTAGTCTGCGCGGCAGCTCAGGCAGGTCGTCGGCCACGGCCTGGCGGCGTGCGGTTGGCATGCCGCACGATGCATGCATGGCGGCGCATTGCGCCGAGCACATCCGCAGGACGCAAGAGCGCATGGCCGCGCGCCGGCAGGGCGGGCATGTCGCGCTGAAGTACGCGCTGAGGTCGGCGCGCGCGGCGCCGGCCTGCATTGCACTCAGCACATGGCTCGAGCCGGACTCCGAGCCGGTGCGGGCCGCACCAGCCCGCTCGCTGCCCCCGCGCCGCGCACAGCGCGCCTGCGCCGCCGCCTGGCGCTTGCGGCGCGTGCGTACACCCTCCGGACGCGGGTGCCTGCGAGTCGGCCCGCCAGCGCCGTGCCCGAGCCCGTCTGGGACGGTCGCGACGGCGGCCCTGCCGTGCCCCGCGCGGGGGTGCTGCGGCGTGGCGCTGGCGCGGCTCGCAGGCCGCGCGACGGGCGCGCCTGGTGCTTGCCGCGTCTGGCGCGCTGCGCTTGCCCGG
>JAABUP010009138.1_pt1 | contig 12324 bp, 10 predicted proteins | sample 5559201 | NCBI WGS metagenome assembly JAABUP01 (sample SAMN10711887, study PRJNA513373) | rock metagenome | isolation source: Antarctica rocks | place: Antarctica | reverse complement strand
GCAGATACGGAGGTATCAGTCGCTGAAGTCTCAGATATCAAATGCGCGCCCAGAGTGAAGCTCCGCGATCTCGACGCGGCGCTAAGCACGGAAAGTCGCTAAGCCCTACAGGACTAGCGCCCAAAATAGTCCAAGCTCCGCACACAGGAAATCGGCTACAGCATCTTCAATCCACAGTGAGCGACGACATCCACCCACCGCCGCCATGACGAAGATCAATACCTGTACGTGTCACGAATCTACGATGACACAATCAGTAACTGACCAACTGAATTGCTAGCCCTCCACTCCTCGCGGAGAAAGTCCCGCAAAGCCCACTTCAGCGCCCCATCCAGCGTCCGACGAGTGATAATGAGCGCACCCCTAAACAAAGACCTCCGAGAAAAGCACAATGTACGTCTCACCTCTATCCCTCGATTTCCGATCACCATCAATCAACCCTCTCCAAATCCCCAACCGCACCCACCCACACATACCAACTCCCCCCAACCACCAACCAGACAACACTAACACCCCATCCCCCCCCCTAGGTCCGCACCCTCCCCATCCGCAAAGACGACGAAGTCCTCATAACCCGCGGCTCGAACAAAGGCCGCGAAGGAAAAGTAACCAGCGTCTACCGCCTCAAATACGTAATCCACATCGAGCGGGTCGCGCGGGAAAAATCGAACGGGCAGAGCGTGCCGTTGGGGATCGCGCCGAGCAAGGTGGTGATTACGAAGTTGAAGATTGATAAGGATCGGGAGGAGATATTGAAGCGGATTGGGGAGGGGAGGGAGATGAAGGCGAAGAGGTCGAGGGGCGAGTAGGGGGGTGCGTGAGTGTTGTTTGACGGTGGTTGTGGGAGGGATCAATGGGCTGGAGGGACCCACGGTGTCGGGCTCGTGGCTATGATGACTCGCGCTGACTGCAAGAGTGAAGCAAATGGCAATCTCAGACGGCTTTGAATGCAGCACGAGGTGATTATGTGAGATTCCTAAACAATTCCTGAGCGTTTTCCAGCTTTCTCCTCTGACAATCCCCCTCTTCCCCCAACCGCCACACCAGTTTCATATCAAAGTAACGATCGCTGCTGCTTCCCTTCTGCGCTCAACATGCTACCTCTGCCCATTCCCCTCCTACCTATCCGCGAGAACTTATCTCCTCCGCAACCCCACTCCCCACCGGAGTACATCCATGGTTGAAAGAACGAGGTATACGGCTCGCGCAGAAAAATCCCAATTTTGCTCGCCTGCAGACTGCCCCTTAGGAATCCAATATTCAATGATGGGATGGTGGTCTGATGGTGGGAGACATCTTGCTTCTCTTTCCCCTTTTTGTGATGTGAAGACTAAACACATGGATGGTGGATGGATGGAGAGTAGGAATCGAAATGGGAGAAGGGGATACGTGGTCAATCCAAGAGATAGACAGAATAAGCAGATAACCAAATTACCGCTGGGAGGATGGAGTCCAGTCATGTGCCACGTACCTTTTGCCCTCTGCCAGCAAGGAGGAATACAAAGGGATCTGTTTCATCCGTCCCCCATCCCCCTCCCAAATCACCTCGCCTCACAAGGCTTACCATAATCCTAGAATGCTGAGGAGAGTTCCGCGGTGCTGAGCAGATTTCGCCGCCGCATTGAGGGCGGAGGTGCAAGTGAGGCTGAGAGTCACCCGGAAGCGCCGCATGGAAAATATTTCCACGCGGCGTCACTGTATTTTTCCGTCCAATGATTAACGACTTGTGGCGCTGAGTCGTGCGACCGACTTCATTTGATGGATTTGAAAAGAATTCGTGCAATCGGTGGATATGGAGAGTCGGATCCAAGATTTTGGGTGGTCAAACCATCTCGTGTACTCGGTACAATGCTCAATTCCCTACATTGCCAACCGATACAAGATCATGTCGAATGGAAAGGTATTGAAAGATCCGCACAAACATATGTTAGAATACGAATACAGAGAAAAGTATAAATGAGTGGATTCTCCAAGCTTATACGCATACAAAATTCAAATAGCCAACACGCAATACTTCAAATGCATCGACGTGTGCCTCCTTCTCAGACAAAAATGTGCTCTGCTCATATCCACCACTCCTTCTATGGCACCACAAAGCCCCTTTCCATCATTGGGACTAGGTCCCCCTTCCTTTCCCCCTTCTTCGATTCCTTAGATGTATTGCATTGGTACTCGGTTTAGGGGTTGATTGGCTTTGCTGCTGTGGGACGATTAGCTTCGGCTTTCGGTCGACCTTGAGGTGCAGGCGTCCACACGAACCACCTAACGACGTCCCAGTTGCTAGAGACGACATTAGCACATCACAAAGAGTCGTAAAGCGGCATTGGCGTCTTACCCGGCACACCTCGCACGCCCTTTCTGGCATGAGAAGTCGGTCTCCACTGACGCATTGGCCGAGATGCTCCTTTTTATCATATTTGCAGGCATATGTACCATAAGTTGGTGGCATTTGGATGATGCTAGGGAAAAGAAAGTGGCTAAACGACTGGTTGTGAATGGAACGACGGAGGTTCTGCTTCAGAGTGTCTCTTGATCTCAATGGTATAAGAAGAACTTACTGAGAATCTCGAGGGTGACTTCTGGCTTTTAGTAGGAGAGAGATGTGCTTTGCCAGAAGCCATAAGTAGGAATACGAGGCGAGTTCCAAAGGAATCATGAATCATTGCCACGAAGACCGAAGGATCAAACTTTGTGAAGCTAGGCAGTCTATTCAGCGTGAACTTTCTGTAGATACTGCCAGTTCGGGAGACCGCAATTTTCTTGAGTGAGTGAGGTATCCCATGTTATTGGATCTCCAACATGCCACAGTAAAATAGTGCGAGAGGCGTGAACTTGCTTGTACCTCTTGATCAGACCACAGTTCGCCGGCTCCGTTTGGACGCGTAGATAGCGTCATCTTCCTTGATCTGACAGCGGAATGAGCGGCATTTAGATCCTACCGTAGGGCATTGTCGTGTGGTCTTTGAACAAGGAGGATCGAGACTCGGTCATTTTTCATACTACTGTGCCGTACAGCTGAGAGTGCCGCCGCCAACGGCGAGTAACTTTCGATCATAACAAAAGATTCTTCTCGTTGAACATCAAATCAGGAGTCTGCATGGAGAGTCCCCACCTGACGAGAAGAAACTCAACGCTGTTAACCGCCCGGCGGTGAATCCGGTGCAGCCGCGGACTAGACGCTGAGCCATTGAAAAGCCACGAAATCAGGGGGAAAGACTGTGATTCAACTGCAGCCTCGAAGGATGCGACCTGCTATAGAAGGTCAATTGGCTGAGATGTAATGAGAGTTTGGTCGATCTTACAGACAGCTTTGGCGCTGCCGCAACCGCCGTAGCTTAAGACTGCAGGGGAATATCAGACGGCCGAAACCACAAGGCTCAGCCGCGTTCAGACTAATCGTGAATGCGGTGCTAGGAGCGAGGAGATGCCATAGGTCCAATAGGAAGAAGAATACGGTTGCACGACGGCAACTCGCATGAAAAGTTCGTCACGTGATAGCGAGAAAGAAATGGTTCTAGACTTTCCGATCAACAATTTGTTGGACCAGATGAAGGAAATAGTGCAGGATTCCTAGATGGAGCATTGCGTCCTGACAAATCCATGTCAGAGTGCAGAGTGTCCGGTCACATCCGTCGTCAGCTCGATGAGCGAGCGACAGAGCGAGGGCTGAAACTCTTAGCGGAAAGGAAAAGAAGACACGATACTGAGGCAGGCGTGCGATGTCGTGGTATAAATTGAATCAATCGCGATCGGCCATACTAATCATGTGTGGGAACATACCACCCAGGGATGGTGAACGGCGCACGAGAGGTCGGCCAAGTGGCTCGGACGACGTAACACCTTTCAGTGAGGACATTTCCTCAAAGATCGACGAGATACCCAAACTAAGTCATCAATTCATCTTTCTTACGACCAGTCCATAACATTACCTTCGAACCTCGAAGCAGATGGTCTCATGATGGCGATACAACGCTCTTCAATCCACTGCTCCCGACATCCTTCGAGCATACTCTATCGAGTCAGCGGTTATCATGGCAAGGTGGAAAAGAAGAGTTGCCGAAGTTCAACCTGGTAAGCTGTAGGATTTGCAGCTGTACTCAAAATGGAAGGTGAGCACTCATCAACCATTGGAGGGACCTCATGGATTTTTCCGAAACCAAGCGCTTAGGCTCTCGCTCAAGGTTCCTGCCAGCGACCACTTTGATACACACCCGGTGACGATTAAGCGAGATGTGTGGTCCTCCTGCTACTTGAGTCGTGGGTCGAATTTGTCAGTCCTCATGATCAAGGTGCTATCGCCCAACCAGGGACGGTTTCAGCTCCATCGGACGGACACCTCTGCATCGTTGCTGGTGCTGGTGGAGGGTCATATGAGGGGATACAAGGTACTTCTCGTTGCAAAGCGGGGTACATGGTCGTTCCGAATGACACTATCGTGTGACATGCAGCATTAGGTGCAGCTTGCCGACCTTCGAGAAGACTTCCACTTTTCGACAACCAGGTCTGGGGTGGGTGGGGTCCAGGTCAAAGCGAACAACAACCGCTTGTTGGTGCAGCACGTGTTGGCGACGATAAGGTGACCACGGTAGAGGTGTGTCAACGTCTGCACACTTGGTGCTCGCGGCGTTCGTGGCGTCTTCTCGTCCCCGCAGCGCAACAGCGACTGCTGATGAGATTGACGGGAAGCGACGATTCAAGCTCATCTAAAGTTTGAAGGTGCGGACCGCTGGCAGGACCAGCAGATGCACCGTCGACAGTAGAAGCTGGCCGACAGGATCACCGACGTCTGACCGGTTAGGTGAGGGACCATCAGCTGCACGGTGAGCGGAACCAGTTAGGAGCTTGACTCTTGCCTGGGTTGACTGGTGGACGTTGCTCCCAGATACACGCTTCGACGGACGGTACAGCACCCCGAAGCTAGTCCTACCGCGAGACGATCGCATCTTAGTTCGATGATGGCGAGGCCTTTGATTGTTCAGCAGGTTCAGCAGTGACGGGTTGCCTCACGGGGCTGGTGACTGTTGTCAGTGGGGGCGGATGTGGCAGAGGTGTGAAGACTATTGATCAAAAGCCCGGCCACCTCGGAGTCGCATCATCACCCCGGCGCTGCAAGGTACGGAATGCGAATGATTGACAGGCAAGGCAGAGAGGAGAGGACGGAGGATAAACAACAAATGAGACTGTCATGGACGGAGATGTAGAGCAGGGGGGGCGCGAGGCTCAGATTTGAGATTTGAGGATGGCAGAGTGGGGGTTCAGCCGAGGCCGAGGCAGAGGCGGAGGATGAGGAAGGGACGCTCCGTGGTGGCCGTCGGGGGGGGCGACTCTCATGTCGACCTGTCAGACCCGTCGGAGGGCCGACGAGATGGCTGTTATCGCACGAGAAGGGATCCATCAGGGGAGGCATCTCATGTTATTATTCATGCTTGTTATTGTGAGAATTGATCTGTCTTAGCTCCTCTTCCCATTAGTGCCCACATGTTGCGAGACACCCTTCTGACCCCATCGGAGCAAATACCGCTTTGGCACCCGGTTCCTCGAATAGACAGGATGACGACGAATGGAGTGCTGGGAAGGGGTCTGGTCTCGCGAATGAACAATGTCATTGTTCTTTCGACGCGAACGGGGAACTCGAGGCAATTCACAGGTTGGAATACTCCGCAGAAGCGAGAAACGCAACAAGGGCCGGCCATCATGTGGGCTAGTCCCGTGACCTGGCCATGAATGAATGCGCCCAGTCGACGAAGGTGCTTCTCATGCTCCCTACAAGGTTGGCTCTACTTTCCTTCCATCAGGACGACTAGAAGGCGGAATGCAGACCTTCCATGCATCATCCTCCACCCTCCTGCAGCAAGTCGCTGTCCGTAGTCCCCTCCTTCGTGCCCGTCTGCACCGTCTGCACCTCTTAGCACCACAACAGGCATTGTTAGCATTGTCTTCTCCTTGGTGCAATCGTAGCCCTTGTTTCGGGCCATCACCAGTGTGGTCCGCTCCTTCGGCCGCCGCCGCTTCCAACAGCCCCAGGCAGAGGGGATCGCTGCGCTGATTCGACTGGCACTCTCCTCTCGCTTCTCCCACACACACATCTCCCCCCATTAGCCTCACGCACCACCACATCATCCGAGATGCACCACCGGTCAATCACCCACCTTATCTGCAGCGGCCTCCGGTAGCCTCCAGTGGCCTCCATCACCCGGCATCCCCCATAACTTGGGGCCAATGGCCGTTGCCCGCACCCCGGCTCGGCCTGCGTCAGGGATCTCTCCCCCATCGTTATCGGCTCGACGGTTGCTCCCTGCTCCCCTCTCGACCCCGGGGGCCAGCTCTACTCGAAGAATAGCCGATCCAGACTATTCAGGGATGCGAGGGCATTGCGACATGCACCTACCACCGCTCGATGGCTGCAACATGGGCCAGATGTGTCGGCCTTGCACCCGCTCTGACACTACCCACTCTCCGCGACCGTCTGGCTGCACCCCCCATCAATAAACGATGAATGGCCCTGCATCTGCGTGAGGCCAAGAATGCAGCACGAGAAGCCCCTCTCGTCATTCTATTAAAGAGCGTCAGGTACCTCGATACCCACCATCTGCTCCTCCATTTGTCACGAGCTCGCCATCATACCTCCTCCCCACACCATCAATCCCATTATATCTCCGCGTGGCCGACTGACCGTTGTCGACATATCGTACATGCATGGTCAACCTACCAGACTATATACCCTCTCCTTCGCCGGCTCAATTATTGGATAACTATATATCGGTACCCTCGTAGCACGCCATAGCTTCTCTCAGTCATGGCGGCAACCGAGACCCAAACTGCGACTGACAAACCCGAGTCGAAGCGGCCCGCAGCCCCAGCGACACCTCCTCGCAAGCGTCGCAGAAGAGCGCCCGCCACGGGGGCTGCTGATGATTGCTTTGCCTGCCAAGAAAGACAGTCCAAGTGTGACAGACGCAGACCATATTGCTCCCCTTGCTTGGAGCTGGGTAAAGATTGCTCCGGCTACAAGACCACACTGACATGGGGCGTTGGGGTGGCGAGTCGAGGAAAGCTACGAGGGTTGGCGCTGCCAGTCGCCCAGTCCAAGAGAGCGGCGCAGAGCATGGACGATGGAGACGAAAAGAAAAGCGGCAGCCCGCAGAAACTCGCCAAGCTGGGTCCGACGCGCCGGGCATCAGATTCCTTGGGCAGTCACCTTCCCACTCCGACGGCTGCTACCATGTCCAGCAGTGGCACGCCCACAACCTACAACTTCGTCAACATGGACCCCAATTCAGCTTCTTCCAATGCGTCGCCGATGCAACCGCCACCGCCTGCCTTTGATTGGCGAGCTCCTCAATCGCTTTCACAGAATCGAGACCACCTGCCGGCGCGGAAGAGGCAACGAAGACATACACTACAGCCCCTTCAAGTCCCCACGATGCATCCTACCAGAGCCTATGGAACCATGCCTATGACCGCTAGCATTGTGGGCGGATATGGCAATCACGATTTCGGCCTTTCATCCCAAATCTCGCCCATGGTACCAAGCTTTACAGGCTATGGTATCGTTTCGCCGACATACAAGGACATGACGTCGCAGTCCATGGTAGACAGTCCTTGCGAGGCCAACTTCTTCACCAGTCATGAGACGGTCGGATGGACGGGCGACAGCATAAGCCCTGTGATGGCCGCTGAACAAGGCCATCCAGCTTACACCCACCCAGACGCCTTTTATTCAGACTTGACGGCAGCTGCAAACTCTATGGACCATACACTTTCGCCGGACCCGACCTTTCCACCACTCAATGCCACCGCCCCTCCCAAAAGTTCGGCGCTCACCACAAGAAAGTACCCCGATTTTCCAGACCAAACCCCGTCCTTAGTTCCCGATGATGTTGGCGATCATTCATCCCTCACAGTTCCAAGGATGCTCCCTTCGCTTTCCATTGGAAACACTCCCAAACTCCAATTCCTGATTGACTACTATGACAAGGTGATCTCACCGGTCATAGTTGCTTTTGATAGTCCGACCAATCCTTACCGATCCTACATCTTGAGTCTTGCGGTCGAGAGCGAGACGCTCCAACACGCCATCGCTGCTCTGTCCGCGAGCAACCTTCGCATGAGGCGAGAGCATAACCCTCTCTCAACAAATAGAAGCAGTCATAGCATTGCTCCTTCCTCGCATGATCACTCAGTGAGGAGATCTTCCGTCGCTCACAGCTTGATGGATGTCGGTATGGACTGTTTGCCGCAGACTTCGTACAACGAACCTTCCCATGAGGAGCTCTACCACAAAGGCGCGTCTATTAAAGCTTTGAACGAGCAATTGGCAGATCCACACCGTCGCAAAGATGAATCGATTCTGGCGACGCTGCTCATTCTCTGTCTCTACCATATATGTGATACTGGTGTAGGCAAGTTCAAGACCCAATTTGCCGGAGTCAAGAAGATTCTTGCCCTCCGTGGCGGCACCAAAGGCAACAATTCCAAAGCTACGAATTGGCTCACAATCATGTTTACCTGGTTTGATGCCATGACTGCTTCCGTCAATGACCGAGAAGGACAGCTCGATGGTGACGACCTTGACATGAGTACAATGGATGGCGAAGAGTGGGCTTTGGAGAATCTTGCTGGCTGTGATGGCAGACTATTCAAAATCATCGCTAAACTTGGTCGCCTGAATCTCCTCAGCCAGAGCAAGCCCGTATCGGAAAGCTCGCCTCGGAGCTCAAGCTCACCCACGGCCAAGGCTTTGCGGCTTCCCAGCCCTGGACCAAAGAGCCAAGATTACTACAGCATGAACTACAACCGCTTTGACGGTAATGGATGGTTGAAGATGGTTGAAGATGAAGGACCTGAAACCGACAACAGGGCCCAATTTTGGAAGGAGTGGACTGCCATCCGGAAGAGGCTTCACGACTGGCAGCTTGATGATTCCATGTCGCCGCCGCCAGAGGGCGACAGACGAGACGTTTACCACATCTCCGAGTCTTTCCGGTACTCCGCTCTTCTCTACACTGAGCGACTGGCTTACCCACATTTGCCGTCTGTACATCCAAATTTTCAAAATCTGGTAACGCAGGCATTGTTGCACATTTCGAATGTGAAGTCAGATGTCTTTCTTCTCTGGCCTCTCTTCATCACGGGGACCGAATGTGTCAGCGAGCAGGGTCGCTACCTGATCCGCGAGCGATGTTTGGACATTCAAAAAGACTCGGGGTTTTTCAACAATATTTCCGGATTGGAGTTGTTGGAGAAGATATGGCGTGATGACGAAACGAATGATGACCAGCTACCTGGACTTGGTGCAGGACTGCCTCTACCAGCTAACGAGTTTTCTACTATGGGTGGCCACGGGTTCAAGTGGCGGAAGGCGATGGAGAGGGTTGATGGGGAGTACATAGTTGTCTAAAAGGGAACTAGAGCAGCGGTTCCTTAGTCCGATTTTTGTTGATACCATTTCTCGGCTTCTACGTTCATCTTTGGTTTGGATATCTGTGGACGTACATAAATGTTGGGATGATGGTATGTTGACATATGGAATGTCTATGAAAACTTGTGAAACAAACACACCTTGGAATAAATGCTAGCGCTTGATGGTCATTTATGACATGAAATAATGGGCAAGCCCCAAAGCATAACTTGAATAGAAAGGACAGCTTTCATATTGTGATCGACAAACTCAAATCCTAATACCAACAAAGACTCGGACCCGATCTCTCCCACTCATGAGCTTGGACACAAGACTCAAACCCCGAGACCCCCTCGACCATTGCAAAAAGCTAACCCTAACCCTGATCGTGGCAATTTGTCAGGGGCTCGGCTAATCTTCCCGTCGGGTTCTCATGAGTGCGAATGCGACAGCTCAAAGCCGAGCTCATAAGCAATCTTTCTGCCTTGGTCTTCGGTATATGAGGAAGGATGGCCGGTATGGAGTTGTCCCTTTACCTCCATACCCATCATCAGATTCTGAATAAGCCACCATGAGCCTACCAAAGCCTCTCCTCGTACTGGGAGCAACCGGCAAGCAGGGCAAGAAGCTCGTCGACACCCTCCTAGCCTCGTCCTCCAAGGAGTCCTTTACGATCCTCGCTCTCACCCGTAACCCAGACTCACCCTCCGCCAAAGCCCTCGCTGCTAAATCCGATACTATCAAGCTCGTTAAAGGCAATCTTGACGACGTACCCGCTGTCTTCAAAGCCGCCCTAGAAACCACGAATGGCTCGCCCATTTGGGGCGTCTTCTCGGTCCAACAAGCTGTCCAAGATGGCGCTACCCAAGAGCGAGAGACGAAGCAGGGAAAAGACATGGTAGACGGAGCGATAGCCAACAATGTCAAAGTCTTCGTCTACAGCTCCGTAGAACGTCGAGGGGAAGACCCTACCTACGTGCCCCACTTCATCAGCAAACACGACATCGAGCTCTACCTGAAAGAGAAAGCCCAAGGCAAAATGACCTGGACGATACTCCGGCCGGTTGCATTCATGGACGGCCTTACACCCAACTTCATGGGTAAAGTCATGGCAACGTGGATCAAGATTGGGCTGAAAGCGTCGAAAAGACTTTCCTTCATCGCAACGTCAGACATTGGGTTCTTTGCCGCTCAAGGTTTCTTGCAACCTGACAGTCCGGACTACAAGAATCAAGCCATCAGCTTGGCGGGCGATGACCTGACATTTGAGGAAATCAATCAAGTCTTTAAAGACAAGCAAGGGTATGGGGTGCCTACTACATTCGAATTCGTTGGAAGATTCATAAAGTGGATGTTGACAGAGCTGAACATCATGTTCAAATGGTTCGATGAGGTAGGGTTCGCGGTTGATATCCCGAAGTTGAAGAGGATGAATCCAAAGTTGATGAATTTGGGTGATTGGTTGGAGAAGGAAGGGGGGTTCCCTGCGCAGAAGAAAGAGCTGTAATTATTTTGATTTATCTGGATTTGATGGGGACAAGGGTTCTGCGAGTTTAATGGCGTCAATTGTACACATAGGGATTCAGGCTTGTTAAGCATCAAGTCTTCAAATACTCTCCCAACTCCGTGCACCCAAGTCCACAACCAAAGCAATCGATGTCTACCGATCCACATAAGCAATGCTAGCCCAATTGATGAAAACGCCATATTGATTCAAGGCTACGAGATCAGATTCGCCCAAAGCCCGCAACATCGCAGCAATGACGTACCAATTGCACCAACAAAACACCACCTCGAAGATTAGTGAACCACATAGGAATAATCCAGGCACCGCAGTGCTTGAGATGAAATACACGCCTTCATCCCCATCTCCTCCGCACCCCACATGAACCCCACAACTCGACTTTCTGCACTTACATCCCACCTACACAAAATGTCCAAACCCATCGCCATCATCGCCGGCGTCGGCCCTGGTGTACGCTCCTCCCCTCCTCCTCCCTTTCCCTCTACCCTCCCTCCCACCAGTCCAATTGACCAACCACCCCCCCAGACCGGCGCCGCCGTCGCCCGAAAATTCGCCCTCACCTACCCCGTCGCGCTCCTCTCCCGGTCCCCCAGCACCTACACCCCCATCGTCGAACACATAAACGCCACCGGTGGACGCGCCATCGGGATCTCCACCGATGTATCGGACGCAAGCAGCGTGACGGCGATGGTGGAAGCCGTGAAGAAGGAATTTGGAAGCGAGGTGCGGTGTGCGGCGGCGGTGTTCAATGCGAGCGGGGCGTTTGTGAGGAAGCCGTTTTTGGAGTTGACGGGGGAGGGGTTGGATGCTAGTTATGCGGGGAGTGTGTGAGTCGTTATGATTCGCTCCATCTTGTTGCCCTCCCATGATGTATACACATATCAAAGGAATCGAGAAACTGACATCCCCCCCAGCAAAGGCGCCTTCAACTTCTCGCAAGCCACCCTCCCCCTCCTCCTCTCCACCCCCGCCTCCCCTTACCCCCCCACCCTCCTCTTCACCGGCGCCACCGCCTCCGTAAAAGGCTCCGCGCTCTTCGCCTCCTTCGCAACCATGAAGTTCGCCCTGCGCGCCATGGCGCAGAGTCTGGCGCGGGAGTTTGGTCCTCAGGGCGTGCATGTCGCGCATGCGGTTATTGACGGGGTGATTGATATTCCGAGGACGAAGGAGTGGGATTTGGGGGAGGGGGGGAAGATTGATCCGGAGGCTGTGAGTTGATATTCCTATGTTGTTGTGGGGTTGTTTGGGGGGAGAGAGGTAGATGTTTGGGGCTGGCTGACGTTTTGTGAAAACAGATTGCGGATGCGTATTGGCATTTGCATACGCAGCCGAAGACGGCGTTCACGTGGGAGATTGACATCAGGCCTGGGAAGGAGAAGTGGTGAGCTGGAGCAATGAT
>JAABUP010009137.1_pt1 | contig 12324 bp, 10 predicted proteins | sample 5559201 | NCBI WGS metagenome assembly JAABUP01 (sample SAMN10711887, study PRJNA513373) | rock metagenome | isolation source: Antarctica rocks | place: Antarctica | reverse complement strand
ACATTTGGTAAGCTAGCTGCATAGCGTGAGGTGCTGATATCAAAGCCAGTTATGCCTGACATTCCACCTATGCTGCATGAATGGGTCATCTCAATTGTTTGGCACAAACAAAGGTTTGCCTGAATTTGGTCTGCGCACACAAGGACATCATGCGACGATTCAATATGTGGACAGTCTGCTGACTTGTATATGTGCAGGGTTGTCAAACACCTCAACTGATGAGAGTCCACATGCAAGCGCCCCTGGCTCGTCATCCTACCAATCTGCGGCTGGCAAAAGCCATCCTGTTTCCTGCCATGACAAATAGAGCTGTGTTTCTAATAAAATCAGCAGACATATGCTAGCCTGCTTGGTGCCTTGATGCCTTGACTACTTCTGGACAGTAGCTGTGTGCTTCATGTTGGGCAAATGATGAACATATCTGAGCTGAGGTAATTGGTCATATTATGGCAGACCTCACAGCATAGCTGTGGTCATGCCTGGAGAGGCAAGCTGTCAGGCAGGCAATGCAAGGGCTCTGTGGGGTTTGTACATACTGGCAATTGCTTGCTGAGGCGCTTTACAGGCCAAAGCAGGTGATATGGTGCCGTTGATTGATTGTAGCTGTTACAGTTAACTCTCTTTTCTTAGCAGAGAAGGGTGCTGATGTTTTGGTCTGCTGGGCCAGCAGTATTTGTACCAAGTATAAAAGTTCATTGCTGCCCATTGTCCACTGGGAATATATTCTGCTCAAGGTTGAACAGTGCACCGCACATGTCACTCTTACTTTCAGGGAATCGTTGGGCTTTGTAGGTATTCACATGCAGTCATATGTTATTCACTCAAAGTTGGTGTTGCTGCTGCTGCCTTTTCTTTCCCGTGCAGCTTGCTCAACTCATTATACTTCAGAATTTATTGTGATCTTTGATCCTAGTGTACTGTTGTCAAGCTGATGTGTCACTGGAATTTTGCTCTGCTTGTTTCTTGTCCTCTATGTAGGTCATGTTGTGAGATTGACGGCTGCTGTACTGCATTCTGCTAAATTACTTAAACGCCCCCTGCCTGCGCACCCGACAGGTTCTGGGCAGTATTGCTGGTACAGACAATGTGGCATACTGTATGCTTCAGTTAGACTGCGCAACTTAGTCCCGACCACTGGCCAGTGCAATCTGGCTTGTCTTCAGTCATTCTGCTGATTATCTATTTTCTTCGCCAGCTGGAAGCAGCAGCTTGAGGCATTCACACTCTCAACTGCATTGCCCTGGAATAATGAGTGCTCTAGTCATGTAATTTCTGCTTGACTCAACATACCAGACACGACTCCGGGTGGCAGAGAGCGTTCCGGACGCTGGACATTAGCACTAGGGTCAATTTCCTGTACTTACGGCCGTACTGCTGGACATTAGCTTTGTCAATTTCCCATGTGTAACAGGATGCTGCGAAGCGCCCTGATGGCAAATTTTGCGACCGCCGATGAGCGTTCGAATTGGCTGCACCTGATCTGGCAGCAATACTTGCTGCCGTTGCTTAATGCGACGCGTCTGAAGAACTATGTATGCGTCAGCTCACTTCTTCTTAAAAGGCTCAGGTCTTGTCATCTTGTGCTATGTGTGTCTATCTGTTGCTCATGCTATGGTAGGAGCGGCATAAAATGACCATTGATCACTCGTGACATGAATATTCTGATTTTATACAACAGCCTAGACATTGAGCATACCACCAAGACACCGTTGATGTTATATAGATGAAATTACAGCAACATAAACAAGCAATGCCATACAATCTAGGTAGCAATCACATGTGGCAGACCTTCTAGGTTTGTGGGTGCGCATGACATGGCCTCTACATCTTGTGCCAGTCATCTGTGATTGTCTGTGTACATATCGTGGTATATCTTGTACATTTGTTTCGGCTTGGCGCCAAGGTACCATCTCAGAGCTATGTAAAAATGCACATATGTTGCATGTAAAGCCCCCCAATCACTGAGCCGCCGCCCGCTTGTTTCATTCACGGGATTCATTACCATGGAAACTCTTCCTCTTCTGCTGTGACCATGATGTGACTCATGCACATTGACAGTTGTACCAGCTTCATGCATTCTGATGCACAAGTCTACATCTTCCATGATTGGCAGATCATTCTGGAAGCCGCCAACTGCTTTGAAGTCTGCAGCTCGACAAAATAGGGTCTGGTCTCCAAACAAACACCTGATGCCCCTGTTGCAGCGAACAGCTACATAACCTTGCTTGTCCGAAGAAGCGTCACATATGAGTGGTAGGACAGAGATTGTCATTTGTGTTCTTCAGCTGCACCATTGAGCATTCCTGGAGGCAACGTGCACAGCAAAGAAGGGTATTTGCATCACATGTGCAAGCCTAGATCTGTGGTGGGCCTCACCTGACAAATGCCAGAGGCCGCAGGAACATAGCAATGTAGTATGTCTTGACTAGATGATGGAATGTCATGCCCTGCAGCCTCTTGCCATGTGTCTGAATGATGGTTCTGAAGCCACCAAGCACATTGTTGGGGTTGGCCATGACGCCCCTCACGACAGCGACTAGCTCTGTAGGAGGCTGAGTGTCTGCGTGCAGGAAGCATAGTAAGTCCCCTGCAGCACAGCAAGAACACCAAATCTTGATGAAAAGTGCTGGAATCAAAGGTAAACGGTGCACAGAACAAGCATGCATGATCGCTGTACACATGCTATCCCCATTCACTGTTTGGTTGCACAACACTGACAGCGGACTATACAATGAAGCTAATGAGCATGGTTAAAAGACAACAATTTCTTTCAGCAGCCACATTTCAATGTTGCAGGGAACACAGCTGCGGACTGACTGACAATGAAAAAATCCAAACTAACGAAGAGATTACCCTTGGCAACTTTGGCCCCAAAGTTCATCTGTCTAGCCCGCCCAGCATCACAGCACAACACAGATATGCCCATACTGGCCGCAATGGATTTTGTCCTGCATCCAGCAGAGTTGTTGCTGAGGCAAATTAGACTAGCTCTACGCTTGCTGCGTTCAGCTGAATTACGCACCTTTGCGGAGTGCCACTGGACACACAGTGGTCTCCGAGCAATCGCAACAGCTCACCTGTCATGGCTACCTCCATCAACAACAAGGATCTCATGCGGAAGAGGATTCAAGGACTGAACAGCGCTGAGGGTTGTGGCAATACACTTCTCCTCGTTCAGAGCCTGCAAAGCCCATCAACTACAGCAGCAGATCATTTCATGTCATGTCTGTGCATGGTAGCCCAGGGGGCATTGTGACATGCACCAACACTTAGGCATGACAAAATTGTTTGTGACTGACCGGAATGATGAGTGAGACTTTGCCAGGATATTCATGGTATGCTGCCCATGAGTATGGTTTTGTGATGTGTCTCCAGCATGCATACCCAGACACAGTTAGAACCTGCAAACAAGAAAGTTGTGTCTAGCAAGAAGTTTGTGTCTAGCAACAAATGGACCAAGTCAAAGCTCAGCTGATTGGTCTGCATGCGGGCACAAACAGCAGCAAATGCAGGCAGTACTGAATGCCTGTGGTCTAAATTTGTGAATGCTTGGGAGCTGACCTGACAGCTTGCGACAGTACACAAGTGTTCAGCAGCAGCTGTAGCATGCAGAGAAGCATACCAAGACAGCAATGCTGATCCGCCAGGAGGAGTTGTTATTGCTGTCATCATCATCAGAACGTCCAGTTCCTTTCTTCAGGCCTCCGGCGCCGCCTCCGTTGCCTGCGCCCCCAAAAGCATGGCAAACTTCGACTGCACGACCTGCAGACAATCGGGTGGTGGGACGTGCGGTGCATGGTTGCAACCAGGCGCAGCTTAGCGGTTAGCACACCTTGACAAGACCGCCAGAGTCCACCGCAACGTCGTACTTGTGCACCATAGAAGCAATTTGCACGTTGCGCAGGCGGTGGTGGAGCTGTACATAGTACTGTGACAGCACTCACAGGCATCCTCAGTGCAAGTCGGCCATTAATGCATCTGATCCCTTCTTGCGTACATACACGCCTGCGTTCTAAGCCACCTGGACACGCCAGGAAAAGTCATCGCTTGCCAATCATGATTGTGCACGTTATCAGGCATTTTCTATCGGTCGTGTTGTTTGCACAACATGGGCACAAGTGCGTTCAGCATGTGATGATAGATAAGTCATACTAGTACCGGGTGGGAGGCCGGGGGGAAATGAGCTTAACCCCCTTTTGCTGATCACTTGCAAGTCACTTCCAGTTGGGGCTTGATCGTATAACGCATTTGGTGTAGCAGACTTGTGGGTAGCCTGGCCTTGACAAGCATGTGTGGTTGGATCCGCCTTTTGCGAGGATTGGCCGCTTTCCGAAGCATTATTTGCGCTGCAAGCCTAGAGCACCTCACAGTGTGTTTTGGTGCCTGCCAATTCAAATGCACAGTGGCGCAAGTTGTTGAGTGGTATGTTCAGACTGATGAGAAAATATGAGAGAGGCTGTATGTTGTATGCAGAGGCGGGGTGTGAGAGCTCTCGCCCTACAACACCTGTTTGCAAATGAGGGCAGCCATGACAGGCCATTTTTGAAATTCTTCTGCCGCTTGATGCAGTGCTGTAATATTTCTGGGAGCGTTTGGGATCCAGAAAGCAGGCATCAAACACGCTTGCAAGCATGGCGTCAGCTTGTGAATCCGAGGATAAGTTCCCATTCCCAAGCATTTGTACCTTGACCGCAGAGGGGCCAGCGGTGGCTACCCGCACGTGTCTGCATATGCCTGCACTCTCGCCGGTGCAGAGAGAGCGAGGCACAAGGTAGACAAAGGCTGGGCATTTCACTGCTGCGTTGGGTCAGCACTTGGTCAAACAAAATTTACTACTGTTCTGTGCGTAAACTCCCGTTATAGCTGAAGCTCTGATCTGAAGAACCATCGTTGAAAGAGCTCAGCCCGTACTTGCAGTTCGGTGAGAGCACAGACAAGACATATGCTCGGCATCTTGCTCGTTCTGGATACACAGACGCAGCTGGGTGTATGCATTGACCACGCTGCTTGCTTTGCAGACATAGTGCTCTGTGCATGGGCGTTCTGGGTGTGAGTGTTGGAGCTGGACTTGCTGCAGTTACTCTTCTCACGGTACCGGTCTTCGTACCTGCTCTGCAGCCACGCGCATTGCAGGCAAGTCCTGAGCAACTCGGCTTGACAAGCAGATGATGCCTGTGACACATGTGAACAGATCTGAGAAGGCTTCTGCTTTTGACTGCAGATCATGGGTCTTGGAGCAAGCAGGCAGGCTGGGGTAAAAGTAGGATGGAGGCCGGCCAAAGGTGACTGTGTGCACTGCATCTGATGTGAACATATCGTTTTGTGTACAAGTCAGAAAATGACAACAGCAAGCTGTGCAGGTGATGAAGCTGCTCAAAGAATATCTCAATCAGGCTACGACATTACACCTCTTACAGCTCAAAAGAAATCAGAGCTGGCAGCAATGTTGACAGACCATCAAAGGCAAGGTCACTGTCTATCAACTTAGCAGACTACTTTCTGCAATGCCTGCGCCATCACACTACATGCTCTGACAACTACTACATATGTGCACTATCTGTCATGATCTGTGCTCAGGAGAGTTGCAGTGGGATCAGGAACTGAGCGAGCCTTCACAGGCGAAACAGTGAATGGCTATCCTCATGACAACAAGAAGGCCGGACTGTATGTAGCAGCCATTGGTGGACTGCCCTTGTTCTCGTCAGAAACAAAATTTGACTCTGGCACTGGCTGGCCATCTTTTTATGCGCCAGTGGATCCTACTCACATCATTGAGGTAACCACCCTGGTTCAATCTTGCCATTTGGCTTATCACAGTTCTGCACCATCATAAATTGTGTCTGGCTTGATAGCTTCTGATGCTCAACACATTGTGATTGAGGCAACTCACTTACCATCCCATCAGATAGACTGTGACCGTCTTCAACTTTCACAATTTTCTTGGCAGCTGCATTTTCACAGCTTAACCACCTGCCAGCTGTGTCTTTCTGCTGGTCAGTGTCAGGTGGCCTGTGATGCACACTGCATGCTGAAACTCAAGTCATGTCTAGGGTGAAGACACTGTTGGAGCAATGTGCAGGTCAAAGATTCCAGCGTTCCCTTCATGCCCCGGGTAGAAGTTCTAGACGCCCGTGCTGGCTCTCATCTGGGTCACGTCTTTGATGATGGGCCACGGCCTACTGGCAAAAGATACTGCATGAATGCTGCGGCTCTCAAGTTCATCCCTGAGGGTGACGAGGCTCCAGCAGAGTCTAGACCAATCCCCCAGGAGAAGCAGGAAGCTGACCTATGAAATGCACTTTAGTCTGTAGTGTGCCGTTCTGCTACGGTCAATTCAAGCTGATGCAACCAAGCAACTCACTTCAGATTGCATATCAAACTGAGCAGTTCAACCACTCCTCGACTGATTTGATACAAGGATTGCCTGTCCAGCCTGCCATATACAGTCATGCAGGTGTTGCAATCTGTTTGTAATACAGAAGGCATGTGCTGCTGGGCAACTGGCAGACGTGCATACATTCGTTGCTTTCTATAAATGTGATGACATGCACAAATACTGCTGTATCTGCTGCACATGACCTGACTGCGAGCTAGCAGTGCTGCTCAGCATGGAATATTGTGAAGCTGGAGCTCACTCGTTTGCACAGCGCGGAAATAAAACGTGAAAAGGTGCTCAACTTTGCATTACAGCACTGAAGGATTAAAGCCTGAATCTCGTTCCAGAAGCATTGCCTCTGACAGTTCTGTTCCACTACACTACAACCTGACAATTTGACTCTTGCCTGACCACAGGGCAACAGTGAATGATGGTGATTACGAGAAGTGTGCCAGTTATATCAACAAATCATGCCGTCATCCAAAGTGTCACACTCATTTGTTTTGAGCGACAGCCTTCTGTATTGCCACTTTCATGGTCTGCATGATGATTGGAACATCAATCAAGGCTTCAGCATTCTTTTGCAACCGCTCCCTTGAGTTGCTAGGTGCAGGTCCTTGCCTGTCAATACCAGATGCTGGCCCTTCAAAAAACCTTACAAACAGAACGTCGCCCTAAAGAGCAGCACACGTGCCGGTTGGTGTGCTGTTTTACTTGACATGTGCAAAAGCTTGTAGAGACGACACCTTATAGCATGAAGCAAATGAAGACGACACGCACAATAGCTGTAATGTCATCTGTTGCATGCGCATGCTTGTCCTGTTTGCCACGGCAGAGACATAAACAAGGGCATTGCTTCAAGAGTGCACACCCTGCTTTGTGTCTTGAGAACGTTGTTAATACGTTTGTGCATAGGTCAAGCATGAAATCAGGGAGAAGTGACCCACCTTTTCATCTACTTGCTCCACATTTGCAACGATGTCTCCCACACTCATTGGACGACCCTCCTTGATCCGCAGTAAGGACATCTGCAGGTGTGCATGGCCTGTAACATCTTTCGCTATTTGAGCATGTAAAGCAATCAACAGGTATGAAGTTTGATGAAAATAACATGGCCAGGACAATCAGCAGAGCTCACCTGAAAACCGTTGTCCAGCTTGTCTGCTTTGATGGGAAGCGCAAAAGGCATGTTCTGACCACTGCTAGTCAAAGTCGAGGCCCATTGGTATAAACTGTTTATGAAGCCTGTTGTGTCCAGACCCCTGCTCAAAACCAAAAAGCTGTCAGCGGTTGACACTTCCATAATCTGTCCCGAGAAGACACGGCCATCTTCACTGGAGACGCTTACTTTGGCAACCGAGCTGTAGCGAGCTGAAGGTGCTCTTTCGAGTCAACCTTAGCTGCGGCAGCTCTGACATACATGCATGTACACCTGCTACCTCTGGCGACGACCGATGAGCGAGGTGTAGACGTGAAAGCAATTACTGAACGAGATAACTTGCTCTGGAACGCCCGGCTTTGCTGTACACAGTTTGCTGGATGTTGTCGAGCTGCCTGTGAAGCACTCACGAACTGGCTGCAAGCATGCAGACTCTGCATGCTGGTGTTGTGAACTTATGAGTCAACAGAAGCACAGCAATCGCAAATTAAACGGACGCTGAAAACGAGAGATTGATTTCAACTGTGCGGCCAATAGACGCACTCACATGGCTAAACTCGAGGTTCAGAAGTTGCAACAGAACCCACTACCGAGTTTCTCTTGGGACGATGTGAGCCCGAGGCAAAGCCCTGGGCAAAGCCTGTGCCGCAAAGCAATAACGCTCGACTTGACCGACCGGTCGTACATTGCGCAAAGCCGCGTTTGCATTGGGACAGCGTTCTGCATTTTTCCTTCCTTTGACCGTGACGTGCTCCCACCTGCGTCTCCTCTGTTTTGTCCTGATGCAGTCTGAGCCTGCCGGGTCTTTTGCTAAGAACGTGACACCGTCAGCAGAAATGGTTGAAGTGCTCGTGGATGGAGCCCGTTACGGCGATATAGAGGATGTGCAGTCTGCCTTGCAACACAGCGTCGATGTTAATGCCACAGACTCTTCAGGCAGAACAGGTAGGCAATAACTCGAAACAGTTGCCTCTATAGAGCTGAGGTAGTGAGGCACTCACTGCTGCAAGTCTGCAGCTCTTCACATGGCAGCAGCCAACAACCATGCTGATGTTGCTGCAACATTGGTCGAAGCTGGAGCAGTAAGTCGGCAACACATGGCGTGTTAATCAATGCTGCAGTTTGTGACAATGATGCTTTACATGCAAAAGCTTGCATTCCATTTTTACAGGATGTGGACACCAGAAATGCTGAAGGCAACACGCCTTTACATTGGGCATGTTTGAACGGCTGCAGTGCAGTGGCAAAAGTATTGTTAGATAAAGGCGCCAATCCTGCATGTTTGAACAGGTACCATGATTTTTTTTGAGTTCAAGAAGTTGTGACAGGCTCTGCACGTCCATCCTGTCTGTGCTTGACGACATCAAGATGTATCAGTCCTACTGTGCTGTGCAGTCACTCCAATACACCAGTTGACGAGCTATTGGGCAAACCCTATCAAGATGAAATGCTGGCACTCATTGCATCTTACCAAGAACAGACAGGGAACAAGGATGACAGTCTGGCAAACGAAGACAATGATGATGAATTTGAGGAAGCAGAGCAATCATAACTAGCAATTTGGCAACTCAATCACTGCATCAACAGTCTGACTGAAGTCACTCAACGATAGAGCAGGTAATACAATACCTACAACTTTCGATGCATCATATAAAGAGGCTGAGTGCTACATTTTTGAAACCATCAGGCGCACATGACTGCACAGCATGCTTTGCATTACACAATGTTGTGTCCAGCATTTGACTGCCCTGCTCCACCAAACAATCCAAAGATGCCTCCTTGCTGACTCTGCAAAGTCACAGCAGTGTGTTAACATGAGGCCGCAGGGGTCAAGACTGAACAACAAGCACCACCTTATAATTAAAGTATCTGACAGTCAGATCTTGTATGCCAGTTGCCAGAACAGGTCCTGATGCAGGAGCTACTCAGCACTTTCCCTTCAGCAAGACATGTGGTTTGGGCTTCAATAGAAGACTCCACGCCTTAAGCATTTTAGAGCATCACAGAGCGCAAAATAAAAGGAATAAATCTGAAGCAACTGCACACAATCTTGGGCAACACTTTGTATGGCCAAGGCATTTGACACAGCTGCGCAGACAAGTGCATCCCAGGGGCATACTATCGTGTTCAAACAGGCAAACATCATAGGCTAAAAAAGTGCATACTCTATAACCATACAGTTGGGCATGTCTTGTCCATACATGCACAGCTGACAGCATGGTTGCTCATCAGCAAGCTTGTGATCCCAGAAGCAAGCTGATGATGCAAGCCAAGTATGACGAGTGCAAGGAGCAGCAAAGCTCACCTCTGCCTCGTCTGTAAACAAGTCGTCAGGCTGCCGGAAGGCTCCATGAATGCCAATGGCTGCACAGCTAATTCCCAAGGCGGTGAAGAGGACAGTTCCCACACTGCATGCAACAGCTCAGATCATGCTGAAGCTCAACGCCAAGACATGCCATTGTGGAGCCAAGACCGGATCCAGGCATTCAAGGAGCAGAAGCTAGACATTTACGCACAAACACATAAAGAGCAAGGGAGCAAACACAGCTATAACAGAAATTGCAGAAACGTGCGCTGGAGCACCATTCCTTGCGTATGCAGCCCGTTGGAGGGCCAGTTCCTGCAGCTCCTACAGTCACAGATGCAGAAACCTGGTTTGCTGCTCTACCTTGTGAGGAAGAAGATGATCACTCCCGATATCACAGCCATACCAATGAACTTCTCGTTGTCACTGCGAAAAAGCAGCTGGTATCAGTACATTCAACCTGGTGCTTTACCAAAAGCGGTGTGCGCTGCAACATGCTGCAGCATTGCTACTGCGGCAAGCTGCAAGACACTTACTTGAACGTTCTTCCTCCAATTACCAAAGGGCTAGACTTGATAACAAACAGGTAAAGCCAAGCCAGTGCTAGCAGACCTAGCACTATTAAAGATGTGGGATACAATGCCATTGTGACGGCTGTGATGGTCACTATCACCACCAAGTAGTTGACCTTAAAGTAGTTAGCATTTTTGCGTAGTCTGCCAGTCGCCTGCAACAGTACTGGTTTCAAGGTATGCTGGTGCTGAGCTGACTATAGTATACAGCAGCAAACAGTTGCCTACTTCTGCCAAGTTTGCGGGTCTCGCAAAGGAGCTGCGATCTACCATTTCGGTCCATGGTTTCCTCTGAAATCCGACACTCACGTCTGTCAGATTGATCGGATAACAAACTTTAATACGGCTCGCGGCAACTGTCGTACCTCTTTAAGCACATTCAACGCTGCGTTCTTAAGATTGCCACCAACAGCCATGATTGCATTTTGAGGTGGTGCCTGCTGCGCTTGAGCCGGGGGTGCTTGCTGAGGCTGCAAGGGCTGTGTTTCTTCGGCCATCTTGAGCCGGGCAACACGGCTTTTTTGTACCTGTCAATGGTCTGCGCAGTGGTCTACAAAGCAATGCCTCCTTATGTGATGCCAAATTGTTAAAGGCAGATGCTAAGCACTCACACCTTTTGACGCCTGACCGGCTACCGCCTCGTGGGGGGTCAGTAGTCATTTGAACCCAACCAGACGATAGGCGTGTTTCATTACCGCACGCCGTGTCCATGACAGCTGGCAAAGGCGAACTAATTTTATAAAGGATGCATGAGTTGCGAAGCCTGGTGAAATGCCTAGTTTGTCCACAAACAGACACTTGTGCCTGCCCCACAAGGTTGTGCAGACTACTGTACAAATACATACTCGTGCTACGCTATTACCTGGTAGCCTCTGGGTGGTAGCTGCCTGTGCCGACAAAAAGACAGGTAGGGCCATACGAGTGTATGGACAGGTAGAACCATCTGGCTACCTGATATCTATCACACAAAGCATACCTTGCAGGCACAAAGCTACTGGCAACCACGCTGTGCTTGAACTGTGTCAACGGCACAGACCATCAAAGGGCTATATAGCTTTTACAAACGTGAAAATTGTCACCATTGATCAATCATAGTGATCCCAACATGTTCCAGCGTAGCCACGAAACTGTTGTTGCATCAGAGCTTGATCATTGACTGTATACCTGATTTCTCCAACTTATTGCAGACACTGCTGCAGAACAATATATTGCCGCAGCAGGCTTGGCAAGCATGTTCATGCTAAGATCTTTACATCACCTCTTGGACAGAAGCTGCAAACCAGCGCCCCAAGACAATTCAACATATTCTACACGCATGAGAAAGGGAAAAGCATACTCAACAGGTGCTACGATCAGACACAGTGTGAGTGTGCAAGTACAGACTTTCAGAGCTCAGGGTGCCAGGGCAATCACATTAGACATGAGAACGGGCAACTAAAGAAACAGTATGCATTCAAGGCCCGGCCTCTAAGATCTTTGCTCCGTGATGCTTTTGCTTGCAACAACCTGTTGTGCAATCTGCCCCTGTGCTGTTAAGGATGCACATTCTAGTTGTGATGACTGCATATTGTGCATTGTTGCATGTTGTGCATTGTTGAAATTACAGGGCAGACAAATGACAGAATGCGCTCAGGTAGACATCAACATGTCAAGTGGGGCATCAAGCTGTGCAGAAAAGATCAAACTGCACACCATGAATCACACAACATACATCTGAGAAACTGACAGTGCTTGATAGGCACACACAATCCACAAAAAAAGGCAAAACCCAGAAGATCAGCCACAACACATTGGTCAGCAGATCAGCTGGATCTTACTTGTCCATCCCTGATGACTGCCTGATCCACAGCTGCAGAATGTTGGCAGCGCATCATTCTGTGTAAAAACCCATATGCAGTATCAACAGGAAGAG
>JAABUP010009135.1_pt1 | contig 12325 bp, 7 predicted proteins | sample 5559201 | NCBI WGS metagenome assembly JAABUP01 (sample SAMN10711887, study PRJNA513373) | rock metagenome | isolation source: Antarctica rocks | place: Antarctica | reverse complement strand
CCTCCTCCTCCGGCAGAAGCGACCGATACCTCCTTCCCGCCAGATCCTGCTCCAGTCCGCCGTCGCTCTCAGGGTCAATATACCCTACACATCACAATCAGCATTCGATCTCACCTCAGAACAAGCTTCTTCACAACATACCTCTCCCACCAAACATACTCAAGGCCACCGGCAGGAAAACCAAAGCATGCAACGCCGCCCACACCACCAGCGCCAACCACACCCTAAAGTAATACACCTCGAAAATCTTACTCTGCGTAAAAGCCAACACGAAAACCCCCAACAACTTCGTAATCGTAATCCCACTAAACACGCTCCCGCCCACATTCACCAACGCCGCCCAAGCCCTCGCCTCCTTCCCCCTCAGCGAACTGGGCGCGCGCTCGAGAATAGAAGACGACGGGATCGTGAACGCGCGAGCGATATGCGCGCAGAATTCCACGCCAATGCCGACGCAGATGACGATATTGACTAGACTGACGGCGTTGAGCGAGACGCCCGCGAGCGCCATGGTGCCTGCGATATCGACTACGATCATCGCCACGGTGACTGTGACGACGATGCCGGTGGTCAGGGAGCCGAGGAGGGTGGTGGCGATGACGAGGATGAAAGCCAGTGCTGTGCCGACGAGGGTCGAGGCCAGACGGACGATGGAGGCGTATTGATCGAAGAAGATGTAGAATTTGGAGTAAGGGAATACGCTGATGCCTTCGTTCTTCTCGGAGATCTCCGTGGCGATGCGGCGGGCGGCGGCGTAGGCTGCGATGAAGTCTTCCTGGCTGCGGAGAGGGGTGTGCGCGGTGCGGAAGTGGCTGGCTGGAATTGTTAGGGCGTTCTTGTCTACGACCACTGCGTCGCCGTATGTGGCTTGTCCTGCGAGTGGGCAGTCCTGCGTAGTGGGGGAGTCGAGCCATCGGAGCATGTAATGCACGAACTCCTCGCCTTCGGGCATCCCAGCCAACGAGATATTCCAGCTCGGGTCGCGGTCCGCGAAACAGGTTGTCTTCCCATCGTCACAGCACTCCTCCAATTCCGGATTGAGCCAATGGAAGTAGTCGTCGATCCAACTTGCCGTCGCATCCGCGATGAAGCTCTGTTCCGGCCTCTTGCGTTCCTGCTCCAATATATTCGCCAAAGAGAAAGCCTCGCACGTGCTGAATCGCCCACACAGCTCCTGCTGTGCGTGCCGACTCGTCGCATTCACCCCCTTCGTCACGAAATACACCGGTGGTCCGGCCCCAAAGTACGCATACAAGTCGTTGAAGTAATCAATCAAGTACGAGCCCGTCGGGATCGCAATCCGCTGATCCAAACCAAGCTGTACTTCCGGCAGCAGCGCGATCCCCACGGCGAAGAACCCGAGGAAGAGCGTCATGACCGCTACCCGCATCTTGTTACCCAAGAGCGCAGGCGCGTACCGTTTGCGCACGAAGCGGCTGAGCCATCCCTCCTCTTCCACGCCAGAGAACGGAGCGCTGCCGAAACCACTCGGCATCCCGTTAGAGTCCATCCCGCCCTTCTTGTCGAGCCGGACGCACGGCACGCAGTCCATCCGCCCGCTCTCGACCCGTTCCTGGTTCACAGCCAGCACGGCAACGAACATTGTCACCTGCAGGAGCGCGTTGATGAACACCGCGCCCGCCGCGTAAGCCGCGAAGTTCCGGACGGCAGGCATACCGACTGCGGCGCCCAGAGCGAAAGCGACAGTCTCAGTCAACCCGCTCAGCAGGATGGATGGGCCCATGCGGCCCAGCGCCCTCGCTACTCTCTCCGGCACGGGCTCGTCCGCGTGCGAGATGTTGACTCGCTCGAACTCGTGGACGATAAGGAAGATGTTGTCCACGCCCACGGCCAATACCAGGAAGGGAATGACTTCTGCAATGATGAGGGTAGCCTTGACACCCATGGCACTGAACAAGCCGACGGAAGCCGCGACGCTCATGAGCACGATCAAGATGCCAACGACACCCAAGGAGAACTTGCTTTGCACAAGAGCTTGCTTCGGGTTCCGGAATACCATACTCGCCGTTACGGTTGTAGAGCCCAGGGCGAGCGAGGCGTAGATGAACATGACGATGTAGCTGATGACCACGATCTTAGCGTCGGTATTGGTGTTCTTGTTCAGTTCCTGTTCGAGCGAGATCTCGGTGTTGAAAGACAGGCGAAGGCCACGGTCGCGCGCCTCATCCATGACCTGAAGCAGCAGGACTTCCGCAGATGCCTCCCACTCCTCGGCCTTCTTCAAAGCCTCCGCTTCACTCGGGTTGTGGTTCTTGACCACCCATGTCACTACCAGAGCCTTCGCCTCCGTGATGGGATCCGAGCTGTAGTTGTAGCCTCCGAGCAGCCGCTGAATAGCCAGTGGCTGTCCGAATGGCGGAAGACAGTTCACTGGCGTATCCACACAGTCCTGAATCTGCTCGGCCCAGCCTTCCTTCTCCAAGTTGTCGAACTCGCCATCGAAGTACTGCGTCACTGATTGGATCACACACGACTCGCCTGTAGGTCTGTAACAAACGTCGTGCAGCGTGATACCGTTCTCCTCGGTCTTCAACCCCGCCACTCTGGCTTCCACGTCAAACCACCACCTCAACGTCTCGTAGCTCAATACCGGTCCCGGACCAGATGGCAGAGTATCATTGACGAGGAACGCCTGTTCAGCTCGGAAGAAAGGCCCGAAATTGGTATCGAAGAAATGCTTCTCCTGTGCGGCGTCCGAATCCGGCGCAACCCAGAGTTTCACGGGATCGGTCTCGATCGCAAAGCGCATCCACCCCAGACTAAGCAGTACCACGACAAGAAAAGAAGCGGATATCGTAATGCCGGGGAATCGAGCACACGTTCGTGCCAGGTTGCTGAAGAAGCGGTCAATGTACGTGTTGAGCATATACTGCTGCGTCGGCATTCGGTCGGCTGGATAACCTCCCGCGCTGCGACCGAGCATGTCGTGGTTGTCGTCTTCATCATCATCGTGCGCGCCGGAGTCCTGAAGAAGCTGTAGGCGTTCATTCTTGGACTGGCGGTGTTTCGCGGCTGCCACGTGGCCAGAGACGGCGAGGACGAGGAGTGTGATGAAGACCGAGTAGATGATCAGGACGGTAAAGCTGAGACAGGGGAGCAGTCCGACGTGGCATTCTGGTGTTTCTTCCAGAGGCTCAAGAGCGGGACAGCTGGCTTCGCAGTCGACGCAGGCGCACTTGTATTGCTCGTCAGTACTATTGCATGGCTTGGCATCGGTGAGGATTGTCTCCATGTCGCCGAAGTCCTTGCTACTCGGTCGCGGGAAGTCGATCTGGAAGGGCGATCCAAGGAAGGGCTTCTTGTCTCCCAAGAACTTGAGGAAAGACGTAACGTCCTTGCAACTATCATAGAATCCAGTCCCGAAGTCATCGCTGATCAAATGATCCAGCTCCGTGACGAGGAACTTGTCGTTCTTAGGCACCGTCTGGGTGACATTGATGAACAGACTCTGATCCGGCGAGCAACTGAACGTGCAGAACAGATCAAAGAAGTTCGTCTTGCACGCCGGACAGGCCGAGATGATATTCTGCGCTTTCTTCAGATTACTCTCCAGTGTCTCCACCTGCTCTTCCGTACAGCAGACGTCGCTGTCCTGCCATGCTGAGCCGCAGACAGAAACGATGTGGTCGCGGAGCTCGGGCGGAGGAGTGGAAGCGAGGCCATTGTCGGGGCAAGGTAGTTGTGATCCGAAGAAGGATTGGGAGCCGCAGTGGCCGCGGATGGCACATCGGCCGGCTTCGTGCTTGGTGGTGAGGTCGGATCCGCTACTGGCGGCAAGGGCCAAGGAGGGTACGGCGAGCCATGGTGCCAAACTCAGCGCCTTCATCGCTACCGATTGCGCTGCTCGGACGAGCAGCCGGAGTGTTGTTGTCGCTTCCGAGCTACCTTTCGCTCTGTCTTGCAATATGAGGTGTGCCTCCACCTCACGCTCCGAAAGTCTGTGGATGTGTAGGTAACGCAGGTCACGAGGCCGGAGATGATGAGTTGTAGAATGTTTGCCGCCTAGAAGGACTGGAGCTCTCGATGGACCAACGTCACTGCCGCCGCCACGCTCTGAGGCAAACATGATGAAACGTCCCGCCACCCGTTCCTGCGTGAGTGGCTGGAGCTTTCTCCGCATCCGCCGAGCCGCACGGAAACACCAACTTGGCATGACTCGCGTGAGCAATACACGATACGATCACCTTGATGTCCAATGCGTCGACTAGGACAAGATGGAGCAGCAGTATGCGCAGACCCAGCGTAAGATGATCTTCTACTACAATTACATAAAAGATACACTTTACCTCGCCTACTCGCTCGCCCATCGTCCTCTGTCTAAGTCGCTGCAGCTACGCGTTGGGAGATGCATCGGCACACGCCATCCCATCCCATCCCATAGTATAGCATCCTACGCAATGCTCATCTGCTCCCGATGCTAGCCTCGCCCAAGCGAGGTGCTGCGCGGATGCAATCAAGTGCTACTTCTTGCGAGTCCGTCGTGTCCGGCAGACTCTCAAGCGGAGGTGCTCTCCCCGACTTTCTTCGTCTGCTCCATCTCCCTCGCGTGCCCGTTCGGCATCGGGTCGTTCTGCTGATTCGAGTGCGGCGCTTCTCCGTTCTGCTGACCCTGGTACGGTCGACCGCTCCCACGCTGACCCTTCCGCTGCGGCTGGGCTCCATCCCGCTAAGACTCGCCCCCGCTTGCGGCCTGAGCCGGCGCAGGACTTCCCGCAGTCCCAGCAGCAGCACCAGCGCTAGCACCGGCACCGGCACCGGCACCAGCACCTCCCCTGTCACCACCACGGCCACCCCTGCCACGCCCTCTATCGCCTCGATCGCCGCCTCGACCTCCGAACCCACCACCGCCTCTGCCCCAGCCGCCACGTCCACCACGGCCAGACTCGCTATCGCTTCCCGTCGTCGCGCCGCCAGCAGACTGGTAGCCGCCTCTCTCCGGACCAGCCCCACCACGCTGAGCCGGCCCGCCGCGATTGCCATACCCACCACCACGACCTCTGTCGTTGAAGTTCCCACGAGGTCCCGGCCGGTACTCCGATAGACGTAGGCCCTTGAACTTCTCCTTCGCTTCCTGAGGGGGACTGCGAGCCATCACCTCCTTCATCGTCTGCGCATCGCCGAAGTGTGCCACATAGCGGCCGGCAGCGCCTACCTTTTCCATTCTCGTGATCTTTTTGGCGTCCTCGGGAGCAAAGATTTGAGCCTTGACGTCGTCGGCTGTTAGGTCGACCAGACCGATGATGAAGATCGCCTTCGATTGCTCCTGATGAGGTGAAGACTGAACGTTCGATTGCTTGTTCTGCACAGGTGTCTGGGATGGCTTTGGCGCTTCTGAGGGGGTGCCATTAGTTGGAGGCATGTTGACGGTGGGCGCTGGGGTGCCGTTAGTCGTGGAAGGCGCCGCGCTCGGCTGTGGGGATGGAGCAGCAGGCTTTGATGAGATGACTTGTTGAGGTGGAGCAGGCTTGGGCTGCGTTGCTTGCTCGAATTGCCTCTGCGCAAGTGGCTGCTGTGCGTTCTGCTGAGGCGGTGGCTGGTGGATAGGGTTCTTCTCGGCCGATGGACCCTGCGGTGGTTGCTTGACCTGCGCCTGAGCCATCGACGGCGGCTGCTGATTAGGCATAGGGAGGTTGCCACCTGTGGGCGCCATGCCAGCGTCAGACGGCGCTGAAGGGATGGCTTGTGGCCTCTGCTGCTGCGTCTTCCCGCTTCTATGGGAGAAGTTGAAGCCTTGCGCACGCATCTCGGTTCCTATTCGGCCTTGATCAATGTCCAGCACAAGCCAGCCGAACGCAGCATCCGCAAGGTTGAAATTCCACATGTTCTTGAATGCGGACTCGTCGACATGACCGTTGGGTGGCCCACCGCCAAAAGGGTTGCCGCCAGATGCAGTGGCGGGCATCTTGCTGACAAGCTCGAGTGCCAAGTGAACGAGCTTGTTCTGGGCTTCATTCTCTGAAACGGCGGGCTCCACTTCATGCTTGACCGTCTCCCACACATCGTCGAATTGCGCCTTCGATGCCGAAAGCTTGCCGCGGTAGTGATCCAAAGATGGATTGACCGAGAACTCATTGTATGAGCTGCCGTACCTGAAGTGCAAGCCTGCCGAGACGGAGAAGTCCGCCTTGAGTGTGACCGAGAGCTGGTTGAGGAGACCTTCTCTCGCGGGCGAAGCGTGTGTGATGAGGACGCGTGTCTCGGTCGGGTCGTAGACACGGTTCGCGGTGTCGATGAGCTCGCCAATCTGGAGGAGCGTTGTCCACATCGTGCCTTGCCCACCAGCGATTGTTGTCCGACCCTCACCGTTGTCGAACATCTTGTGCATGACGACCGCGCCACCCAAACCCAGCAAGCGCAACTTCACTCCACCAATGTCCAGCACCCGCGAGTGCGACTCGTCAATCACGTGAAGGTTGTCGACCTTGTACTCGCCGGACCGCAGCTTTTCCAGCACCGACACATCTTCGCAAGCGCCCCACACGCTGTAGACGGGAACATCGAGCGTGTACGTCTTGTTGAGGAATTGAGGAAGCTCGGACAGAGGGAGACGCTCTCGTTGGAAGCGCTCTTTGATAGATTGTTGTGGTCCGGAACGTGCGATGTCGCCTTTGACGGGTTCGGAGAGAAGGGGCGAGTACTGGGCGACGTGCTTGAGGGTCCTGTTAATCGTTAGCGTCCCGGGACATCTCTGCGGCGTGTCACGAGCTCACTTCTCTGCTATCCGTTCCAGCGAGTTGTTGTCGTAGAAGCCGAAGTCACCGGTGTGGATAATGTAGTCCGCATTGGCGTTGCGGGCATGGTCGTTGAGCTGTCTGAGGTTGCCTGAACTTCACCATCAGCCTTTGTCAAGCTTCTGTTATCATCCCGAGGTGGTTATACCTCTAACATCGGCTATACAGAGCACTCTCGCGTGACCGATCTGCTGCACGCGACCCTGGTTCGGATCAAGCGGGCGAGCTCCTGGTGCAGGCCCGCTGGCGTTCGGTTGCCCGTTGGGTTGCTGATACGCTTGCGAGTAGGCGCGAGGCTGCGTTGGTGCTTGGTGTTGTTGCTGCATGTCGAGTTAGTATGTGCGTACGAAGACGTTCGTAGATTGTCGCGGCGGACGTACAGCCATGGGAAACTGTGAGATGCGGACTTTCTGGGGTAGGTGAACGGAGCTCGGGGGTCTGTCGGCTGCTGCCTGACTGCGCGAAGCTGGAAAGAACGACGGAGGCGATGCTCGGTGGACGCGCGGAGTGATGTGAAGCGTGGGAGAGGGTGCTATGTAGAGTGGCGAAGATTTGGCAGTGGCCTTGAGGATGGTCCGAAGTTCGATGAAAGTGAAGAAGATGCGCCTTCCTCGTCCATCTGGGACGCGTGCCAAGAGCCGGGGAGCAACGGGCCTTGCCGCCGCTAGCAGGTGCACATCACATGTCACATATGGCAGGCTCGACGACCTCACTCCATGTCATCTCGTTGTCTCCCACATACATCAGTGTAATAAGATAACCTTTCATTACAGAACAAGTCCAATCACCCATTCACCACCACAGGTGAAGCTGCCTGGCTCGTTGAAGACCACTTGCCGAGCTTGGTACACTCCACCGTCGAAGCGTTGAGGGAATCTCAGTTTCTTTGTTGTCGCAGAGCCACGTGGAGTGAGCAGTCAACTGAGCAAACCTGAATACCACGGAAGGCACGCGACTCAGCGGAAGCGGAGCACTGACCGGTGAAGAGAAGTTTGCGGCGACTATAGAAGCTGTCTTTCTGCACACAACCTTCTTCTCCACACCATCAACCTCTCTCATCTTCTTCCCTGCCCTTCCTTCATACACCAATCACACACTCTCACATCTACACAGACATTTACCACTTCGCTCGCCACGGCGTCGAACAGATCGGATTCGGTTTCCTAGCGGGAGCCGCTGCTTCGAGTGTTTCAGCTTCGAACATCACCTTCCCATCCCACGAACGAACAGGCCTAAGTTTCCTTGCTCAGCCTGTGACGTTGCACTCTACTCATCGGTCATTGGTGCTCACTTCGACACCTCTACCTAGAGACGACATATCCACTTGAGAGCAACAGTCTCTTTGATACATGAGCTTGCAATCAGCAAGGGCATCGACACTTCTGGCTTCCTCCCCAACTCCTCAATACCCTGGCTTTCGCAAGCCGGCGCGTTCGACTCACATAAACAAGCCGGACTGATCCGACCACCTCTTTTCCGGCTTCTTCCACACCATCCGGCGTCAGGCGTTTCTGGGCTCTGCTTTTGCGAAGAACAAATATAAACCCGGACGAGACTACTGCTGCAGTATGGACGGATTCGAGTTCACGATGGGTTACCTGGGGGCAGGAGAGCGTGGTAGGTCTTCCCCCCACCACTTGGAGCCTGTATGACTAATGTGCCTTACAGGACGACGCGGCTCGGAACTAGAGGCGGAGAAACCGGCGGCTCGCGCAGGCTCGGGACGCCATTTTCCGGGATTACGGTCAGCGGATCTGCTAGGCCGCGCAAAGCCAGTGTCCGGTACAGCTCCCGCTCCGACGAGGATGGCCCGCTCTTCTCCCGCCACAAAGCCTGAGCGCATCTTCAGCACGGGCACTTTCACCTTTAAGACGATCAAAGCAATCTATGCAGACAGTGACGAGGCTGTCGCCGCAGGTAAAGGAGCTGGCGTCAACCTCATTCGGCGCCAGAGCGATGGTGTTCTGTACATTGAGAAGCTTGTACCAGTCTCCACATCCATCCAGCAAGCTCGTGCGATCGCGGAGATTGACGCTCTGACACAACTGACGCTCGCCGGCGCACCGAAGTACATAAACCAGATGCTAGAGAGCTTTCTCGAACCCGGCGCCGCGTTCGGAAGCATCATCCTCGAGTACTGCGAAGCCGGAACAGCCTATGACTTGATCCAACGCAAGACCCTCGAACGACAGCAACCGACAGAAGCTTTGATCTGGCATACGCTTGCTGGTCTGTCCAAAGCTCTGCACTTCTGCCACACGGGCATCGATGTCGATCGCTTTGACCTGCCACCGCCGCAAGACTGGAATACTCTCTGCCATCTCGACCTGAAACCCGTCAATGTCTTCTTCACCCGCGACGGCAGCAAGAATGGCATCCCGAGGCTCGTGCTGGGCGATTTCGGCTGCGCAACGACCTGGCAAGACATCCAGGACGGAACCGCGAAGAGGACGCTTCAGCTACGTGGTACGCCCGGCTGGTTCCCGCCAGAGTGCAAGGCTTCGAGTGAAGGAGGGTGGGACGGAGATTATGGTATGCCGACCGACGTCTGGCAGATGGGCGCTGTGGCACAGGCTATATCCCGTCTGATCCTGGTGCCGGATATGAGCTTTGTGGTAAGAGGGAGGGCCTGCGGGCGTCAGTACAGCAGGGAACTGAATGGGATTGTGACAATCTGCATGAACCCGGACCCGTTGAAGCGTCCGAGCGCTGCGAAGGTGGCAGGCGAGGTGAAAAGGCAGATGGAAGCGCGTGGTTTGGTCTTTTAATGTACAGAAAAACACGCGGTGTAAGATAGCGAAGGCACGAAAATCTGGCTTCTCTGTTTCTCGTGCGCAGATCTTGAGCAAGCTGGCGCCGAGTACCATTGCACACACTCGTTTGGTGTTGCGGAGATGACCGCAGAGCTTGCTCATGGAATGCGTGCTCTCCGTACTGCAAAGCCATCCTTCAGCAGGCGTAAGCACAATCGGGTGCACATCGTACACATACCCAGCGCAGAGATCACAGCAGACCTTGCCTTGGACACCCAGAAATCGCGAACGTGGAGGCTACCGGTGCCTGCTTCTCCCACGAGTGATAGTACTCTGCCAGCACGTCGAGAACGAGTACACTTGCACGTGCCGAGACACTGTTTCGGAGACACGCACCAGTCTTCACTAAGGTACGCACACTACGGCAGTAAGAAGCAAAAGTAAACTTTCATCAATCAAATCCACATACTCAACTACTCTGCTCTCACACTACTACCGCAAAACCATACATATGCTCCTGCCAATACCAGTCACCACCATACCCGTCAGCGCCAAGCTCGCAAGCAGGCGCACAGCCCGCAAAGTATCCCATGCCGCCTAGTCATGCCAAGGGTCCAAGTCAGAAGCGCCACACCGCTATGCGTACAAGTGTATCATGGAGGAGAAACGAGAATGCCGGGTGATATGGACGATGCGGAGACGCCAGGCAGTAGTGAGGAGGCAGTATGCCCACGTCGTGACAGTGCGTGCTTCGTATGTGTGTCCGGAGAAAGCGGTGGATTCGAGGGAGACGTAAGATGCGATGGTTCATTGAAACGGCGGAGTACAAGCCCTTCGTATGAATCTTTGCGATGCGGTGACCTAGCAGACCGCCTTGTGAGGCCTCTTAAGCTGGCTGAGGAGCACATCAAGCTCCTTCCAGTTGTCCGGCGATGTTGCGAACTTGCGGTGCTTGCGAGATTGGCAGTGCTATCATACATCAGTAACAGTATATCCAGCAGAACGTAAGACGACGCACCTCATCGAAGTCCTCAAACTTGTCACGGCAATTCTCGCAATACCCCGGCTTCGGGTCTCGCTCGAGGGGCTTGCGCTGCTTGGCCGTCGATTTGCGCGGCTTCAATGCCTGCTGAGCGCCGCCGTTCTCATCGTCTTCGTGCACCACACCGAGAGTCTCCTGAGCTTTACGCTTAGCTGCGCGGGGTGGCGGGTCGCGATCATTGTCGTTGTTGATTGCCGCCCGCATGTCGTTCATGTAGGAGGAGGGCATGCTGACATGTGAGTTCACGCTGGCGCCACGCTCGAGCATTTTCCGCTTGAGCGCTGAGACTTCTTTGCTGTCACCGATGCGGTGGTTGGCTCCAGGTGCTGTCGAGGAGATGGCTGCGGATGAGATGTATTGTGACCGGATGGCGGAGGTGACATTGGAGTGCTGCAAGCCGGAAGCAACGGGCTCGCCTCCAATCATGCGTGGAAGGCCGCGGAGGGTCTGCTGAGTGCTGCCGAAGAGCGACGGCATGCCTTCGTTTGAGGATTGCCGCTTTGCCGGCAGACCTTTGGGTGGGTCGAGCGGCTTGGACAATGAGTCGGCTTTCGCGTCCAGCTTACGAGGGGATCGTCTGAGGTTAGGCTGGCGCTCCATAAGTGCATGTGGTTGTGCGGTGTCACGGGTGGATGCAGATTGCTGGGCGGATGCAGCGCGTGTCCTCCGCTGAGCGGTGGCGAGCTCGTCCTGTGTTCTGGCAGCGGCTTGCTGTTGAGCCTTCTTGGACTGAGGAGGTTCTTCGAGAAATGGACACCGACCGGGACCGGACATCCTGAATTGAGGCCACTTGCCTTCGTGTTTCGATGCTGGCTTCGGGTAGTCTCGCACCATGACAGGCTTTGTCTTTTCGTTCATGTCATGAACGTAAATGTAAAAGCCTTGGAACGTGCACATGTCCTGAGCAGCGACGGTCATATCCCGATCCGCTGGGCCGTTGACCTTCTCGTTCCGGAGCAGTTGCTCCAAGTCGGCATCTTTCACAGTTTTGGATACGACCCTACCGACCAACGTCTGGCTGCGCGTGCCGTGCGGCACCGGCACATCGTTCTCAGCCGCCTCCATGATGGTCTTCAGCATCCGATGTAGCTTCTCCAATGCCCATATCTTGATGCCATACTGGCGTGCTAGTGACAAGATGTCTGCACTTTGACCCTGCGCTTTGCGTGGGTCAACATCGTGTGTAATGCTGGCGGCCTGCGTTTGAGTTCGTCGGTAGAGATGCGCGTCCAATAGGTTCGTTGTCTTGCGTTGGTCGAGATTGACCACAGCTGGCTGGGCAGCAGCCTCGAGAGCACCGTCTCCTTTAACATCCTCGTCCGGGCTGGTGTTGGTGAGTTCGGACGGTATCTGCCGCGTAGTGACAACGTGTGTCACGCTTCTCGAGAAAAACTTTTCTTCCCGGGCGCCAAGTGACTGTATGTGGCGTACGGTCTTCAAGCGCACATCATCCGACACGCCATCGAAGTAGATCACGAAAGACGGAAACTGCCGCCGGTAGTGACGCTGCCATTGTCGTACCGACTCGCTATTGTCTGCCACTGGTGCTCTTTGTAATTTCTCGTGGGCCTGTAATTGCTGGGTTGTGGGCTTCTTATCGCGTACGGCGGCAAGCTTCCGGTCGAAGGCGGTGGGCTGCGAGTTGGATCGCTTTGAGAAGGGCTCGTCCAGTTTGAGCTGACCTGCCAGTACGCCGGCCCTGCTTCTAGGATCTACATTCTCTTCGTCGTCGTCGTCCGGTATCTCAATGACTTGCTGCCTTTTGGCGGGTGGCTGGT
>JAABUP010009131.1_pt1 | contig 12329 bp, 10 predicted proteins | sample 5559201 | NCBI WGS metagenome assembly JAABUP01 (sample SAMN10711887, study PRJNA513373) | rock metagenome | isolation source: Antarctica rocks | place: Antarctica | reverse complement strand
CGACGCAGATCCGGATGGTCTTCGCGATCCGGTCGGCGGCGGCCTCGCAGGCATGCGTCGCCGAGGAATAAACCTTGACCGACGATCCGGCAAGTTCGAGACTGCGGAAGGGCTTGGCCATGCGAGGGCTCGGGATCAGAGGGCGGCGGCGGGGAGGCGATCCGGGCTCGGGCAGTTCTGGAGCATCCCCAGGGCGAGCTGGATCGGGTCGGACGGGTTGGTCTCGGCCCGAGCGGGGTCGTAGGTCTCGACCTGGAACAACTCGACGCCGACGAATCGATCGTCGGACCGGTGGGCCCGGCCGCTCAGACTATGCCCCTCGGCCCACTCCCGGGTCAGGGCAGCGTAGGCCCGGCCGAGGTGCGAGCAGAACTCGGTGTAGTCAGTCAGGAGGACCTGTGAGGCATGGCAGTGGATCGCCCATTCCTTGGTGCGCTCGGCCTCGCCGTCGTAGGTGAAGTAGGCGTTGGGGCGGGGCAGGGGGCCCCAGGGGGTCCAGCCGGTCAGTACCAGGGTGTCGTCCAGCCCGGCACCGACGAGCCCGACGGCCGCCAGCGCCCGGGTCATCCGGTGGGCCAGGTGGGCGTCGGTGGCTGGCGGGATAATCACGGCGCCGGGCCTCCGGGCGAGGAACCAGTCGACGATCTTGTCGATGTCGACGGGGCTGGGCTGGTAGCCCAGGTTCCGGTAGGCGTCGAGGTCCCAGCAGACGGCCTCGGCCCCCAGGACGTTGCATTCGAGGCGGAATTCGGCCTCACGGACCGAGACCTTCTTCTGGTCGTTGAGCCAGGGAGCCGCGACGTTCCGCTCGCCAGCGAAGACCAGAACCTCGACCACCGGCAGGCCGCGGCGGACGGCGTACTCGTGGAGCAGGCAGGCCGCCGTGATCGCGCCGTCGTCGGCGTGTGGGCAGAGCATCACCAGGGGCCGGTCGGCGCGGATCCGGGGTCGGAGCGCGTCCCGGATGTCGAGCAACTGGCCGTGCGAGCCGCTCCCCTGGACGGTCTTGAGGAGGTCTCCGAACGAGGCTTGCCAATGGTGGCAGCGGGAGGGCATCGACGGGCTATCCATGAGCGAGTGCTCCGGCAAGGCGACCCGACGCGGTGACCGGAGGCGGGTGCGGGCGGTGGCCGCGAGGGGGGCGGGAGTGCCCGGTCCCGCCCTCGACGACCGGACTCGGCTCGGGGCGATCTGGGGAGGACTCACGACCCCGACCTATCCATTGTGAAGCCTGGACCCGGCCCCGTCAACGCATTGGTGCTTCGGCGATCGCCGAATCGACCGCCCTTCGCCAGAGCTTCATTTCCCGATTCATAGGGAGGGTTCCTCGAACAGCCGGGCCCGGAAATTGGCCCACTCGGTCGCCCGGGGGTGGTCATCGTCATGCTCGGCCATCATCTCGGCGAGGCGGCCATCGAGCAAGTCGAACCGCTCGGAGAGGACCCGGACGACCTCTAGCGCCAGCGCCTCGGCGGCCCGGGGGTCCTCGCGGCGGAGCCGGTCGTGGGCCCTGCGGTCGAGCGTCCCGAGGGTCAGCCCCGAGGCCGCCCGGATCGTCGCGCTGGGGGCGGTCGAGCGGAAGAACGTCGTGGTTCCAAACATCGCCGGGCCCGAGAGGGTCGCCAGGAGGTCGACCCGGCCGCCCGGCTGCTTCCGCTCGACCGCGACCGACCCCTCCAGCACGAACCAGAGCCGGTCATTCGGCTGGCCCTGGACCAGCAGGGGGGTGCCGGCAGGGGCGGAGCCCTCGACCAGCGCCCGGAACACGGCGAGCCGGTCCCGGTCGTCCGCCCCCGCCAGCAGCGGCGCTGCCAGAAATCTTTCGGCCCCTTCGGTCTCGATCTTCATCGCACCTGGCTCCCCATGCCCGCCGAACCTCGGCCCCGGTCCGCGCCCGCCCTTTCCCCTTCTACGGTCGACCCGGCGGATCAGTCGGATTTTCGCGAAGAAATCAATTCTGTTTCTCCCGGCTTTCCCGGACTACCGGAATGGGAGTATCCCGCCGAGCTTTCCTCCGATTCCTAAACCAAGGGTCGCGCCAACCAGTCCGGGAGGACCGGGACGGGAGTCGGAGGCGCCGAGGCGGAGGGATTCGCCATGATGAGACGATGCTGGATCGTGGGGACGCTGGCACTCTGGGCCGCCGCTTCCGGTTGCACCGGGACGGCCATGCGAAACGGCACATCGATGGCCTCTCGTCAGCGGGCCTGGGCCGACGCCCCAGCGCCGCCCCAGCGACAGGTGATGCTCCCCTCCGGAAGCGACGATCCGAAGGTCGCCGCCGGAAGCCCCGCCGGGCTCTCGAAATACTTCCCCGGGTTGAGTCGGAGCGGTGCCGACGCCCCGGGCGTCGTCGCGACGAAGACCCGACCGTCCCGGTTCGGCTTCGCCCGCCGGGCCAAGCCGAATCAGATCTACACGACCGACGCCCGGGCGGGCCTGGACGGCGGAATGGTCGAGGCCTCGGCCCTCCCCGTGGCGATCCAGTTGCCCACCGAAAATCTCTCCGACCGCGCCGTGACCCCGACCCATGCCGAGGCCCCCCTCGCCCAGTCGGAGCCGCCGAAGCCCGAGGGCCCGGCCGACGCGAAGTCCTCGTCCCCGGAGCTCGGCGTGGCCGACGCCGAGGCGTCCCCGACGGTGCCCGTCGTCGCCAACCGGATGCCCGGCGTGCCCGCGGCCAATCCCGTCGGAGTGGCGAGTTCCGCGTCGAGCGTGACCTCCTCGAAGGCGATCGAGCCCGAGAAGGAACCGACCGGCAGCCCTCGGCCCGACGCGGAGACCGCGAAAGCCGCTCCCGCTCCCGCCGCCGCCCCCGTCTGCCCGGCTCCGACGCCGGACCGGCCCGAGCCGACCATCCTGACTTCGTTCTTCCGCCGCAAGGCTTCGGCGTCCCGTCCCGTGCCGCACGTCCACGCGACGACCGCCCTGACCTCGCCGCAATCGGGGCTTCCCCAGGCCGGGACCACGCCCCAGGCGAAGCGATCGGCTCCGGTCCAGTCCGCTTCGCAAGTCCAGCCGACTCCGCAGGTGAAGCCGTCGTCACAAGCGGCGGGGTCGTGCGTCGCCGAGACCAGCGGGGCCCAGGGCTGCCAGCATTGCTGTCTCCGGTCGATGGTGGGGAAGCTTTGCCGACTCATCAAGCACAAGTCCTGCGCCTCGACCGCGGGGCATTGACCTCGATCTCGCCGCGATCACGGACGAGGGCGGGGGAGGGGTCCGGCAACCCCTCTGCCGCCTTCAATGTTCGCCGGATCCGGCCCGGTCAATCGGTCCGGTCGAACCGCGCGACGTCGCGGAGCGGGGGAACCTCCTCGATCGCGTCGCGGGAGACGGCCTCGACGAACCGGCGGAGGGTCAATTCCAGGTGCTCGGCGACCTCGGGGTTCTCCGCGGCCACGTCGTTCTGGTCCCAGCGGTCTTCCGGCTTCCGGTAGAGTTCGGGCGGCCGGGGCGGGTCGTCGGGGTCAACCTCCACCGGGACGATCAGGTGCCAGTGGTGGGTCCGGATGGCGAACTCCTCCACGTCCATCCCCAGGCAGGCGTAGTCGCGGACCTTGGCCTGCTCGCCCCGGATCACCGGGAGCAGGTCGTGCCCATGAGCCCGCTCGTCGGCGGGCAGGCCCAGCGCCGCCAGGATCGTCGGCAGCAGGTCGACCGTCTGGACAATCGCCTGGCGGCGGGTCCCGCCGTATTCGCCCCCGGGCATCCGGACGATCAGGGGCGTGTGGATCAGCTCCTCGTAGAGCCAGGGGCGGAAGCGGCGGACGTAGCCGTGCTCCCCCAGGGGCTCCCCCTGGTCGGCGGTGAAGACCACCAGCGAATCGTCGAGCCGGCCCAGCCGCCGGAGGGCCTCGAAAAGCTCGCCGAGCCAGCGGTCGACCAGGGTCACGGTCCCGGCGTAGGTCCGCCGGAGTCGGAGCAATTCCTCCTCGGAGAGGACGTCGCCGATGGCCCCGGCGGGGACGTCGATCAGGACCCGGACGTCTTCCAGGGTCGACTCGTCGTCTTCCTCGACGAGGTCGCCTTCCTCGCCGGCCTCGAACTCGTCGGGCTCGGCGGCGGCGTACTGGTCGCGGTAGGGCTCGGGCGGGTCCCAGGGGCCGTGGGGGCTGAACAGGTCCAGCCAGAGCACGAACCGCGACGGCTCCGACGCCCGGCGGTCGAGCCAGTCGATCGCCGCCCGGACCGTCCGGGCGACTCCGGTATTCTCCTCCACTCCGGTCCGGAGCACCGCCCGGTTCCGGAGGAATTGCTCCCAGCGGCCCTTCCAGAGGTCATGATCCGGGTCGTCCTTCTCGGGGAGCCGGAATCCTGGCTCGTCGGCGATCCGGACCTTCTTGACCCGGGGGTCGCCGGCGGGGACCAGCGGGTCGTAGCCCTGCCCCCGGATCCATTGGACCTCGTCCCAACCCCGGCCGAACCCTTGGCCGGCGTCGCGGAGCAGGGGGACGTCGGAGATCAGGGCCGAGTGGACCCCCTGGTTCCAGAGCAGGTCGGGCAGGATCGGCTCGTCGTGGCGTAAGGGCGTCCAGCCCGATTCGGGGTCGGCGAACCCGTAGCGGCCGGTCCACCAGCTCCGACGGGTGGGAAGGGTCGTCAGGTTCTCGGGGAAGTGGTGATCGAAGACGACCCCCTGGGTGGCCAGCCGATCCAGGTGGGGGGTCTCGATCCAGCCATTCCCATAGGCGCCGAGGAACCCGAGGTGGAGGCTGTTGCAAGCGACGACGATGACGTTCATGGGCCCATTGTAGCGACAGGACCCGGCCGGGGAAGCCGCCGGCCGATCAAGCCGAGCCAGGGTCGCCGGCCCCGGGCTCCCGATAGGCCGTGTACTTGTCGTTCGTCGAAGGTCATCTCTCGATCGAACGTCGATCGGGTGGTGGCACGTCGTCGTGGGGAAAATGAGCGGAGGCAATCAGGCAATATCAGTCATTCCATCCCTGCTTCAAGATGGGCTTCCGTATCGCTTCGCCAGCGAGCGGGTGGCGAGGACCCCGCCTGCCAAGGCGAAGGCCACCAAGGCCGTCGGCTCGGGCACCTGCGACGGCTCCAACATAAAATCAGACTCCTTGGAAGCAGGGCTGATCCCGTAGCCGACAATCTCGCCCCTGTCGTTGATCCCCGTGGCCTGGAGCAGATCCCATCCGCTGGCAGTCGACAACATCTTCGACAGCTCGACCGGCTCGGCGGTCGGGCTGGAGTAGAAGGTCGCCTTGCCGTCCGACTCACCGACGATCTGGTCCAGGTTGTTGATTGCGAAGACCGAGCCCCCGTGGATCGAGCCCGGGAGCGGCTTGATCTGGAGGATCTGTCCCGTCTCGGGGGAAAAGTAGAACGGCTGACCGTCTCGACCGGAGCCGACGAGATGACCCGATGCATTCAAGCCGACGATGACAAAAGCCCCGGAGTCTTGCAATGCCGGCGTGAGCAGATTGACGTCGCTGCCGGTCCGGTGCAGGAATTGGCTGACGGACACGCCGTACTGATAGGGATCGAACACTGTCCCCAACGTGTAATCGCCTGCGGTCGCAGGGCGAATTTCAGTCACATGACCACTCTCGTCAATGCTCGGTTGTTCCGTGAGCGTCCCATTCGACCGCTGCCCGACGTCGATCAACTTGTTGTAGCTGATGATCGCCTCGGCCTCCGCCCGGATCGCCAGGGTGGAGAGGGCCGCGACCAGCATCAGGCCCCACGACACGATCCGCGTGACTTGCCGCATGACCCTTCCTCCATGTGGTCCTTCGTCTCGCACGACGACGCGCATCAAAATCTGATTGGACGATAACTCTCAAGTCTTTGTAATTGGGTCAAGGGAGATCATCGAGAATTTCGCGATTCGCCGGATGTCGGGCGACGCTTCGGTGAGCCGATGGTGCGACCCTGCCCGATCACTCGGTCCGGTCGAACCGGGCGGCCTCGCGGAGCAGGGGGGACGTCGGAGAACAGGGCCGAGTGGACCCCCTGGTTCCAGAGCAGGTCGGGCAGGATCGGCTCGTCGTGGCGTAAGGGCGTCCAACCCGATTCGGGGTCGGCGAACCCGTAGCGGCCGGTCCACCAACTCCGACGGGTGGGAAGGGTCGTCAGGTTCTCGGGGAAGTGGTGGTCGAGCAGGCGACGACGATGACGTTCATGGGCCCATTGTAGCGACCCAGGCCGGCCGGGGAAGCCGCCGGCCGATCAAGTCGAGCCAGGGTCGCCGGCCCCGGGCTCCCGATAGGCCGTGTACTTGTCGTTCCGGCCGAACGAGCGATCGATCGGGTACTTGATCGCCGCCAGCGCCACCTTCTCGACCAGCGACGAGGCCAGGTCGACCCGGCAGACCGAGGCCAGGCGGAGCAAGGCCCAGAGGCAATCGGCCAGCTCGTGGGCGACCTCGCGATGGACCCGGGGGTCTCCGAGCGCGTCGCGGACCTGCGCGTCGTCCTTGAATCGGAAGTGGTCGAGCAGCTCGCCGACCTCGCTGGCCAGGGCGATCCCGAGGTCCTTGGGGTGGTGGAATTGCTCCCAGTCCCGCTCTTTCGAGAACTCCAGCACGAGGGCCTTGAGTTGACCGACCGTCGTCTCGCCATCGCTCATCGGGAAGCTCCCGCGATCCGCAACATGAAAAAGCGTGAACTGTTTTAAAAAAGAAACCGAATGTAACATAACGACCATTATCGGACTCTGGAAATGTGGACAGTCGCGAGGTTTTCGTGGGCCGGGTTCCTCTGAAGGATGATGGACCGAAACCAGGGAGAGGTCGATTCCCTGGACCCCGAAGGCCCCGGAGCCTTGAAACCGACGCCCCATCCTTGTCGGAGCCTCCGACCGATTCCGACTCTCCGGTAGAGCACGGCCGGGCCGGACCTCCCGGTCGGGCGACCGGGCCCGACCGGCGGGGAGGGACCGGCATGAAGGCCAGGCATGCGATCGGCTGGATTGCCTTGCTGGCAAGTACCGGCCCGGCTCGGGGCGAGCTGGTCTATTTCGCCCGGGGGGGAGAGGTCCAAATCCCCGCCACCATGGAGGGGGAGACGGTCCGGCTCGATACCCCGGACGGCCCGAGGTTCTTCCCCCGATCGGAGATCCTCGCCATCGTCCCCGGCCACCGGCCCGACGCGGAATGGCCGGCGATCCGCGAGGCCGCCTCGACCGACGGGACCGCCGAGGCTCGATTCGCGGCGGCCTGGTGGGCCCTCGAAAACGGCCTGACCCCCGAGGCCGTCGCCTTCTTGGCGGCTGGATCCCGCCCCATCGGGGCCGCCCACGGGCCGACCCGGCGCTGCCTGACCGCCATCGGGGCGCTGGCCACCCCCTGCCCCGACCCGGACCTGGAGCCCCTCCGGCTCCGGCTCCGCCCTTCGCGGTTCCGCGAACTTTGCGGCGATCACGTGGTCCTGTTCCATCAGGCCGGAGATCCCGAGGCCCGGGAACGCCTCGAAGTCCTGGAACGGGTCTTCACCACCTTCTCCCTGATCATGGCCGCCCAGGGGATCGAGCTGACGCCCCCGAAGGAGCGGCTCGTCTCGGTCTGGTTCGCCGATCGCCGGGACTACGCGGCCTTCCTCCGGAGCGCGGACGCCGAGCCCTTCGTCGAGACCCAGGGCTACTATCATCCGACCCTCCGCGTGGTCTTCGCCTTCGACAGCCGGAGCGACGAGGGCCGGCGGGCCGCCCGCCGGTCGATCGCGAACCGGGCGAAGGTCGGGGCGGCGGCGTCGGACCTGGCCCGGCAGACGCTCCTGCTCGACCTGGAATGGCGGGCGATCGACCTGGGGATCGCGGCGCACGAGGAGGTCCACCAGCTCTGCGGCCTCGGCGGCCTGGCGCCCCGGTTCGACGACTTCCCGAGCTGGCTCCACGAGGGCCTCGCCGCCCAGTTCGAGGTGGTCCGGGGCGGTCGATGGGCGGGCTTCGGCCGGGTCCACGACTCCCGGCTCCCCGATTGGCGGGCGATCCGGCCCGAGCCCCGACTCGCCCCCCTGCTCCGCGACGCCGGACTCGGCGGGGGCTATCGCCGCGACCTCTACGCCCAATCCTGGGCCCTCGTCTACTTCCTCCGGAAGGTCCATCCCGACGAGTTCCGGACCTTCCTCGACCTCCTCCGGGCCCCTTCCCTCGAAGGATCATCGCGTCCCGATCGGGCGTCCAGTGCCTTCCGGGCCGCATTCGGGGAGGACGTCTCCGCCCTGGAATCGGCCTGGCACCGCACCATCGACGAACTCCGGACGCCGCTGGAATCCGGGCGACCCTCGCGATCCGATTCCGGTGCCCGGGTCTCGAAAAGTCACCTTGCCCGGCCAGGTCCCGGCCACTAAGATCGTTAGCTCGACTCCGGGCGCCGTAGCCAAGTGGCAAGGCAGAGGTCTGCAAAACCTCCATCGGCGGTTCGAATCCGCCCGGCGCCTCTGAACGACCCAACCTCCGGTACAGCCCGGGGTTTTCCCTTTTCGAACGGTGCCGAAATCGATGCGCTCCCCGGCGACGACGGAAGGTCGGGGGTGACGCTCAGCGTCCCGCCCGGGCCTTGATCTGGTCGCGGAGCCGGGCGGCCAGCTCGTAATCCTCGTCGGCGACGGCCTCGTCGAGCTGCTCGTGGAGGGTCTTGGCGACGTCGAAGGTCTTGCGGATCTCGCGATCGAGGGCCTTGAGCTGCTCCACCAGCGCCTCGTTCGGGGTGTCCTCGCGGTCGGGGTCGGAGGCCCAGGCCTGCTGGTGCTCGACGAGCCGCTCCATTCCCTGCCGGATGGCGTCGACCGCCTCGTCAGGCTTCTCCCGCTCCAGCGCCAGCGCCGCGGCGGCCTGGGTCCGGTGGAACAGGACGAGCCCTCGGAACCGCTCGTGCGAGGCGACGTAGTCGACGTCGACGGCGTGCTTGCCGACGAAATCCATCAGGGCCAGCGAGTGGTCCGCGTCCAGGAGCGCCCGGTCGTAGCGCTGGAGGCTCATCCAGGCGACCCGCCGATGGTAGAACTGGGCGAATTCGCGGTCGGCCTCGGCGCAATGCTCGGGGGTCATGGCCCAGGACTCGCCCGACCGGGCCGCCGAGCCGGACTTGGGCCGGGACCGATGGCGGAGATAGTCGAGAAAGGTGGCGAAGCTGTGCGGCCGGACGCCGTCGGGCCGAGCCTCGATTTCGAGTTGCAGCAAACCCAGCTCGACCCGGATCTGCAAGACCGTCCGGCCGTCGCGGGCCTTGATCTGACGCGCGGCCACGTCGCCGGATTCCGCGTCAAAGGGCCAGCTCTGCAACGCCTCGTCGATATCCCGACGCATCAGTCGACTCCCCCCGGCGGCCTCGTGGCGGGCCCGTCCGCTCGCTCGGGAAATTATAGCAGACCGGCCCGAGGCCACCACGAGTCCGGTCCCGGATCGCCCCGCCCGGCTCATTGACAGGATCGGTCGCCGCTCCGATCATCGGACGATCGGACCCGGGCCCGCCGGCCTCGGACCCCTCCACGCCCCGAGACCGCCCATGTTCACCAGCGAACCGAGCCTGGCCCAGCGGATCGAGCGGATGATCGGCGACACCCCGATCGTCGACCCCCATACCCACATCCGCTGCGACCAGCCCAACGCCCCCGACCTCGCCGCCCTGATGGGCTATCACTGGGTCCGGACCGAGCTGATCGCCGTGGGGATGCCACCGAAAGACCTCGACCCCGTCCTCCCCGCCGACGAGCGAGTCCGCCGGTCGATCCCCTACCTCCGGCGGATGCGGAACACCACCATGGCCTGGTGCCTGTTCCGGATCTTCCGCGACCTCTACGACTTCGGGGATTCCCAGCTCACCGAATCCAACTACCGCGACCTCTTCGACAAGGTCGCCGGGACCGGCGGGGATCCGGACTGGGCCCGGAGCGTCCTCCGGGATCGGTCGAACATCCGGACCGTCGTCACCAGCCTGGGGAACCGGAGCGCCGACCCGGCCCGGAACCCCGACGACTTCTACTATATGCTGGACGCCCACTACCTGTTCTGCCCGGGCGTCGCCACCGACCTCGAACCGTTCTTCACCGGCCGGACCACCAAGGGCGAGTATTTCGAGGCCCTGACCGCCGTGCTGGGCGAGACGCCCTCGACCACCGATCGACTCGAACGCCTGGTCTTCGACTGGCTCGACCGGACCGTCACCGGCCGGGTCCGGTTCACCAACACGTTTTTGCCGATCGAGCACCGCTTCAACCCGCCCGACGAGACCTACGCCCAGTACGTCCTGGGTCAGGCGGCCGACGATTGGGACCTTTCCGACGCCGAGGTCGACGGGCTGGCCCGGTTCGTCTCCTGGACCGTCCTCAAATGGCACCACGCCAACCGAAAGGCGTTCCAGATCGCCGTCGGGGCCGAGTACTTCATTTGCGGAGCCAAGAGCATCCCCCGGTTCCAGGAGACCTGGACCTCGGAGATGGCCCGGGGCTTCCATCACTTCTCCGGCGCCCGGTTCGACCTGATGATGGCCTCGGACCCGATGAGCCATGACGTGGCGATCCTGGCCCGGCAGTTCCCCAACGTCTACGCCTCGGGCTACTGGTGGCACAACTTCTTCCCGATGATGATCGAGAAAAATGTCGGCCTCCGCGTTCAGGTCGCCCCGGCGACCAAGGTCGGCGGCTTCCTCTGCGACGCCTATTATGTAGAGTGGAGCTACGGCAAGCTCCAGGTCGTCCGCAAGGCGATGGCCGCGGCCCTCGCACGGCTGGTCGAGGCTCAATTCTTCGAGGAGGACGAAATCCCCCCCCTGCTCCGCCAGATCCTCCACGACACGCCGCGCGATCTCTACGACCTCGGCCACGAATGAGCGGGACGGCGACCGCCCATCGGGCCCGCCCGGCCGAGACGCTGGGCCCTTTGTATGGCTTCCGGAGGGATCGGACTCTGGGAGGTTCAACGGGTGCCGCATTAGGGTTGACAGGATAGGCAGGCATCTTATAATTGGGACTGTTGGCAATTCTGGTAAACCTGATAGATTTCGCAAGGTTTACCATCTCGTGCCTTTCGGCCGATCAGATGCGGCGATCATTTTCGTGGGGTCCGGTTTCCCGGGCCTCCCGTGCGGATTCGGACCGGGACGAGGGTTGGGCGTCCGGCGAGGGCTTCCCCATGGATTGGGACTTGCCGGGGGGCAAGGCGGAGCATCGCGATGCCCAGGCGCACGCACGATGGGATGGGGCGTACTCGACCATGAAGACCGTGTTCACGACCGGTGAGGCCGCCAAGATCTGCAAGGTGAGCCAGCAGACGATCATCCGCTGCTTCGACTCGGGGCAGCTCAAGGGTTTTCGCGTGCCCGGCTCGCGGTTCCGGCGCATCCCCCGGGAGGCGCTCTATCGTTTCATGAAGGAAAACAGCATCCCGACCGACGCCCTGGAGAGCGGGCGGCGACGGGTCCTGATCGTCGATGATGACCAGGCGGTGGTCGACCTGATCTCCGACGTGCTGATCCACGACGCCCGGTTCGAGACCAAGACCGTCAACAACGGCTTCGGCGCCGGGATGCTCGCCAAAGAATACCACCCCGACCTGATCATCCTCGACGTCATGCTGCCGGACATCAACGGTCAGGCGGTCTGCGAGCTGATCCGGGCCGACCCGACGATGGCCGATATCAAGATCATCTGCATCTCGGGGATGATCGAGGAGGACAAGATCGCCGAACTCCGGACCTCCGGCGCCGACGATTTTCTCCACAAGCCGCTCGACATCGATGAACTGATCCGCCGCGTCTGCCGACTCTTGGATATAGAGACCGGCCCGACCGGCTGATTCCGCGATTTGGATCGTCGCCGACGGGAAGGAGCCCGGCTCGGTGCGTGCCACGCCCGCCCACGAACTCGGACCCGTGGACCTCCGCCGGACCCTCGACCGGCTGGATGCGCTTCCGGTCCGTCCCGCCTCGGCCCGCCAGGTCCTCGCCGGCTCCCCGGTCGACGACGACCCATCCCCCGATGCGCCGTTGGAGCCCACACGGCTCCCCCCCTCGGTCGAGACCGACCCGGCCTGGGCCCTGGCCCGGTCGCGGACCGGCGGCCGGCCGCTCGACCCGATGGCCGCGCTCGCCGAACTCCGATGGTGGCCGGACTCCGGATCCTCCGGGCCGGCGGCCGAGGCCCTGACGCGGTTCTGGCGATTCTCCGCGGCCGTCGGCTTCGCTGCCCGTCGCCTGGCCCGCGAAGCCGGGCTCGGCGACCCCGAGACCTTCGCCCGCGCGGGGGTCCTGCACGGCCTGGGGATCTGGGCGCTGGCCTCGGTCGCCCCTGATCGCCTGGTCGAGTGGTTTGCCACGCCCGGGCCAACGGCTCGGCGGGACCTGGAACGGCGATGGCTGGGGGCCGAGGCATCGGCCC
>JAABUP010009130.1_pt1 | contig 12330 bp, 13 predicted proteins | sample 5559201 | NCBI WGS metagenome assembly JAABUP01 (sample SAMN10711887, study PRJNA513373) | rock metagenome | isolation source: Antarctica rocks | place: Antarctica | reverse complement strand
TCGAGCGCTCGCGCGACCCGCTGTCCGCAAGGGCTCGACGCACGTCGAGCTGGCCCTCGAGCAGGTCGGCAACGGCGGACAGCTGCTCACCAAGCTCTGCCGTCCGGGTGTCGCCGACGCCCGGCGGACCCGAGCCGTCGCTCGATGCGGCAGGGGCCGCCGCCTCAGCGTGGGCCACGGCGCCCTCACCCGTCTTGGCCGAGCTCGCACGAACCGCCCCTCGGGGGACGCGCGGCGTCACCTGCTCGGCGCCGCCGGCAGCGGATTCAGGCGCGGCTGTCGCGGCCTCGGCCGGCACCGCGGCGGGCGGCGCCGGAACGTCAGCGGCAGGAGCCGGCCCGTCCTCGAAACCGGCACCAGCCCCCGCACCGGTTGGCGCAGCGCCGGCGTCGTCCCCGTCCTGTCCTCGGACGAGCGAGACCAGGCGCTCCCGGGCCCGCGCGAGCGGCCCCTTCTCGCCCTCGGCCATCAACTTCCCGCTCGGGTCGCACCGACAGCTCCAACAGCGTCACCGTTGGAAGCTGCCTGGCCCTGTGCCTGCCCCTGCGCCTGTGGCGCCTCGAGCCCGGCAATGAAGTCGTCGACCAGTTGTCGCTGGGTCTCGCTGCGCTCGAGGTCATGGCCGACGATGCGCTCCGAGAGCTGCATCGCGATGCCGCCCACCTCCCGGCGCAGGGACCCGGCGGCCTGGGCGCGCTCGGCCCGCAGCTGCTCCTCGAACCGGGCCAGGCGCTCCTCACGCTCGGCCTCGGCCTGGCGCCGCATCTCCTCACGGATCCGCCGGGCATCCTCGTGCGCTCGCTCGCGGATCGCGTTGGCCTCCGACCGGGCCTCGGCCAGCTGCGCGCGGTACTGCTCGAGCGTCGCCTTGGCCTGTGCCTGCGTCTTCTCCGCGCGCTCCAGCCCACCCTCGATCTTGTCGCGACGCTCCGCGTAGAGCGCCTCGGCCCGCGGGAAGGCGTACTTCATCAAGACGAAGCACAGCACCGCGAAAGCGATCGTTCCGATGACCACCTCGCCGAGGGCGGGAATCAGCGGATTGCTGTTCTCCTCCGCCGCGAGGATCAGTGCCGACGTCATCGTCGGCTCAGGTACCGAAGACGAAGGGGACGACCAGACCGATCAGCGCGAGCGCCTCGGCGAGGGCGAACCCGAGGAACAGGTAGGTGCGGGTGAGCCCGGCCGACTCGGGCTGGCGCGCCGTCGAGTTGATGTAGGCGGCGAACACCAGGCCGACACCGATGGCCGGGCCGATCGCCGCCAGGCCGTAGCCGACGGAGCCGAGGCTGCCCGAGACGCTCTTGCTGGCAGCAAGGATCAGTTCCATCTTTTTCGTGTCCTCTCGGGGGGTTGCACGGCCCATCCAGGCCGGCGGTCAGGGTGGGTCAGTGCTCTCAGGGTGGGTCAGTGCTCCTCGGAGAGGGCACCCGAAACATAGACGGCGGTGAGCGTGACGAACACATAGGCCTGCAGCGCGATGACCAGCAGCTCGAAGAAGGTCAGCACGATCGACATGATGAACGCGACCGCGCCGAAGCCGATCTGGAACCCGCCATGACCGGTCATGTAGAGCGCGCCGCCGATGAAGACGAGCAGCAGCAGGTGCCCGGCGAACATGTTGGCGAACAGCCGGACCGCCAGCGTGAAGGGCCTGACGATGAGCGTCGACACCAGCTCGATCGGGGTCAGCAGCGGGTAGATCCACAGCGGCACGCCGGGGGGAAAGGCGATGTCCTTCAGATAGCGGCCGAGGCCCTGCTTCTTGATACCGATGTAGTTGAACAGGATCAGCGAGATCACCGCGAGCACCGCGGGGAAGGCGATGCGCGAGTTCACCGGCACCTGTGCCAGCGGCAGGATCTCGTAGAGGTTCATCAGGAAGATGAAGCAGAACAGCGTGGTCAGGTACGGCGCGAAGCGGATACCAGCCTCCGGGCCGATCACCTCGCGGGCGATGCCGTTGCGGACGAAGTCGTAGACCGCCTCGCCTGCAAACTGCAGCTTGCCCGGCACCAGCGTGGGTCGGCGGAACGCCAGGACGAAGAACAGGCTGATCAGAAGGACGCCGAACAGCAGCATGGTGATTATGCGGGTGATGTGGAAATCGACGCCGAACAGCGTGAAGTCGGTGAAGGACTTGAAGACGAACGACCCCGTCCCGACCGGGTGCTCCTGCTGGAAGCCCGGCCCTGCGGCAAGCAGCATCACGTCGTCACCGTCCCCACTTCAGATACACCGCATAGACGCTCGTAGCGGCTCCGGCGATGATGCCGACGAGCCCGAGAAAGCCGGTGCCCAACCAGTGGTCGAGCCCCAGACCGATCGCGCACCACAGCGCCGGGCCCACCAGGAGGGTGCCGGTGATCGCTAACGCATTGGCGTCGTGCTGACCCGGACGATGCGGCGACGTCATGTCACGGGTGACCATACCAGGGCTGTTTCGCCGTCGATCACGGGCCGTCAGGGGCTTTGATCAGCCGTCTCCGCTGTTGTCAATCACCACGTACGGCAGCTTCGCGCGCCACACAGCGACCGACTGCGCGACCAGCCAGCCGAGCGTCGCAGCCACCGTCGTCCAGCTGAACGAGGGCAGCTGGAGGTGCTCGGGCAGGGTCGTCCCGAACAGCAGCCCGCCGAGGACCAGGATCAGCGTGCCGTAGACGGTCAGCCCCACGGGCATGGTGAGGGCCGGCCCGACCGAGTTGGCCGCCTCGACCGCGGCAAGGGTGACGATGAAGAACATCGCGACGAGTGCGAGGCCGACCAGGCTGCTGACCAGCCCATAGATACCTGCTGCGAGGGCGCACACGAGGGCAGCCACTGGCCCCACTCCCGCGACGCCGACCAGGCCGGAGCGCAGCGACAACCCGAGCGGCGTTGGAGGCCGGCGCCTCACTGGGACCCTGCCCCCGAGGCCCGCGTGCCCACTCGCCCGCCCAGCCTCGGCCTGCGGGTGGGGGCGCGCACGACGAGCAGCGACAGCGCCGCGAGCACCGCGACGACGAGGATCACCACGCCGGGAGTGGACGAGAACGACGCGATCACACCGCCGAACCCGAGCAGTGCGGCCCAGAACCACAGCAGCCCGACAGCCCGCCGCTGCGAGTGCCCGATCTCGAGCAAGCGGTGGTGCAGGTGCAGCTTGTCCGGCGAGAACGGCGACCGGCCGGCACGGGTGCGCCGAATCACGGCGAGCAGCAGGTCGACGAACGGTACGAACAGCACCAGCAGCGGCACGGCCAGCGGGATCAGCGAGGGCAGCGCCTCTCCCCCGGCCGTGCCTCCGAGCGAGACCTCACCCGTCACCGAGATGACCGACGCGGCGAGCAGCAGGCCGATCAGCATCGAGCCGGAATCACCCATGAACTGCCGGGCCGGGTTGACGTTGTGCGGCAGGAAGCCCAGGCACACCCCGGCGGTGACCGTCGCGAGCAGCGTCGCGGGGGTCGCCCGGTAGAAGCCGTTGGTGACGGCGATCTGGTAGGAGTACGCGAACTCGGCGAGCGCGGCGATGCCGGCCATGCCAGCTGCCAGGCCGTCGAGGCCGTCGATGAAGTTCAAGGCGTTGACCAGCAGCACGGTCAGCAGCACGGTCAGCGGAACTGCCGTCTCGGGGCCCAGCGTCACCGTCTCCCCGCTCGGCAGCAGCGCGAACGAGAGCTGGATGCCGAGCAGCACCATGACGCCGGCTGCCACCACCTGGCCGGCGAGCTTGGTGATGGCGTCGATCGGCCACCTGTCGTCGATCGCGCCGAGCAGGCAGATCACTACACCTGCCAGCAGCACGGCTCGCGGGTCGCCGTAGTCACGGGACACCGAGGACAGGAACGGCAGCTGCGCCGCGACGAGCAGTCCGGCGGCAAGACCCGCCAGCATCGCCACGCCGCCCAGCCGAGGGGTCGGTGTCACGTGCACGTCGCGGTCGCGGACGGCTGCCATGGCGCCGATCCGCAACGCCAGCTGCCGGGTCAGCGGGGTGACCAGGAAGGTCACGGCCGCCGTGACGACAAGGACGAGGGCGTACTCGCGCACAGCGGCTGCCGACCCGGCCCTACCGCGGGTAGGCGGGGAAACGCTCCACCAGGGCGGTGACGGCCTCGCGGACCTCAGCCCCCGCGGCTGGGTCCCGCACGGCTCGACTGATCAACGAGGCGATGTCCTTCATCTCCCCGACGCCCATGCCCTGCGTGGTGACCGCCGGAGTGCCCACCCGGATGCCGGACGCGACCGCAGGTGGCTGGGGGTCGTAGGGGATGGCGTTCTTGTTGAGGGTGATGCCGGCGGCGTCGCAGCGCTGCTCGGCGTCGCGGCCCTCGACGCCGATGCCGCGCAGGTCGAGCAGCGCCAGGTGGGTGTCGGTGCCGCCGCTGACCGGGCGCAGGCCCTCGGCCGACAGCGCGTCGGTCAGCGCCTGGCTGTTGTCGATGACCTGCTGGGCGTAGGCCTGGTACTCCGGGGTCGCCGCCTCCTTGAGCGCGACCGCCTTACCGGCGACGGCGTGCATCAGCGGACCCCCCTGAGCGAAGGGGAAGACCGCCTTGTCGATCTTGACGGCCAGCTCCTGAGTGCACAGCACCATGCCGCCGCGCGGGCCACGCAGCACCTTGTGCGTGGTGAAGGTGACGACGTCGGCGTAGGGCACCGGGCTCGGGATCGCCTTGCCGGCGACCAGCCCGATGAAGTGAGCGGCGTCGACCATCAGGTAAGCCCCGACCTCGTCGGCGATGGAGCGGAACGCCGCAAAGTCGATCAGCCGCGAGTAGGCCGTCGCGCCACAGATGATCAGCTTGGGCTGGTGCTGGCGGGCCAGGTCGCGGACCTCGTCGTAGTCGATCAGCTCGGTGTCCTCGCGGACGCCGTACGCCGCGACGTCGAACCACTTCCCGCTGAAGCTGACCTTGCTGCCGTGGGTGAGATGACCCCCGTGTGGCAGCGACATCGCCAGCACCTTCTCGCCCGGGGAGGCAAGGGCGGCGTAGGCCGCGAAGTTGGCCGATGCGCCCGAGTGCGGCTGCAGGTTGGCGTGCTCGGCGCCGAACAGCTCCTTGGCCCGCTCGATGCCGATGATCTCCGCACGGTCGACGACCTCGCAGCCGCCGTAGTACCGGCGCCCGGGGTAGCCCTCGGCGTACTTGTTCGACAGCGTCGAGCCGAGCGCGGCGAGCACGGCGGGCGAGGTCAGGTTCTCGCTGGCGATCAGCTGCAGGCCGCCGCGCAGCCGGGTGAGCTCGTCGAGCACCACACCGGCGATGTCGGGATCGGTGGCCTGCAGGGCGCCGAAGTCGGGTCCCCAGAAGGGCTCGGACATGTGGCACTCCTTCGCTGACCGGCGGTGATCTGTGATGGCTGCCCCGTTGCTCCTGGCTGCGGTGTCACTCTACGGGCAGCGCCCTGCCCAGCCGCGTACCAGCCGCCGACCAGCCCGCCCAGCCGCAGCCCTCAGGACGTGACGAGCTCCGGCACCTCGCCCCGCAACGCCTCTGTGGAGACCGCGCCCGCGCGCAGCAGCCGTGGCGGGTGCACGGTGCAGTCGACGATGCTGGAGGCGACCGGCTCGCCGGACGGGCCCGCGTCGAGGTAGACCGCGACGTCCTCGCCAAGTTGTGCCCGCGCCTCGTCAGCGTTCGTCGCCGGGGGCGACCCGCTGACGTTGGCGCTCGACACCGCCATCGGCCCGGTGCGCTGCAGCAGCTCGACGGCCACCGGGTGCAGCGGCATCCGGACGGCCACGGTGCCGTGCGCGTCGCCGAGGTCCCAAGCGAGTGCCGCGGCGTGCCGCACCACCAGGGTGAGGCCGCCGGGCCAGAAGGCCTTGCGGAGCAGGTCGGCCTCGGGGGGCAACGCGTCGACCAGGCCGTCGAGGGTCGCCCACGAGCCGACGAGCACCGGCACGGGCATGTCACGCCCGCGCCGCTTGGCCGCGAGGAGCGCATCGACGGCCGCCGGCGTGAACGCATCGACGCCGATGCCGTACACGGTGTCGGTCGGCAGGACGACGACCTCACCGCGCTGGACCGACCGCGTCGCAGCGGCCAGGCCGGCCTTACGGGTGTTTGGGTCGCCGCAGTCATAGGTAAGAGCAGTCATGGCTGGATCGCCGTCATGACGACAGCCTCATCACGCCGCACCGCCGTGACCCAGCGCGGGCGCCCGGCGAGATCCTCGCCCGCCTCGACACCGCTCCAGCGTGCCCGGAACACCGCCGGTGCGGTCTCACCCTGGTCGTCGCCGTGCTCGACGACAAGCACCCCACCCGGCCGCAGCAGCCGCCAGGCCGCCGCCTCCACCTCGCGCACGACGTCGAGGCCGTCCGCACCGCCGCCCCACAGGGCGACGTCCGGGTCGTGGAGCCCGACCTCGGGCTCGAGCTCGAGGCCTGCGGTGAGGTAGGGCGGGTTGCTGACCACGAGGTCGACGCGCCCGTCGAGCTCGGGCAGCGCTTCCGAGGCCGTTGCGCGGACGAGCCGGACCGGCAGCCCGGTCGCGCCGACGTTGCGCTCTGCCCAGGCCAGCGCGCCCGCATCAGCCTCCACCGCTGTGACCTGCGCGGAAGGGTGCTCCTGCGCGATAGCCAGGGCGATGGCCCCAGACCCCGTGCACAGGTCGACGACCACCGGTGCAGTCACGCCCAGGGTGCGCAGCCGGGCGAGCGCGACCTCGACGACCTGCTCGGTCTCCGGGCGGGGGACGAACACCCCCGGCCCGACTGCCAGATCCAGGTGCCGGAACCCGGCGCTGCCGAGGATGTGCTGCAGGGGCTCTCGCGCTGCCCGGCGCTGCGCCAGGCCATCGAGGCGGGCAGCGGCCGCCGCATCCAGCCGGGCCAGCACCAGCTGCCCGCGGGAGACACCCGCAGCGGCCGCGACGAGCAGTTCGGCGTCGCCCAGCGGCGTGGCGACGCCGGTGCGACCGAGCGTGTCGGTCACCGTCCGGACCGCGGAAGCCGCCGGCAGGCTCACGCCAGCGTCTCCTGCCCGGCCTCAGCGAGCAGCCGCTCGTCATCGGCCCGGCGCAGGACCTCGAGGACACCGTCGAGCTCGCCGTCGAGCACCCGGTCGAGGTTGTAAGCGGTGTAGCCGACCCGGTGGTCCGACAGACGGTTCTCGCGGTAGTTGTAGGTGCGAACGCGCTCGCTGCGGTCGACCGTGCGCACCTGCGAGGCGCGGGCGGCGTTGACGTCGGCAGCGGCCGACTCGCGCGCGTGCGCCAGCAGCCGGGCGCGCAGGATGCGCAGCGCCGACTCCTTGTTCTGCAGCTGGCTCTTCTCGTTCTGGCAGGAGACGACGGTGCCCGTCGGCAGGTGGGTGATGCGCACGGCTGAGTCGGTGGTGTTGACGCTCTGCCCGCCGGGCCCGGACGAGCGGTAGACGTCGATGCGCAGGTCGTTGGGGTCGACCGCGACGTCGACGTCCTCCGCCTCGGGCAGCACCAGCACGCCGGCGGCGCTGGTGTGCAGCCGCCCCTGCGACTCGGTGACGGGCACGCGCTGCACCCGGTGCACACCGCCCTCGTACTTCAGCAGGCCGTAGACGCCGCCCTGCTTGGCGCGGACTGCGACGCTGACGTCCTTGTAGCCGCCGAGGTCGCTCTGCGTGGCGTCGAGCACCTCGGTGCTCCAGCCCTTGCGCTCGGCGAACCGCAGGTACATCCGCAGCAGGTCCCCGGCGAACAGGGCCGACTCGTCGCCGCCCTCACCCGCCTTGACCTCGAGGATGACGTCCTTGACGTCGTCCTCGTCGCGCGGGAGCAGCAGATCACGCAGCCGCGCCTCGAGCTCGTGGACGGACGCCTCGTACTGCTCCGCCTCCCGCGCCATGCCCTCGTCCTCACCCGCCATCTCGCGGGCAGCGTCGCGGTTGTCGCTGGCCTCGTGCAGCGCCCGCGCGGTCTCGACGACCGGGCCGAGCTGGGCGTAGCGGCGGCCGAGCGAGCGCGCCGTGTTCTGGTCGGCGTGCACCGACGGGTCAGCCAGACGGCGCTCGAGGTCGGCATGCTCGGCGAGCATCTCCTCGAGCGTTGCCATCGGGTCTCCTGTACTTCGGGTAGGGCTGTATTTCGGGTAGAGCGGGCTGCGTGCGGAAGTGCTAGTGGGCCGGGTCGCCGCAGTCATGGCGACGGCGCCCGTCCCGAAAGGGAGCGGGCGCCGTCGGGACAGCTACTTGGCCGGCGTTCCAGCGGCAGAACCGGCAGCACCTGCGGTGCGCTTGCCGTATCGGCGCTCGAACTTCTCGACGCGGCCGCCGACATCCATGATCTTCTGCTTGCCGGTGTAGAACGGGTGGCACTCGGAGCAGACGTCGGCATTGATCCGGCCGTTCTGCTTGGTGCTACGGGTGCTGAACGTGCTGCCACACGCGCAGACGACCTGCGTCTCGGCGTATGACGGGTGGATGTCGGGCTTCATGGCGTCCTTCTTTCTGCTGGGCCGCCGGGTCCCCGCCGAATGCGAGGTGAACCGGAGCCGCTGACGTCTAGTCGTAACGTTCGGCCAGGCCGCGGGCTTCCCGAAGCGGGCTGCTAGCGGTCGTCCTCGTTCGGGGTCGTCTTGGCGATCTGCATGAGGAACTCGTAGTTGGTCCGCGACTTCTTGAGGCGGTCGAGCAGCAGCTCGATCCCCTGCAGCGGGTCGAGCGCGTGCAGCACCCGCCGCAGCTTGTAGACGATGACCAGCTCGTCCGGCGAGAGCAGGATCTCCTCCTTGCGGGTGCCGGACGCGTCGACGTCGACCGCCGGGAAGATCCGCTTGTCCGCGATCTTGCGCGACAGGACGAGCTCGGCGTTGCCGGTGCCCTTGAACTCCTCGAAGATCACCGTGTCCATCGTCGAGCCCGTCTCGACCAGCGCGGTGGCAAGGATCGTCAGCGAGCCGCCGTTCTCGATGTTGCGGGCGGCGCCGAGGAAGCGCTTGGGCGGGTAGAGCGCCGTCGAGTCGACACCACCGGACAGGATGCGTCCGGATGCCGGCGCCGCCAGGTTGTAGGCACGGCCCAGGCGGGTGATGGAGTCGAGCAGGACGACGACGTCGTGGCCCAGCTCGACCAGGCGCTTGGCCCGCTCGATCGACAGCTCCGCGACGACCGTGTGGTCCGCCGGCGGCCGGTCGAAGGTGCTTGCGATGACCTCGCCCTTCACCGAACGCTGCATGTCGGTGACCTCTTCAGGCCGCTCGTCGACGAGGACGACCATGAGGTGGCACTCGGGGTTGTTGGTGGTGATCGCGTTGGCGATGGCCTGCAGCACCATCGTCTTGCCAGCCTTGGGCGGGCTGACGATCAGGGCGCGCTGGCCCTTGCCTAGCGGCATGACCAGGTCGATGATCCGCGTGGTCACGAGCTGCGGCTCAGTCTCCAGGCGCAGCCGCTCGTTGGGGTAGAGCGGGATCAGCTTGTGGAACTCGGGCCGCTCCCTTGCCTCCTCGGGCGCTAGGCCGTTGACGGTGTCGAGGCGCACGAGGGCGTTGTACTTGTCGCGCCGCTCGCTGGCTGCGGCCCCGCCGTCCTCCGGCTGGCGCACCGCACCGGTGATGGCGTCGCCCCGGCGCAGCCCCATCTTGCGGACCTGCGACATGCTGACGTAGACGTCGTTCGGGCCGGTCAGGTACCCGGTGGTGCGCACGAACGCGTAGTTGTCGTGGATGTCGAGGATGCCGCCGATGGGCGTGAGGACGTCGTCGTCGCGGATCGTCAGGTCGGGCTCGTTGACCCCGCCGCCCGGGGCGCGGGTGCGGTTGCGGCCGCGGCCCCGCTCGCGGAAGCGGCCCCGCCGGTTGCCGTCGGCGTCGTCAGACTGACCCTGCTGGTTGCCCGGGCCCTGGCCCTGGCCCTGACTCCCGCCTTGACCCTGGCCTTGGCCCTGGCCTTGGCCCTGACGTCCCCGGTCCCCGGTCTGCCGGTCGCCGGTCTGCCGGTCCCCGGTCTGCCGGTCGCCGTTCTGCCGGTCGCTGCCGGGCCGGTCGCTGACGGGCCGATCGTTGCCGGGCCGGTCGCTGCGCTCCTGCTGCCGGGCCTGCCCGTTCTGGCGGTCAACCTGGTCGGCTCCGCGAGACTCCTGACGGTCGGGGCGCTGGCGGCCTTGCCGGTCGCCCTGGCGCGTCGCGTCGGGTGCGCCCGTGCTGGTGGTGTCATTGGCACCGGCCGTGCTGGCGGTGGCGGTGGCGACACTGTCCGTGCTGCTGTCGGTGACGGCCGCGCTGTCGGTGACGGCCGCGCCGTCGACGCCGTCGACGGGAACAGCCGGGGAGCCGGTCGACTCGCTCGCTGAGGCGGGGCCCGCATCGTCCGCGTCGACGGGGTACGACCCGCTGCCCGCGGGGCGGCTGCTGCCTCGGCGCCGCCGCCGGCCCGAGGCCGCATCGCCGTTGACCTCTGCTGCCGGTGCGGCTACCGGCGCCGCCGTGTTCAGCACATCCACGTGCTCGCGGGCCTCGGGCGCCGAGTCGGTGCGCGGTGCCGCCGCAGGCTCGTCGAGCGGCAGCGCGGGGGTTTCGGTCGGCGCAGCCACTGGCGCCGGTACGGGCGCGCTGGCCGAACCACCGGACCCGGACGAGTCGCCGCGGGCGGCCTCGATGGCGGCCACCAGCTGGCCCTTGCGCATCCCGCCTACGCCGGCGAGGCCGAGCGACCCGGCCATCGCCTTGAGCTCGGGAAGGAGCATGGCGCTGAGGCCCTCACCACGCGGGCGGCGCCTGGTCGGCACGCCGTTGCCGGTTGCCTCAGCGGTTTCGGCGGCCCCGTGAGCCTCGGCGGCCTTCCCATTGGCCCCGGGTGCGCTGCCGTTCGTGCTCGAGGCGCTGGCATTGCTGCCGTTGCTGCTCGAACTTGTGTCAGCGTCCACCGGTGCTTGCGCGGTGTCGCTCAGTTCCGCGATATCACTCAATGTGTGTCAACCCTTTCAGACCGGCGGTTGCCGGAGGTGAACAGCGAGAGAAAAGTGTGGTTGAGGCTGGTCGATCAGACGGGCAGCACGCGCACGCTGCGCCACGAGACTGAGAACAGCCACCTCAGATGAAGTCGTCGCCATCGACTTCGACCTTGAGGGGAAGCACCGGGGACACGAACCGTCACACTCGGTCGAGTTCGCCTTGCCACAGCATATCCGACCCGGGACTGCTGGCAACAACGGCCGCGCCCGGCGCGTCATTCCCGCGACGACTCAGCGTCACCAGTCAGATCAGCGTGCCACCGAACAGCGAGGGCGGCGCAGCCTCCGCCCCGGGTGGCGCCTGCTACGCCGGTCCCAGCTCGTCCCAGCGGGCGCCCGCCAGGTCCAGGGCGAGTGAAACGACCCGCGCAGCCTCGACCTCACCTTTTCCGCCGGCGTCGTCGGAACCATCCCCCACGACGTCCTCCGCCAGGCCGGTGGCCCTCACCCGCTCCTCCGTATCGCGGACCAGAGCCAGCACCGTCGGCCCAGAACCGGACAGGAACGCCGGTATGTCTGCCGCCCGCCATGCCTCGAGCACGGTAGAACTGAGCGGCAGGGCGGGCAGTCGGTAGGGCTGGTGGAGCCAGTCCTCAGTGGCGGCCAGGAGCTGGTCGGGACGGCTCGTGAGGGCGGCGACGAGCAGGGCTGCCCGGCCCGCGGTACGAGCCGCAGCGGCGTGCTCGACCTGCGCCGGCAGCACCCCTCGCGATGCCGACGTCGACACCGGCCGGGCGGGGATGACGGCCACCGCGCTGAGCTGCGGTGCCGGCTCGAGCCGGACCGCCTCCACCCGGTCGTCGGCGCCGGTGCGAGCGATGGTCAACCCGCCGAGCAGGCACGCAGCGACGTTGTCCGGATGCCCCTCCAGCTGCGCCGCGATGGGGAGTGCTGCTGTTGCCACGTCCTGCCCCTGAAACGTCGGTTCTTCGCCCGCGAGCGCGAGCGCGGCCGTCACGCCCGCACAGATGGCAGCCGCGGACGAACCCAGGCCTCGGGACATCGGCACCCGCGGGACGAACCGTGCCGCCAGCTCGGCTGGCGTCCAGCCCACCTCGGCGAAGGTCGCCCGCATCCCCCGCAGCACCAGGTTGTCCTCGCCGACCGACACGCCGGCATAGCTGGCAATGGACCACTCGCCGGCCCGCAACCCCTCCCCCGCGACACGCACCAGCAGCTCGTCGCGAAGGTCGACCGCGAGGCCGAGGGCATCGAACCCCGGCCCCAGGTTGGCGCTCGTCGCCGGCACCGACACCCGTACCCCGGGCAGGCGGGCAGGCGGCATCAAGCCAGGCCGAGCGCCGTGGCCGCCTCGAGCGCCTCGGCAGCGATGCGGCGCGGACGGGCGGCGCCGCTGATCGCCCAGTCCGGGTCCTTGAGCCCGTGCCCGGTCACCGTGCAGACGACGGT
>JAABUP010009129.1_pt1 | contig 12330 bp, 13 predicted proteins | sample 5559201 | NCBI WGS metagenome assembly JAABUP01 (sample SAMN10711887, study PRJNA513373) | rock metagenome | isolation source: Antarctica rocks | place: Antarctica | reverse complement strand
GTTTTCCATCACTGTGCAGGTCAGCTCCAGAATTGCCCGACATGAACCCATGCGGCATGCAGACCAGCAGCCTCCACGTCAGAAAGGGGCGCGCTCACCGGGGCGCAACATGCACAGCCGCCTTCGGGAATGCCCTCGAGAATGGCCCCACAAACTGCTTGTGCTCCACCGCAAACGTGGGCAGCACGATGTGCTCCACGGGGCCCGGCAGCTCGCGCACCAGCGCTACGCACTCCCTGTGCGCGGGCGGCGCCCGCCCGCGTCACGCACTGCATGCAGCACCGGTGAAGCTGCTATCTACCACAAGGCGGGAGTGCGTGCATATGAAAGGCCGCGCCGCGCGCGCGCTGGCTGCAATTGCGAGACGTGCCGTGACAATACGGGCGCCCAGCTTGAGAGCTACCCTGCACACCCCCTGTTTCACAATGCTGGCAGGCTCGGAAGGCAGGCCGGCTGCATGCTGCAATAAACCGCTTGACACGGCCTCAAGGCTGCGGGGGCGAAGCAGCGCGGCGCGCCTCGTGGGCGCGATGGGGGCGTGGATCCAGATGCCGCCGCTGGCCAGCCGGATGGCGGTCATGCGCACGTTGGTCGACGTGCTGTTGGCCAGGCTCTGCTCCTGCTCAAAGATCCACAGCGTCCCGCGCTCGACCTCGGTGCGGATCGTTTCCCGCACCAGCAGGGGCCCCAGCGGAAAGGGGAACCTGCCACGCGCGCAGCGCACTCAGCGCGCGCTGCAGCCCGGCCTGCGCTCGTCCTGCGGGCCCCGCCGGCGTCGGTACGAAGGTCAGAGTGCGTGCCCTCTTCCGGGGCACGCGGCGCGTGCGTGTCAAGCCCAGAGCGTCCTCTGCCGGGGGCCTCAAAAGGGGACTAGGACCAAGACGGCAAGGTGCGCTTGTAGCTGTAGGACCGCAGCGGGGGCTGGGAGGCGAGCGCGGGCCGGCGCGCGCCCGGTGACAGCACAGTAGAAGCGGCCGAGGCCTGCTCTCCGCTCGGCGGGTGCGTGGTCCTGCGGCTCCCCCTGCTGCGCCCGCGCTGCTCGACGGGCCACGCCGCGGGCCCGCTGCCCCGCGGACGCCTGCCGTTTGGCCGTGGCAGGCCCGCAGCACCACTGCCTGCGCTCGCCACACAGGCCTATCACACACGCGCTTTTGCAGCGGGCGGCACGTGACATTCGGAGTAGGTGCAGGCTGTCGCACCGAGAACGAGGTGGCCCGCACGCAAGGCACCTGTGCACGTCGCGCGTGTGCTGGCGCGCGGCAGGTGCGGTGCTGCAGCGCCCTTGCAGCCCGCAGGCTGAGGAGTGGGTGGCGCTCATGACTCCAGCGCCGACGCGCTGCCGGTCACAGCAGCCGCACCTACCTCACAGGGTGCGCAAGCTGCTGGCTGTGTGCCAGTGCCTCGTCAGTGCTGCACGCCCTGCGGGGACTTGAGGCCCATGGCCATGCACTCAGCTGTGCCTAAGTCTGCAGGTGAAGTGGCTTCACAAAGCCACCCTCATTGTGGACAAGACCGCTGCTCTGACAAACAGGCTATATGCACACACACATCCTGGTAACAAGTGCCACTTTAGGCTGCCATCTGTACTCTGTGCTCGGGACAGGCGCAGAGGCAGAGCGAGATCTGTGCCACGGCGGCGTCAGCTTTGCAGGCTCACCATGCGGTTGTACAACGTGCCTGCTGATGCGGCGTAGCGCTCTGGCAAGCATACTGATGCAATCTTGAAATATAAACAGCGAGGTTGCCCCCAGCGCAGTGCTGCCCTGGCACGATGCAGGCGCCTGCGGAGGACGATTTTGACTGCGTACGCAGCTGCACGTATGTGGAGGAGGCCGGGGAGCTGGCCGCAGTCGTGGACCGCGTGTGCGCCACGCGCGGCGGGGACGCCGCTGCTGTGTACAGCCGCTTCCACCAGATAGTGCGTCGCCTCCACCTCCACGCTGTACCCCACCCCTGTCAGGCAGCGTGGCCATACGCTAACTGCCAGCCGCGCATCAACCACCAAGCGCGATCTTCGCCTGACGGCCGCGGCCGCGTGCGCGCGGCAGCTGATCAGGTACCAGGAGCAGCCGCAGCTGCTGGACCCGCACCTGGCCAGCATCGTGGGGCCGCTCGCGGCCGTGCTGCGCAAGAAGGCGGGCGCGGAGGGCGCGCCGGACGACACGGCGGCCCTCGTCGCAGTCAGCCGCCTGCTGTGGGCGGTGGCAACCGTCAGGCGCGCGCAGCCGGCCGCCCCGCCCTGCCCTGCCGCCTGCCTGCCTGCCGGCCCCGTCCGGGGCTGCAGGCGCCCCTGAGTAAGCCTACTGTGAGGACCAGAGCCTGGCAGCATGCCCATGGGAGCCAGCGTGTGCAGCACTGGAAGGCTCCTGGAGGCCGGAGCGCCGGGCCGGCCTGAGCCGGCCCTGGAGCCGGGCTGAGCCGGGCAAAGAGCGCGCGCAGGGGCTGCAAGGTGGTCACCAAGTTCTTCCCCAACCGGCCGGCCGACCTGGAGCCCGTCCTCGCGCTGCTGCCGCGCCTGGACGGCCCGGTGCGCGCGCCCGGCGCCTGCGCGGCCAGCCCCTTGGCGGCAAAGGCTGACGCTGCTGACGCGGCTGCTGCACTTTCCGTGGCCACGTCTGCTTGAGATGAGTCGTACGTATCACCTTTCTCACAGCGCCCGGGGCCAGCCGCCCCTCTGGCCAGCGAGCACCGCCGCTGCGACCTCTGCGCTCGCAGTTTGCGGGAGCCTGCCGTGGCTGTCTTCTGTTCAGGCTCATTCATACAGCGGCTGATGCTGATCAGGCTTTGAGGCGGAGGACATGCCGCGCGCGCGCAGGGCGGAGCGCAGGCCGGCGCGCAGGCCGGCGGCTGGGAGGCGCAGTGCGTGGTGCTGGCCTGGCTCGAGCAGCTGGTGCTGCTGCCCTTTGATCTGGCCGCGCTGGACAGCTCGCTCGGCGCCGACGAGGCGGAGACCGACTGGTGCGCCGCTCGCCAGCCGGCGGCGCGGCCGCCCGCCCTGTCCGCAATGCATCGGAGCACGTGGGGCCCGACTGAGGCCTCCAGCATACCCAGCGCATGGCCCTACCTATGCGTGAAGCCAGGAGCAGCAGCTGACTGGGGTGTCGCGTCAATGAACGTGTGCCGTGCCGAGCGCGTGGCGGTGCTGCAGGCCGGGCGCGTGCGCGCCGCTGGCGGCGGGCCTGGTGGCGCGCTGCTGCGCGCTGCTGGGCGCGCCGGGCGGCGCGCGCGACGCGGCCGCGCGCCTGCTGGGCCGCCTGCTCGCGCGGCCGGACATGGCGGCCGCGCTGGCGGGCTTTGGCGCGTGGGCGGCGGCCGCCCTGGCGCAGCGCGGCCCCGAGGCCGTGTTTCTGGTGCCAGGCGCGCCCGCAGGCGCAGGGCAGGGCGCCACAGGGTGGTGTTGCCCGCCCGAAGCCCGGTGGTGAGGGTCTTTACATTGCTGCGGCTCGCTCCAGTGTAATGAACCTGCTGATGCTGGCGGCTTGTTCCATGTTCGGCCTGGCAGTGCAGATGTCGGACGGCCCGCGTGACAGCCTCGCCCGCCGCGCTCGGCGACTCATGGAAGGCCGCGCATTGTTCTCTGGGCGGCCGAACCCCGCGCTTCCCGCTCCTGCAGGCTCAGGGCGGGCGGCGTGCAGGCGTGGCGCGCGCGCTCGCGGCCGTGTGCGAGGCGGCGCCACGGGGGGCGGTGCGCGCGCTGGCGCCGCCGCTGTGGGCGCCGCTGGCGGCGCTGCTGGCCGGCGGCGGTCCCGGTCATGGCGTGCTGGCCAGGCGCGCTCTGCGCTGTCGTGCTGTTTACACAGACGCACGCCGGCCGCATCCCTTTACACCACGCGGAACATGTGTGGGAACCTGCACTTGAATCCACCAGCCAGCATCGAGACCTGGCGCCGCCGGTGCCCGCCGCATGCCGCGTCAGGCGAGTATGCCATGTCAGCGCGTCGGCGCCGCGCCGGCCGCCTCCCGGCCTGATCAGGCGGCGCAGCCCGCGTTGCCGCAGGAAGCTGGCAGTGAAGCTGGCGCAGCGGCTGGCCCGCGCCTTCGTGCCGCCGCGCGAGGCCGCGTGGCGGTATCGGCGCGGCGCGGCCGTCGTGGGCGGCGAGCCGGCGCATAGCGCGGAGCCCGGTGCGCGCGCGAGCGGCTGCAGGGGCAGCCGAGTGGGGCGGCTGCACGCTTGCACTTGGCGGGGCATGCGTGGGGCCTGCGCCGGCACTGTGCTGTGCAAATCCCTGCAACGCGCCGGCGTGCAGCACGCTCGCGTTCCGTTGCGTGTCCCTGGCGTCCATGCGATCTGTGCTTCCAGTGTGCGTCAAAACGCACGGTGTGCTTCGCAGCTGCGCATGCTTGAGCGCGGGCTCTGCGCCCGCTGGCAGCGCGGGCGCGCGCGAGTTTGACCCGCTGCAGCGCTGTGCGCGCGTCGACGCCGGCGAACCCCACGTCGCGCATGCCCTGTCAGCGGCAGGCAGCGCGTGAGTTGGGCGCAGGCGAGGGCGCAGGCGAGGGCGAGGGCGGGGGCGAGGGCGGGGGCGAGGGCAAGGGGGACGTGGCGCCGGAGGTGGAGGACGTGCTGGGGCTGCTGCTGGACGCGCTGCGCGACCGGGACACCGTGGTGCGCTGGCAGGCCGCCAAGGGCGTCGGCCGCGTCGCCGCGCGCCTGCCGCAGGTGCGTGACGCCCGCGGGAAGGGCGTGCGATGGTCGTGCTGTCGGGCGGGGGCTGCTGCTGGGCGCGCTGCGCACGGGCGGTTTCTGCGTGTGCTTGCAGGCGCGGAGGAGGCGAGTGAGTGAGATGCGCACGTGAGCGAGCAGCTCTGGCAGGGTGCTGCGGCGCCTAATGGAAGCCCTGCTTGGCTGCGGGAAGCCAAATCATGCGCGCGGGCACGCGGGGCGGCGTACCCCACCTTAATCGTGCTGTCAGGGGCTGAGGGCACGCGACCCCGCCCGCGCAGGCGCTGGGCGATGAGGTGGCCGGCTCGGTGCTGGAGCTGCTGGCGCCGGGCGGCGGCGACGCCGCCTGGCACGGCGCGTGCTTGGCGCTGGCGGAGCTGGCGCGCCGCGGGCTGCTGCCGCCCGCCCGCCTGCTCGGCGCGGCGCCGCGGATCGCCGACGCGCTGCGTTTTGACGCGCGGCGCGGCGCGCACAGGCGCGCGCGCGCTGCCCGCCCGCCCGCCCGGCCCCCTGCCCGCGCGGGTCCGTCCGCGGGCGCTCGTCCGGCCTGTGCATGGCACGCTGCGGACCAACTTGTGCAAGCGCTGCCGGGCGTGCATTGGTCCGCGCAGAGTCACTAGGCGGGATCGGCAGCCGAGTGTGGTGCACGTGCTGCACCATCCTCGGGCGCTCCTCACCAAGCTCACACTTTTGCTGGAGGCGGTGTGCCGGCTTCCAGGTGCGGCATCCACGTCTTCGGCCTTCATGCCCGCAGAGAGGCAGTCCTAGGTGTTTGAGTGCGCGCCGCGGCTGAGGCGGCGCCGTTTGTGCGGCTCCCGCAGTGTGGGCGCCCACGTGCGCGATGCGGCCGCATACGTGTGCTGGTCACTGGCGCGCGCGTATGACCCTACCGACGCCGCGCCTGCGATCGCCGTGCTGGCGCCGGCGCTGTTGGCGGTCGCGTGCTACGACCGCGAGGCGCGCGCCCGCGCTCGCATGCCCCCCGCTCTGCCTCCAGCACGGGCGGGGCGCCGGCGGTCCCAAAGCGGGCATGCTCCTGCGGCGCGGGGGCTGCAGGGCGCTCGGGGCCGACGTACAGCGCAGCCCTACCCTACCCCCTACCCTTGCTGTGCACCTCGTGGCGCCCCTGCGCCATGTCCAGAGCCGCGCCCGACGCGGCGCCGCCGAGCGAGTCGCGGCCGCAGCGCGCGCAGCCAGCGCGCGAGCGGGGCGGCGCCGCGCGCAGGTCAACTGCCGGCGCGCGGCGGCCGCGGCGTTCCAGGAGGCCGTGGGCCGCCTGGGCGGGCTGCCGCACGGCATCGACGTCGTGGCCGCGGCCGATTTCTTCGCGCTGGCCGGCCGGCCGCAGGCGTTCCTGGCGGTCGGGCCGGCCGTGGCGGCCTTCCCGGAGTACCGCGGCGCGCTGGCGGAGCACCTGGCGCGCCGCCAGGCACGCGCCGCGCGGCCTGGGTTACTGTTAGGGAGACGGGTAGGGTTAGGGTGGGTCTGCTGTTAACGCTTGCGCCGGGAGCGGACGTGCCTAGCAGAGCGGGCTGCGCGGCCCGCGCGGTGAGGCGCGGCGCTGGGCGCGCGTGCGCTTGGTGGCGCGCCAAGACCGCAGGGGTGGGGTTCAGGCCAAGGGCCTTGGTAGAGGGCTTGACAGCTGAGAGGCGGAGGGACTGCGGCAGCGCTGAGCAACTATGTACCGTCGTGCGGCAGCTGCGGCACTGGGAGGCGGGCCTGCGCGCGCTGGCGGCGCGCGCGCTGGGTGCGCTGGCGGCTGGCGAGCCGCCGCTGTTCGCGGGGCGCGTGCTCGGCGAGCTGCTGCCGCTGTGCCTGGACCCGACACTCGAGGCGCGCGCGCGCGCGCTGTCTCATGCATCCGCTCAGAGCGCTCGCATGCCTGGCGGCCGCGGCACCTAGGCACCTTTGCGCGCCGCCCGAGCACCCCCAACCCAGGAGGTGTGTGCGTGGTGGCGAGCGCCTGCCATGCCCGCGAGAGCCAGGCGGCTGCCACCTCGGTGCTGGGCCGCGACACACAGCCGCGCTGCTTCCAGAGCCGGCTCAGCGGGCGCGCGCGGCAGGTGCGCCACGGCGCCATGCTGGGCGTGGCGGAGCTGGTGGCGGCGCTGGCGGCCACGGGGCACGCGCTGGGCGCCGACCGGCGGGCGGCGGTGACGGCGCTGGTGCCCGCCGCGGCGGCCGCGGGGCTGTTCCGCGGCAAGGGCGGCGAGCTCATGCGCGCCGCTGTGGCGCGGTGCGCCCGCGGCGCTGTGTTTGCTAGGGTAGGGTCGGCACCCTGGCAAGGGCGGTGAGATCATGCGCGCCGCCGTGGCGCGGTGCGCCCGCGCCGCCGCGCTTGCCGCCTGCGCAGGGCTGCGGCCCAGGCGCGGGTGCGAAGGCAGCGGCCGCTGCACATACGGCAGCAGCAAGACGCGCGCCCTGCCAGCCTTTCATCACAAATTTTTAGGAACACACTGGTGGGCTTCCAGGCAGCACCTGTTCCTGCTGCGGCACCCATGGGGTATGGGCTGTCACGTGCCTAGCGGCCCCGGGAGGCTCAGTGCCCGATGCTCGCATGAAAGGGGTAGAAGGCATGGGGGCCGGCATCAGCGCCGCGGCCGGGCGCGCGCAGGCTGGTGGAGTGCATCGCGCGCGCGGCGCTGCCACAGGACGCGCGTGGGCAGGCCGTGCTGCTGGCCGCGCTTGCGTCCAGCCTGCGCACGGGCGGCCCCGCGGCGCAGGCGGCGGCCGCCGCTGCGCTGCACGCGCTCAGCCGGGCCTACCCGCTGACCGGGGCGGCGCCGCGCGAGGGGACCGGGATGGCGCCGGGCGCCGCGCCGCCGGAGGCGGTGGGGCTCGAACCCGCGCCGGGCACAGCGGCGGAGCCGGGACCGAGTGCAGCGGCGGTCGCAGGGTCCGGCGCGGCGACGCGGCCGGCGATGGATGCGGGGGCGGGGGCGGAGCCGGGCTCGCGCGCGGAGGCGGCGGCGCTGGCGGCGATCGCGCGCGGGTTCGTGGCGGGCCTGGCGGACGCGAGCGCGGGCGCGCGCCGCGGCGCCGCGGCCGCGCTGGGCGCACTGCCGGCGCGACTGCTGGCGCCGGCCGCGGCGGACGTGGTCCGGGCGCTCGCGGATGCCGCGCTGGTGCGCGCAGGGCACAGCAGGCCGAGCTCGCGCGCATGGCCGCGCCGCTCACGCCCTCCACAACCGCTGCGGACCGTGCTTTGCCCTGCCCCGTGTGCCATGGTGGCAGAGCTGAACGCGCTGCCGGCAACTGAGGGCGCTGGATGCATGCGATACAGGCTCTGTAAGCCGACAGGCTGATGAGAGCATGCGAGCTGTCGTCCGCCGCCTGACAGCGGAGCGCGCCGCCCAACGCAGGGGCGCTCCGGGGCCGGGGAGCCGGACGCCGAGGCGCGCGCGGCGGCCGTCCGCGCGCTCGTCGCAGTCGCCAGCGAGCTGTGCCTCGCGCCGCGCCCCGTGGCGGCCGACGCAGCCCCTGAAGCCGCGCGGCAGGCCTCTGCTCAGAGCTCGGCAGCAGCGCGGCCGGCGGATAATGGCACGGCGGGGCCCGCGGCGGCCGCCGCGCCGGCGCCGGCGGCCGCGCCTGGCGGGGCGGCCGGCGGGGCGGCGGAGCAGTTTGCGCTGGGCGACGTGCTGCCGGTGCTGCTGGACGCGATGGGCGACTACGCCACGGACGCGCGCGGCGACGTCGGCAGCTGGGTGCGGGAGCGCACGCGCCGCTGTGTGCGCACTGTCGGTCTAAGGAGCCTGGCGGCGCGGGCATGCCTGTGCGCGGCATGGGCGCAGGCGGGATGCACGGGGTACCCTATAGAAGACGGCGGCTGTCGGGCGAGGCAGCGCATGCTGGAGCGCTCTGCCTGCCGCCGGTCGAGCGTTTCCGGCAGGCGGGTAGCCGCTTCCAGGCCCATGGCCGGCCAAATTATCTCTGGCTAGGCCCACTGGCACGCAGGGTTGCCGAGGCCGGCCCGGGCCCCGGCACGTCCCGCCGACATTGGTTCGCCCTGCCGTACGCGCGAACGGAAGGCCGCGCCGGCGCGGCGGGGAGGCGCCGCCTGTGCCCCCGCGGCGTATGCGCTCCTGAACCCGGGCGCGCCGCAGGTGCGTGAGGCCGCCATGGCCGGGCTGGAGGTGCTGTTGCTGGGGACGGCCGCGCTGGCGCCCGCGCACGCAGTGCCCGGCGCCGACAGCGCTGCGGCGCGCGCCGCCGCGCTGCTGGTCAAGCAGGCCGTGGAGCGCATTGCGCGCCTGCGCGAGGTGGGCGGGCGCCCGGCCCACGGCGGCCCGCTGGGTTTTGGGAGTGCGCAACCAAGGCGGGCAGATGCCATACCTGCTGCCGCGCGGTGCAGCTGTGCGACAGCCTCCAGCCGCTGACGGTCGCGCGCTGGGCCAGCCGCGCACGGTGGCAGCCTGTAAGCGTGTGTTTATCAGGCAGTCTGCTGCATCGGGCGGCCTACCAGAGGCCGGACGGGTGGTCACCCGGTGCCCTGCCGCACAGGCTGCCGGGCACTGGCAGCCAGCGCCTCACCTGAATTTGTGAGCTGCCTGAAGGGGGCGGCCGGGTGCGCAGGCCGCCGTGCGCCACCTGCGCGCGCTGCTGGCGGCGCGCGTGCGCCTACCCGCGCGCGACGCGCTGGAGGCCGCGCTGCCGCCCGCGGACGGCGCCGGCGAGCAGGCGCGGCTCGTGCCCGGCAGGGTGACAGCGCTTGGGGGCTGCGCAGTGTTACTATGTGCACATTGGCCGGGCCGGGCCGTTTCCTGGTACGTGCGATGCGTGACGCACGCACGGCACGCACCGCTGCTTGGACGCCGCTGAGCCAACTGCGGCACTGCGGGAGCATGTCAGGGCCTGTGGTTGTGGCAAGCGCGCGTGCAGAGCAGCGAGCGCAGCTGGCGTGCCTGGACGGTGCATGCCAGGGTGCGGGCCGAGACGCCCTGAGGGGTTGTGCTGGTCGAGCTGCTCGGCTGCTGCGGGAGGCCGGCCGCGGCGAGCCACGGGCCAGCCGCTGGCGCGCATTGCCGCACCGCTGCATGCTGCATGCGGGGCAGCGCCTGGGCCGGCCAGGACGCAAACCATGCGCGCGGCGGCCGCGCAGGCGCTGGGCGGGCTGGCGCGGCTTGTGCGCAAGCCCGCGTACCGCGAGGCGCTGCTGGAGGGCTTGGCCGCGGCCGCGGGCGGCCTGGACGGCGCGCTGGCGGCCGCCGCCGCCGCCGCGCTGGGCGATGCGCTGCTGGATGCCGGGGAGGGCGCGCGCCTGGCCTCCCCCGCGCGCCGCGCTCCGCTCGCCGGCCGCGGCCGTGCTCCAGTTCTGACCTGCGGCGTCTGGCAGCGGCGGCGCTTGTGCGCTGGCCTGCCCACAGCTGGGTGTCGTCGCGCGGCAGGGTTAGGGTCGTGGGTTAGGGAACTAGGGTATCAAGATGGGTGTCGGCGCGCGGCAGGCGAGCTGGAGGAGGTGGGCGCCGCGCTGCTGGCCGTGTGGGCGCGCCACGCGCGCTCGCCGCGCCTGGCCACGCCGCTGCTGCGCCTCGCCGACGTGCTGCTTGCGCACGCGGGCCTGGGCCGCCTGCGGGCGCCCCGCTCGGCCTTCCCCGGTGCGCGCGGGGAACGAGCGGGGGCGCCTGGGCCGGAATGGGCATGCCGGGCTGCGCGCATGATCACGCGGGGCCCCTGTAACGGTCGTTTCTCAGCGCGATTCCACACCGCCCGGCAGTGCCGGGCGCTGCATGGCGGCACGTCTGCGGTTGCAGGCGCCCCAGGCGGAGCGGTCATCAGGAGTTGCCGGCGCATGCAGCATGCATGCGCTGGCACGCCAGCTACGCATGCGGTGCCAGCCGGCGCGCTCTGAGGGGGCCTGCGTGCGCCGAGCCAGGCGTGCTGCTGGAGGCGGTGGCGGGCGAGGCGTCGCGCTGCCGGGACGTGGCGCGCCTGCGCGCCGCAGCCGCCTGCCTGTGCCACCTGGCCGCGGGCGGCGGCGTTGTCGGTCGCGGCGCGCTCGCTGCGCTGCTGGGCCTGCTGGGCAGCCGCCTGCCGCGGGTGCGCTTGACGGGCGACCAGGGCTCTTCGCCCCAGGCCCCGCTGAGTCACACATCGCAATATATTCATGCACTTCGTAACAAACGTCACAGGCCTTGCTACGCTGGAGGCTCGCCTCCCGGCCAGGCCCGGGGCGCGCGGGGGTGCTGGGCGCGGAGCGCCAGGTTCGCCTGCCGGGGCGCGCAAACTCTGTGCTCACAAGCCCCGCGCCCCCTCTCTGTCGAGCGTCGCGCGGCCGTCGGACGCGCGGGTGCCCGCGCGCCTACCGGGGCGCCGCGCGCGCAGGCGCGCGCGGACGCGGCCGAGGCGCTGTACATGCAGCTGCTGGCCGCGGAGCCCGACGAGGCGCCCGGCGCCGACCTGCCCGCCGCGCTCGACCTGCTCGCGGCGACCGCCTGGGACGGGCCGGCGGCCGCGGCGCTGGCCGCGCGCGACGCCCTGTATGTGCCCCTGGGGCTGCCCGCGCCGGCGGCCGCGGCAGAGGCTGATGGGCCGCCGCGCGGGAAGGCTGGTGGTGGGGCGGGCGGCGCCCTGCTGGTGACCTGCGTGGCAGATGATGAGGGCGCGTCGTATGCGGCGCTGCTCGCGGACGCGCAGCGGGGCATGTGAGGGCCGCTCCGGGGCGCCCTGGCTGCGCGCGCGGGACGGGCAGGCGCTTCAGAGTGTCGCGTGCACGTCTGTGCTGTGCTTGGTTGTAGACAAACAGCAGGTCTACTCGCGAATACGCTCAACACATGGGCAATAGAGTGCATGTGGGCTGAGGCGACCCTGGATTGACCAAACCCTTTACAGCATACACCATACTCCTGTGCGGTCTGGATACAGCACTGCACACCTGACGCAGTGCTCCACTAAGGCTAAGCTGCGCCCTGTCAACGCACCAGCAAGCGCAGTATACACTGTCAATAACAATCAAGACATGTACAGGCACCCTGCAACACAGATCAGCACAGAAACGCAGCTACAGGACGACACAGTGTGGCGCCTGCTCACACCGCACCACACCAGACATAACCTAACCTAAACACACAGTCACAAGCCGGACAGGTCCTGGGAGCCGGGGCGCATGCGCCTGCGCACCCACGCCCTGTCAACACGCCGCAGCTCGCATCATGGAGCCAACGAAACATCAACCTGCGCAGGAGAGCTGTCCCGCCCTGGGGCGGACAGCACCCGCCAGGGCGAGCTCTTGTGTCGATGGCAACGCCCGGTGGCTCAGCGCCTGGCGCGGCGCCCCGCCGCGCACTCAGTGCGCAGCAGTGAGTGCTGGGACATCCTGCGCCTCGCCCGCGGCGCCGGCGCCCCCCGCCGCGCCCGCCGCCGCGGCCCAGGGGAAGGGCTCCAGCGGCTGCGGCGCGTCCGCGCCCGCGGGCTCGCCGCCGGGCGCCTTGCGCGGCCGGCTGAGCAGGCCGCGCAGGAACGGCAGGTCCTGGCCGACCCGGTGCTTGACCACCATCTCGGTCAGCTGCGCTGCCGCCCTGCGTCGCGGGCGCGCGCACGTCGGCCGCAGCGCCCCCGCACTGTGCAAGGCGCGCAAGCAAGGTCCCCCAAAGGCACGCGGGGCGACAGGGCTCAGCACTCCGCTGCCGTGCGTGGAAGCACGCCCGTGCAACGACAGCAAGCGCCAAACT
>JAABUP010009128.1_pt1 | contig 12332 bp, 7 predicted proteins | sample 5559201 | NCBI WGS metagenome assembly JAABUP01 (sample SAMN10711887, study PRJNA513373) | rock metagenome | isolation source: Antarctica rocks | place: Antarctica | reverse complement strand
GATTCGGGAGCTGAAGGAGGAGCTCGCGCAATTGCGCTCGAAGCTCACGTCCGGTACCGCAAGTGGCGCAGGTGCGGTGGGAGGTGAAGAGTATCCGGCAGGTACACCGCTGGATCAGCAGTTCGTCTCTTTGACATCCGCCGACGGGACAGTGAAGAGAGTAAGTAAGGCAGACATTGCGGAGCAGCTGTCGCAGAGCGAGAAGTTGTACCAAGACGTAAACCAGACGTGGGAGGAAAAGATGAAGAAAACGGAAGCTATCCACCGTGAAAGGGAGCAAGCGCTCGAAGACTTGGGCATCAGCATTGAAAAAGGCTTCGTAGGTTTGAGCACGCCGAAGAAGATGCCTCATCTTGTCAATCTGAGCGACGACCCACTTCTAGCAGAATGTCTGCTTTACAACCTGAAGCCTGGGACGACTACCGTAGGCAATGCCGAGGCAAAGGACACCAACGGTCGGACGAACGAGAGCGACGACGGGGCGGAGAAGCTAGACCATCAACACCGCATCTCAACGCCTGACATTCGCCTCAATGGCTCCAAGATCCTGCACGACCATTGCACTTTCGAGAACGTCGACGGGATTGTGACGGTGGTGCCGAAAGATGGCGCTGCCATAATGGTCAATGGTGTGAGAATCGAAGTCCCGAAGCGGCTGCGGTCCGGCTACCGCGTGATCCTGGGCGACTTCCACATTTTCCGCTTCAATCACCCTCAAGAGGCCCGCGAAGAGCGATCCACAATGGCTTTCGAGCAGCAAGCGGGGAGTCTCCTGAAATACAGCATTACCGCTGACCAACTCGCATCGCCGACGCCTACTATCAAGCGCCCGGGAATGGACCATGGGCGTACCAATAGCTCCATCAGCCGCGCGATGTCTGAGGGGGACGGTGACATCGGCAGCCCTACTGCTGAGATCTCAGCGCCGCTGTGGCGCGGTCAACACGGCCGAGATAACGACTGGACGTTCGCTAGGCGCGAAGCTGTCTCTGTGTCCCTTGGAACCATTGACCAGCATAAGATAACGAAGTTGACGGATGATGAGCTGGACGTGCTGTTCGATGATCTGCAGCGTGTGCGCGCGACGCGAAAAGCAAGGCCGGAGAGTAGGATTCTGGACTTTTCGGGCTTGGGGAGTAATGGGGGCGGGAGTGGCGATGTCACGGATACCGAGGAGAGCGTGACTAGTCATGCTATGGTTGGAGGGGTGAGAGAGAAGTACCTGAGTAATGGCACGCTGGACAATTTCAGCTTGGACACTGCGCTGACTGTTCCCTCCACGCCGGGAAGAGAGAGCGAGGAAGGAAGTGAGGCGGTGCAGCAGACCGAGCAAAAGGGGCAGCAAGCCGAGGATCTGACGAGGGTGAAAGAAGAGATGCAGGAGCAGTTTGATAAGCAGAGATCACAGTATGAAGAAAAGCTGCAAGTGGAGGAGGCGGGCAGCACGGCCATCGAGGAATTGATGGTAGAGAAGGTGAAGATGGAGGCCAACCTTGCCGAGATGAAAGCCGAGATGGAGAAGACGCTGAGGGAGCAGAAGACCGCTCATGAGCGGGAGCTCGCCCAAGTCAGAAAGTTGGAAAGCTTGTCAGCGTCAAGACGAAAGAGTCAAGGTGTTGCTAGCCGAGGCAGCATCGGCAAAGGCGGCTTGACCGAGCGCGACGTCTTCCTCGCCAAGCACGTCCTTCAGCACTGGCGTCAACAGCGTTACATCGGCATGGCCGCGGCCGTACTCCGCAACGCCAGCACGCTGAAAGAAGCACAGGTTCTGAGCCAGCAGATGGGCCAGGACATCGTGTTCCAGTACAGTGTCATCGATATCGGACATACGGTGAGCTCGACCTACGACCTCGTCATCAACGGCGTCAGCGCGGAAGAGGGCAACGATCCGCATCTGGAAGAAGCTCGCAAACCTTGTCTAGGCGTTCGTGTTATCGATTTTGGGCGCTTGGTCGTCAGGCTCTGGAGTCTGGAGAAGTTGCACGCCAGGGTCAAAGTCATGAGGCAGATGGCGGCTTATTTGGACCGGCCGGAGTATATGCGGCATTTCCGGCTGGAGAACCCTTTCGAGGACCCGCAGTGCATGCCGGAATACAGCCGGGCCGGAGACGCGGACCTCCCGCTCACTGCGGTGTTCCAGTGCAGGGTGCAGGATTTCAGTCTGGATGTCGTGAACCCGTACACGATGAGCGTGGTTGGGATCGTGAGGTTGAGTCTGGAGCCCAGTAGTGCTGAGGCACCGAGGGAGACGCTGAAGTTCAATGTTGTCATGCATGAGTTGGTTGGTTTCGCGGAGCGGGAGGGCACCGAGGTGCATGCGCAGCTGTTCATCCCGGGACTGGGCGGTGAGGAGGGAGCGACGACCACGACGCTCATCTCTGGGTTCGGGGAAGGTAGTGTGCGGTTCGGAAGCGTGCACTCGATGAGCTTGCCGCTCGAGGCGCCTCGAGACGCGAGCCTGAGGGTCAGTGTGTTCGCGCGGGTGACGGCGATGCATCTCGATAAGTTGCTTAGTTGGGATGATATGCGCGATGCTTCAACGGAGACCTCGCAAGCTGTAGCTGGAAAGAGGCCGAAGATCAGACGGTTTGGGAGTAGGTTGCCTGAAAGCGCGTTCTACGTGGAAGAGCGACACGACGTTTTTGCACGTGTGCAGGTACTCGAGATTGGGGAAGAAGGAGATTACGCACCAGTCGAGGTGGTGCAAGGGAATACGTTGGACCAAGGAGCGTATCAGCTGCACCAAGGCTTGCAGAGGCGGATAGCGCTGAATTTAACGCACAACTCGGGCGAGGCGCTGCCTTTGCAGGACGTTAGTGGCTTCCGAGCATGCGCCGTGTGTCTGATCGACAACAATGGCGCGCTGCAAGATGCTCTGAATGGCTCGGCAGAGCACAACGTCCCACTGCCGCTTGTCAGTCCGCCACAGATCAGGGCGAACCTAGATGGAACGACGCACGTCAAGCTCATCGGGCAGTGGGATTCGAGCGCCCACGGCTCAGTCCTCCTCGATCGACCTACGGTGGAGAAATACCGCGTCCAGCTCTCCCTCAAGTGGCAAATCAGCTCCACACGTGTCAACCACCCGATGGAGTTCACTTTCGATTTCGCGGTGCAGACACGGCCGCGGACGTGGTTCCGTCAGCAGTCGCTTCTCGCGCAACTGTGGCACAATCAGCGTGTCGTGCACTCGACGGCGGGGAATTACTCGATCACGTTGAAGCCTAGTGCGGCGAAGCGGGCTGGGGACCTGTGGAAGATGGATACTAAAGACGTCTTTATTAATGGCGAGGAAGGGCTCAACGGGTGGGCGCCGAGGGGTCTTTCGCTGGTGCGAGATTTCCTCGCGTTGCGGAAGAGGCAGAGGAGAGTGGCTGAAGTGGAAGCGGCCAAAGGCTCGCTGAGTCTTGATGCGCTGTCACCACATGCCCAGTCTACGCTAGCTCGGGGCGAGGAATTCGATGACAGGCGGAAGACGCTGGTCACCAAGATCCTAGAGCTATGGCAAGTAGAGCCTTCCGCGAGCGAGATCATGCTACTACGCTCCCAAAGCTGCACACCCGAACAGGAACACCCAAGCACGAACGGCACACCTGCCCTCCTCGCAGCCACAGTCGACTACCAACCCAAAACCCCCGGTGTCCTCAAAGCCGGCTGGCTCTTGACGCCCGACGCCTCCGGCACCCGCTGGATCCGACGTTTCGCCGAGCTCCGCCAGCCTTATCTCCATCTCTACGCTTCCGACGGCGACGAGATAGCCGCTCTGAACCTCACACACGCCCGGATCGACGCTGAACCGCAGGTGGCGAAGTTGCTGCAGCGGGAGAATGTGCGGATGGAGGTGTGGGCTGTTTATGCGACGGACAAGGCGTGGGTGTTTGCTTGTAGAGATGATAGGGAGAGGGGGGAGTGGATCTGGGCTGTGGATCGATCGTTTGGTGGTGGTGGGGATCGACTGACGCCGAGTGAAGAGTTATATGAGGACGGCGAGGTGTGAAGCTTGGTTGTAAAGGGTATCGAGAGCGTTTGTACAGCTACGTTGTTGGAATGGCGCTTACAGTCTGGACTTTAGTGATACCCACTTCGCGCTTTTTGTATCTGGCCGAACCAATATCTTGGCGCGAATATACAGAGTTCCGTCGCTACAGTCTCAGAAAGATCAACTATGGTCGGCGAGCATGGTACGATGAGCATTCCGCGGTACAATTCCTGCAGAACTGCTAACCTGGGCACCGTCGTGTTCTCAAAACTCCGGGACTGGCTTGAATGACTGCCATGCTAACGCAGACAGATGCTCCACGCCCAAGCCAGTACCTAGCTACTTCCTTCCAACACCCACAAGCGACATCCCCTTCAACGCCCCGGGTGCCTGCGGACACATCTTCTTCATCCCCTCCACCATCAGCGCCTGAAGCTTCCCCACCTCCTCCTCGCTCATATCCTTCGTCAACGCCACCATATGCGGCAACTTCGTACTGAAGAATCGCGCAAACGACTCATAGTCCTGAAACGCCATCGTCACCGGACACTCATGCACCTCCACATCGCGAAAACCCGCCTTCTCCATCTCGCCCTTGATCCCCCCAGTACTCGTCCACGCCCCCGGCATCGTCGGCATCGTCTTATCCGGCCGCACTTTAGGAAGCAAATTCATCAAATCCAACCACTCGCTCCCCTCCCACGCCGACAGCGCCAACACGCCTTCAGGCCTCAACACGCGCAAACTCTCCTTGAGCGCTTTCTGCGGGTCGGGGACCATGAAATACACCATCCCCGCCGTGACGTGCGACACACTCCCATCCGCCACCTCGCAGAGATCCATGGCATTCTGATTCCTGACCTCGACCCTCGCCCACGGAGACCCCAACCCAGCCCGCTCCTTAGCGGCCCGCACCTGCGCCAGCATGCCGTCGCTGAAATCCGCGCAGGTGAGCGGGCTCGAGCTCGGGATCTCGTGGCCGTAGTCCTGGATCACGCGGGACATGACTGGACCGGGCCCGCAGCCGTTGTCGAGGATCCCCGTGGCGTGGGCGAAGGGGTGGAGGGCGTTGGCGCGGGAGAGCATGAGGCCTATGGGTGCTAGGGAGGTTTTGGCGGTCAGGCTGGCGTATTCAGAGGCGAGGACGTTCCAGTCGTCGCCTTTTGTCTGGATGGGAGGGGGGCGGTGTTAGCGGATGCCTGTCTACGTCAGGTGAGTTGTGGGAGGAGCTCACGCGGTCGAGTTTTGAGCCGTCCATGGTCGCGATGGGTGTGGTGAGAGCGGTGTTTGATAAGAGCCCGTTCAGCAGACTTGCACGACGGAAAAGCGTTAACGCCACGGCTAGGAATAATTGCTTGACGAGTATGTTGGGCTGTTGGTGCAAAAGACGAGTCACAGCAGATCAACGGAGTGGATTAGAACGGACGAGGCATTGTGGGACGTGGAGATCTCATATAAGTAGGCCGGAAGGATGCTGACGAAGGCACAAGCCCAGGAAGGCGAAGGTCTGCTTTGCCCATGTCGCCCGGAGACTTTTGTAAATGTGTCCGGTATACTCTCCATCCTTCAGCGGTCGACCACTGGTCGCACATGATTGATACTCCGGAAACATTACCGGCAAAACGACCTAAAGATTCCATTCTGAGCTGGATCCACTCCATGGAAGAGAAGGAGCAGAAGGAGCAAGGAGGCGACAGTAGGGCTGGCTTACCTAACCCGGGGCTCGAAACACCTCGTGGTTTTAGTAGTGACAGTATTCCATTGCGAACGAGCGATGCCTGCATCTAACGTTGCCCAGTCACACGCTGCTCCGCGCCCGTCAGACCCCCCGCCTGCAACGCGCCCGCCCACAGGTACAGCGACCGGCTTCTATCCGGTGCGTACAAATCTCTTCCAAATCATCTACCTTCGGCAGAGCAGTCTTCAACATCTCGTGATCGGGAAACTCCAACTCGAACACCTCGCGCCGCTTCCGGTAGTAGTTCTTCGCTCGAATGACGCTTGCTTTGCCGTCGGCAATCTTGCCCTTCAAACTCTTGCGTCCCTGCGGTGGCGGACGATCGAAGAACGTGCAGGCTTGCCGATATAGCGCCAGTGCGGCTTCTGCTTTCTTACAGAGATCGACCGATGGCTCTTCGATCTCGACTTCCTCCTCGGTCGGCTGCGACTCGTCGGCCTTGGGTAATGCCTGGGGTGCGACAAACGGCGGCCGAATCTTCGCTGCGCTGAGGTCGCGAGGTAAGAGCGTCGGGTACAGCTCAGCATCATCTGCATTTAGCTGACCGCCACCCATCAAACCTTGCAGCGCCGTGCGCTGACTGTTGTAAGCGAATGTGGCAGCGTCGATCACTTGCTGGGCTTCAAGTGAACATGTGCCCAACAGCTGTTTCCTGGCATCTTCTCTCACCCACCAAGCCCGTGCGAGCTCGCTGCGTGCGGCTTCCCGCTGCACCTTAGCTTCTCGCTTGGTCATGGTAGGCTTGGAGGTTCCATCGGAAGCGCTTGCGGATCGGGATGCTGGGGCGTAGGTAGTGTCACTTGGTTCGAATGATGGCTCCTCCTCCGCAATTTCGGTAGGTTCCTCGGATCCTGGTAGAGCACTTGCTGCGTCCTTTGGCAAAGCTTGCAACGGCCGTGATGGTGGCCGGGCGTTGCACACTGGATCAAGTGGTGCCTCATCCTCCGGAGAATCCATACACGGCTCAGCGACCAATAGACTGTCGAAATCATCCTGCCAACTCGCCTGAGCGACAGCAAGACCTGGAGGCGCTTTGGTCCGAGTAGCCGCAGGCATGGATTGCGGCACGGAACCGTCAATCAGATCCTGCTGCGGCGCCGCCTTCTTGCCCGTCCAGCCACGCATCGGAGCTCCGGGGCGTACAGTCTGCTTACACGGCGGTGGCGTCGGCGAGATAGGCACTGAGCGCTCTGCATGGACTGTGCTCACGCTGAAAGATGAAATGGGCTGCTGCACGTTACACGGGGCAACGAAAGGCAACCCAGTCGCTCTCAGATCGGATTGCGTCCTCGAGTGTGAAATTCCAACTCTTGGTTTCGGTGATGGCGTCCATGCTGGCTCATAGTCGAGATCAAGGAGATCATCTCCGTGGAACCCTGACGACGACACACTATCCTTTCGGCCGGAAGTTGTCGTATCTGTTGCCGTAGCCTCTGGCACCCGAGTCAAAGAGGCTTGCCTGCGGTGTTCCACCTGCATGTGTGCAGCCCGCGTGTTTAGCGCATCAACAGCTCCTTGCAGAGCAAACTTGCGCTTCATGCTTCTCGTCGGCTCTAGCGAGACTCTACAAGATTCGAACATCGGCGCCTTTGATGCCGTTGCTGCGTCAACGGCTGCCACCCCCAAGTGTTTAGCAGTCGCTGGAGTCAAGATCGTATCGCTCGTCTCGAACGGAGAGACTGAGTGGGGTGCAGTATTGAGAGCTTTCAGCGCCTCCATTGACATCGACCGGGACGACGGGCGAAGCAAAGTCATGCTTCCACTCTCAGTCTCACAGCTACGCTCTCCAGCCTTTGCATCGGTTACCGTAGGAACGATGATGTCTCCGGATGGGAGAGAAAATGGAGTCGTGCCCCCAACGGTCGCATCGTGGCGGATCCTGGTGGTGGCTCGAGTGGCGACACTGTTCGACGTGACCGTAACGTCGCGTGTGGCGTGCTCCTTCTCTTCGGCCACATGCGTGCTCTCGATACCCACATCCGTGCGTGTGACTACCGTGTTTGCTATGACAGCGGGCTTCTGCGGCGTAGTAGAAGCACTAGCCGCCGGTAATTCGACCACAAGGACGTCGTACATGTTCGGATTCCCCAGAGCTACCGCCGGACCACCTGCCTTGACAGAAGTGAGCTGATTATACGTCTTGTCGTCGCCGCCATTGGACTTTCTTGCTATCGCCGCCCGATGTGCACGTAGATGCGGAGGGACAACGTGTGTCCAACTCGCGGCCGGAGCTGGTGACTGATGCGAAGCTGGCACGTCCTGCGGAATGGGCGACACAGCCGCCAACGGGCCTGCAGACGATTGCACTGTCGTTACGGGAGCGCGCAGTGGACCGGCAGCCTGCCGACGAATGGTTGATGAAGCTGTATTCACCAATGATGGTGGCTTCGCGGGTAATGTCGAGCCCACGTACGCAGGCCTCTGCTTCTGTCCTCCTCTCGTAGCGCTCCTCATGAAGTCGACCGCATCCGCAAGCTGCCCTGGAGTGTACGGACTAGGCTTGACGTTCTGACTCGCGCTACTGGGCAAGGTCGAAGGCGCTCTGGAAGTATCGACTTGGACTTCGTGCATTGGCTTGGGGGTCTGAGACCCAGCATTCATCGACGCCAGCCAGCTAGACTGCTTCTCTGCCGGTGTCCATGCCTTGGGTAGGGTGGGCCGCGGTCGATTGGAAGCGTCTGCCCTTCCGTTCTGTGCGGTGACGCGTTCGTCGTCGATGGTAGTGGTAGTCGTGCGAGCTGCGACAGGCATCTGCGCAGGACTGATCAGGGTTTCAGCATGTCTCGCTACTCCAGCGAGTGTCCCAGGTCCCAAAGTAGAGCCAACGGCGGACCCAATTGTAAGCTCGTGCGATGGTGCAACGTTCCAAGGTGCCACGGGCTTGGAGGTGAGAACTTCACGCAACGGTGCGATGCTCCAAGGCGCCACGGGCTGGCCGTCGCAAGTCTGGTCGTACCACACCGGGTCCTCCTCCCACCTCGATGTCCCCTCGTAACGGCCGAGAGGACTATCCACCCTTTCACCCTTATATTTCGTCACAGTCTCGAGCCCGGCAGCTTGCGGCGGCTGCGACTTAGGCGACTTCGCCATCATCTCCTCCATAAACCGCTTATCGAGCTCCGCCCGGGCTACGGGAACAGTCTCCGGTATGGTCTCCGGAACAGTCTCCGGACCGGTCTCCGGAACAGCCTCCGGGCTTGCTCTAACAGCATCAAGGTCCGTGAAATCGATACACTCGCGTAAGAGAGCGGCAGTGATGAGGAGCAGGCATCGCAGGGCGTAGAGTATGCCGACCCACATCAACAGGGCGCAGAACGCGAGCCCGCATCCCATCAGGGCGACGGGGAGGATGACAGCCGTCTTGAGGTAGCGTGCCACGGCGCGGATGACATTGATCTAGAGACGCTTAAGTGAGTGTGGGTTTCGGTGCAGATGAAAGAAGGGGATAGTTACCGTGACTTGGATACGGCGAGCGATGTCCTCGTTGTAGGGTCGGTGGGTGACGCCAGTGGTGGCGTCCATTGTGGTTCAGTTCGAAAGGCGGGTAGGAATGAGTGCGATGCGGTTTCAGGTGGCGATGCGAGTGAGTCTATTGAATGTTGTGAGCGTTGCAGATGAGGTCAAGGAGAAGAACATCGAGACGTCAGGGTGGAGTCGGGTCAGTCAACAACGGCAGCTCCCGCCACCGGAGTCGAATGGGGAAGGAACGATGGGACAGACGGGTCAGGGGAAGGCGCGAAAGGATACTTGAGTCCTTCCCGTTTCCATCCCATAATTATTTGCATGAGGTGTGCATGTACACTTGCACTCATAGATCATGTACTGGTCATATGTCATCTGCACACATCTGGTCACGAAGCAACGAAGCTGTAAGGACTCACCACAAGCCCACGCCCTTAGATCATTTTGTACATGTCATTCCTTCGTATCTCAACCAAGCGGATTGTCCTTCTCCTGCACATCGTCAAACACGGCCTCCGAATTCCCCCTCGGCCGATTCGGTCCAAACTCCCTCGCCTCCCCAACAAGATAATCATGCTCCCCCTCCAACTCCGCACTCCGATCAATCGAAGTCTTCGCCGCATGTCCCGGCCTCAACATCTCCTCACTCCCCATCTCCTCCCCTATATCCTCAAACTTCGGCCGGCTCTCCGAAATACTCGCCATCCTCAACCGGCCCCCACTATGCATCATGGGCACCTCATCCCCCACATCCGGCTTCTCCTCCAACCCCTTCAGACACCCCACCGGCGTCCGACACACCCGCGCCACCGCGTGGTCCGCCGTCCGCCAAATCACCTCCCGGACCTCCTTGCCCACCTTCTCAATCGAATCCATCGCCCAAATAACGTCCAGGTGCTCATACCCCTCGATAATCTTCTTATGCACAACCCGCACATGCGGCTCCCGGCCCCGATCAAACCGCCTCAACAACCGCCTCCCATCCACCAAATTATCCGCGCCCGCCACCCACAGCGCCAGTGGCGGGAACCGCGAATCGTACCACGCGTACTTCCCCCTCGTCTGGTCGTGATGCTGATGCGTCAGCGTCTGGCAGTGAAAACTCGTAATATTCCTCTGCAACTTCATCCTCGGCGTGACAGCCTTGGGCTCGCGATCGACATAGAACTTCCTTATCACCTCGTCGTCTTCCTCGTCCTCCAGATCTTCCAGCCTCCCTTCTTCCCGTGTCGCCAAAATGCATTTTTGTTTGGCGAAGCACTCCCTGCCAAGCCACCACCGCATGCTCTCCGCGCTGACGTACGTGGGCGCCCACTGGAACATGCGGTTGCGCAGTCCGCGGTCCCAGCGCTGATCTGACCAGCTGAAGAGGAAGGAGAAGACGTGGTAGCCCATCCAGCCGTAGAAGGCCGAGGGCAGGAAAGAGTGCGCTTGCATCATCAGAGGGATGAAGGCGTGGATGCCGAAAACTAGCCTGAACAGTCCCGGTCCGATGAGTTGCATGACTTTGAAGTACATTTTGCCGATCAACGGCCCAGCGTACGCCGCGGGAGCCAGCGCGCAGAAAACGGAGATCTTCTCCCCAATCTCGGGTCTCTGCTCCTTGGCCAACGCAACAAACGTCTGCGTCGTGCCCTGACTATGCGCTATCAGCGCCAATTTCGGAAACCCCGTCTCAGCCAGCACGCGGCTGATCAGCGCCGCGAGATCCATGACGCCCATCTGCCGGATATTCCACGCCCACATCCGGGGGCCCTCGTAATGGAGTTGGGTATGTCGCGGATGGAGACCGCACCGGTTGTTGCCGAGCCAGACGTCGTAGCCGGATTTGGCGAGGTAGAAGGCGAGGGAGTCGTCGTCGGTGCAGCAGTAGGCGCCGGCGGATTGGAGGAGGCCGTGCATCATCAGGACGGGGTATTTCCTTTGGCCGTCGGGGAGCGGGTGCAACTTGTGGTTGGTGGGGGCGTTTTCGAAGAGGTCGGCGCCGCCTGCTTTGCGGTCTTCGTGGGGGAGATGGCGGTGGTCGCGGGGGTTGAAGACGTGCACGAGCTCGATGATGAAGCCATCTTCTGTCTCGACGTCGAAGGCTTCGGCGTCTAGGCCTACTCTGCGCGCGTAGTAGGAGATGTCGACTACCAATGGGTCTGCGCCGCCTTCCGTAGGCACGAACTCTTGTCCTTCTGCCACGCCTGTCCCTTTCTCGTTCAATGGTGTCCGAGTGCCTCTCTGCTGCCGCTTCCACGCCTTCTTCGCCGCTCTCCGCTCCTGTGCGCGCTGCTTCTCCTCTTGATAGAAGGGTCTCGTCTTTCCCGGGTTCTGCAGCATCGCTCTTCTCCGGATGTGCGTCGCAATCCTTGGTATGCCGTCCGCAATGGCGCCCGCTACAATGGCGAGGAGAAAGCAGAGAGACAGCACCGAGGATGTCGCTCGCAGAAACGTGCACTGCGCGGTGCGAAGTAGCGTCGGAGGCCCATACATCGGCAGAGGCGGAAATAGCGGGTTCGTCCGTGACGCAGGTACGCTTTCTGATAGCGAGGCATGCGGCGACTCATTCTCGCTAACATTCGACAGGTTGCGAGACCGTGGTGAGCCCAGTCGTGCGCCATACGCCGTCCCGTCCCTTCCCTCGCGAACAGCACCTCTTGGCGGACTGCGAGGTGTCTCGACACCGTCTAACCCGTCCTTGAGTCTATTCAACTTCGCCGCTTCCTCGACAGGGACGGCAGGTAGTCGCTTGCCGTTGGCAGTCACAACCACAGGGTCCAGGGGCGTGATGAACTTGGCCTCGACCGCCGCCGTCGACCCCGTCTGGTCGTCCTCTTGATGTGGCCTGAGGCGGCCTAGCTTCTCTGCCTGCTCCGCGAACTCCTTCTCCTTTTCCCGGGTGCCATCTGATTTGTTCGTCCGGTCTCCGAAGTGCGGCATCCTTGCTTCGATGGTATGTGTAGCCGCCAGGGCCAATGGTACTCGAGGGAGACCAATGTTAAGTATACGGCAAGTTGCGGATGTTGTGGACGGAAGGACTGTGATTCAAACGAGTGAGGAGCCTTACCAAGCAAGAGGTTATGGTACTCAGCAGATAGGTACCTTAAGGTACATGTACCGTACAAGAAATATGTTGGCCCAGCGCAGTTTCACATGCTCCTGAGCGCG
>JAABUP010009127.1_pt1 | contig 12332 bp, 13 predicted proteins | sample 5559201 | NCBI WGS metagenome assembly JAABUP01 (sample SAMN10711887, study PRJNA513373) | rock metagenome | isolation source: Antarctica rocks | place: Antarctica | reverse complement strand
GAGCTCGCCGCCCAAGTCGACGCCGACAGCCGGCACCGCGACAACGTCTGGGCCGGCGTACGGCGCTCGTTCGACTGCCTCGCCGACCCGCGGGTGCTCGCCGCCTGCTCCCCCGGCCCCGGCGAGAACTTCGACCCCGACGCGTTCCTGGACGACGACGGCACCCTGTATCTGCTCGGGTCGGCGGCCGCGCAGCTGTCGGTCGCGCCGCTGATCACCGCGCTGGTGGAGGACGTCGTCGAGGCTGCCCGCCGCCGAGCTGCCCGTGCCCCGGGCGGCCGGCTGGACCCGCCGCTGACCCTGATGCTCGACGAGGCCGCGAACATCGCCCCGCTGCCGTCGCTGCCCTCGCTGCTGTCCGACGGCGGCGGCACCGGCCTGACCACCCTGGCGGTGCTGCAGTCCCTCGCGCAGGCCCGGGCCCGCTGGGGCGCCGAGCAGGCCCGGTCGATGTGGGACGCCGCCACCGTCAAGATCGTGTTGGGCGGGCTGGCGGACATCGACGACTTGGAGGACATCTCCCGCCTGGCCGGTGAGTACGACGAGACCACCACCACCCGCACCAGTTCGATGACGGGTGGGTCCCGCAGCACGAGCTTGCGGCGGGCCCGGGTACTGCCCGTCGAGGAGCTCCGCACGCTGCCGTTCGGGTGGGCGCTGCTGCTGCACCGCACCCTGCGACCGGTGCGGCTGCAGATGACGCCGTGGTGGAAGCGCCCGGACGCCAAGCAGGTGACCGCGGCCATCGCTACCGCCGAGGGTGAGCAGGGCCTTCAGGCCGCTGCCGGCTGAGCCGTGCCGCCGCACGATCGCGGGTCAGGCGTGCGCGCGGGCCGGCTCGCTGAGCGCCGGGCAGTCCCCGGCCAGCTGGGCGGGCAGCCGCTCCAGCAGCGTGAGGTCCACGACGTCCGGCCGGCCCCCGGCCGCGACGATCTGCTCGGGCTGCGCGCCGGCGGCCAGGTAGTGCGCGACCCGGGCCGGGGTGGCACCGGAGCGCGCGGCGACGTCCAGCACCAGCTTGCCGCGGCCGTGCCGCCAGGTGGGGCAGCCCTCGTCGGTCTCGTGCAGGCCGAAGGCCAGGCAGGCCAGCACGTCCTGCGGTGACAGCTGCAGGCGGGTCGTCTCACCCAGCACGTCCTCCAGCGTGGAGGGCCAGCCGATCCAGTCCGACAAGGCGAGGTAGGTCAGGACGTGCTCGGGGTCGAAGCCAGCGAGCATGGCGGTGACGATCAACCCGATCGGCATCGGCCGGCCCAGGACGGTGAGCCAGCCGACCAGTCCGGCCAGGCCGCCGCAGTCGCGGCGGTGCTCCCGCGCCCGGCGCGGGCTGACCCCGGCCAGGTGCCAGCCGGCCGCTTCGCTGTCCTGCGGGCTGCCGGCCTCGCGGTACCGGCGCAGCGTCACCGGCCCGGGCGCCCCGGGCACCGAGTCATCGACCCGCCCGCGGGCCAGCGCCAACGCCGCCCCCGGGACCGCGGCGCTCGCCGCGGTGGCGGCGGCGTACCGGCCGCTGACGTGTACCTGCTCAGGGCTGCAGGTCAGCGCCAGCCAGCGCGCGTGAGGGCCGGCGCTGTCGGCGCGGGCGTCGACCGCGACGTTGCAGGCGGTCGTGCGGGTGCTCATCTCGCCCTCCTCGGGCGTCGTCAGGCGGTGCTCGGCACGGTAACCGCCGGGTGCGACAGGTCACCTGCGACCTGCAACACATACTGCTCGAACGAGCAGGACTCGGGGTAATCCAAGGTGTTGCGCGCGGGGCCGGTCTGCTCGGTGTGGCTGCCGCTGCGGCCGCAGCCGTGCCGGTCCCAGTCCCGGATACGCCGCAGCGTCCGCTCCAGCGTGTCGTGCCACCGCGACGGTCGGTCGGGCTCGGCCTCGGGGTCGAGGTAGGCGGCGGTCCACCCCGCCCGCAGCGCCGTCAGGTCCGCGGTCATCGACCCGTGTCGGTACCAGCAGTCCGGCAGCTGCCCGGTCGGGACCTCGTAGGTGTCCACCAGCCAGGTGACCCACTGGTGCAGCTCCCGCAGCCGCTCGGCCCGCACACCCTGCTCAAGGCCGACCCAGCTCCACTCGGGAAGCGCCGGCTCGCCGGACTCTGCGTCCCCACCAGCGGGGCGCGCCGGGGTGCCGCGCTGCTCGACCTGCTCCAGGCGCTCGGCCAGGGCCTCCATCCGCTGCCCCAGGCCGCGGACCCGGTGGAAGACCACGGCCAGCTGGTTCGGGTCCGGCGCCGCCGGCGGCGGGCCGGTCGGGTCCGGACCGGTCGGGTCCTGGCTCACCGGTCCACGTCCCGGTCGTGCACGGCCTGCCGCTCCCGCTCGCTGTGCCGGCTCTGCTCGTAGTCGCTGTCCTGGACCACCTCGCGCTGCCGGACCCCGCCGGCGGCGGCCTCCAGACGCCCGACGCGGTCCTCCAGGCGGCCCACGACGGCCTCCTGCGCGTCCAGGGCCTCCAGCACGTCTTCCAGGCAGGCAGGTCGGGTCACGGGCTTGTCCTCGTCGCGTTCCGGCGCGACCGCCGGGTCATTGGGGGCATTGGGGTTGCTGGGGATGTTCGGGTCAGGGCCGGTTCCGAGCTCGGCTCGCCACGCCGCTGTGCGCTCCCGCAGGCCGGCGGTGCCCTGCTCGTCGACGCCGAGCTCGGCGAAGGCCTGCGCCGGCCTGGCGGCCGCGTAGCCCAGCGCATCGGCGAACACGCCCGGGTCGAACCCGGGGTCCTTGGCCGCCGCGAGCTCGAGCAGCCGGGCGTGGCCGAACCGGCCGGCCAGGGCGTCGACGTCGACCAAGTCACGGGCGGCGCCGCGCCCGAACAACGCCAGCGTCTTGTCCGCCGCCAACTCGTCGGGGTGCAGCACTGCGCCGACCGCGAGCTGAACCGCCGGGAGCATCCGGGCGTCCTGCGCCAGCTCGACGTCGACCTGCCGGCCGTCGGGCGCGGTCACCTGCAGGTGGCTGAACGTGTCCTCGCGCCGGGTGACCTCGACGGCGTAGCCGCGCTCGTGCAGCGCCTTGTGCAGCGCGTCGGTGACCGGCCCCACCTCGCCCGGGTCGGAGGTGAACAGGTCCAGGTCCATCGTCGGCCGGTCGATGAACTCGTGCGCGAGCATCGCGCCGCCGCCAGCGAGCGCCACGTGACCGGCCTCAGCCAGGTGCAGCGCCACCCGGGCGACCTCCTCCTGCAGCGGGTCCAGAGGCATCAGCGCACCGCCTCGGCCGGCGGCTGCTCCGCCGACGACTGTGCCGCCGGCGGTCCGCCAGCTGCCGGCTCGGGCAGCAGCGGCCTCCACGCCTCGCGCAGCGCGGCGGGCAGCCACAGCCCGGGCCACAGCGCCCGCAGCTGGTCGGCGTGCAGGTAGCGGGCCTGGTCGGCCGCGGTCCCGGTCGTCAGCACGATCTCGTAAAGCTCCGCCTGCTGCGCCGGGTCGGTCAGATCGAACTCGCGGCCGGTGCCTGCGCCGGAGGAGTACACCGACAGCGGCAGCCGCAGCACGCCGCCGGCCGGCCCGCGCAGCTCGGCCAGGTCGCTGGGTACCGCGTACGGCCGGACCCAGCCGTGTGTGCGCTGCTGCCCGTGCCCGCTGTCCTGGCCGGCGGCCGGCTGGTTCTGGCTCACCGCTCCCACTCCTGTCCCGGCTCGCGCCGGTCGCGTTCGGTCTGCTCGAGCTCGACGTCGGGCCCGGGCCGGCGCCGCGGCGCCGGGTCTGCCGCCGGCGGGTCCTGCGCCGGGCCGGCCGGCTCGGCCCGGTCGGCCGGCAGCGGGTCGCTGTCCCAGCCGGTGAGGATCTCCGCCAGCTCTGCCGCATCGCCGCCGGTGAACGCGGCGGCGTCGGCGACCAGCTCCAGGGCCCCGGTCGCGGAGTTCCACGCGGCGTGCCGGACCGTGCCGGCCGGCGGCTGCTCGCCCAGCGGCTCCAGCTCATCCTCGACGCCGTACGCCTCCCGGTAGCCGGCGACCATCCCGGCGGCAGTCACCCACGACAGCCGGCCCATCACGTCCGCCGGCGCCGCACCCAGGGTGACCGTCCAGCCAGGGGCCTGCTCGGCCGCCTGCTCGCCCAGCGCCGCGACGCGCCCGGCGATCGCGGTCTCGACCTCCCGCAGGTAGCCGACCAGCGGGCCGTCGCCAGTGCCCCGGGCTCGGGGGAACAGCCCGGCGACCGGGTCGTCATCCACCAGCGACCGGCGGTCGTAGGCGGCCTGGCGGCGCCGGTCGACCCGATGGTGCAGAACCTGCGCGAGCGAGTCGGCGGTGTCGGTCTCCCGCTCGCGCAGCGCTGCGCGCAGCACCACCCCGGCGTCCAGGCCGAGGTCCTCGCACTGCCGCAGCGCCTGCGCCAACGCGCCCCACGCCGCATCCGCGAGGACGTCCCCGGCGCGGGCCGGGTCCAAGGTGTCGTGCACCAGCTGCGTAAACCGGTCGGTCTTCGCCGCCGTCGCGGCGTACTCGTAGCGCGGCAGCAGCGTCGCCAGGCTCTCCTCAGCCACCAGCGTCTCGGTGACCAGCTCGGTGGCCGGGCGCTCCGCGGTCTCATTCGCCAGCACCCGCGCGAACGCCTCCGCCAGCCCGGCCGGCGGCTCGGGGGCGTGCTCGACCTCGACGTCCAGCGCTTCGGCCGTCACGACATACAGGTAGTTGCCGGAGGTGGCCCGGGTAGCCGCGACGTAGGCGTACTCCCGGCTGTCGCCGGGCGCCAGCAGCGCATGGGCCGTGTCGACCGTCAGGCCCTGTGCGCCGTGCCCGGTCGTCGCGTACGCCAGCTCGACGTGCTCGACGACGTAGCCGGCCGGCAGCCGCACCCGCCCGGCATGCCGGGCGTGCTGCACCGTCAGCGACCCGTCGCGGTGCCGGTCGGTGACCTGCCACAGATCCCGGTTCTTCACGAAGTCCGCGCCGCTGAACACCGCCAACCGGCGGTCATTGCGCCGGGTCACGACCCGGTCCCCAACCCCGGCCATGGTGCCGTCGCGCAACTCGACCCCGCCGGCCTGGACCTGCCCGGCAGCGACCCGGTCGGCCCGGGCCCGCTGTCCCAGAGCGGTGACGGTGGCGGTGTCCGAGGCGATCATCAGCGCCGTCTTGCCGGCGGTGGTGTCAACCAGCCAACCCCGGTACACCGCCTCGGCCATCACCGGCGCCGACCCGTCCAAGACCCGTCCGTGCTCGAGGTAGGAGCCGAGCACCGTAGCGTCACCGACCCGCAGCCGCAGGCTCGCCGGCCCCTCCCACTCGCCCTGGAACCGGCGCACGGTGGTCAGCTCGGCGACGTCCAAAGTGTTGGCCAGCAGCCGCAGCGCCCCGCCCGCCTGGACCGCGGTGAGCTGCCGGTGGTCGCCGAGCAGCCGCACCGCCGCGCCGGCCCGCTCGGCCTGCACCACAAGGCGCTCCAGGTCCAACGTCCCGACCATCGACGCCTCGTCCACCAGCACCAGCTGCCCGCTCTGCAGCCGCCACCGCACGGCGTGCGCGGCATCCGCCTGCTCATCGGCGGCGTCCCGGCGCCCCGGCCCGCCCGCATCAGCAGCGGCCGGGCGGGCGGCCCGCTGCGCCTCACGCAGCCCCGGTCGGGTCTCGGACTCGTACAGCCACTTGCTGACGTTCTCCGCCCGCACCCCGGTGGCCTGAGCGAGCACGTCCGCCGCGGCCGCGGACGGGGCGAGCGCGACCACCGGCAGGCCGGCGCTCTGCCAGGCGCCGACGACCGCCCGCATGGTGGTGGTCTTGCCGGCACCGGCCGGGCCGATCAGCACGTCCAACTGCCGCCCCGAGCCGGTGAACCGGCGGACCGCGTCGGCCTGGTCCGCGGCCAGCCCGCCGCCCTCGCCGTCCTGGCTGCCGGCCCGCGCGAGGGCCTCGTCGACCAGCTGCCCGGGCACCGCCGGCCCGCCGAGCTCGCTGCCCGCTGCAACCAGGTGTTCCTCCGCGGCCAGCATGCGCGCGCTGGTGAACCGGCCCGCGCCGCGCCGGGTGAACACGCTCTCCCCGCCGCTTCGGCGCAACTGGTCGGGCTCATCCACCAGCGTCGGCGGTGTCAACGACAAGGCCCGCTCCGGGTGCAGCGCCCGGTCGACCACCGCGGAGACCATCAGGTCCCGGGCGGCCGGCGTCGCCGCGTGCAGGGCGCGGGTCGCCCGCTCGGCCTCGGCCTCGACGTTCCACCGGGTCCAGGTCGCCCGGGACTCCTCCACCCTCGCCAGCACCTGCCCGGCCAGCGCGTCGACCTGCGCGGCCGGCAGCTGCACGATCTGGCTGACCATCGCCTCGCTGACGGTCCCGAGGGTGTCCCGCTCGACCCGCTCGACCCGGCCCTTGCCGATCACCTCCACCGCCCGGCTGCGCCAGTCGGCGAGCTGCTCGGCGAACGGCACGGCGGCGGCCTTCGCCGGCCGGCCGTCCAGCGTCGCGTCCTCGCACAGCCGCAGCAGTTGCCCCGCGTCGGGTTCCCGGCCGGTCCTGGTCCGGAACTGCTCGACATGCCGGGCCAGGTTTCCCTCGACCTGCTTGCGCCGGGTCGAGAACGCCTCGACCAGCTCCGGGGCCACCCCCGCGATCTCCCGCACCGGCCGCTTACGGCCCGCCTCGTCCCGGCCGGTCCGGGGCTCGAACACCACCCCCAGCCGGCGGCGCATCGCGTCCTCAAACCGGGTGTTGTACCGCTCCGACATCGTCACCGCGGCCCGGTGCAGCGCCTGGGAGTCCAGCGTCCGCCACCCCCCGTCCGGGCCCTGCACCTTGTTGCTGATCACCACATGGGTATGCAAGTTCGGGTCGCCGCACCGCGAGTCGCGGTGCACGAACGCCGCCGCCGTCAGCCCGCGTGTCTCGACCTGCGCGATGCCGTTGGTGCCGACCCGGGTCAACGCGACCTCGGTCTCCATCGTCGCCAGGACGTTCTCCCACGCTTCCCGATGGGCCTCCTCCACCTCCCAGCGCACGTCCTGCCCCGCGAGGGCCCACAGCACCGACGCCGACTTCACCGGTGTGAACACGCAGTCCCAGCCGGCGACCGCCTGCCGCTCGCGCAGCAGCTCACCGACCCGGATGCGCTCCACCGCCGCGGCGTCCGGCTCGCGGCCCAGCTCCTCGCGCAGCTCGGCGACCTTCGCCTCGACCCGCTCCTGGGTCGGGCGGAACACGAACAACCGCCGGCCCAGCTGCTCACCGCTGTCCGGGTGCAGCCCCTCCCCGAACAGGTGCCGCATCTGACTCTCCGACACCTCGCCATCGACACCCAGCCCGTGGGCGCCGGCGCCGAGCCAGCGACCCGGCGGGTTGCCCGAGGCGGCGTAGTACTCGCTCAGGCCTAGCCGGCCCCGCAGGGCGTCGTTCGACGCCGTCTGCCGGGTCAGGTACGTGTACCCATCGCCCGCACCCAACCGGTGCAAGGTCATCACCGCCGCAGCGTACGCCCGCAGTCCCTTGATCATTGCAAATGCCAGAGGTGTGTTGCGCTACCTTAATGATCATCTGAGCGGAGCGAGGGCGATCGGGGTTCCGGGCGACGACAGGAGATCGGGCTCGACGCACGGTGACGGGGCGAGCGGCATCGCGCGGTGAGACAGCGCAGCACGGGTGATCATCGACAGGGGCACGGCGGGCAACAGCGGACCGGAACGCGTAGCGGGTCGCAGGTGGCGGCTCGTGCCAGAGCGGTCTAGCCTGCCGCTCGTGGCAGCAGCGAAGAACCAGCGTGCCCTGGCCGCCCGTCAGAAGATGCGGGACAAGCTCGCCGAACAGGAACGTCTCCTGGACGCGTTCTTCGCCGCCGAGGATACCGTCGGCGCCGCCCGCCACCGCTACGACGAGGCAGTCGCCCGGGCCCAGACGCTCGTCGACAGTGCGCTCGGCGACCGCGCCACCGCGCTCGCGGACCTGGCCGAGAAGCTGGGGAGCACCCGGGAGGCCGCCGAACTCACCGGTGCGTCAGCGCGCGAGATCAGAGACGTCCGCAAGGGCACCGACAGCACCACCGACCCGAGCACGAGCGAGCAGACCGACGAGCCGGCAGCCGGCACCCAACCGTTAGCGGCCGCAGGGTAGAGAGCGCGATGCGCCCCGGCGGATGGCGCCGACGAGACCAACCCAGCAGCGCCCAGCATCCCCGTAGCGGCGAGGTACAGCTGCTCCTGGACGCCCTCACCCGGCGACTGCCAAGCGCGCCGCCACCGCTGCAGCTGCGCGTGGTTCACGGGCTGCCCGGTGACACCCACCTGCACCACCGCCCGGGTCGCTCACCCGAGGTCCACGTCACCGACCAGCTGCTCGACCGGGCGCCGACGCACGTCGTCAGCGGCGCACTCGCGCACGAGCTCGCGCACCTGCTCAACGACGACCGCAACCGGCGTCGCCGCTACGGCCTCGCGCTCACCGCAGCGGTCAGCACGCTCCTTGCCGTGGCAGTCGCCCTGCCGAGCGCCCGCGACTGGCTGAGCCCCCTCACATCGGCGCTCGGGCTCGGCCTGCTCACCGCGTCCCGCCGACTCGAGTTCCAGGCCGACAGCACCAGCCTGCGCCTCGTCGATGTCGACCAGGCCGTCACCGCACTCACCTGGCTGCAGCACGACGCCCAGTTCCCAGACAGCCCAGCGGCGACACGCTGGTCTCCGCTGCGTCGCCTCGCTCAGTGCGAGCTGCTCAGCACCCATCCCAACCCCGCCCGCCGGCTCCGTGCACTGCGGCGCGCCTCTTCCGGCGGCTAGAACAGCACACGCTGCCCAGGCCTGGGTTCACCCGCCGCGACCGCGGCCGCCAACCGGACCGGGTCGTACCCGCCGCACAGCGCCTCCCGAATCGCGCGGGGCCGACCCGCGGCCCGGCGTCGATCCGCGCACCCCCAGTGCGCCCGGCCGACCGACCGGCAACGCCGCGCCATCTGCTCCAGGTTCGCCGCCTGGTCCCCCCAACAGCAGGCACTCCACGGCGTTCACACACGACGTCTCATCGCACCCGTGCATCACCATCAGCCCGTCCGGCACCGGCCCGTACACCTGCTCCCACGGTCACCGGTGCGCCCGGACCACCCGGCCACCACCCACCGCGAAGCGCCCGTAACCGTCGTCGGCGATCGCGCCCACCCAGAAGTGGCAGCCGAGCGTACAGACCACCTTCGCCGCAAACCGAGCGGACAAGTCCACCGCAGCCGCCGTCACCGCCCCGGTCACGCGGCCGCGGGCGGGAACGCCCGCTCCGCACACTCCCCCAGGTAGGCCACATCCATCGGCCCGATTGTCGGCGCCATCGTGCAGACGTTGCGCACGAGGTTCTCCACGGCCACGACCCCGACGCCCTCGCAAGCCTGGACGTCCTCGGGTACCTCGGCCCCCTGTAGAGCCGACCGAGGGATCACCAGCACGTTCCACTGCGGCGCCTCGCCCTGCAACGTTGAGACGACCTGCTCGGCGATCCACCACACGCGCTGCATCGCGCCCTGCAACGGAAGCGCTCCGTCCCAGAGCACACCGTTGCTCACCCGGATTGGCCCCGTCACGCGTCGCGTCTCCACAAGGAAGATGCCGGTTGGGCCGACCACCAAGTGGTTCAGACGCACACCAGGGGCGCTGGCCAAGGTGCGATCGTGCAGCACGCGGTAGCCGACGTCACACAGTCGGTCCAGTCGGGCCGCGGTCACCCGCTCTGCACGTGCTTGGCTCCGCAGCCGCTCCAACTCTTCCGGCAGTCGCGCGAGCTTCCAGACGAGGAACAGGACTCCCAGTGCAGCGACGGCGAGAACCACGACCGCCGCAACCGAGCCCGACAGGACCTGCATCACCCCGGCTAGAACCAGCACCGCGGCGACAACGGCTCCCACCCCGCGTACACGTCCACGCCACACGTCATGCTGGCGAGCCCGGTACAGCGTGCACTGCCGCTCGAACGTCTTCTGCGCGCTGGCACCGGGGGCTCCCGGGCCTTTGGCGACAGATCGTGTCGGCAGGCGAAGCCGGTCAGCACGCATCTCAGTGCTCGCGGCGAACGACGATGACTGCCGAGTAGGTGAACCCCAGCACGCGCCGGTCTGCGCCGAGCAGCTTGGTCTCGACCCTCGCAGACGTCTGAGCAACGCTGTGCGAGACGCTGACGACGGCGTCGGCCGGGTACGGGTCGAGCTGGCGCTGGACCTGCTCCGCGAGTCCTTGCAGTGTGTCGGAGTAGGCGAACAGCACCTGCACCCCCGTGGCGAGGTTGGTGTCCATCGGCGCTCCTCCGCGGGAGGTGGTCGGGCTACTGGGCGTCAAGTGTGACCGCGGATTGGTCGTCCGGGCTAGCCGTAGTTGCGACGCTGTCGGCAGCGACTGCGGGCGCCAGCTCAGACAGGTGGCGCCGGACGGTGGTCTTGCTCAGCCCCAGCTCGCGAGCGATGACGGCGTAGCTCTCGGGTGGGTCGGCCTCACGCATCCCGCGCGCGACGCGGAGCTTGGCGGGGCTCATCCGTACGGGTCGGCCGCCGCGGCGGCCGCGGGCTCGCGCGGCGGCCAGGCCGGCGATCGTGCGCTCACGGATCAGCTCACGTTCCATCTCGGCCAGGCCGGCGAGCACGACCAGCACGACACGGCCGCCGGGGGTGGTGGTGTCGATGCCCTCGATCAGGGATCGGAAGCCGACGTCACGGGCGCGCAGGTCCACGACGAGCGCGATGAGGTCCTGCACGGAGCGGCCGAGCCGGTCCAGCCGCCAGACCACGAGGGTGTCACCGGGCCGCAGCTGGTCCAGGACGGCCGTGAGCTCGGTCCGCGCCGGGTCCATGCCGGAGGCGGTGTCGGTGAAGGTCCGGTAGCAGCCGGCGGCCGTGAGCGCGTCCTGCTGCAGCCCCGGGTCCTGCTCCGCGGTGGACACCCGGGCATAGCCGAGCAGGTGTCCTCCGGTTGGCGCCGGCGTCAGCGCCGTGTGCGTCATGGTCACCGGGGCACCACCCGAGCCACGGCCAGCCCGCCGGGTCAGCCGCTGCCCCGGCCGTTCGCCGGCCACGTAGCTCGTCATCGCCGGACCGTACCGAAACCCTCCGACAGGACGTGAACGGCCCGCCGGTTTCGGCCCGCCTTTCGTGTGACTTGCAGCGGTAGGTGGCGCCGTTCTCGCAACGCTGTGTGGCCGGATCGGTGCCCGTACGATGGCTGCGATCTTGTCCGGTAGCCATCGATCGTCTTGCGATCTGGTAGTTGATCGTCCAGCCGTCGGCGTTGAGGCACTCTGCCGGTGTGGCTGCTCGCGTCCGTCCCGCTGGTCCTGCTGACGGCGACTTCCTCGCTGAGATGCTCGTTGCAGCGTTCTTCTGGCGACCCGACGGCCCTCATGGGGACGTTCAGTCGGTCCTGGCCCGACCGGAGGTGGCGCATTACGTCAGAGGATGGCCCTGGCCGGGCGACCTGGGGGTGGTCGCCGAGGACGGGCCGATGGTCGGCGCGGCCTGGGTGCGGCTCCTGCCCGAGCACGACCGTGGGTACGGCTTCGTCGACGCGGAGACGCCGGAGCTGTCGATCGGCGTGGTGCCGACTCATCGGGCGCACTGGCAGCAGCCGCCGCCTTACGCCAGCCTGCGCGTGCCTCGGCGACCGGGCTGACCGCGTCGACCAGTGCATGTGTTCGAGGTCGTGCTCAACGACCTCGGTGAGCACCGGTGGCGGGTCGAGCAGCGGCGCAACGATCTCGAGGGCCTGGTGGTGCCGACCTGGGACCAGGTCCGTGCTCGCAACTACCAGCCGTGGGACGTCCACCGCGACGGCAACCGGAGATCATCGACGGCAGCGACACCGAAGCCGCCCTCGCGGCCATCCGCGTGCGACCCGGCAGCCACCGCCCGCGGCCGTCCGGTAGCTGATCCCCATCTGGCGAGGATCAGAGCGGGCCTGTGGTCCGGCGCTAGGGTCGGTAGGCGATGACCGAGGTCGATGACCGCAGCACTGCGCGCCTGCACCTGCGCCAGGTGGCCGCCGCAGACGTCCCAGTGATCATCGCTATCCAGAGCGATCCGCGGACGAACGCGCACCGTCCCGGCGGAGCTCCCTCCCGGGTCGAGAGCGAGAAGACCGTGCACGAGTTCGTGCGCGGGTGGCAAGAGCACGGGGTGGGCTACTGGGCCGTCGAGTTCGACGGGAAGCTGCTGGGGGTCGCCGGGGTGCGGCCCCTCGTGTTCCGCGGGCGGGAGTGCTGGAACCTCTACTACCGGTTCGCGCCGGACGGCTGGGGCAAGGGGCTCGCCGCCGAAGCCGCCGGTGACCGGACTTCCGAAGATCACGAGCACACGCGGGCTTGATCGGTAGCATCGTCGCAGGTCAGGGGCCCGAAAGGGGGCCTGCAACGTGATTTGGTGTAGGCACACGAGTTTGGGCGTGTCGCTCGAC
>JAABUP010009126.1_pt1 | contig 12332 bp, 15 predicted proteins | sample 5559201 | NCBI WGS metagenome assembly JAABUP01 (sample SAMN10711887, study PRJNA513373) | rock metagenome | isolation source: Antarctica rocks | place: Antarctica | reverse complement strand
CGTCGCCGCCGCGCAGCAGCAGCCCGCGGCGCGCGCCGGCCGCGCTGGCGACCAGCACCGCCGTGGGCGTCGCCAGGCCGAGCGCGCAGGGGCAGGCCACCACCAGCACGTCCACCGCGAGCCGCGCAGCCACGAAGGCCGCGCCGCCGCCGCCGCCGGCCGCCGCGGCCGCCGCCACCGCGTCCGGGAACAGGCTGCCGCCTGCGCCGCATTGTTGCGCGACAGTCAGACGCGCATAGCCGGGCAGTGGGGGAAGGGATAGGGTATTGAGACACCATATACATATAACCTATTCCCTCTGCACTCTGCGCATGGCGCCGGCAGGCGTGCCGCTGTGCAGCCGGCAGCGGCGCGCTGCAGAGCACCAGTGATATGGACCGCCGTGACGGCCCCGGTGCTCGCAGCGCGGCGCGCTGAGCAACAGCTGACAGCTGCTGTGTTGAGACCGGTTGAGGCCCAGAGCAGACCGCGCACCCAGCAGCGACCAGAAGGCAAACGTGGCGGCCGAGGCCGCCATGACGCTGTAGCAGAAGCGCCCGGCGACGACGTCGGCCAGCCGCTGCACGGGCGCCTCGCGCGCCTGCCCAGCCGTGCAGTCATATGCTCACCCCTTGCAGGCCGTCTGCAGGCATGTAATGAACACCGCGCCATCTTGTGCTTATCTTATGTGGCCGAGCTGACATTATGCTGGGCACAGGCACCGCACCTCAACACTTGCAGCGCCCGCGCCTGTGCGTGCCCTGAACCATGTGCTCACGTGTGCATGCTCTGCACAGGCAGCACGGATGTCTCGAGCGCAGCCTTGTGTTGCGTCACAGGCATAAGCATGGCGCCGCGCTTATAGCCACTTAGCAATGGGTGCGCCTGGGCCAGCGGCTGCCAGCGCGCCTGCGCGGCGGCCACCAGGCGCCCGATGCCGGCCAGCGTGCTGCTGGCGCCGGTCGCGCTCGCGCGCAGCGACAGCGGCGCCTCATACACCACCGTGCCCGCCGTGACCTGCACGCGCGCGCGGGGGGTCCTCATGACCTCCTGCGCCATGTGCATGTAACAAGGGTCCACGGGCCATGCCGCTTGTCGATCATATGCAGAACTGTGGCATGTACGCATGGATGTGTATTTGCAGGTTGTTATGCTTTCCAACCTGCATGAGATCCCCATCTGTCAGATCCCTACCCTAACATTGCCCTGCCCTGAAGCGCGCCTGCGCGCCGGGCGCCTTGGCCACCAGCGCCGACTCGCCGGTCAGCATGGCCTCGTCGCAGCTGCCGCGCCCGGCCACCACCTCGCCGTCCACCGGCACGCGCTCGCCCGGCAGCACCTGGCGCGGGGGCGGCGCCCGTCAGGCAGCCTATCCAGCGTCCATTAAGCGTCCATCAAGCGGTGGGGCGGCGCCCATCAGGCGTGCAGAGCGCCAGGGGCGCCACAGGTCCACGCTCACGCTGCCGCCCCGCCATCGCCTTCGCGCGCTCGCCGGGCAGCGCGTGCGCCAGGCAGCGCTCTTTGAGATGAGCGCAGAGCCTGCGCACAGGTTCCAGGGGCAGACCTCTGCACGCGCCTGCACGGCAGTACCTGGAAACGCAGTCTTTGCCCTCTGATCACAGGCAGAGACGAGTCGGGCGCGGTCCTTAGCCCGCCAGGCAACGAGGCTTTCTGTTGTTGCTTATAACCTCCGCAGCGCGGCGCCAGGCAGGCAGGCAGCGCCTGCAGCGCACCAGCAGGAGGTCGCCCGCGCGCACGCTCGCCGTGGGCACCTCCACCGCATCCTCCCCGGCCGCCGCAGCGGCGGGCGGCCCCCGCGGCGCGACCAGCGCCCCCGCGGCCGCGGGCGCCTCCGCAGGCGCGGCCGCGCTGGGCGCGGTCGCGCGCGGCGGCGGCGCGCCCAGCAGCAGCCGCGACTGCGCGGGGATCAGCCGGGCCAGCGTGCGCAGGTCCGCTGCCGCCCAACGCACGGCTCTGCGTCAGCAGGGCGCCGGCGGCAAAGCTGACAACCCCGTGTGCATGCTGTGACGCTTCTCCTCCCAGCATTCTGGGCTTCTTTCTGCCGAAGCACTGGTCACATCGCAATGGCGTCATGCCCTGAGGGTGTTGGGAGTTCAAGACCTGCCTCCCACGCAGACAACCCACGCACATACTTCACACGCGAAGCTGCAGCTCAGTGAGCTCACACTGCCGCCGCAGGCTCCCCCGGCGCAGCGGTCCCCGCAGCGCGTGCACAGCACCCGACACCCGCAGCCGCGCGCGCGCCTCCAGCGTGCGCCCCAGCAGCACAAACGCGAGCAGCAGAACTGGCTCGCGCTGCCACCGCAGGCCCCCCTGGCGAAGCACCCCCTGTGTGACCCCCCGTAGGGTAGGGGTTAAGGCGTGGTGCGCACCCGACGCCCGCAGCCGCGCGCGCGCCTCCAGCGTGCGCCCCAGCAGCACAAACGCAAGCAGCATGACCGGCTCCTCCAGCGCGGCGCCGTCCAGCGCGAGCCCGGGCACCAGCGGGCCGGCCAGGCCGGCCGCAAACGAGGTCAGCGCGCCCATCGCGATCAGGGAGTTCATGTTGGGCGTGCCCCTGGCGCGCGTCGCGGCGCGCGTGGGCGGGGCGTGCCGGCTGCACCGGCGGTGCGGACTGCGGAGCTTGGCGCACCAGGCAGCCCTGTCACGAGCAGGGCGTGTGTTCCACTCATCCCCGGGCTGCATGCAAGACTGCACGCCATGCGGTGGCCTGCCACAAAATCTGGTTGTATGCAGTGCGCACAGAGCCACTTTGGAAAGCTTGTCATAGACACAAGCTTGACGACAAGGTCAACAGTTTGGATCGCATAAAGACCCCATTAAAGATGGTATGGCAGGGTAAGGTGTTGCAAGGGCCGCACCGTGCGAGCGCCCGGGCGCCGTCTATGACGAGCGGGCGGCCTGGGCCCGCGAGCGCGGCCGCGCCGAGCGCGAGGCTGACGCCCGGCTGCGCGAGCGCGGACAGGACGGGCCCGTGCGCGGCGCCGTGCCAGCCCAGGCCGTGCAGCACGTGACCCGCATGGTGCGTGCAGCAGGCGGCCACCAGGCCCCACGCGAGCGCCAGATCCACCTGCGCGCGCGCGCAACCCTACCCTAACCTCCTGCAGCATATGGGAGGCTGGGCAGCTTGGTATGCATGACACGCGTGGGGCCTCTGCCTCGCGGGCGCGCAGGGGCGCCGCCCTCCCGGCCCGGGCCTGCATGCATGAGCCGGGGTCGCGATGGTCTCCTCCTTGCAGCTGGCAAGGCCAGGCTGAGCGCGGTGAGAGGGTCTGCCCAGAAGGGCTGGCTCCCCGGAAGCGCACCATGCCGCGCTGCAGCTCCCGCCGCCGCCGCTCCTCGTTTTCTGCCGCGTCATCTGCCAGGCCGCCCTCGGCACGCCGCAGCTGCGACGGGAAGCCCTACACCCACCCACCGGTTATGTCAAACGCTGCCCACCGGTGCTTCTGCAGCGCACCCACCTATTGACCAGCGTGTGCAGGTTACAAAGTGCCCATCAAGTTTTGTCCCTGCTGCCAAAACACAGCTGCTGAACAGCATTAGAAGAAGCGGCAGCCAGCTCTGGCAAGTGCCCAGGAAATATCAGGAGCCGCGCTCCCTGCAGTGTGAGGTGCAGCGAGGGCACTCAGGCGTATCAGAATCAAGGTGGACCACTCTATGCGCGAGCAAGCCGCCACAAGCAGCCGTTGTGCGCACCCTGGCGGTCAAGAGCTCCGCGGCAGCCTGGCCGTGCTCAGTGTGGGGGTCGGCGTGGGGCGGCCGGCGCATCCGCACGACCGCGCTCTCCGTCAGCAAGTTCACCGCCACGGCCTCGATGGCGGGGTCCGCCACCAGGATGCGCCGCACCGCCGCCGAGCACCCGCCGCACTTCATCCCGCGCACGTCCAGCACCACAGTGTCCACAGGCTCTGGAGGGTCGCGGGCCAGTGTCAGGGGACCAGGCACGCATCCTCTTTGGAAAGTCAGGCAAGAAGTGACGCATGTGCAGCCAAATTGGGACACCAAGCACGGACTGAGCCAAACCATTTAGCGAGCAGAGGCCCAGGCGCACCTGCTGCCAGCTCAGCCGCTGCCAGAGTAGAAGCGAGCGCTCGGGAGCACTCCCGTGGTCGCAGCGGCCGGTGCCAGGCTGCGCCAGCTGCAGCGCTGCGCTGCCAGTCTGCACGCCCAGAGGTGGCGGCCCCCGCAAGCCGGCAAACTGAAGTGCATATGCCCCGTGGCACCGACATGCGACTGCATGTGCGCACTGGCCTGCAAAGTATGCAGCATCTCCTGAGCACGCCCCTGCCGCTCACCATGCTCGAGAGCCAGGCCAAAACAACACCCACTCAAATAATACACTATGCAAGATACTGCACAGCAGTCACGATCATAAGAGAAAAAGAGATGAGGTCCGGATGCGTAGCTGTCTGGCAAGAGAGTGATGACCCTGCCAAAACAGGCTCAGTGCCTAATGTGGCACGTTTACCCCACCCCCCTTGAAGGCCCGTCCTGCGGCAAAACAGCCCGCTTTCGTTTACAGCAAGCTTGGCGAGCCAAGTGGGTGGGAGCAGGAAGGCTTGCCATGTTCCTGGGGCCGCCGCGGCTCCTACGCAGCCTGCTCAGCTTGAGCTGCCGCGCGGGTCAGCTGCCCCGCTTTGGATGCATCGCCAGCAGTGAAGAGGCTGCAGCATGCACCGCTGCAGTGCAACACTGCTCGTCAGGTGCGGTGAACTGTTCTTGCTCTGTCCTTGTGTTGCTCAACAATTTGCTGGTTTAAAGCGAGCTACTGTGTGGTACTCGCAGGGAGCGCGGCAGGCCTCTACAGCGGCGCTCGGGAACTCAGCAACCCGCTGCCGGCGCACTGGCAGCCACACCTGCAGCCGCGAGGAGGCTACCCGCGTGTTCACGGGTTGCCTGAACCAACGCATGCCCTGCACGCTGCGGAGGCGGCACGCACGCTTGCTCCCTCGGCTCTCCGTCACGCGGACGCTGGCCAGTGGCAGGCAGCTCTCGCTGGCACAGCCTGCAGAAGGAGCGCGCCTCCGGAGGCAGCCCAGGCAGGGGAGGGCATGCTGCTTGAGAGCGTGAAGCGCAAGCGCAGCAGGAAAATGAACAAGCACAAGTACCGCAAGCGGCTCAAGAAGATGCGAATGGGCAAGCTGCGGTAGGCGTGTGGGGGTTCCTGGCTGCTGGGTGTGCGGCGCACGCTGTGCGCTGAGCGGGGATAGGCTGTAAATGTACTCACTCCACGAGGCTGCTCCTGTCATCCCTTGCATGGCGTGCCCGTCCAGTCCTGTACCAGAGCTGTGAGCAACAGAGTTTTTGAGACACAGGCCTTGCTATTCTGTTGCATGTATTCTCACACTTGCCGGGCAAGGCTACCTCAGCAACGCTGCATGGAGGCAGACATCAGCCTGCTCGCTACCAGCAATCTCTCTGAACAAGCGGCAGCAATGTTGCCAGGCGCGTTTGCATGCACCCCACCGCTCCATGCTAATCAGCCGCTTTGCTCTACGCCCTCTGAACTTACCGCGCCCAGCACACTGCTCATGCTCAAGGCCACAGCTGTCCCGGCTTCCCCCACCTCCCCACCGCTGGCGGCGGACACGCTGCTGGGCATCAGGCCGTAGCGGGCCAGGTACCGCCGCGATTCGACCGACAGCTCGGGCAGCAGTGGCGCCTGCGGGGCGGCGCTTGCCGCGCCCATGTCGCTCCCGACCTGCAGCTCTGAGTGCAGCCTCTGAGCTTTCGACGGCGGTGAGGCAAGCTCGCCGCCCAGAGTCAGTGCAGCTGCCCCGCGTCCCAGCGCGCCGCGCAGCAGCACGAGTTCGCCGTGCAGGTCCGGCTCTGCAGGGGACGATGCCAGAGTCGCGGAGCTCGAGGCAGCGCTGCTGTTGCGGCTGGGCGCGCTGCCGCTGCAGCCGCCGGCAACGGCACCGGCGCGTGCCCGGCGGCGTGCACGCAGCGCCGCCGGACGCCTCGCGTGCATGTCACACTGGGCGCTGCTTTCATTGCGGCCGCTGCCAACAGAGGCTCGGTGGGCCTTTGCATGCCCGCCCAAACCATGCTGGCAGACGCTGCCAGCGATGTCTGGACTGCAACAGCGACTGCAGCGGCACTCGCCATCCTCGTTTGGCGTGGCCCAGTCGGCGCCACCACCACCGACTGCACTTTCATCCGCCTCTCGCGGACGCTGGCGGGCTCCCATCTCCACTCTGTCACGATTTTGTTTGGTAGCACCCAGGCGCACTCCCAGTCGCGCGTCGATCCCGATTTCAGCAGCCCCGCCGCGCCGCCGCCCTGCGTGGCGTGCGCGCGCTCTCGCGCGGTGAGGGTCGGGCCTGGGGGCAGGATCGTGGCGGATGCCATACTTGGCCAGCAGCCGCGCGTCCTCGCGGCCGTCGCTGTTGTCAGCGTCGGAGTCGGACCAGCCAACGCCGCGCGGGACCAGCGCGCGCACGGGCGGCAGCGGGGCCATGCCAGAGCTTGAGCAGGACTCAGGTTCAGGGTCAGGACAGGGTCCAGCGACCGCCCGGCGCGCAGGCGCTCCGCCGTCCGGCGGGCGCGGCGGCGCCGCAGCCCAGGCGCCGTCCTCCGCCGCGCTGCCCCAGTCCGAGCTGCTCGCCTCCGAGCCACCCCCCACGCTGTCTGAGGAGCCAACCGCCGTACTCCCCAGTGCAGCATGCCCCGCACTGCGCGCTGAGCCGGACGCGGCGTTGCCTGGAGGCGCCAGCCCAGCGCCTGGCGCAGATGACCAGCTTGCCTGCCCGGCGCCGCCCGGGGAGCTATCCGGGGCGCCGCCCGAGACCGCCGTGCCTGCGGTGCTGGCAGGCGGCAGGCCGACGCTCGGCCCCGCAGCATGCGCGGCTGCGCAGCCGCGGGCCGCGCGCTGATCTGCGGGTGGGCTGCGCGCGACCGGGTCCGCGCCTCTGCTGGCCGCATGGCGCGGCGGCCCTAGCCCCAGAAACGCCCCTGCCTCCCAGGTGGCGTCCCCGCGCCCTGCCTCCGTCGCTGGCAGAGCCGCCGCTGCGCGTCCGCCGCCGTGCTCGGCTGCGCGGCCTGCGCAGCTGGGCGTGCATGCCGCGGCATGTCCAGCGGGTGCCCTCTGGGCCGCACGTGCGGCGGCATGTCCTTCAGACATGCCACCGGGCTCACCAGGTGCCGCACCGCCGCCGCTGCGGTGCGGCGTGGCGGCCTGCTGCTGCAGCTGCAGCTGCGGCTGCTGCAGCTGCGCTGCCACCGGCTGCACTCCCGTGTGCAGCAGCTGAAGCTGCTGGAGCTGCACCCCACGCACACACCCGCTCAATGCATGTTGCAAATGAAATGGTCCACACCATGAGGCAGGCAACGGAATGCAGTTACACGCACGCTGGGAGCTGGGCGCTCGACGAGGTTCACCAAAGAGCAAGCTCACGGACGTTGCTGCTTTGCTGCTCAATATATAGCAGTCCCTGTCCTGATGATCACTGAGCTCAATCAACCCCAAGCTGTAGGCAGGGTTGCTGGAGAGCACAATATTGAAGCGCTGCTGTCAGTGACAAGGCATAGTTGCATGAAGCGCTTGCTCCTCCCATGCACTGCGAGCTGGCGCGGCGCACCTGGGCGCGCAGGCTCAGCACCTGCTCTCGCAGCGCACCCGCACTCACCACCCGGCCGCGCGCGCCCGGCGGGGTGCGCTCCGGCGCAACAGCACCACGCGGGCTGGCGGCGCCGCTTCGCCCGTTCGCTCCTCCCCTGTCCTGGCTGCCTGCGGCCTGGGCTTGCCCCTCGCTCGCTGGCTCCTCCGGCCGCGCGCTGCCGGCTGTGCTGCCAGCAGCCACTGCCGTCCCGCCAGGTGTCGGAGACCGCCGGGGGCTCCCGCTGGCTGCTGCGCCTCTGCAATCAGTGCCGCCATACGCGGCCGCCATATCGCCTGGCCGGCCGCTCGCTCCAGCTCCGCCGCTAGGGCAGGCAGCTGCACACGCGCCTGCTGCTGCGCTCGCACAGGTGCGCAAGCTCACAGCGCACGCTGCTCCTGCTGCGGGACCAGATGTGTGGCCGGCAGCGGGCCAAACGTTGGGCCCTCCATAGCGCTGCAGCTGGGTGTCAGCCGCGACGCCGCCGCTGGCAATATACGTTGGGACGGTCGGCGCGTCTGGGTACAGCAGGTCGGCAAAGGCATCCATGCGCAACAGCGCACCAGGGCGCCTGCAGAGGCACGAGTGGGGCTGTATAAGCACGCTAAAGGTGCACAGCATAACAAGATGATGGACACGCCAAGGACACACTGCGAGCCTGTTGCAACGAGCAGGCAGGGCGAGTGCGCTGTGTCCCGCGAGCTGAAAGAGGGCAGGTGCAGTGCTCTATTGGTGATGGACCTGCAGTTCTGCAGAGGCTCTATGCAGGCTTTCAGGCCTTGCTGCCGTGGTTTGAGTACAAAACTTGCGCTGATGACAACGGAAAGGCAGCGTGCAAGTTTCCCGCACCTGCTGAGCGCAAGTGAGTACTGTGCAAAGGGTGGATGAGCCGCCCTCTCCTTGCTGCAGAGCTCGTTGTAACACCCTCCTGAGCTTGCCAGCCTGGTGGCTGCCCAGTGCCTTAGCGTTTGCGCAAGTGTGCTGAGCTTGGACCCCTGTCCCCAAACGCATGCCTGACACTGTTGATGTCGACAGCGGTAGGGACCTTTCAGTGCCGCTTGTGGACCTCAGCATGTTTTGCCTAACTGAGCTGGGTGTACCAAGCAGCAGCGTTGACCACTATTTCGCGTATGACAAGCTGCCGCAGACGCTGGTCAGTCTGCGGTACAGAGGATCATACGAGTGCAGCTTTGCTTGCCGCTGGGTACCCCGCGCTTCCGCATTTGAGGCGGCGCGGCTCCCCTGCCTCTCGAATATGCACCTGTTTGGCAGCAACCTGGTGGTGTTCTCTCCAAACTGCTTCCCTGCTGCCACCGGCTGGCGTGCAGCCATCGAGGCAGACCGCCTCGTTCTGGTAGTTGACAGCGGCTCGGTGGACATGCCGGGCAGCATGTTTCCTGGGGCCAGGGAGGTGCGCATAGACGCGCGCAGGGTTGAGATACAGCACATGACCGAGGGTGGTAACGTGGCCGTGGTTGCGCCGGCTGAAGCCGTATTGGACGCAGTAGCAAGCATGCTGTGTCCGCCGTGCCTGGAACGCATGGAAATCAAATCAGGCAGCGAGTTCCCCTGCATATGGGTATTAGAAAACAGCCACATGCCTTTTATAAACCGCCGCGCCTGGCAGTGGGTGATGATGAAGCTGATGCGTGCGCATATGAGCCAGTTTGCGTTTAAGGTCCAGGATGGGGCGCAGAAGGAGGTGGGCTGGTGGCGTCTCCCCGCGCCGGGCACGCCCGAGCATGACGCTGCCTGCATGCAGACTGCAAAGGTGCTAGAGTGGGTTTCTGCCTTGATGTAGTATGGGTAGCCGGTCAGCCTTACCGGGCATGTGTGACATATGTGAGGGTGTTGAGCGCATGTGAAGGCTGGACATGTGTGACACAAGGCTGGACATGTAACACATCCCCAATGCGTCGACGACCCTGGATGGTAACTGGGCTTCGCACTTGCCTCGAGAGTGTGAGTGCAGACAGCAGACAAGGAGCCTCGATAAGCACCAGACGGCTGCCTGTCACCGCAATAGCTCACCGTGTGGCCCGTAAAGCTTCCAAGTGCAAGATCCCAGACTGCCCGGGTGTGGCGTGTCTGTGCGCTCGGCGTGCGTGCTGCATGGCTTGCTGACAGTCGCAACAACGGTCAGAAACAGCTGAGGCAGCGCTCTTGGTGCGCACAAGAGCGGCAGACTTCATCAATGCCTTCGCCAAGGCCTGCTGCCGCGGTGGGTGCCCTGGCCGGCTATGCAGGAGTTGCACCTGCTGCCCTTGCTAGGCCGTCCACCAGTGTGCAGACGAGCTTGAGGCAGGCTTGCGTTGGAGTGAAAGCGCATGCGTTCTGCAGGGACAGCAGCCCTGTCACTTCGACACACTGCCTGACGCCCTCCTCCGCAAGGTTGTCTGCGCGGTCTGGGATGCGCACCCGGCCCGCCTGGCCAGCTTGGAGGTGCAACACGCGCTGTTGCTGGAGGGCCTGAGCCGGCGCTTCACGCGGGTGCTGCGCGCGGACCCGCTGCGGCTGCGCCTGGACTTCTCCGACACGCGCCTTGCCAGGAGGCACCTGGCGTGGCTGGCGCTGCCAAGCTGGACAGACCGCGTGGAGGCGCTGACCCTCTACAACTGGCCGGCCCCCGCAAGCGAGGAGCGCAGCAGGAACTTCTTGGACCCCAGCTTGTGCACACATAGCGATGTCGTCTCCCCGCTGCTGGCCGTCCTGCGCATATTCCAGCGCGCCAGCCTGCGGCAGCTGCTGGGGATGCCGCTGCGCCAGGACGGCGTCCCCATACCCATACCCGTACCTGACAACTCTGACGAAGACAGCGACAGCGACGTTTCAGAGCCGTTGTGGACCTCAGCATGTTCTGCCTCAAACAGCTGGGTGTACCAAGTGGATTGGGCAACCGTTTCGTGTACCGCAACCTGCCGCCGACGCTGGTTACTCTGCTGTACAGAGGATCATACGCATGCAGCTTGATGTGCCGCTGGGTACCCTGCGCTGCCGCACATGCGGCGGCGCGGCTCCCCAGCCTTTTGAACGTGCACCTGTTTGGCAGCAACCTGGTGGTGTTCGCTCCAGAAGGCTTCCCTGCTGTCACTGGCTGGCATGCTGCCATCGAGGCAGACCGACTCGTTCTGCAAGTTGACAGCAGCTTGGTGGACACGCCGGGCAGCCTATTTCCTGGGGCCAGGGAGGTGCGCATAGACACGCGCAGAATGGAGATACAGCATGTGGACAAAGAGAGTGGTGACATAGGTATGGGTGTGGTGGAGCCGGCTAAAGCCATAGTGGACGCACTAGTGAACATGCTGTGTCCGCCGTGCCTGGAGCGCATGGTAATCAAGTCAGGCAGCGAGTTCCCCAGCATCTGGGTACTAGAAAATAGCGACTTGCCTCTCACAAATCGCCGCATCTGGCAGTGGGTGATGATGGAGCTGATGCGTGCGCATATGTTCCAGTTTGCGTTTGAGGTCCATGACGGGCCGCAGAAGGAGGTGGGCTGGTGGCGCCTCCCGGCGCCGGGCACGCCTGAGCACGACGCTGCCAGGATGCTGACTGTGAAGGCGATAGAGTGGGTTGCTGCCAAAGTGGAGTCCTGGTAGCTGTATGTGAGACGTATGTGAAGCATTGGTATGTGTGTCTGACACGGTGTCAGCAACGGTGTGGCGACAGAAGAATGATATGTGTTCTAACGCATGTCGCACATACCCGCGCAAGTCAAAACATCTCACACTCCGATGCCTGCTCCTTCCTTGTGAAGGAGGCCATGGCTTTGTAATGCTTTGAGAAGGTAGCTATGGCTTTCTCATGCCTGCTCTGGACTTCTCCGTCACCACGACATGCACATTGCTGGGGCAAATCGCCCAGGAACGCATGTGTGTACGTACACAATATACTTTAATAAGCCCTGACACCCCATGCCGCTCGTCCTGTCTGGCGTGAAGAAGTGCTGAGGTTGAGGCGTCCTGAGTGATGCTGTTGTTACACTGCAAACGCTCGTGGCGGAGCATCAGGACACCTCCGGCGCCTGCAGCACTTTGTGGCATGCCCCAGAGCGGGCGCTGAAGCCCTCCGCTGGTCTGGGCCCATGCTTGTGGGGAAAGTGCAAGCCGGAGCAGACCACACAAATGCCTCGAAAAGGCTGTTATTTCATCATCGCCGGCAGTGCCGGCAGCCCGGAGGCATGCGCCACGCGCGCGCGCCTCACTCCTCCTCGCCCGCAGGCCCGGCCGCGACGGGCGCCGCGCTGCGACGCGCCAGCAGCGCGGTGGCGGCGTCCAGGCGCTCGCGCGTGCGGATCAGACGCGCTTCCAGGCGTGCGTTGCGGTGCGACCACTCCTCCAGCGTCGCACGCAGCCGGCCGTTCTCCTCGCCCTGCTGGCGCACGCGCACCTGCGCGCCGCGGCAGCGTTCGCGTCAAGGGGCGCCCGCGCGGCGGTTGACCCTGCATGGTACATGGGGCCGCCGGCTGTCCGGCAGCGCGCACCTCGAGCTCGTGCGCCGCGGCCGAGCGCTCGTCGAGCGACTGCCAGGCAGCGCGCGCCTGCGCCTGCAGCGCGTCGCTCTCCGCGGCCAGCGCGCGCAGCCTGCGCGGCGGGGCCCCGTGTCAGCGAGCCCTGTGTGGGTGTGTGGGGAGCCTGGGGAGCCTCCGCGCAGCGTGCAGCCAGGGAGGGAGGGCCAGCGCACTCGCGCTCGCGCGCGGCCAGGCGGTGCTCCAGATCCTCGCGCGCGGCGCCGCCA
>JAABUP010009125.1_pt1 | contig 12332 bp, 8 predicted proteins | sample 5559201 | NCBI WGS metagenome assembly JAABUP01 (sample SAMN10711887, study PRJNA513373) | rock metagenome | isolation source: Antarctica rocks | place: Antarctica | reverse complement strand
TACCACAAAACCAACCCCCCAAACCTCGTACTCCCCGGTATTCCCCTCCCCCGAATATCAACCTCCGAAGCCAACGCCCTGCAATTCCCCTCCCTTTCGGCAACAAATCTCAGCAATCCCCTCAACACCCAATTCAACTGCTGCCAAGTGAGCCAACTAACTGCCGAATAACCCAAATACGCAATTGCCACCTCGTGAGCATCATTTTGGTATGAGTAAATATTCCGCGGGAGTCGCTCGTGGGGTCGGTCATTGACGGCTGGAGCAATGGCACGGAGAGCGGAGGTTAGGCATGCTTCGACGTAGAGAAGAGGGATGAGGGGGCCGTTGAGGGCGATTTCGAGAACCACGGGGGTTGATGGTACGGGATATGAGGTGGCTCCCACAAGAGACGTTGCGGAAACAGGTGTTGGAGTCGACTCGTTGGATGAGTTCTGGGTGGCATGTAATCGTTGGGACGACGCTCCATTGATGCTTGCCCTCTTCGCCTGTGCGTTACTATCGAGAGGGCGAGGTGGCGAATACCACACTAAACCTTTGGCTACCGGCTCGCTGCCTCCAACATCGATATCGAAGACCAGCGTAGATCGCTGTGCAATCATAAACACCTCCAGTCCTTTCAGTAATTTCTGCAGCTGAGTCCATGAAAGGCTTCGCATTTGCTTTGTGTAGATGCTGATGGAGATAGTGGATCCATCAACTGGATGGCGGTGCTTGAAAAACCATAACGGATGTTCGATATACCTGTTTGGTCCATTTGCAATTGAGGGCTGGATGTCTTCAAAGACGGCAACGAAGAATTCATTGACTGTACTGATGGGTATCGTAGAATCGCCCAATTCGGTAAAGGTGAGGGTTATAGATGAATGAATTATAGGGAAGGGGATATGAGCTGGATCAGTCTGCGGAAGATGAAGGGCCGGGTTGGGAAGAGACCCATTGGGCTCATTGTTTTCTGACAGAGCTGAAACAGGAGGCACAGCCCTTTCGGATATCGTCCGCTGTCCCCTTGTGTACCAGATAGTTCCGAGCCCAATCTCACCTACACTCTCCAAAGCGACTTCAAATCGAAGACAGGGTCTATAGTTATCGGTGCCCAATGATGCGACCTGTATCAGGCCTGCCACTACATCGTCAACGTACCGCCAGGTCATATCGTGATTTACATATGCATGTATGAGTATGGACGCTTTACCATCCATCCGGGTGAACGTAGCGCTATACTCAAACCAATTGTTTGGAATACGAGCATCTGGAATCTGAAGGACCCAGAAAGCGATCTCCGAGCGTGCATTGTCCAACATAGTAATTAATCTGTCCGTCGGTATTCTGTCAGTAAGGGGTGTTAATGCCAGGGTCACGGGCGTATCAGGGACCGGAAAAGGTATAGTAGTCGATAGATTGGTTGAGTCGTTAGAAGACAAAGCTTCGGCATAGGGCAAATGCTGCAGAATAATGTGATCGTCAAGTAACGTCGTCCTCTTCTCCACCGCAACTTCGTCAGGAGTCTGATACTCGACGGTCCCACTGCCTAAATAATCCTGTCCCTGCATATAGACGCTAAATTTCAATTTCTGGTAATGAGCTCGCTGGTCCCGTCTCGTCGTTGGATCGATTCCAGTCATGAAGCATCCCAATCCCGTAACGATCTCATCCAGTTGAGACCAAGTCATTATATGGATATTGGACGTCGCCATCGTGACTGTAACGCCATTTCTATCATAATATTGGTATCGGTTCCTAGGCACCCGCGAGTCAGGAATTGAGCGGACTGGGCTCGCGATGTCAAAGTAGACGTCGTTCAATGTATCTCGGACCTTGGAAGGTGGGATAGGATGGCCGAAAGAATGAAAGATTAGAGAATCCGAGGTATTCGGAATGCGGAAATGGATTGTGGTTGAGCTAGCACCTAGAGTTGAAGAAACGAGTGTTACGTTTGACCGAGTCGTTGAAGGGTGGCTGGTGGATCCATCGAGCGAGGCATTGCTCGGGGTCGAGCCATTGTAGGGCAGGGAAAGTGCTGTCCTAATCTGGGCATAGAAGGGCAGAAGCAAACTTGTGGCTAGAACGTAATCCAAGTGCATCTCAGCATTGATCTCCTGAAGCGAGGTCGATGCCGAAGCCTAGATCTCACGCAACTTGGAGTGACTAACGAGACTCTTCTGGAGTTCGAATTTCTGGAGGAGAATTGCATGATGTCAACATGGGAATTTGAGTGCCCAAGTCCGTCTGTGCGCGCTGTCGGGTCCACGATGTTGCGATAGCCATGCGCGATTTGCGCCACGGCACATGGTGTGTTGCCGCCTAGGCAAGCATAGCAAGCCTACAAGAATAGAACAGCGCTGAATCAAAGTCGAATCCATTTTAGGGCAGGGAGACATCAGTACCTTACACAAATGAGCGGCTGTATCCTTGGGGTAACTGATACTTACATTTGTTTGGATAGAATACGACGAGTTGGAAGAAGAGTTGGTGTTTCTCTCTCCTCAAGCGTACAGCGAGACTTGAATTGTCAATTGCCCAGAAATTGACGCACGATTCGATAGCGCGAGCGAACTGGCCGAACAGGGCAACGCTGAAGAACCTTCCCAACATGCGCTTTAATGGACCATCATTTTTAGCCACGTCAAGGCATGGTGTCTTGTATGAACAGAGGCATGAAATTTGGACACTAGGCCGCACATGCATGAAGGACCATGTTTCTGTCCATTGGATACTTCCAAAACGAAGCGACCCCAATCGCATTTTGTAAATTCAATCGTCGTCAACGGCAGGGTATTGGGACCGGAAAGCCTTTAGCTCTATTTACCTCGCATTGCTTCTTGTCCTCGAGTTCATCTAATGGACCTGCAACCAAAGCGTCCATGATCTCGAGCAACTCTCCGTCTCTTGCGTCTCTCCAGGACTTCCAAACTGCCCACCACCAAGAGTGAGTCGGTCCGTCTCTTCCTAAATGACCACCAATGCCATCCGTAGCTGTTCTTTTCTCCCAGGGTTTGTCAACGATGTAGTGTAGCCCACAGACCTCGTCATCTCGCCAAACATTCGTATGCCATTGTTTCATGGTCTTTAGTGCGTTATATTTCCAGGGTAGAGAAAGCCATTTCTGGCGGAAGAAGGATGCGAGAAAGTCTTGGTCAGGAAATTGGTATGTTGAGAGCTCGGGCGAGGTCTGAAAATGGTGGTACATGGTTTTCCAGAGCGAGTCGGAGGGCCGATACAGAAAGACGCCCCCGTTGAGAAGGGCGTAAGTGTCTGGAGGGGCGGAAGAGGCAGGGATAGGAGTTCCCTTCTCCAAAGCTGCGGGATATTGAAGAGGGGTGTATGCACAATTCTCACGAATCCAATTCTTAGGTGCCCAAGCATCATGATCAAGATTGCAGACGCATGCATGGGCCGCAGCGATCCATTCATTTCCTGGAAGTGCAATATCGAAGATGTCGTCCATGTTCTTATAAAGGGTAATGTCCGCGTCCAGGAAGACGCACGTTTCGTAAGAGGTCAGCTCAAAAGCGCGGAGTTTGGTCCAAGTATCCTCGAAACGAGTCGCTATGAGGGTCGTCTTCTGGTTGTTTGGTAACAAGAGAGGGCCTGTTTGGTGGACAGTCAAAAGCTGGTTCTGCGTGGACTCAAGCTCCAAGGCGCGGACCGAAGATGCTGGTAAAGATGGCGTGATGAGCACGATGAGAGGATAAGAAGTGCAATGTGTAGAGAGGCTGTGGGCCAGCGTAATGACGCCAGGGAGGTAAGAAGAGCGTGTCAATAATGTGACCCAAGCACGTTTCCGAGGGTCATTGCTTGCAGCCATAGATCAGAGGTTGGGTCTCACCCAGATCTGCTAAGAGATCCTCTCGTCTGCAGAACAGAGTAATTTTCGATCGACATGTGGGGGTGCAGACAGAGAGGACGGGATGACGCATTGTTATGCAGTGGCAAGCAATTTTCCTAAAGCGTCACACTCTGATTGGGTGCGGGCCGACCCGAGCGCCTCACAGCTGCAAACGCCAATCATTAGAGGCGTCAGGGCCGTGAACTTGAAGATAAACAACTTGGGCCTGACACTGCAGCTGTATTGCGACGTATGTCTAAAGGTCGTTCAGTTATTCATCATACTAGAGACTTGCCTCCCGCGGATATGGAAGTTTGGGAGTATCATAAATGAAAAAGGAAACATGCTCTCGATGATCTTTTCACTGCAGCCCCAGCTATGATCAATCAATTGCAGTCTTGCCCCAAGAGAGGACAACTTCAATGACCTGAAGACTCCACGACTATGCTCTGGTCGGAAATAACTTGAGTTGCTGCGATGGCACCATCTACCACAAATTACGCTGAGATCCAGCATGACGAAATTGAGGCTCTGCGCTCCATCTACATGGATGACTTTGTTGAAGAAGAGAGAAAAACCGGGGCTTGGAATGTAGGTACCATTGTGTCTTCTTTGCTGAGCTGATTTCTTGCTATTCCTTGAACGCTTACAAGGAGCGCCGCTCAGCATTTGCAAATTGCATGTCAAATGTGCTCGTTCACTTACTGATTATTCTTCAAAGAAAGCAATTGACCGTACATTTAAGATCAAACTCAGAGCCACAGATGGCGACGAGCAGGAAGGTATTGCTCTTGTTGTCTCATTACCACCTACTTACCCCAAATCTCTCCCACATTTGACAATAGACTGTGGACTGGAAACGCGTCAGAAATCAAGGTCACAGGCCGAGGAAATGTTGAAAATGAAGCCCAAATCGTTAGTTGGCTCGGAGATGATTTTTGAACTAGCGTCCTCGCTTCAGGATATTCTGGACAACACCTGGGTCAATCCCAATGAAACAGTCGCATTGGACACAGAACGCACCGCAAAAGAACAGGCTGCTCTGGAGAAAGCCAGAGTAGATGACGAGATACGACAGCAACGGGAATTGCAGCTGCGGGAAGAAGAAGAGCTTACGCTACAGGAACTTGTCATCCAACACGAGTCGCGCTCCACAAAACGTATCGCCAAATCGCCACAGTCGCCGAGCAATGGTTTAAGTGAAGTGAAACTACCTGCAGGAGCGATGAAGTTTGAGCGGCCATCCTGCGGCTTCAGGACTCCAGGAGGAAGGACAATCACCATAGACATTATTCACGACAGGGTCAGATATCGCCAAGGGCCGACGTGCGAAGTATTCTCTGCCTGGCCTTTCGGCCAAGACCACGGGACTTATACCGGAACAATGAAAGGAGAAGTGGCAGCTGACATCGGCTACGACGGGCCTTTTTTGGCCCTAAAGGATTGCTATATTCCTTCAAGCAGCGGTGGTGAGGCTTCTCTCAAACGAGCCGTACAGAATTTGGAGTCGAAGCTCGAATTTAACATGGGATTGGGCCCGCATCAGAGTATAATGAAGCCTCTCAATTTTCATATTCAGAAGGTCTTTGATGATCACGAGTCTACAGCTTACGGCTGGAAAGTTACTATCCTTACAGAACTAGCTCAGAAAAGGTCATTGCAAGAAACGCTTGACATCGTTGATAAACTCGACGTCAAGCTAATACGTGCATGGTCTATTCAGCTCATTGAAGGCCTTCAACATTACCATCGAAACGGAGTTGCTCACGGAAACGTGCATCTAGGCAACATTCTTCTGCAAAGAGATCTTGAAGCTGAAAGGGGCAAGAGGAAGATTACCATTGCTATGCTCTCAGATGGGGGCTACCAACGCCATCTACATTTGCTAAAAACGGGTTCGGGCCCAGAATACTTCCCACTCGCATGGACTGCGCCCGAGGCTGTGAATGCAAGCTCCGCAGAAGAAGCCATCCCAGCGACTGATATCTGGGACTTTGGCCGTTGCTTTTGCCAGATGGCTTTTGGCGTCGGCATTTTGACCGAAAATCCATCGGGTCCACAGCCGTTGATTGAGGAATTGCGACTAACGTCGAGTCTGAAAGCGTTGCTCAATCAGATGTTTGATAACAATCCCAAGAAGAGATCTTCTGCCTGGGATTTGCTGCACTTTGAGTTTTTTAGAAACGATGATGCCCTTTTCGAGGGGACATCAGTTGAAGATTCCTTACCTCTGGAGGCTTCGACATCGAGTATGCCCACTTCTCATCTGACTCGATCACGCCGAGAGTCGATTCCTGCGTCACTGACTTCATCACGATATGCAAAAGACTTTGTTGAGGACGGCCGCTTAGGTCGAGGTGGTTTTGGAGAAGTTTTCCGCGCCAGGAACAAAGTCGACGGACAGCCTTATGCAATCAAGAAAGTCAAGGCCCGCTCTCGAGGCGCTTTAGACCCTGTGCTGAGTGAAGTGACCGTCCTGTCGCGACTCAATCACCCGAATGTCGTCAGATACTTTGCATCGTGGATTGAGGACGGCGTGTCGATCGAAAAACATGATCCCTCCGAGTCGTCTGAGGAAGAATACACATCTTCGCTTAATAATGCTAGACACAGACCCATCCTACCTGCTAGTTCGAGAGGTCTCGATTTCATTAGCTCGACCGATGACCATGTTGTATTTGCGGCCGACGATGACGAAGAAGCGACTGGCGCAGAGGAGAACGAAGATGACAGCTCAGGCAACAGCGACGACGAAGGGGAAGTCAACGGCAGGCTAAACACTCCGAGGTTCCAACCTCTTAGCAAGGCTGGAAGCTCGTCCGTGAGCGCCGAACACAGTGAAGCTCATGTGCAAGAGCAAGTAACTTGGACTATTCTCTATATACAGATGGAGTATTGCAAACAGGAGGTATGATTCTAGACCCAATTTCAGCATGTTTTAAGCTTCAGGAGACGTAGCAAATGCTGACCTGGTTTAGACCTTGCGTGACCTAATCAATTCTGGCCTACAAGCGAATGTCACTGAAATGTGGAGGTTCTTTCGACAGATCGTCCAAGGTCTGGCTCACATTCATGGATTATCAATCGTCCATCGTGATCTTAAGCCCGAAAACATTTTCATTGATAGTAAGCCTGACTCATGTCTACAATGGTTTCTGATAGTCAAAGATCGATGCTGATTGAGAATTAGGCGAGGGTGATGTTCGCATAGGCGATTTTGGTCTCGCAAGGCCTGGCGATTATCGAACGGTGGTTAATCAATCTCATACCAATGGAACAACCCCAAGGGAGATCTTCGGAAGCTTTACCAAGGATATTGGTACAGCCTCCTATGTGGCGCCTGAAGTCCGATCAGCAGGAAACGGTAAGTATGATGAAAAGGCGGACATGTTCTCTCTAGGTGTGATATTACTGGAAATGAATGTACCTTTCTCCACAGGCATGGAGCGGGCAGAAACCTTGGCGCAGTTGCAGAAGGATAATCATACGTTACCTATCCCACTCCTGATCCCGGAAAAAGGGACCCAAGCCAAGATTGCTCTGTCACTGCTCCATATCGAACCATCGCAACGACCAAGTAGCTCGGATCTCCTCGATGGCGGAGAAATTCCTGGGCAGGCCGAGGACGAGTCATTGCGCATGGCCCGCCGCCTTCTCAATGACCGATCATCACAATATCGATCACAGTTTATTGGCGGTCTGTTTACCCAGGTATGTCATTTTCTTATTCAATGCTGCTCCGTAGACTTGTGGAGGTCATTTTAAACTTGTCAAGAGGGCACTGGCGCTCCATCTGTGCTTAACATGTCTTAGAACTCCAATTTAATGCTTCCGATTCAAGATACTGAGTCAGGCATTTGTGTAGGAAGAGCAAACTGGAAATCTAGATTCAACAAGAGTCTTTCAAGATCCTATGCAGGTAGTAAGCTTACTTGATGATGTGGGTGCCATGTCATTGTCTTCTACCAACAACTTGGAGCTCCAGGCAATGGTGAAAGAGAAGCTAGTTGCCGTCTGTCAACGCCATGGGGCTGTTGAGAGGACTGACAGCCCGGCACTGTTTCCGTGTTCACCTTACTACTCTGCAGACGATGTTGTTAGATTCATGAATCCAACTGGCAAGGTTATGCAACTTCCATACGACCTAATTTTGCCAAATGCGATGCTACTCGCACGAAGACTACGGCCAGAGCGGAAGACGTTTATATTTGACAATGTGTACAGAGTGGACCATACGAAAGACCAGCCTAATATCTTCGAAGAGGCGAATTTCGATATTGTTTCCGGAAAAGGGGACAATCTGGCCCTGCGTGAAGCAGAGGTATTGAAATTCATTGACGAAATACTCGACACATTTCCAACTCTGTCTATTTCACAAATGTGCTATCATATCAACCACTCGCAGCTGCTTGACAATGTTCTCCAATTCTGCGACATCAATCCGTTCAAATGGCCAATGGTCAAGGAAACAATTAGCAAGCTCCACACTGGAGAATGGAGTACGTCTACCAACATCCATTAATTTTCCCTCCTTTTCCTACCGCAGTGACCTAATTACGAGACTGACATGGGGAGCTTTAGCATGGGCTAAAGTACGGCATGAACTTCGAGGGCCATCTATCGCTGTTGCAGCCACTTCGCTCGATGAACTCGAGCGTTTCGACTTCCGAGACACTTGCGACAAGGCGATCCCCAGGATTCGGTCGATATTCAAAGATTCTTCTCAATTAGAGGCTACGTTCGCTCACTTGAATGCAGTCATATCATTCCTTACTCGATTAGGTGTTAGACGAAGGGTGTATGTCAGCCCACTGAGCAGCTACAACGAGAAATTCTACAGCGGAAATCTCCTTTTCCAGTGCCTGTATGACCAGAAGAGGCGGTCAGTCTTTGCTGCTGGAGGACGGTACGATCAGCTTGTTCGCACCCACCAGCCTGTCGTGTCGAGGAGAGCTCCCGTCCATGCAGTAGGATGTCAGCTGGCGTGGACCGGACTTTGCGGGGACATCGCCAATTACTTTAAGAAGATTGCAAAATCAAAAGCAAAGAAGCGGTCTCATGACTTGCTGAGTGCGGCATGGCGCACGAGAAGATGCAATGTACTGGTCAAGAGCTTCGACCAGGGTCTTCTCGAGTCGGTCGGCGTCGAGATATTGCAGGAACTTTGGGCCAATAACATCAGTTCAGAAGTCGCTGAGAGTAATCTTGAGGAACCCGCCGATAGTATCTTTACCAAAACCCCGGACAGAAGTGACGAGCATAATTGGACCATTTTGATCAAATCTGATGATCTCGTCAAAGTCAAAAACACGACTCGTGGCGATGAAATTGAGCTGAAGGTATTCGAGCTTACTGGTTACATGCGCGGCGAGCTTCGTGAGCGTGATAGAATGGAGGAGCGCTCATCTAAGATACCACTGATAAGACACAGCAGTCAGCAAGAACCCCATGTGTCTACGAATGACCGAGACTTGGAGATTAGGGTCTTTACGTCATTGAACAAAGGCAAAAAGGTCAACCGGAGGACCATCATCGAAGAAGGTAGGTAGATCACCAAAATCAATACAATCAAGCTGACAATACCTTAGCAAAACGTCAAAAACAGGCATACATACAAAACTGCGCCGACAGTCCCATCGTCGCTATAGAGACCAAAGAAGACACATTCGAAGCATTCGCTGAGACCCGCCTCTCTGACCCTGAGTCATGGAAGAGGTTCATCCAAGACGCTGCACCGGGTGAACGTGCCTACCTTGGAGGACTTCAGAATCTGCTGAAGAGTATGGCAAAGGAAGCGACGCAGGGGGGTAATAGCAGTGCCATTGTGTATAACTTTCGGACAAAGGCGTGTGTCTGTTATAATTTGGGACGCGCCACTTGAGAGATTATGATGATAGAGCAATGTTCCCGACGGAAAAGGATTATGAAGGGCCAATTTTCGGTCCTTGCGAGATGGTGACGAGATAAAGGACCATGTGTGGCGACAGGGAATTTCGATGGGGCCCATTATTCGCCGTGTGCTTCCATTAAGGACCCAGTACCTTACCATGTACCTGAGAAATCAATGCAATGTTTATAAAACCAAGCTTCTCTTGCCCAGCAATGTTCCCGCTCTTGAGCCTCTAGTCTTTCGCAAGCAGAATGATTGAGAGCAGTAGAATGGAGAGCCATCAATGACGCCCAAACCGGAAGCTGCTTGAGTGAATATAGACAAGGGGGTATCATACTGTTTTCTGTTCCTAAATCAGTCGCTATCATCACTGCCATATCCAACCAGCGGACCAGCTAGTGCAGGAGCAGGCGCCGCCGAGGTTCGAACGATTCCACCATTACTAGACGCTTGCTTCTGTAAAGCTGCCAATGTCGAGCTCGACAAAATTCCCCCACCAGCCCCATCCCCACCATCCTTCTTCTCCACCCCATCCTCAATAAGATATCTTTCCTCCCCCTCAACCGCCCCACCCCCACCCTCCAATTCCCTCGACCTCGCATACCAAACCTGATCCGGCGCCACATACCCCTCCAAGCCAAAACCCCCCTCCACCCTCTTCCTCCTCTTAGCCTCCGGATCCCTCCCCTCAATCTCCCTCACAAACTCCTCCGGCAACGCCCTCCTCACCGCCTCCGCGGCCTGCTCCTCAATCTTCCTCGCCTCCCGCTTCTGCGCCATCGGATTCGGATCCACCGTCGCCCACCGCACGTTCAAAATCTCGGTATGATCCAAACTCTGATGCGCCATCGCTTCCTTTGCGAACTGCGAGTTCGCTTCGTTGGTGTAGGTGACGAATGCGACGCCGCGGGCTGTTAGTACGCGGATGCGGTCCACTTGGCCCCATTCTGCGAAGTGGCGCGCGACTATCTCTTCAATGTCGTCGGTGACGTGAATGCGGCCAATATAGAGCGTGCGGTTCTGCCGCAAAAAGGATCCGACGCCGCCCATATCATCCCGATAATCAGAGTGTTTGTCGCGGCCGAAGCAATCTACGTTAGGATTGAAGGTATCGAAGAGACCAGGCAGGCGGTGCAGGTATTCGCACTCTTGGCCGCGGGGACAGAGCCCCTTGGCGAAGAAGAGGCAGAAGTAGCTGCCGGTGACTTTGTCGCCGCGAGTGTAGCCGGAGTCCCGGGCGATATTGCAGCGGCCGGCGGCGGCGGTGGATTGGTATTTGTCTTCGCGGTCGCCGCCGGACCATTTGTTGTACCAGATGTTGAAGATGGTGCCGGTTTGAGGGGGGGGTTCGGATTTCATGGGGGTGTCGACTTGGGGGCGGGCGGGGCGTCGTTTCTTGCGTTTTATTATCTTTGTCTTCTTTTCTTCGGGTTCTGCGCTCGAAGGGTTTGGGGCCATGGTTGTGGTGTTATTTGTGTTTGTGAGATCGGTGGAGGTCTGTTGAGGAGATGTTGGTCGAGGGCTTCCGCCAGTGGGTTCTTGAGGGGCTGAGTCCACGGCGAGCCGGACTGGGGTGTCGACTTCTGCCATGGTGACGTATTTCGAGAGCGATGAAGCTTCTTACGATTAAAAATGGGAGAAATGACCAAGTATCTGGGGTCGGCTGGCGCGCTAAGATTTGCCGCGATCCTCTAGCTCTATCAAATTTGGCGGTTTTGCGAATTATTGCTCCTACTTCTATCATTTTCGCCTATCGCAACTCATTACTGAGGTCAAATTCATTTTCAAAGCGCAGCTTCTACGTAGGAAAAATGGTGAACATTACAGAAAAGATCAAGGAGTAAGATTGAGTAAATCCATGTCAAAATGTTATGTTGACATGGCTAGGATTGAGGATGAAATGCGCAGAACGCAAAGTATTGAAAATTTGAGATCATCGAAAGAATTCCGGTGATTGATCATTTGTGACAGAGAATAAGGCTACCGGTGGGTCTAAATCTGCACCCACGAAGCCAAGTTTGACCATGTAAAGAATATCATTTGGGCCTACTAAAAGGGTAAGAAGAATAAGAAATGAAATTTTCTCCACCATTTACTCAAGTACACGTTCGTCTAGAAAGCTCGCCCGTCTCCGTGCCCAACTCCTCGAACCAGCTCCTGGCGCTGGCTCCGGCGGAGGTGCCGGCTTCGACGTCAGTAAGAGCGGCGATGCACGAATCGCACTCGTAGGCTTCCCTTCTGTTGGAAAATCCACCTTTCTTTCGAAGATTACGAAGACGAAGAGCGAAGTAGCTGCGTATTCATTTACGACCTTGACGGCTATTCCTGGTGTGCTTGAGTATGGCGGTGCGGAGATTCAAGTCCTTGATCTGCCTGGGATCATTGAGGGTGCTTCTGAGGGGAAAGGGAGAGGGAGGCAGGTTATTAGTGCTGCAAAAGTATGGATTTTACACATTTCCGTTGCGAATGCCACTGAACATGGCCTAGACAAGCGATTTAATCCTAATGATCCTCGACGCCACAAAGCGAGCGGAACAGCGAGCATTGCTAGAACGCGAACTCGAATCTGTTGGCATAAGGCTTAACCGGGAACCGCCGTGAGAGACTACCCTT